>JAESFG010000387.1_pt1 | contig 51417 bp, 37 predicted proteins | sample 9269371 | NCBI WGS metagenome assembly JAESFG01 (sample SAMN14506227, study PRJNA617093) | algae metagenome | isolation source: Aetokthonos hydrillicola CCALA 1050 (B3-Florida) and co-occurring... | place: USA: South Carolina | collected 2013-01-01 | reverse complement strand
AAGGCCAAGCAGTTCCGCCGGATCGCGACCCGGTACGAGAAGCTCAAGGCCACCTACCTCGGGCTGCTGCATCTGGTCCTCGGCTTCATCCGGTTACGCAAGCAGACCAACGTCAACACGGCCTAGCCCGACCCGCGGCCCACTCTCCCGGGCCGACGGCACCGGCCGCCACCCCGCCGCCGGTGCCGTTTCCGCGCGGCCGCCGACAATGACCCCGCCGCCACCTCACGGGGTCTGTCATGTCCGCTCCCGCCGAACCGGTCCTGCACGTCCCGAATCTCCTGTCCTTCTCGCGCGTCCCGCTCGCGGCGGCGCTGTTCGCGTGCGTCGTGTACGAGGCGTGGCTCGCCGGCCTCGTCGTGTTCGTCGTCGCGTGCGCGACCGACTGGCTGGACGGCTGGTGGGCGCGGCGGTACGGCCCGCTCACGCTCGTCGGCCGCAACCTCGACCCGCTGGCCGACAAGGTCCTGGTGTGCGGGGCGTTCATCTACCTCATCCCGGTCGAGCCGGCCGGCATCCTGCCGTGGATGGTGACGGTGGTGGTGTGCCGCGAGTTGCTGGTGACCGGGCTGCGCGGGATGGTGGAGGCGGCCGGCAAGAAGTTCGGGGCCGACTGGTTCGGCAAGCTGAAGATGGGCCTGCAGTGCGCGGTGCTGATCGGCGTGTTCCTGATCCTGTGGCTGCGCACCCGGCCGGGCGCGTCGGACGCGCTGGCGGTGCTGGAACCGGTGCAACGGGCGCTGCTGTGGCTGATGCTCCTGGCCACGGTCGGCAGCGGAGTGCAGTACGTGGTCAAGGCGGTACGACTTCTGAAGGGGTGACGCCGTCGCGGGCGTGTAGGCTTCGCCCACCCGCCGGCTACAATCTCCCGCACACTCACAACGGGAGGCGTCATGCCCGAACCCATCGGATTCGCGATCGTCGGCTGCGGGATGATCGCGCGGTTCCACGTCCGCGCCTTGCAGGAGATCCCGGGGGCGCGGGTCGCGGCGCTGGTCAGCCGCTCCGCCGACAGCGCGAACAAACTGCTCGCCGAGACCCAACTGCCGCCGCTCCCGGTGTTCCGCACCGTCGAAGAGGCGGTGAACGCACCGGGGGTAGACGCGGTCGTCATCACCACCCCGAGCGGGGCGCACCGCGAACCGGCGCTGGTGGCCGCGGCCGCCGGCAAGCACGTCGTGGTCGAGAAGCCGCTGGAGATCACCGGCCCGCGGTGTCAGGCGATCATTGACGCCTGTGATCAGGCGGGGGTGAAGCTCTGCACCATCTTCCCGTCGCGGTTCGGGCACGCCAACGTCGCGCTCAAGACGGCGGTCGAAGCGGGCAAGTTCGGCCGGCTCACACTCGGCGAAACCACCTGCAAGTGGTGGCGGACGCAGCAGTATTACGACGAGGGCGGGTGGAAGGGTACGCAGGCCCTCGACGGCGGCGGTGCGCTCATGAACCAGGCGATCCACAACGTCGATTTGCTGCTGTGGATGATGGGCGACGCGACGCACGTGAGCGGGTTCACCGCGACCCTCGCCCACGAGCGGATCGAGGTCGAGGACACCGCCGTCGCGGTGATTCGGTTCAAGAGCGGGGCGCTGGGCGTGATCCAGGCGACGACGAGCGTCCACCCGGGCTACCCGAAGACGATCGCGGTGCACGGCGACCGCGGGTCGGTTGTGATTGAGCAGGACGACGTGCTGAAGTGGGACTTCGACCCGGTCACCGCGGACGACGCCCGTATCAAGGAGCAGTTCGCGGCGAAGGTGGGTGCGAGCGGCGGCTCGGCCGACCCGAAGGCGATCAGCCACGAGGGGCACCGGCGGCAGTTGGCCGACTTCGTGGACGCGATCCACCAGAACCGGGCGCCGAAGGTGGACGGCCGCGAGGGCAAGAAGGCGGTCGACCTGATCTGCGCGATCTACGAGAGCGCCCGCACCGGCCGCACGGTGGGGCTGTGAGATCAGGCGGGCGCTCCAGACCACCCGACAGAAACGACGTAAACGATGCCGACATCGACATCGGGAACGAACAGAACCACGAGTGGCGGGTCGAAGAGAATTCGTACATCGTCCTCGCGACTTTCGCCCCGTTGGTCGGCGTCGGTCGTCAGAGTTTGACCGATCCGCGTCGCCGCTTCATCGACCGCATCGGGGTCGGTCGCGGTGGTCCACATGTCCTGGAATTGTCGCAGGGCGTGGCGCGTCCAGTTGACGGTGTAGGTCACGGCTTGCCCCGCTGCTTGCGGAACTCGGCGAGCGTCATCCCGCCGGGTTCGTTGATGCGGCGCTGAATCTCCTCGCGCGTCAGTTCTGGTTCCCACGGGCACAGCGGCTCGGGCGTGAGCGTGCCGAGCCGTCGACCGCTCGCCTCGTCCCGAAGTTCGATCGACTTCGTCCCCCCGATCAACTCCGGGATGAGCCGCTCGGCGTCGGCCAGCGTGCCCACCTTCGCCCCGTCCACATACAGCGCGACCATCGGCGTGTCCTCCGTTCGGCTGGTATTGTACCGCGGCGCGAGGCGGGGTTACACTCCGCCCGATCGCCGCCCCGTAACGCCCGAAACTGCGAACGCAGGTGAGGGTGCGACAGAGAGCCGCCCGATGGCCAGGAAAGCCCGCAACCGCGCCGCCGACTACGCCGTCTACCTCGCGGTGCGGCTGTTCGTGTGCGCCCTTCAGGCGATGTCGCCGCGGGCCGCCTACGCGCTCGCGGACGCGGTCGGCTGGCTCGGGTACACGCTGGTCAAGAGCCGCCGCCGGGTCGCGCTCGAGAACGTCCGCGCCGCGTTCCCCGACCTCACCCCGGAAGCCGCCGACCGCATCGTTCGCGGGATGTTCGCACACTTCGCGACATCACTGGTCGAACTCGCCCTGCTACCGCGGAAGCTACACCTGACGAACTGGCGGAAGTACATGGTGCTGTCGGGCGTCGAGGTGCCGCCGCTGCTGCGGGACCGCGCGGCGCTGATCGTGACGGCGCACTTCGGCAACTGGGAGATGGCCGGGTTCGCGCTCGGGCTGCTCGGGTTCCGCACGTTCGCCATCGCCCGCGTCCTCGACAATCCGCACCTGGAGCGGTACGCCCTGTGGTTCCGGCAGCGGACCGGGCAGACGATTATTGCCAAGAACGACGACTTCGACCGCCTGAACGCGGCCCTCAAGCGCGGCGCGAAGGTGGCGACGCTTGCCGACCAAGATGCCGGGCCGAAGGGCGTGTTCGTGGACTTCTTCGGCCGCCCGGCGAGCACGCACAAGGCGATCGCGCTGATGGCGATCGAGTTCGACGCGGTGCTGCTGGTGATCGGCATCCCGCGTGTGGCCCGGGCCGACTACCCGCAGCGCCCGGACTACGACCCTTCTTCCCCGCTGTCGCCACTGTTCTACCACGTGCGGTGCGCCGACGTGATCGACCCGCGGGAGTACGCCCAAGAGCCGAACGCCGTCAAGCTGATCACCGCCCGCTACACCGCCGCGCTCGAGGCGCTCATCCGGCAGCACCCGGAGCAGTACTTCTGGCTGCACCGCCGGTGGAAGCACCAACCGAAGGCGAAGGGCCGCGCGGCCGAGCCGAAGGCCGCGTGACGCGGTCGGTTCGCCGCTCGCCGGTTCACTCGACCGGGCGCGGGGGCGGGGCGAGGGCCGGCGGGGCGAGCCGGAACATCTTGCGATACTTCTCGACGATGTCCCGCATCCCGGCGTCGTTCGGGTTCTGTGCTAGCACCCGTTCGGCGGCGCCGAGTGCCGGGTGACTGTCGATCGCGTTGACGAGCGCGTTGAACTCCACTTCCGCCCGCAGCCGGGCGGCACCCAAATCGCCGGGCGAACGGCTCTCCCAGTCTCTCAGGACGGCGCGGGCGGTGGTGTAATCTCCGGACAGGTTGCCGAAATTCCGGCCCGACTTGACGAACGTCTCGAAGTTCACCGGGTGTACCGGCTCGGGCATACGCAGCCGCCGCTGGAGCAGGTCGTGCCCTTTCACTACCCACTCCCGCCGCGGCTCGGGCGCCCAGCCCGGCTTCCCGGCCAGGGAGAAACAGGAGACGGCCTTCTCCAGGGCGATCAATCGGACATCAACCAGCCCGTGGCTCGTCGAGGCCAGCTCGAACGCGGCCCCGGCCGCGGCCATCCGCTCGCGGAAGCCGTCCCCGTCTTTGGGGTTGCGGGACTGATACTCGAACGCCCGGGTCAACAGCACCATCGCGTACTGGAACCGCATGAACCCCTCGGGGTTGTCGCGGACGGCGGCCGCCATCCGGGCGGTGGCCGCGTCGTCGCGGCCGATCGCGACGACCACGTCCCGGCCGAGTCCGGCCTCCCGGATGAGTTCCCAAAACGCCCGGAGCGACGCCCGGCACGGGGACGGCAAGCGGAGTTGCAGGTCGCCGCGCCGCTGCACCGGCCGGCCGGCGGCCAGCCCGAGAGCGTCGTTGGCGAGCGGGTCCGCGACCATGAATGCGGTCAGTTGGAACTGGGCGGGTGGCGCCGGCATCCCGAACACGGCGGCGTGAAACTCGACGGTCAGGAGCGGCAGGAGTTCGGCGACCCGGGCCAGCCCGGGGTGCAGTTCCGGGCGCACCAGCGGCTTCAACCGGGCGAGTGCCGCGGCCGCCCGGTCGCGGTCGCCGGCGAACGCGTGGCTGAGGAGCAGCGCCCAGGCGAAGTCCGGGTGCTCCGGGTACAGCAGCAACCCGTCCTCGGCGGCGCGGACGGCATCGGGCAACTGACCGGCACACAGGAGGCTCAGGCAGTACGCCCGCCGGGCCGGAAGGAAGCTCGGGGCGGCCTCCAGCGCCCGGCGGAAGACTGGGAGGGCCTCGTTGATGGTGGGGGCCAGCATCGCCCGCGCGAACGCCCGGTCCGCCTCGGGCCGGGTCGGGTCGGCGGCGGCCGCTTCGAACAGCGCCCGCGACCGGGCGTCGTCGAACCCGACCGACAGGTCCGCGAGCCGGGTGTCGCGGCGGCCCGCGTACTCGGCCTGCAGAGTCGCAGTTTCGAGCCGCTGCCGGGCGTCGCCCAACCAGCCGACAGCTTCGAGCGCGTCCACTTCGAGGAACCGCACCTCCGGCGGGATCGGAACGCCGTCCGCCTCGGCCGCGGCGAGGTCGGTCAGACCCTCTTTGAGTCTCGCGCCGCGGAGGCTCGATTCGATCGCCCGGAGGCGCTCCCGGTGGAGGACGTCGCGCTCGGCGCCGAGGCGGCGCTCGCGCTCCGCGGTCTCGTTCCGCCCGGCCGCGGCCGCCGCCAACTCGAGCTGTGCGGACCGCCACTGCGCCCACGCCGCCGCCGTCAGTGACGCGACGGCCAGGCACAGCAGCGCCAGCGCGGCCGTGGGGAGCGGGTTTCGGCGCACCCACTTGGCGGCCCGGGCGGCCGGGCCGGTCGGTCGGGCGAGGATCGGCCGTCCGGCGAGGAACCGCTCCAGCTCATCCGCCAGCGCGGCCGCCGCCGGGTAGCGCCGGTCCGGGCTTTTCTCCAGGCACTTGAGGCAGATCGTCTCCAGGTCGAGCGGGACGGCGGCGTTCAGCCGCCGCGGCCGCTCCGGCTCCTCGGTCATCACCTTCTGAAGGGTGACGGCCTTCGAGTCGCTGGCGAACGGCGGGCGGCCGGTGAGCAGGTCGTAGAGCACCGCGCCGAGTGCGTACACGTCGGAGTGGGTGCCGACCTCGCGCACCTTCCCCGCCGCCTGCTCCGGGGACATGTACGCCGGGGTGCCGAGCACCTGGCCGGACATGGTTATGTCGGACCGGCCGACCTTGGCCAGCCCGAAGTCGGTCAGCTTGGGCGCGCCGTCGGCCGCGAGCAGCACGTTGCCCGGCTTGATGTCGCGGTGGACGACCCCGCGGCTGTGCGCGTGCGCGACCGCACGGGCGAGTTGCGCGGCGACCCGGGCGGCGTCGGGCGGGGGTAGGGGACCGCCGGCCTTGATCCGGTCGGCCAGGGTGCCGCCGGGCACCAGCTCCATCGCCAGGTACGGGTGGTCGGCGGCCTCGCCGAACTGGAACACGCGGACGATGTGCGGGTGCTCCAGCGCCGCCACCGCCTCGGCCTCGAGCAGGAACCGGGCGCGGGCGGTCTCACCGGCGTACGGCCCGCCGAGCAGCATTTTCAGCGCGACCGGGCGGTTCAGCCCGTCCTGGCAGGCGCGGTACACCACGCCGTAGGCCCCGCGGCCGAGCACCGCCTCGACCACGAACCCGGGCACCGACACCCGGCCGCGTTCGGCCGCCAGGCGCGCCTGCTCGTCCGGGGGCGGGACGAATGTGGCGTCCGTGTGCGTGCCCGAGTCGGGCGGTTCCGGGCGTGTGGCGTCGTTCGGCTCGTTCACGGGGGCGACCTCGGAAGGTGAGACGCCGATTATACCCCGTTACCCACGAACGAGCAGCCAAATGTTTCACTTCACCCACGGGGCCAGCCGTTGCCACACCGCCCACAGCTTCGCGGTCAGCCCGTGCGCCTCGCCGGACACGCACGACACCACCCGCCGCCACGCCCGCGCCGCCCCGGCCGGCGTGTCCTTCGCGCTGCAAGCAGCCGACGCCGTCTTCAGGTGGTCCTTCGCCTCCTTGAAGGCCGACGCCTTGCCCTCCGGCCCGGCCTGGCGGACCATCAGCACCGCTTCGGCCATCGCTAGCACCAACCGCGTCCCGTCGGGCACCAGCACCGAGTCGACGCGGGCCGTGTGCGCCGCCGCCTCCGCGGTCTGCCCGCTCAGCGCCAGATCGAGCGCCAGCCACGCGCGGAAGTCGGCCAGCACGTCGTCCGGGCCGCCCAGCTTCACCGCGGCGCGGCACACCTCCAGCGCCCGCTCGTCCTGATCGAGCATGCGGAACGCCACCGCCAGCGGGCGGAGCATCCACGCCTCCACCCCGGTGCGGTCCCGCCAGTCGGCCAGCCACGCGCTCGCCATCGCGTGGTGCCCGGCCAGCTCCAGCGCCGCGCCGGTGCGCGCCCACGCGGCGTCTTCGGCGCGGAGCAGGTCGCTGTACTTCTGCACGACCGGCTGCACCGGCTTGCCGGCCTCGGCCAGCGCCCAGATGTACGCCAGAATGACCTCGCGCCCGGCCGCCGGGTTGCCCGCCAGCAGCGCCGGCAGGCGGTCGGAAACGGCCTCCGCCGTGCCCGCGGCGACGGCGCGCTCGGCCCACAGCCCGGCCACGCTCGCCGCCGCGTCCGGGGCGAACGCCAGCTCCTTCAACTCGTCGGTCAGCTTGGCCGACCAGCCCTCGGCGTCGAACGCGAGCAGCGCCTCGCGGAGCACGCCGCGGGACGCGTCCGGGTCGGCGGCCAGCGCGCGGAACCGCGCCGCGGCCGACTCGTACGCGCCCTCGCGACACGCGACCTGCACGGCGCGGAGCTTGACCAGCGGGCTGTCGGAGTGCTCCTGCAGCGCGGTCAGCGTCTTCGCCGCGCCGGACACGTCGCCGGCGGCCAACTGCTCGGTGACGAAGTTCACCCCGGCCGCCTCGAACGTCGGGTCCAGCTCGAACGCCTTCTGGAAGTCGGACAGCGCGCCGCGGCGGTCGGCCACCTGCCGCCGGGCCTCGCCCCGGTACACGTACGCGAGCGGGTTGGCCGGCTCCAGCCGCACGAACTGCTCGGCCGCCTCCAGGCAGTCGCGGGCGCGGCCGGCCGCGTCGTACCACGCGGTCAGTTGCCGCCAGCCCATCACGAAGCCCGGCTGCTCGGCCACCAGCCCCTTCATGATGCCGATCGCCTTGCCGCGGTCGCCCCGCCGCGCCTCGACCCACGCCTGCCGGCCGCGCAGCTCGAGCGGCGGCGGGTCGCCCAGCTCCGGAGGCTTGCAGGCGGCCAGCGCCTCGTCGAACCGGGCGGCGAGGGCGAGCTGCTCGGCCTTGCAGTCGTGCCCGGGCACGAACTTCGGGTACGCCTTGATGACCGCGTCGGCCGCCCGCAGCCGCTCGCCCGGCTCGGCCGCGCGGCCGTCCGCCGAGTCGATCCAGAAGACCGGCGCCCACGGGTGGAACGGGCCGCCGCCCTGCCACGACTCCCGCAGCACGCGGTCGGCCCGGTCCTCCCACCCGGCCGCCCGCAGCTCGGTCAGCGCCGCCTGGATCGGGTACGACGCGGTGCCCGGCCCCTCGCACACCTCGGCGAAGGCGCGGACGGCCGTCTCCGGGTCGTCCATCCGGCACGCCAGTTGGATCTGCTTGACCGCCACCTCCGGCCCGGCGGCGTGCTCCTGCAACACCGCCAGCGCCGTCTGGGCGTCGCGGAACTCGTCGTCGGCCAGGTGCGCGTCGAACAGGATCGCCGCGGCGGGGGAATAGTTCGGGCTGATCTTCAGCGCTTCCCGCAGGTCGGACTTGCCGCCCTCGCGGTCGTCGGTCTGGAGCTTCGCCTCGCCGCGCATCGTCCACCCGGTCGGGTGGTGCGGCTGGAGCCGGACCAGCTCGCCGGCCGCCTCCAGGTACTGCTCCGACTGGCCGGTCTCGTTGTACCAGTCGGCCAGTTGGTGCCAGCCCCACACGTAGGACGAATCGACCTCGACCAGCGCGGTCATGTTCTTGATGGCGGCCGGGTAGTCGCCGCGGCGGGCCAGCACCCACGCCTCGCGGCCCTGGAGGATGATCGGCACCGGCTCGCCGGCGAACTGCGGCGGCTTGGCCGCCTCCAGCGCCGCGTCGAACCGGCCCATTTCCGCGAGCCGCTCGGCCTTGAGGTCGTGCGCCTCGACGTTCTTCGGCTCGAGGGCGAGCGCCTTGTCGAGCGCCGCGAGCACCTCGTCGTTGTGCCGCGGGTGGTAGAGCATGCGGGCCAGCCGCAGCCAGACGCGGGGGTCGCCGGCCCGGTCGCGGGTGAGTTCGCGGGTGAGTTCGACCGGCTCGTCGGGGCTGTCGAACCGCTCCGCCCACATCTGCACCGCGTGCCACGCCCAGTCGTACCCCGGCTCCAGCCGGACGGCCGTCTTGGCCCGGTCGAGCGCCTCGCGCGACCGGCCGATGTCCCACAGCCGCTCGGCGAGGAAGCCGTGGGCCAGGGCGTCGGTCGGGTTGCGCGCGATCGCCCGCTCGAGCGCGGCGATCGCGTCCTCGCGGCGGTCGGCGTCGTCCAGCGCGTCGGCCAGCTCGCGGGCGGCGAGCGACCACCCCGGCGACACCGCGACCGCCTCCCGCAGCGCGTCCAGCCGCCCCTCCCCGTTGCCCTGCGCGTGGCACACCTGGGCGAGGTCCAGCCACAGCTTGCCGAGCAGCGGGAACCGCTCGGCCGCGTCGCGGGCCAGCGCGTGCGCCTCGTCCAGCCGGCCCAGCGCGCCGAGCTGCTGGACGACCGCCGACCACGCCTGCCACAGGTCCGGCCGCTCGTCGAGGACGCCTTCGAGCGTTTCGAGCAGGTGGGTGTGGTCGTCCGGCTCGCCGTGCGCCTGGAACACGTGGTGCGCGATGCCGGCGTAGGCGACCAGCCCCTCGCCGGTGTGCGGCTGGCGGTGCAGCTCGTCGGCGACGAACTCCAGCGCCTCCCGCTTCTCGCGCCGGCCGCGGCTGAGCTGGACCAGCTCGGCGATGAGCGGCTCCTGGTCGATGTTCCGCCGCAGCGCCTCGCGGAGTGCGGTGAGCGCCTCGGCGGTGCGGTCGGCCCGCTTGTGGACCTGCGCCGCGACCGAGTAGTACCACGGGTGGTGCGGCTCCAGCTCGCCGGCCCGGGCGAGGTCGGCGCGGGCCGCGTCGTGCCGCTTCTCCTCGGCCCGCACCAGCGCCCGCTGCCGCAGCGCCCAGGCGTCGCCCGGGTGCTCGGCGAGCAGGTCTTCGAGCGCGCGGTCGGCGTCGGCGTCCGGGTCGCCGCTGCAGAACTCGGCGCGGAGCTTGAGCAGCGGGTGGTGGTGCGGGAACCGCTGGCACGCCTGCGCCAGGTGCGCGCGGGCGGCCGCCCGGCCGTCGGTGTCGGCCAGCAGCGCCGTCACCGTGCGCTGCGACTCCAGCGACAGCGGCTCGAGCTTGACGACGTCGAGGAAGTGCGCGCCGGCGGTGGCGAGGTCGGGCTTGACGCGGGCGACTTTGGCCGCGCCCTTGTGCCACGCGACCGGCGGGACGAGCGGCCGGGCGCGGGCGAGGTCGGCGTCGGCCTCGGCGAACCGCCCGGCGGCCGCGTGGCACTCGGCGCGGAACAGCAGCAACTCGCCGAGGGCCTGGGCGCGCTCGGACCCCCCCCCCCGGCCGGAAGAACCCACCCCCCAACCCCCTCCCTGCAGGGAGGGGGAGTCAGGCGCTCGCGTGTCGTTCGCGTGATCGGCGCGCGAAGGTTCTTTCTCCCCTCCCTGCAGGGAGGGGTTGGGGGTGGGTTGGTCCAGCTTCTTGATCGCCTGGTCCAGCGCCGCGGCGGCCTGCTGCGGCTCCTCGCGGTCGAGCAGCGCGTGGTACAGCGCCCGGGTCGCGCCGGGCACCGGCACCGCGGCCCGCCCGGCCCGCTGCTGGAACAGCCGCAGCGCCTCCGGCACCTGCTCCGTCAGCCGGGCGGCGCGGAAGTACGCCTCCGCGAACTGATCCTCCCGCTCCTCCAGGGCGCACGCGAACCGGTACAGCTCGGCCGCCTCGTCGAACTGCCGCCGCTCCCACCACTGCGTCGCCAACAGGTAGTACCCGGCCGCGGCCGTCGGCCGGTTCTGCACCGACCGCCGCAAGAGCCACGCCGCCTCCTCCTGCCGGTGCGGCAGCGGAAGGAGGGTCTGAGCGAGCGTCTGCGCGAGCATCGGCTCGGCGTCCAGTCGGCTGCCGTGCGCCTCCAGGAGCGCAAGCCGCTCGGGCATCCGGTTGAGGTCGCGGAGCACGTTCGCCTTCGACAGCGCCCACGTCGATTCCTTCGGGAACCGGGCCAGCAGCGCGTCGTAGAGCGCGAGCAGGCGGAGCGGGTGCGCGTCGTACCGGGCGAGCGCGAGTTCGGCGAAGGTCGCCAGCAGGTGGCCGGTGAACCGGTCCCGCATCACCCGCAGCGCCGCGTCGGCCGCGGCGCGGTCGTGACTCAGAAGCGGTTTCTGCACCGCGTACAGCGCGTCGCGGGCGTCGGCGTCGGCCAGCGGCAGGCCGTCGAGCTTCGCCGCGGCGTCCGCCGGCACCAGCGCCAGGCACCGCGGGCCGAACGGGGCGAACCGCTCGGCCATCGACCCGACCGGGGCGTCGGCCGGGCGGCGGTCGGCGCCGTCGAGCAGGGCCACCGACCCGCGGACCGCGTCGGCCCCGACGCACAGCCGCGGCTGCGAGAACCCGGCCTCCACCAGGGTGATGATGAACGGCACCCCGCGGGCGATCAGTTGGGCCGCGGCCTCGGCGGTGAGCGTGCCCTCCCGCGCCACCCAGCCGGCGGCTTCGGCGCGGGCGCGCTCGGCCGCGTCGGGCAGCCCGTCGCTCGGCGGCGTGTGCTCGGCCGGGCCGGGCAGCGGGTGATTCCAGTACCGCGCCAGCAGTTCGTAGACGGTCGGCGTCGCCGGCGCCGGCGGGAACTCGATCTTCACCCGCGGGGGGGCCAGTGAGGAGTGAGGAGTGAGGAGTGAGGAGTTTTCCTCTTCGTTGCTGACTTCTGACTCCCGACCCCTGACGTTCTCCAGTCGCTCGGCGAACTGGTCGTAGAACTTGTCCTTCACCTCGCGGGCGCGCAGGGCGGCGGTCGCGTAGTCGCCCAGGAAGTACGCGGAGTCGGCCCGGCGGGCGGCCAGCCACTTCGCCACCTCCGGCTCCATCAGCGGCGACAGCTCGGCGTACCGGTCCAGCGTGCGGCGGGCGTCGGCGTGGCGGCCGAGGTCGGTCTGGAGGGCCGCGAGCTGGGCCGCGACCAGCCCGCTCTCCAGCCGGGCGTCAGCCTCGGTCAAGAAGTCGAGGGCTTCGAGGTCGCGGCCGGCGCGGAGCAGCAGGTGGGCCACCGACTGCACCCCGGGGCGGAACCACGGGTGCAACTCCAGCGCGCGGCGGGCGGCGGCCATCGCGTCGTCGGGCCGGTCGGCGAACTCGTACACGCTGCACCGCTCGATGCACGGCCACGGCCGGTCCGGGGCGATCGTCTCGGCCCGGTTGAGCAGCCGCTCGGCCCGGTCGAAGTCGCGCAGCCGCCCGACCACGAACCCCGACAGCGCGACCCAGTCGGCGTGCAGGTCCGGCGGGGCGACGCTCCAGTCCGGGTGGGCGCGCATGAACCGCCAGGTGGCGAGCGGGCCGAACCGCTCCATCCGGTACCGGGCGTGGTAGTAGATCGCCTCCGGGTGCGCCGGGGTGGTGCGGAACGCGGTCAGGTGCATCCGCCGGCCGAGCTTGGGGGCGGCCAGTTGGATGGCGAGCCGGCCGCCGATCAGCCGGGCCGGGGTGCCGGACCACTCGCGCAGCGGGCCGAGCGCCGCCGCGGCGTCGTAGGCCCGGCGGTACTGCCCCTGGAGGTACAGGTCGCGGACGCGGGCGAGGTCGGCGGGTGCGATGTCCATGCAGCTTTCTTTGTCGCGGTATCGAAGTCAGGACAGAAAGACAGAGGCCGTCCCGCGCCCCGCGCCCGCCTCACCCCTTCTCCGCCGCGCCCGCGGCGTCGGCCAGCGGGGCGAGTTGGCCGATCACGTTGCCCAACTGGCCCAGCCGCATGCCGTAGCGGTCGAGGAACTCGCTCAGCGCGAACTCGTCGTCCAGCGCCTCCGGGTCGGCCAGCAGCTTGTCGGTCACGTCCCGGATGAGCGACAGGTAGGCCCGCTCCAGTTGCGGCAGCACCTGCTTGCACGCGCCGCCGATGCCGGGGAAGTCGGCGTCCCAGCGGGCCAGGAACGCCCGCCACCGCGCGCCCGCGTCCTGGCCGGCGCGGTGGGCCTGGTCCGCCTGCTGCCCGGCCTTCAGCGTCGCCAGTTGCTCTTGCTGGAGGGCGATCAACTGGCGGAGCAGTTCGTTCGTCTCCGGGGTGGGCGGTTCCGGCAGCGCGTGGACGGTCAGCGGGGGCGGCAGCACGTAAACCGGAGCGTTCATGGCGCGGCTCGTGGGGCGGTGTCGTGTCGGGAGATTATACAGGATCGGCAAACCGGAAGTGGGAGTCGGGCCGCGAGCGGGGATAAAACGCGAGCGAGCCGCCCGGTGGGGGACCGGGCGGCTCGCTCAGGGGGATGGAGGCCAGACGGATTCGCGGGCCGCGGCTGTTATCGGGGGAGCCGCTCGGCCCGTTGCAGGTTCTGGGGGAGAACCGCGTTACGTGGGTGGTAAAGCACCGCCCGTGCCAAACCGCGTTTCCAGATATGCGACACGCGCCAAGCGCTGGAAATTACAGCAAATTCGCACGTAAAGAAGCGCGGCGGCGTGGGAAGGGTCTGTGTGCAACAGTTGCAACGGCCGGTAGGATTTGCAACTTCTACCGGTAAGGATTACCCGGCCGAGACGTGCCGAATGAAAGGATTGCGGGCGTCGTTCGTTCAACACGCGTGCCCGCGTGGGACGGTGGCATCACCTCCGTCCCACGCGGGCACGCCGCGATACGATCCGTCGTCGAAGGCAGGCCGTCACGGTACCGGGGCGAACCGCCACGCGGGCACGTAGTGCGGCATGTGCCCGGTCGCGAACGCGTCGGCGCCGATCGCGTCCCGGAGTCGCTTCAGCGCCGCCCGCCGCACCGTCACGTAGTAGAAGTCGCACTGCGCGTCGCGGGCCGCGTCCCACTGCCGGTACATGCGGTCCGTCTCCTGCATCGCGGCGCAGAACAGGTCCGACCGGTCGGCCTCCCACACCATCCGCTCCTCCAGCGTCTTGCGGTACGCCCGGTTGAACCGGATCAGCTCGTTGACCGTGCGGCGGTCGGGCAGCCGCTGGGTGTCGGCCAGCTTCGGCGCGTCGGCCAGGTCGGCGTGCCGCTTGCGGAGCAGGTTCAGATCGACCTCGAAGTCCTCGCGGGCGGCCAGCACGTACCGCGTCTCGCGCGGGTCCATGATCTCCCAATCGACCGCGGTCTTGTGCAGGGCGTCGCGGATGGCCGGCCAGGCGTCCTCGGCCGGGGTCTGCTCGGGCGTGTTGACGGGGGCGGTCAGGAGGGCCGCGGCCAGGATCAGGTCGGAAGGGGCCATGGGTCACCGGTGTCAGCGCGCAGGGAGGGCGCGACCGCAGTGCGCGGTAAGTGTTGGAATCCCGTTAGAACGACACAAGGGTGTCGGGTCGGGGAGGTGCGGGCGGCCGACGTGGGAAAGGTCCGCTCGTCTGGAGAGACGGCGCGGCGGTCGGCCCGGGCCTCGGCGATCCGGCGTCGCCCCGCGCGGCCGGTGCGCCGCCGGTGAGGCGTGCGCGGGCGGCCGTGGCTGTCGCGGAGCGGTGACGCAGCCTATAACCGCGTCACGATAACTTTACAATACATTTTCCGCGCCGGCCCTTGCCACTCGCGGCAAACTTCATAGTCAGGGCGTCGGCACAATCGTTCCGCGGTCGATGGGCGACCCGCCGCTCGCGGTATCTTCATTTATCGTTCAAACCGCGCGCCGTTTGCCACGGCGGTGCAAGAAATCAGGGCAAAATGGTACGCGACTTCGCAAATCGAGTAGCGATCGTGACCGGGGCTTCAAGCGGGATTGGGTGGGAGCTTGCCCGGCAGCTCGCAAAAGAGGGATACAAGCTCGGAATTGTTGCACGTCGGGAACAACCGTTGCTCGATTTGGCGGCAGTCATCGCCTCATCCGGCGGCACCGCGATTCCGCTCGTGGCCGACGTCGGCTCGCGCGAGCAGGTGGAAGCGGCGTTCGCTCAGGCCCGTGAGCGCCTCGGGTCGATCGACCTCGTCGTCGCGAACGCCGGGATTGGACGCCCGACGCTCTACGGGCCGGTGAACTTCATCGGGATCGAGGACACCATCCGCATCAACCTGATGGGGGTGATCTACACCCTTTCCGCGGCGCTGCCGGACATGCTGAGCCGCAAGAGCGGTCACCTGGTGGCGGTGTCGAGCCTCGCGGCGTACCGCGGGATGCCGGGGCAGTCGGCGTACTGCGCGAGCAAGGCCGGGGTGAACGCCTACCTCGACGGGCTTCGCATCCACCTCCGCGGAACGGGGGTGCGGGTCACCACCATTTGCCCCGGGTTCGTCACCACGCCGATGACGGAGTCGCACAAGTTCTGGATGCCGCAACTGATGACGCCCGAGTACGCGGCCGCGAAGATGGTCCGCGCGATCAAGGCGGGCAAGAAGGTGTACAACTTCCCGCGGATGCTCCACCTCCTCGTGAAGCTCAGCCGGTGGGCGCCCGATTGGGTGGTGAACCGCGTGATGGGCGACGCCGTGGACACGCAAGCGTCCGTCGCTGACTCGAAGCGCGGCTAGCTTCGGCCTCCGGCGCCTCGCGCCCGGGCAATCGGACGTGCCCGCTGCCTCGTCGGACGTTCGGTGACAAACGCCCGAAACCCAATTCCCGATACGAGGTGTGTGATGCGCGGTGTGATGTTCGTCCTGTTCGCGGTCGGCTCGGTGTGCTCGGCGGAAGACGCCAAACCGCTGACCCCGCTCGACTTGAAGGGCGTGGCGGTGGTGCAGCCGAAGGAAGGCGTCGCGACCAAGCCGACGGAGATCAAGTCTGCCGACGAGTTGGCCAAGTCGCCGCTGTTCGGCGAGGGCGGGGCCGAGAAGGTCGGCAAGTTGGTCGATTTCAAGACCCAGAAGCTGGTCGTGTTCGCGTGGTCCGGTTCCGGGCAGGACAAGGTCGAACTGACGGTATCGGCCATGACCCCGTCGGCCGTGTTCCGGTACATCCCGGGCAAGACCCGCGACCTGCGGCCGCACTTCCACGCGTATGCGGTGCCGAAGGACGTCGAGGTGAAGGCGGAGAAGAACCTTCAGAAGTGAAAAGTGCTGAGTGCTGAGTGCTGAGCCAAGACAGACGGGAGGGCAGAACCTTGTGGTCTTGTCCTCCCGTCTGTCTTGGCTCAGCACTCAGCACTCAGCACTCAGCACTCTTATCTACTTCTTCGGCATGTCCCACACGCGGACGGTGCCGTCGCGGCCGCCGGCGGCGAGGGTGCCGTCGGGGCCGAACTTAACCACGTGGAACGCGGTCGTGCCCCGGTAGCTGAACACCTCTTTGCCGGTCGGCACCTCCCACACCCGCACGTACCCGTCCGACCCGCACCCGGCCAGGAGCTTGCCGTCCGGGCTGAAGCTCACCGACCACGCGTCGCGGTCGTGCGCCTTGATCTGGTGGAGCTGGGTGCCGTTGGTCGCGTCCCAGATGCGGATCGTGCCGTCGTACCCGGCGCTGGCCAGGTGCGTCCCCTTCGGGCAGAACGTCACCGCGTACACGGCCCCGCGGTGCTCGGCCATCTCCACCACCCGGGCCGTCATCTCCCGCTTCTCCCGGGTCACGCCGCTCACGTCCCACACCTTGATCTTGCCGTCCGACCCGGCGCTCGCCAGCCGCGACCCGTCCGGGCTGTACGAGAGCGCGTGAACGGTCCCGCGGTGGTACAGCTCCAGCAGCGGCATCTGGAGCTCCCAGTCCCAGATCTTGACCTTCGAGTTGCGGTTGCCGGTGGCCAGGAACTGCCCGTTCGGGCTGAACGCGGCCGTCTTGGTGGACACCGACTCGGGGAACGAGAACTCCTGCTGGTACGTGTCCAGGTTCCAGACGGTGACGGCCGAGTCGTCGGACGCGGTCACCAGGTGCTTGCCGCCCTTGTACACGTCGGCCGACCACACGTTCGGGCTGGGGCCGTCCTCGTGTACCAGCGTCTTGAACGGCGCGCCGGTCTTGAGGTTCCAGATGCGCAGCGCCCCGGACTCGTTGCCGACCACCACCCGCTCGGCGTCGAGGAAGGTGATGACCCACACCGCCCCGGTGTCGCCGGGCAGCAGTCGCGGCGTCGGCCCGCTCTCGACGGCCGCCTGAACGGGCTGCACGACCGACGTGGGTGTAGACGGGGTCGGCGTCGGCTCGGGCGGCGACTCCATCAGCGCCGACGTCGCCCACAAGAGGCCGACGGCCAGCGCGCCGACGACCGCCCCGCCGGCCCACGGCAGCGCCCGGTGGCCGACCGCCTTCCAGCAGATCGGGTGCCGCGGGCTGCTGGTCCGCGACCCGGCGGCGCACACTTCGGCGGGCACGTCGAGCGGCGACAGCAGGTGCATCTCGGCCAGCCCGGCGGCGAACACCTCGGCCACCTCGGCCGCCGTCTGGTACCGGTCCTTCGGGTCCTTCGCCAGCAGCCGATCGACCGCGTCGGACAGCCACTTCGGCACGTCCGGGTTGAGCCGCGCGAGCGGCATCTGGGTCTCGTCGGAGACGCGGCGCAGCACCGCCAGCGGGGTCTTGGCCTCGAACGGGGCGGTGCCGGTGGTCGCCTCGTACAGCACGGTGCCCAAGCTGAACAGGTCGGCGCGGGAATCGACGTCGTCGCCGCGGGCCTGCTCGGGGGCCATGTACAGCGGCGACCCGGCGACGAACCCGGTGCGGGTCAGCTTCACGTCCTCGGCCGCCCGGGCCAGCCCGAAGTCGGTCAGCTTGACGCGGAACTTCGTCTCGCCGATCGTCTCCAGCAGGATGTTGGCCGGCTTGATGTCGCGGTGGATGAGGTCGGCCGCGTGCGCCGCCTTCAGCCCGGCCGCCGCCTGCATGCCCAGTTGGGCCACTTCCGGCACGGTCAGCTTGTCAACCCGCTTGAGCCGCTGCTCGAGCGACTCGCCGTTGATCAACTGCATGACCAGGTACGGCAGCCCGGACGGCTCGTCCTCGCTCACCTGGTGGACGGCGACGAGGTTGTCGTGGGTGACCGCGGCGGCGGCCCGGGCCTCGCGGCAGAACCGCTGCCGGGCCACCTCGTTGTGCGCCAGTTGCGGGTCGATCACCTTGATGGCGATGTCCCGCTGTAGCGACGGGTCGTACCCGTGCAGGACGACGCCCATGCCGCCGCGTCCGACGACCCGGCGGATGTCGAACCCGGCGAGCCGGCCGAGCAGCCCGGGCACCCCGGCCGGTTGGAGGAAGTCGAGCTTCAGGTCGCCGTCGGGGGACGGGGTGTCGGACCCGGGTCGGGTCGGCTGGAACGACGTCTGGCGGAGTTCGTCCTCGGCGCTGGCCAGCGCCCGCCAGTACGCGGAGTCCTGGGGTGGCAGGTCGGCCGCGGCGTCGCGCAGGTGCGACGCGAACTCGGCCGCCGACGGCCCGGCGAGCCGTTCGAGCCGCTCCTGACAGACGGGGCACGCGGTCACGTGCTCGCACAGCGCGTGGTTGCGCGCCTCCGAGCAGCGGCCCTGCTGGAGGCGCTCCAGCTCGACCAGCGCCGGGCATTCGGTGTGCGTCAGGGGGTCGGACATTGCTGATAGTTCCAGGTTTCAAGTTCCAGGTTCCAAGTCGAAGGCAGCAAGCCAAGTTGTGTGTCTTCAACTTGGAACTGCTGGAACTTGGAACCTGGAATTACTGTTCTTCCTCGGCCAGCATCTTCTGCACCTCGTCCCGCAGGCGGGCGAGGACGCGGCTCTTGGCGACGTACACCGCCCCGGCGCTCATCTTCAGCGCCGCCCCGACCTCGGCGGCCGGCTTGCCCTCGACCGCCGTCTGCCAGAACGCGGACCACGTGTTCGCGTGGAACTCGCCCTTGACGATCTCCATCGCCCGGGCGCTCAGGCGGCGCTGGTACTCCTTCTCCCAGTCGGCGTCCGGCCCTTCCTCCTCGCGAGCGGGCGTGGCGTCGAGCCGCTCCTGGGCGTCCGCGTCGCCGGTCCCGCGCGGCCGGTTCTTCTGGCTGCTCAGGAAGTTGTAAATCTTGTTCCGCGTGACCGTGTACAGCCACCCGCGGAACGTCCCCTTCTTCGGGTCGTACTCCATCCGCCCGGCGTTCCGGGCGACGCTCCGCAGTACGTCTTGCATCAGGTCGGCGGCGTCGGCGTCTTGCAGGCCGCGGTTGCGGGCGAACCGGTACACGACCGGGCCGTACAGGTGGACGAACTCGCTCCACGCGCCGCCGTCGCGCCCGTCCTTGAGGCGGGCCAGCAGCGTGACGCGGGTCAGCGGCGGTTCGGCCATGCTCACGCTTTCAGCAGGTGATACCGGACGGGCGGCCGGCGACTTACGCGATTCGCGGCCGTTCGGGCGACGGGAGGGAGAGTCTCAGTGATGGCTCATTTTACGAGCCGCGCCCGCGGTTGCGACCACGCCCCGACCTTTCAGACGCATCGGCCGCGCCGATACTTCACAGCGGGCGGAACATTACCAGTGCATCCACCAGTCCGAGGTCGCGGTGCCGGAACGCGCCCGGGAGCCGCCCGACGGCCGCGAACCCGCACCGCTCCCACGCCCGCACCGCCGCCGCGTTCGTCGCGACCACGAAGTTGAACTGCATCGCCGAAAAGCCAAGCCCGCGAGCGGTTTCGAGCGAGTGGAGGCACATCCTTACAGCCAGCCCCCGCCCGCGGAACGCCGGCTCGACCATGTAGCCGGCGTTCGCGACGTGCCCGCCGCGACCCGGCTGGTTCGGACGCACATAGTAGGTGCCGGCGAAGGCGCCACCCTCTTCCGCGACATAACACGCCGCCGGCGGGTCGAACCACAGCTTCCGCGCCACCTCTTCGGTCGTCGATTCGTCGTAGGCGAACGCGTCGCCGCCGGCGCATGTGTGCCGGAACAGCGCCCAGATGTGCGCCCAGTCGCCTTCCGCGGCGGGTCGAATCGTGATGTCCATGCCGTTGCCCACTCCCGCCCTTATGAATGGCTGACTTGCTCTTTGTCTAGCATTCGGCCCGGCGGCGCGAGTGCGACGGGGATGAGATCGCTGTCGCCCCGCTGAGGCGAACGCGAAACGACGAAAAGCCGCCGCTGCCTCAACTCCTCACTTCGTTCTGTTGGCGTGCGCAGAAACGTCAATTTTCAGCGCGCCGCGTCGGCGATAATGTCTATTTCCATAACGAATTCCCGGGATGCAAAAAGAAAGTCGAAAAAATCCACCGAATGGTTGTTGACAAGCTAAGTGGACGGACGTATAAATAGTGTGTCGGATGCAAATGAGGAGTTGAGCCGCAACCGACCGGGGAAAACGCATCGAGGGAACCGCCTGGGGCCGCGAGCGGCTTCGACGGCGGGTTGTGGGAGGGGCGACGATGGAAAGCTGGCGTCTGGTATGGCGGGAGGGGTTCGTGCCGGTGCTCTCGACGTGCGGCCTGGAGGCGCTCCGCGACGCCCTTCGCGGCGACGACCCCCGGCTGACGCAGGGCAGCACCACCACCCCGCCGCCGCTGATGTGCGTTCAGGACTGGCCGGTCGAAGCCGCGTGCGCGCTGGGCTTCTGCGGCTGGCAGGGCGACGAGTTGGAGTCGGTCGGGCAGGTCGAGGAGTTCTTCGCCCGGGCCTGTTTCGAGGCGGATCAGCGGTTGGGCGAGCCGGCCGCGTGCCGCTGGTTCCTCAACTGGTTCGACGACACCCCCCGCGACGAGATGCGCCGCGAGCTGCTCGCGGAAGTCGAAAAGGCGCTGGCCGACCGGCTGCCGGTCGATCGCCCGGAAGTGCAGCAGAACGCGGCCGCGACCACCGAAGTCGCGGCCTGACACCCGAACACGACCGACCCTCGAACCACACTCACCGCTCAGGAGTTTCGCCATGTACGAGGTCATCGTTCACACCCTCAGCTCGGGCCGGATTCGCCGCATTCGTTTCGCCGACTCGGCCGCCGCGTGGAAGTGCGCCGACGGCTGGAACGCCCGCAACCGCCGCTCGAAGTCGTTCCAGGTGTCGGTCGAAACGGTCACCGCCGCCAACCAGCCGACCGCCATCGTCGCCAAGACGCCCGCGGGGCGTTCGATCTGACGGAAGTTCGCCCGCGGGGCCGATGGTTGGCCCCGCGGGCTGAGCCGGCGAATACTCTGAACACTCGAATATATACTTCACACCCATTCATAACCAAGCCGAAACTGAGGGGAAAGTCATGAACGTCATCTGCCGCCACTGCTCGAACTCGAAGGTGAACCGGCCGCGCGGGTTGTGCTGGTCGTGCTACTACGCCCCCGGGGTGAAGGAGCTCTACCCGAGCACGTCGAAGTACGCGCGGCGTGGCGTGGGCAACTTCACCGGCGGCGCGCCGCTGCCGTCGTCGCCGACGACCGCCGCGCCCGGTACCCCGGAAAAGCTGGCGGTTCTGGAGCAGCGGGCGAAGCTGAAGCAGGCGATCTTCCACCCGGCCGACGCCCGCTACGAGGGCGACACCCGCCCGCTCGAATTCATGAAGGGAAACAAGGGCGTGACCGCCGAAGCCGGCATGGGCCGCGTCGCGTGACGTGAGCACAAAGAGTCGAGCGGGCGTTACGGCTGCGCCTGCTCCTCGCCATCACTCGCACGTTCTAGACGTGCGAGTGATGTGTTTACTACTCATTTCTGAGCGTTAATCGCCATTTGTGTACTGCGAGGCGAGATGTGAGCCGCGTCCCGCAAGTCACGTGTCCGGCGGGTGACGGGTTGCAGGGGTTTTGCGGCTTGTAGGATCGCGCCGCCGCGCGAACCTGTCTTGCGCCCCAAGTGACACTTCAGTGCGTCGCCATAATTGCTCATACTGCACGGAGTTGGGGAGTGGGCTGCGGGGGGCGGGGTTCGCGACGCGCCCATTATTCCGGCCGTGCGCCCGAACGGCGTCCGGTCAAGACCCCATTTACCCAGCCGCCCCAACCCCAAGTCCGAACGTGGCGTACAATTCGGAAGCGTTTACGGACGAGTGACGTACAACGGAGGGACACGGACATGCTCGTTCTCAGTCGCAAGCTGGGCGAGAAGATCTTCATCGGCGACAACATCTGTATCACGGTGGTGGACATCGACCGCGGCAAGATCCGGTTGGGCATCGAGGCCCCGCGGGACGTGCCCATCTACCGCCAGGAGCTTCTGCCGCTCAACCAGCAGCAGCAGCGGGCCGGCGGCGACGCCAGTTCGGCCGCCGCTTCCTGAGCGGGCGGCGCTCGACCGCGCCCGTCCCTTCGGACTCGTCCCAAACGCCGACGGCGCGTTCGAGACTCCGTTGACGCCGGAAGCCTGTGGCTTCCGGCGTTTTGTTTTTGGCGTTCGGTGTTTCGTGTTTAGTATTGCTCCATCTCCTCGCTCCCGCCGCGGTCGGCCGCGGAGCACGAAACACCCAAAACCAAACACGAAGCACCATTCCGATGCCCGAGCCTATCACGATCGCCACCTGGCCGTTCGGCCGTTCCGCCGTCGCCGCCGCGATGAAAGTCCTCGCCAAGGGCGAGCCGGCGCTCGACGCGGCGCTGGCCGGGGCGCAGGCCGTCGAGGACGACCTGAGCATCCGCACCTCGGTCGGGTTCGGCAGTCTGCCCGACCGGCTCGGCCGGCTCACCCTCGACGCGTGCTTAATGGATGGCAGAACCCTGCAGTGCGGTGCGGTGGCGTGCGTCGAGCACATCAAGCACCCCGCGGCGCTGGCCCGGCGGGTGATGGAGAAGACGCCGCACGTCCTGCTGGTGGGCGAAGGGGCGAAGTGGTTCGCGCTGCAACAGGGCTTCCCGCTCGAAGTGCCGTACACCGCGGCGAGCATCAAGGAGTGGCTGGACAACCACCCGGACGAGCGGAAGAAGGGCGCGGGCGGCGCACCGAAGGAGGAGCCGAAGAAAGAGGAGTGCGGGGCGGACGTCATTAATGTGAACGAGTTCAACCACGACACGGTTACGGTGCTGTCGCTGGACGCGAAGGGGCACCTGGGCGGGGTCTGCACGACGAGCGGGCTGGCGTACAAGCTGCCGGGGCGGGTGGGCGACTCGCCGATCATCGGTGCCGGGCTGTACGTCGATGACGAGGCCGGCGCGGCCGGCGCGACCGGGGTGGGCGAGGAGATCATCCGCATCAACGGCAGCTCGTTCATCGTCGAGCAGATGCGGGCCGGCAAGTCGCCGCAGGAGGCGTGCGAGCTGGCCTGCAAGCGGGCGAACGCGGCCGCCGGGCGGCGCGGCGTCCACCCGGCGCAGGTGGCGTTCCTGGCCCTCAGCCCGAAGGGCGAGGTCGGCGCGGCCTGCACCGAGAAGACGGACTTCAAGTACGCCGTCGGCCGCGGCGACAAGGTCGAGTTGCTCCAGGCGAAGGAGATCGGGCCGCGTGTGGGCAAGTGAGGAGTGAGGAGTGAGGAGTGAGGAGTGAGGAGCGAGGAGCGAGGAGCGAGGAGCGAGGAGAAAAGCTGGGTGCTCTGTCTCCTCACTCCTCACTCCTCACTCCTCACTCCTCACTCCTCACTCCTCACTGACTCGACCCGGGTGGTACAATGACACCAAGTCCGCGACAAGCGAGAGGATAGCCGAATGTCTCTGGCGGTGGTGCGGTGTCCGGGGTGCCGCGGCGCGGCGCGGGTGGAGGCCGAGGCGCTCGGGCAGATGGTCGGGTGCCCGCGGTGTCAGATGCCGTTCGTCGCGGAAGAGGACATCCCGGTCGTGCCGGTGGCCCGGCCCGCGCCACGGGCCGCGGCGGGGCCGGTCGCCCCGCGGCCGCGGCCGGCCGAGGCCTACGAGGTCGAGCCGGCGGAGCCAGCCGACGAGGTCCCCGACCCGGATCACGACCCGCACTCGCGGCCGGTCGCCGGGCTGCCGGTGTCGGTGCTCGTCGGGTTCGCGCTGGTGCCGTTCGCCATCCCGCTGCTGTGGCGGGTCGCGCCGCTGGTGACCGGGCAGGAGCCGGCGCTGTCGCTGGCCGTGCCGGTCTCGCTGGCGGTGTCGGCCAGCGCGCTGTGCCTCGGCGTCGTGTACACCATCGACTGGACCGCGACGACCCGCGTCAAGGGCGTGCTCATGCTGGTCGCGCTGGCGTACCTGTCGGCGGCCGGGCTGTTCTTCCTGAAGAAGGACCTGATGGACCGGCTCCGCGGGTGGGGCGACCCGACGCGGCGGTGGGCGGTGGTGTCGCTGGACAACGGCCGGTGCCGGGTGAAGATGCCGGCCGCGTCGGCGCCCGACGCCGGGCAGCCGCTGGGCAAGGTGGTGCCGATGCAGGAGGGGCGGCAGGCGACGTACCAGCCGGAGCACCCCGGCCCGCTGTTCCGATACCGGGTCGCGGTCAGCGCCCCGGGCGCGCCGCCGGGCAACCCGGACGACGCCTGGTTCGACCGCGTCGGGGCGGCGGCCCGTCAGGACCTCGGCCCGAAGGTCCGGGTCGTCACGTCCGAGCCGCTGACCCGCCCGGCACTCGGCCGCGAGTGGCTGCTCGACCTCGGCGAGAACGCCTACCGCGTGGTCCGCGTCTACGTCATCGGCGACCGCGTCTACTTCCTGAGCGCCGAGGGGCCGAACCTGACCGCCGCCGACGACGAGTACGGCAAGCCGTTCTTCGACGACTTCGTTGTCGGCAAGTGACCGGTCGGGCCGTTCGCCGCCGCTCGAAAAAATTCCGAAAATCCGATTTGACTTCGCCGAAATCATCGCCCACGATTCTTTTACTGAAATTGCGGCCACTGGTCGGCCGCTCACAGCTTTTATGCAAGTTCGCGCGCTGACGGTGTTGCAGAACTGGGATTGCCACTCGTGCGGCGACTGCTGCCGCTCGTACGCGGTGCCGGTCACGGCCGACGAGCGGGCGCGGATCGAGGGGCAGGGCTGGGACAAGCAACCGGACCTCGCCGGCGTGCCGCTGTTCGCGCCGCGCGGGGGCGAAACGTACCTCGCGCACCGCCCGGACGGCGCGTGCGTGTTCCTGGGCGCGGACGACAAGTGCCGGATTCACGCGCGGCACGGCGCGGCGGCGAAGCCGTTGGCGTGCCGCATCTACCCGTTCATGTTGGTGCCGGCGGGCGACCACTGGAACCTCGGCGTGCGGATGGCGTGCCCGTCGGCGGCCGACGACAAGGGCGGCGCGCTGTCGGGTCACTTGCGCGAGGCGCGCGAGTTCGCGGCGGCGCTGGAGGCGCGCACGAGCGGCGCGGAAGGCGCGCCGCCGCCCGCCCTGTACGGGTCGCAGTCGGTGCCGTGGGCGGACGTCGGCCGCATCGCGGCGGTGGTGTCGCGGGCGCTGGCCGACCCGCTCGACCCGTTCGAGCGCCGCTGGCGGAAGGTGCTGTTCGTCGTCTCGATGCTGCGCAAGGCGACCTTCGACGGCGGCGAGGACAAGAAAGGCAGGAGGGGGGATCGGGGGGAACCCGCGGGGGGTTCCCCCCAACGAAGGGCGGTGACGGGCGAGCGGCTGACCGAGATGCTGTCGGTGCTGTTGGAAGCCGCCGGCGAGGAGGAACCGGCGACCGCGGCGGCCGTGGCGCGTCCCGGTTGGGCCGGGCGAACGGTGTTCCGGCAGTTGGTCGCGGTGTACGCGCGGAAGGACCACGGCGCGGAGCGCGGGCCGGCGCTGCGCGGCCCGGTCAGCCGGTTCCTGTCGGCGGTCAAGTTCGCCGCCGGCCGCGGCCGGATACCGAAGCTGCACGCCGCGCTACCGGCCGCCGCGTTCAGTGCCACGGATGCGTCGTTCGGCGCGTTGAGCGCGTCGTCAACGGCTCTGTTGTCGCGCTGGCACCGCGTGAAGGTCGAATCGCTGCAGTTCTGCGGCCCGACGAACTTCGGGCTGGGTGTGTGGGAGGGTCTGGAGTCGCTGGCGCTCACCTTCCCCGTTGCGATGTGGATTGCGCGGGTGCTGGTCGCGGGGGGGCTGTCGCCGGACGCGGCGGTGAATCGGGCGGTGCGGATGACGGACGACAACTTCGGGTTCAACCCGCTGCTCGGCTCGGCCCGGCAGACGTTCGCGCTGCGGGTGCTGGCCAACCGCGGCGACCTCCCGCGCCTGGTGGCGTGGTATGGTCGTTGAGAGTGTGGGTGCGAGTGTGAGTGTGAGGAAAGACAAAGGCAGTGAAGAGAAGCATCACACCTCTTCACTGCCTTTGTCTTTCCTCACACTCACACTCGCACCCACACTCTCCTACTCATCGACGTCGAACAGCACCAGTTGCCCCTCGGCGGTGCCGCACACGCCGGCGGTCCCGTCGGCGTTGAACGCGACGCACGACAGCGGGCCGCAGCCCCAGTCGTACTCGCGGACCGGCTGCCAGGTGGTCGGGTCCCACATCCGCAACAGGCCGGTCTCCTCGGCGGTCGCGAACAGCCGCCCGCTGCCGGTGAACGCGGCGTCGGCGAACGGGGCTTCGACGCGGCGCAGGTACCGCGACGTGCCGGTCGAGATGTCGAGCACGTGGAACTCGGCCTCCCAGCCGAACACGCACAACCCGCCGTCGTGGGCGAAGGTGACGAACCCCGGGGCGTCGGACGGGCGGCCGCCGGTCGGCGGGTAGCGGCGGTCGAGGCCGCCGCTGGCCGCGAACCGCAGCTCGAACCGCGCCGGCTCCGGCCGCCACCGCTCGATGCCCGACCAGATGCCGGCGAGGTACACGCCGTCCGGGCTGAGGGCCAGCTTGCGGAACGGCGACAGGCCGTCGAACCCCGGCTGGCGGCGGAGGTTCGGCAGCGACCACTTGTCGAGCTTGGCCTGGTTGGCCGGGCCGGCGCGGGAGGCGACCATCGTCTTGCCGTCGGCCGACACCGCGACCCCGCCGGCGAAGTTGCCGCCGAGTTCGGCCCGCGCAGCGGCCGGGTCGAGCGGGTCGATCCGCAGGGTGGAGTGGTGGACGTAGGCGAGGCCGCCGTCGGGGGTGAACGCGAACTGGTCGCACGCGGCGCCGAGCGGGAGGCGGCGGAGCGTGTCGCCGGTGGCCCAGTCGAGCGCCGACAGCCACCCGCTCTCGCCGGACGCGGCCAGGAACCGGCCGTCCGGGGAAACGGCCGCGGTCCGCACCTCGCCGGCGTCCAGGTCGATGACTCGCATGGACCGATTGTACCGCGAAACGGCGCGGAAGTGTGCGTGCCTTCCCAAGGGGCGTCGTTGCAACGACGCGGCAGGTATTTGGCGCGTATTGCAAGGCGTCAGCGCAGTGACGCCGACCGCGTCATTGCAATGAACACGCTTGAAAAAGCAACTGCGATCACCGATCGACAAAAGGGGTTGGGTCACACGTCGAGATCCCACACGACGACCTGACCGCGGTCGCCGCCGGCCGCCGCGAGCGCGCCGTCGGGCGACACGGCGACGGCGGCCAGGCTGCCGACGTCCCATGTGTACTGGCGCACGACCTGCCAGGTCTGGGTGTCGATGAGCCGGGCGGTAGTGTCGTTGTTGCCGGCGAGCAGGTGGCGGCCGTCGGGGTGGAAGGCGATCGCGCGGTAGTGCTTGAGCACGCCCGTGCGGACCTTCTCGACCTTGCCGCCGGGCGCCCACACGTACAGCGATGAGCTGTGATGCGCGACGGCGAAGTTGCCGTCGGGGTGAGCAGCCAGCCCTTCGATGTAGCGCAACGTCATGGGGACGCTGGCGACCTCCGCGCCGGTGAGCGCCGAGCGCGCGACCAATCGCCGGTTGCGGCCGCCGGCGTCCTCCCAGCTAAAGAAGCGGTCGGAGTGTGGACCGCCGGCGAGCAGTGCGGCGTGCAGGTTCGGCTCGATCGCAACGCCCCACAGGTCGGCCCACCCGCCGCGGCCGTCTGCGGCGAACGCGCGGATGCGAGCTTCGCCGAACCGCGACGTGCGCAGGATCAGCCGGCCGTCGGTACCGCACATCGCCTGCAACGACACCTGTTCGTTGGCGGGTGTCAACTCGGTGACGCGCGAGGCGTTCGCGGCGCGGTCGTACTCGACCCGCTGGCCGCCGTTGACGCACCCGACCACGTTGCCGTCGGGCGAGAAGGTGAACCACGAACATAACGTGTACTGCGTCGGGACCGTGACCGGGTCGGCCGCCGGCAGCGCCCAGACGCGCGGCTGGCTCAGGTAACACGTCGCGACAAGCGCGTCGTTGGTCGGCGCGAACAGCAGGTTGGTGACGGGGCGCGGGCCGGCGGCCAGTAGTTGCATGGCGTGCGCTCGTGCTTTTCTGTAGCCGGCCTCTGTGAGGCCGGTGCGATACGAGCCGAGTAGCCCCGGCCTCACAGAGGCCGGCTACAGTAGGTCGTCACTCCAGGTCGAACACGGTGACCCAGCCCTTGCCGCCCTCGGCGCTGACGGCGGCGCGGAGGCCGTCCGGGCTGAAGGCGACCGCCCGCACGGCCCCGCGACCCCAGTCGAGCGCCTGCCGCTCGGTCAGCGTGTCGGCGTCGATCAGCTTGACGACCGACCGCGCGCCGAACGCCAGGGTACGGCCGTCCGGCGACCACGCCAGCCCGCGGCGCAGTTCGCCGGCGGCCGGCAGGGTGCGCGCCGCCGCCTCGTCGAGCCGCTGCACGTGCAGGTCGTGGGCGCCCAGCCACGCGAGCCGGTCGCCGTCGGGCGACAGGCACCAGTATGGGGCGAGCACGCGCGACGGCAGTTCGAGCCGCCCGGCGGTCGCCCCGGTGGCCGCGTCGAACCACTCGAACGCCTCCGTCGTCGATAACGTGCCGCGGGCGGTTAGCAGTTGGGTCGTACCCGGGCGGAAGACGCCCCGCGCCACCCACGCGGCGACAACCCGCGACCACCGTTCGGTCAGCGTGCCGTCGGCCGCCGCGGCGTGGCCGACCAGTTCGTAGGTCGTGGCGGAGTTGACGTAGCGGGAGCGGCCGAGGAGGACGGTGTCGCCGTCGCCGGTGATCGCCGGCCAGTAGTGGCCGACGCGGTAGTCGTGGGGGAAACACAGCCACGCGTGTTCGGTGTCCGGGTCGTATGACCACACCCCGCCGCTGCGGAACGCGACGTACAGCCGACCGGTCCGCGGGCAGAACGCCATGCCCTCGCCGCCGTGCCCGGCGGCCAGCACACGGCGGCCCGGGGCGGTGCCGTCGGCGGGCCACACCGTCACGCCGTCGCCGGTCCCGCCGGCCACGACGTAGCGGCCGTCCGGCGACCACGCCAGCACCTGATTCGACTTCGTCGGGCCGGGGAGGACGCGCATGGGATTTGAGATTGCAGATTTATGATTGATGAGTTTAAGACCCACGCCGGCGGAACGGGTTCGGCTTTCTGCCTCTCAATCAGCAATCAGAAATCTGCAATCTCAAATCTCACGCATCGACGTCCCACACCAGGATGCGGCCGCGCTCGCCGCCGGCGACGGCCAGCGCGCCGTCCGGGCTGAAGTTGACGCACGCGACCGGGCCGACCGGCCAGCGGTAGCCGATCAACTCCTCCCAGGTGCCGACGTTCCAGCAGTACACGCCGCCGTCGAGGTTCGCGCCGCCGGCGGCAAGGAACCGGCCGCTCGGGTGGAACCGCGGGCAGCGGAACAAGCGCGTCCCGCCGGCCGCCAGTTCGGCCCGGAGCTTGCCGTCGTCGGCCGACCACACGACCAGCCGCGCGCCGAGCACGCCGGCGATGTAGCGGCCGCACGGCGACCACGCGACCGCGACCAAATCGCCCCGCGCGGCGTCGAGTTCGCTCACCGGCTCGCCGCTGGCGAGGTCGAACAGGCGCACCGACGACCGCACCGGCGGAGCCGGGTCGCCCTCCGCCGGCCGGTGCGTCACGCCGACGGCCAGGCGGGCGCCGCCCGGTGCGAGCGCCGCGTGTGTCGTGCCACCGGGGCAGGCGAGTCGGGCGACCTCGCGCGTCGCGCCGGCTACGACGTCCGAGACGACGACCTCGCGCGGCGGGAAGCTGAGCAGCCGCCCGTCCGCCAACACTTCGTTCACCGGCAGCGCCGCCGGGAACCGGACCGGGCTTTTGTGCGGCGCGTCCGGGTCGGCGAGCAGGATGGTGGTGCCGGCGACGACCACACGGCCGTCCGGCAAGAACCCGACGGCGCGGCCGCCGGTCAGCTCGACCGGCTCGGCGGCCGGGTCGGCGAGCGACCACAGCCGCACGGCGGTGCCGCCGGCGACCAGGTGCCGGTTGTCGGGGCCGATCGCCGCCGACGCGACGAACGCCCGCTCGCCCTCGAACGTGAGCACCGCCCCTCTCCGCTTCCGCCCGCCGTGATGCCGCTACCACTCTACACCGGGCGCGGCCGCGGCGGGATGCGTTTTCTTCGCCGGTCCGCGGTGGCGTCGCGGCGCGGGGTTTGATACGCTGAACTCACCGCCCTTCGCCGGAGCCTCTCCAATGCCCCTCACCCGCTTCATCGCCGCACTCGCGCTGCTCGCGGCCGCCGCGCTGCTGCCGGCCCGCGCCGACGACTCGCCCAAGACCGGGTTCGTTGACAAGGTGTTCAAGAACGACGACGGCACCGAGTCGCCCTACGTCGTGTTCGTGCCGCACGGCTACGACGGGACGAAGGAATACCCCACCATCCTGTTCCTGCACGGGGCCGGCGAGACCAAGCAGCCGAACGCCAAGAAGGAGGGCAAGCTGCCGGTCGAGGTGGGCCTCGGGCCGGCGATCAAGGCCCGCGAGAAGGCGTTCCCGTTCATCGCCGTCATCCCGCGGGCCGAGGGGTTCGGGTGGGGGGCCGACACCAAGAACGGCAAGCGGGCCGTCGCGATGCTCGACGAGGTGCAGAAGGCGTACAAGACCGACCCGAAGCGCCAGTACCTGACCGGGCTGTCGATGGGCGGGATGGGGACGTGGAGCCTGGCCGCCGCGCACCCCGACCGCTGGGCCGCGATCGCCCCGATCTGCGGCCCCGGCGACCCGGCGACGGCCGAGAAGATCAAAGACATCCCGTGCTGGGGGTTCCTCGGCACCGATGACAACGAGCGGCTCGTCACCGGCATGCGGGCGATGATCGAGGCCCTGGAGAAGGCCGGCGGCAAGCCGCGGTTCACCGAGTACAAGTGGGTCGGCCACGACTCGTGGGACCCGGCCTACGCCACCAACGAACTGTACACGTGGCTGCTGAAGCAGAAAAAGCAGTGAGGAGTGAGGAGTGGGGAGTGAGGAGATAAGACACGGGTGTTTGTCTCCTCACTCCCCACTCCCCACTCCCCACTGTCCCCCTCACCCTTTTCGGAGAGAATGATGACGAACGAGAACGTGAACCGCCGGTCGTTCATCGCCGGGGCGACCGCGGCCGGGGCGGCGATGTCGCTGCCGGCCGCCAGCTACGCCCGCATCAAGGCCGCCAACGAGAAGCTCCGCGTCGGCTTCCTCGGCGTCGGCGGCCGCTGCCAGCAGCACATCGACGTCATCCTCCAGATGGCCAAAGAGGGCAAGCCGGTCCACGCGGCCGCGGTGTGCGACGTGTGGGACGGGCAGGTGGTGCCGAACGTGATCAAGGGCCGCGGGCTGTACCCGTCGGCCGAGCGGTGCGGGCTGAACAAGGACGACAAGGGCCACGTCGCCAAGGACTACCGCACCGTCCTCGACCAGAAGGACGTGGACCTGGTGTGCATCGCCACCCCGGACCACTGGCACGCCCGCATGGCGATCGACGCCATGAACGCCGGCAAGGACGTGTACATGGAGAAGCCGATGACCAAGACGATCGCGGAAGCGATCGCGGTCGTCGATGTCGCGCAGAAGACGAACAAGGTGGTGTCGGTCGGCGTGCAGAGCATGGCCGACCCGACGTGGCGGGCCGCCCACGAGTACATCGCGGCCGGCAACATCGGCCACGTCATGCAGGGGCAGACCAGCTACTTCCGCAACAGCAGCGTCGGCCAGTGGCGGTACTACCCGCTCACCAAGGAGATGTCGCCGGCGACGGTGGACTGGGACATGTGGCTCGGTCACAAGTTCAAGAGCGTCGATGACACCCCGCTCGGGCCGACCCCGAAGGAGATGCCGTTCGACCGGGCGGTGTGGGCGCAGTGGCGGTGCTACTGGCCGTTCGGCGGCGGCATGTTCACCGACCTGTTCGTGCACCAGACGACGCACATGCTGGCGGCGATGGGGCTGCGGTTCCCGGCCCGGGTGGTCGGCGGCGGCGGCATCTACCTCGAGTACGACGGCCGCGACGTGCCGGACACGGCGTGCGTGGTCGCCGACTTCGAGGAGGGGTGCCAGTTCATCGTCGGCGCGACGATGTGCAACGACGTGCAGTTCGGCGAGATGATCCGCGGCCACCTGGCGACGATCAAGTTCGACGGCGGCGGGGACTACATCAAGGGCTTCTCGGTGTACGGCCAGAACATCGCCGGCGGCCCGGCCAAGCCGAAGGGCGCGGCGGGCGAGGAGAAGCCGGTCCACCAGTTCGTCAACGACAAGCAGGGGAACGCGACCTACGCGCTGTGGGAGAACTTCCTCCAGTGCGTCCGCGACCGCCAGCGGGAGACGCTGAGCACGCCGGAACTGGGCGCGGCGGCGTTCAGCACGGTGAACATGGGCGTGCAGAGCTACCGGCAGGGCAAGGTGCTGTTCTGGGACAAGGAGAAGCGCGCCCCGAAGGAGGCGGACGGCTCGTGGGCGGCCCAGTGGGAGGCCCGGAGCAAGAAGCGCGGCAAGCCGAACCAGATTCAAGGCTGGAAGGCCGGCGACAAGGGCAGCACGCTGGAGCCGCCGGCGTACCAGAAGTTGGAAGGCCCGTGGGTCGAGGGCAAGGACCCGGCCGGGGCGTGAATCAGTGCTGAGTGCTGGGTGCTAAGTGCTGAGAGAAGACAAGAATTGTCCTGCCTTCTCTCAGCACTTAGCACCCAGCACTCAGCACTCAAAGTTCCGTGTCGGGCGGTTCAGCTCGTCGCTCTGCGACAGGCCGATGTTGCGTCGGTCGAGCGTTCCGCCAAGCACCCTTCGCGGGGACGGCTCACGGCACCGCTATCGGTGCGCACCCCCGGGTTAACTCCGGGGTCTGGAACAACCCCGCCGGTCGCGGTTCCCCGGAGTTAACCCGGGGGTGCGCACCGGCGGTGCCGTGAGCCGTCCGCGCCACAGGTCCGGTAGTGGACCGCCCGACACGGTTCGTCATTGGCGATTGCAGATGTGTGATTGCAGATTGAGAAGGCACCGGACGACTCCTTCGGTCTTCTCAATCTGCAATCACACATCTGCAATCTCAAATCTTATGACCCTCGCGGACACCCACGTTCACCTGCTCGCCGGCCTCGACGACGGCCCGGCCACCGCGGACGAGGCGCTCGCGATGTGCCGGGCGCTGGTCAGCCAAGGCGTGCGGCACGCGACCGCACTCGCGCACCAGAACCACCACTACCCCGACAACACCGCCGACCGCCTCCGCGCCGCGGCCGCCGAATTGAAAACCCGGCTCGCCGAGAAGAAGATCCCGCTGTCGGTCCACCCGACCGGCGAGGTGATGCTGTCGCCGTCCACCCTCGAAGACTGGCGCGCCGGGCGGCTTCTCTCGATCGGTGACCACCGCAAGTTCTTGCTGGTCGAGATGCCGCACGACGGGTTCATCGACGTGCTGCCGCTGGCTGCGGCCCTGCGCCCGGAGGGCGTGCGCCTCGTGATCGCGCACGCCGAGCGATACGAGCCGCTGTTAGACGACCTCACACTCGCCCGGCAGTGGGTCGAAGCCGGGTGCCTGCTTCAGGTGACGGCGGGCGCGATCGCGGAACCGTGGGACGGCCTGGAACTCGTCCTGAAGGGGTGGGCGAAGGGCGGGTTCATTCACCTGCTGGGTTCGGACGGCCACGGCATCGACCGGCGGCGGCCGAAACTCGCCGCGGGCTTTCGGCGGTTGAAGAAGTGGGTCGGGGCGAGTCACGCGGCGCGGATCGCCGGCGAGTGGGGGGCCGCGGTGTTGGAGGGGCGCGAAGTGAACTTTCCGCCGCCCGGGGAGGGTCGGAGTTGGCTCGCCCGGCTGTTCGGCTGACGCCAGGCTGTAACGGTCGCGCGAATTCTGCGGTCGCCCGTTGACGCGGCGTCCCGCTTCGCGCAACATGGACGCTGAGGCCGACGTCATCCCATCGCCGCCGCTGCCACGGCCCGACCCGGCCCGACCCGCGATCCACTGTCGCCCGCCCGCCGCGCACCCCGCCCTCTTCCGCCAGGGGAGTTGCACCTCGATGCTCGCCACCCGCGCCCGCGGTCCCGCCGCGTTCCTGCTCTTTGCGTTCGCATTCAACGCCGCTCACGCCCAGCCCACGCCCGACCAGCAGGCCGAGGCGCTGCTGAACGCCGGCCGCAAGGCGTACAACGAGGCCAACCCGCAGTTCGCCGCCGAGCGGTTCACCGAACTGCTCGGCAAGTTCGGCGGGTCGAAGTACGCCCAGGACGCCCGCTACGGGTTGGGCCTCGCGCTGCTCGACCTGCCCGACCGCAACTTCCAGAAGGCGCTGGAGGCGTTCGGCCCGCCGGCCGGCGACGCCAACTTCCCCGACCGGCCGTCGGCGCTGTACTACGTCGGTGTGAGCCAGCGCGGGCTGGCGCAGCGGGAACTGGCGGAGGGTGTCGCCAAGCCGAACGAGATGCCGCAGCGGCTGAACGCCGCCAACGCCCGGTTCGCGGAGGCCGCCAAGAGCTTCGCGCAGGCCCGCGAGGCGTTCGAGAAGAAGACCCCGGCGGACCCGGAGTGGGCCGCCCGCGCCCGCTGCGACACCGCCGAGATGGAACTGCGGCTCAACAAGGCCAAAGAGGCCCGCGCCACCGCCGAGCCGTTCGTCAAAGACACCGCGCTCGCCAAGAGCAAGTTCCGGCCGCTGGGCCTCTACTACCACGGCACCGCGAGCTTCCTCCTCAATGACATCCCAGGAGCCGCGAAGTCGCTCGGGCAACTCCAGCCGTTCGACCAGCCATACGGCCCGCACGCCCGCTATCTGATGGGGCGAATCCACGCCGCGCAGGGCGAGAACGCCGAGGCCGCGGTCGCGTTCGACGCGGTGATAGCCGAGTACGCGAAGCAGAAGGCCGCGGCGGTCGAGGCGCTCAAGCAACCGGACCGCTTCAAGAACGACCCGTGGGAGAAGGCCCGGCTGGAAGCGCTGACAAGAGCCGCGGCCCCGGATTACGTCGCCGGGAGCGCCTTCTACGCCGCGTGCCTCCACTACGAGGCCGGCAAGTTCGGCGAGGCGCAGGCGAAGCTCGACGCGTTCACCAAGGACTTCGCCGCGTCGCCGCTCAAGGACGATGCGCTCCTGCGGCTCGGCTTCTGCCTGGTGCAGACGAAGCAGTTCGACGCGGCCGCCAAGACGCTACAACCGCTCGCCAATACGCCACGACTCGCCGATCAGGCGCTGTTCTGGCTCGGCAAGGCGCAAGCCGGGCTGGCCGCGGCGGTCGATCCGAACAACCCGAACGGCCGCACGCAGGCGTTCAACACTGCGATCAACACGCTTCGCTCCGCCGCCGACCGCGCCAACCAGATGGCCGGCCAAGACCCGGACGCGAAGGGGCGTCGTGGCGACATCCTGCTGGAGTTGGCCGACACCCAACTGACCGCCAAGCTGCCGAAGGACGCGGCCGGTACCTACGAGGCGATCTGGAACGAGAAACTGTTGCCCGGGAAGGCCGAGGAGACGCTGCAGCGGCTGGTGACTGCGTATCACCTCGCCGGCGACCTCGCCAACTCGGAGGCGCGCATCGCGACCTTCAAGCAGCAGTTCCCGAACAGCACACTGCTGCCGCTGGTGCTGTTCCGCGGGGCGGAAAACGCGTTCGCGAAGGCCGAGGGGCTGGCGAAGGCGAACAAGCCGGCCGAGGCCAAGCCCGCTTACACCGACGCCGCGACCAAGTACGCGGAGGTCGTGGCGAAGTACCCGGAGTTCGACCGCGTCAACCGCTCGCGGTACGGGCAAGCGCTCTGCTACGTCGCCGCAGAGGACTGGGAGAAGGCTATCAAGGTGCTGGAGGCGATCCCGGCGGCGGAGCGGAACGGCGACCTCGCCCCGGCCGCGTACCTGCTGGCCGACTGCCACATCCGCACCGCCCCGGCGAAGGCCGAGGACGCGCTGCAGGACAACATGCTCCGCGAGAAGTTGACGGCCGCCGCTACGCTGCTCGACGGGTTCATCGGCGGCAACCCGAAGGCCGAACAGACGCCCGACGCACTCGTCAAGTTCGGCGTGTGCCAGAAGCGGCTCGCGGTCCAGCTCCAACCGGGCAACGAGCGCAACGACGCGCTCAACAAGGCCCGGGTCGCGTTCGAGCGACTGCAGCGGGAGTTCCCACAGTCGCCGGTGGTCGGCACCGCGCACCTCGAGCGCGCGAAGGTGCTCGCCCTCCAGGGCGACAAGGGGAACGCGATCAACGCCCTGCGGCAGTTCGCCAACGACCCGCTGCAGAAATCGCCGGCCGCCCCGCTCGGCTACATCTACCTCGGCACCCTTTTGCGCGAGCAGAACCAGGCTCCGCAAGCGGCTCAGACGCTTCAGGAAGCCCGGAACAAGTTCGAGGGCGGGTTGAACACCCCGCAAAAGGTCGAGTGGCTGGCGCTCTTGCGGTATCACCACGGCGTCGCGCTGTTCGAGAGCAACAAGCCGGCCGAGGCGCGCACCGCATTCGACCAGGCGGCGCAAGCGGCCCCCAACCTGCCGGTCGCGGTCGAGGCGTCGCTCAAGGGCACGCAGTGCCTTGCCGAAGAGACGAAGGCGAAGGTTGCGGCCGCGGAGAAGCAGCGGTCGCAGCCGAACCTGAAACCCGATCAGATCGCCGCGTTCGACACGCAGATCAAGAACGCGAAGAACGAACTTGCGGGGGTGGCGAAGCAGTTCGAGCAGCGAGCGGAGCAGTTCAAGGCCGCGCACCCGCAGAGCGAGGCCCGGGCGCGGATGCTCTACGACGCCGCCTGGACGTACCGCGCTGCCGACGGCGATCCGGCCCCCGCGTACACCGCGCTCTTGAACCAGTTCCCGGACCTGATGCTCGCGGTCGAGGCCCGGTTGGAACTGGCCGAGGTGCTGGCTGAGAAGAAGCCGGACGACGCCGTCAAGCTGCTCAGGGAGGCGATCGACAAAGAACCGGCCGACAAGCCGACGTCGCCGGAGACGATCGACCGCGTCCGCATCCGGCTCGGGGTGCTGCTGTTCGACAAGAAGGATTACGCGGCGGCGCAGGGCCAGTTTGATGCGGTCGGGAACAACGAGAAGTCGCCGCAGCGGCCGCACGGGCTGTACCGCTCCGCCGAGTGCCTGCTCGCGGCCGGCAAGGCCGACGAAGCGGCGAAGAAGCTGGTGATCTTCCGCGACAACGCGGCGTTCCACAACGTCGCCGGGGTGAGCGACCGCGCGTTGCTGCGGCTCGGGCACGCGCTGACGCAACTCAAGCAGTGGGACGCGTCGCGGCAGGCGTTCGAAACGGTGATCAACCGCTACGGCAACAACAACGCGTGGGCGATCGACGCCCGCTACGGGATCGGCTGGACGCTCCAGAACGCCGGCCGCTACGACGAGGCGGTCAACGCCTACGCGCTGGTCACTCAAGCGACAACGGACGACCGCGCGGCGCGGTCGCACCTCCAAATCGGCCTGTGCCGGGCGGCGCAGTCGCGATGGGCGGACGCGGGCAAGTCGTTCGCGACGGTGTACTTCGGCTACGACCTCCCGGACCTGAAGTTCCCGGCGATGATCGAGCACGCCCGCACGCTGGCCGAGGAGAAGAAGCCCGAGGAGGCCGTCAAGTTGCTGGAGCGCGTCGTCAAGGACGCGCCGAAGGACGGCGAGTGGGCGAAGGCCGCGCAGGAGCGGCTGGGGAAGATCAGGAAGTAGTGCGGTGCGAGAGGGTGAGCGCGGAACCGCGTGCGTGGTTTCCCCTCACCCGGCCGGCGGTTCGCAAACGCCCCTGTACTCCGGTTATGGGGGGTTCGCGCCGGCCACCCTCTCCCCGCAGAGCCGGGGCGAGGGAAGACACTCCGCGTCACTGTCGCCACACGGCGCGTTCAGCGATGCGGAGGCGCGGTGTTTTCCCTCGCCCCGGCTCTGCGGGGAGAGGGTGGCCGGCGCGGGCTACCGACACTGGTGTGGGCGGACGTTTCCGAACCGCCGGCCGGGTGAGGGGTCTTCGCCCACACCGGGGTCGGTGGCCGGGTGAGGCACCGCCGACACGCTCAACCGGATCGCGACGCCGGACACGGCCGCGGCCTTTGTGGAGGGTTCCGCTCATGACGACCCGGTTCTTGCTCGGCGCGGCCCTCGGCGCGCTCGCGCTCCTCGCGTGGCCCCCGGCGGCCCGCGCCTACGTCGAGGTGCCCATCTCCCTCGCCGACGTCGTCCGGCAATCGACCAACGTCGTCGTCATGCAGGTGACGAAGGTCGATCGCGAGAAGAACCTCATCATCTACACCAAAATCCAGGACGTGAAGGGCAAGCACCCGCAGCAGGAGATCAAGCACAACATCGGCCGCGGCGGGCTGCGCCCGGGCGAGTGGGAGGAGATCATGAAGTGGGCGGAGGTCGGCAAGACCGCCGTCTTCTTCCACAACGGCGGGGCGTCGGAAACGTACTTCGGCACGTCGTGGTACCAGGCGTACCCGCAGGGCGAGTGGTGGGGCATGTCGCACGGCGAGCCGTTCCTGCTGCGGAGCTACGCGGGCAAGGTCGATAAGCTCGGCGGGATCGTCGCCGAGATCGACGCCGGTAAGGAAGTGATCGTCCCGTGCATGGTGGACGGCGACAAGGAGGCCATCCACAAGAAGACCGCCCGCATCCAGCGGCTGAAGACCAGCCTGAAGAACTTCGACTACAACCCGAAGCGGGACTTCGTCGGGTGGGGCGGCGAGGACATCCGCCGGCTCGCCGGGATGCCCGGGTTCGACCGCTACGCGGCGCTCGCCAAGCTCGACGCCGAGGCGCAGTCGGTCTCCACCATCGACTTCGACAACGACGGCAAGCCGGACGTCCTGCTCTGCGGGGCGAATAAGGTGTCGCTGCTCCAGAACGGCGGCGACGGGTTCATCGAAACCGCTCTGCCAGGTTTGACGGGCGGCGCGCGGGCGGCGGTGTGGGCCGACTGCAACGGCGACGGCCTCCCGGACCTGCTGCTCGCCACGCCGACCGGCCCGCGGCTGTTCGTGAACCTCGGCAAGGGGCAGTTCCGCGACGAAACCCGCCGCCTGCCGACGGAAGCGGCTTACAACCTCACGTCTGCTGCATGGGCTGACTATAACGGCGACGGCAAGCCGGACATTGTGCTGGCGAACGGCTTCCACGGGCTGAGGGTGTACCGCAACACGCGGCCCGAAGCGCCCAAACTCGTGCTGCCGAAGGTCGGTGAGTGGCACGCGATCGGCATCTTCCGCGCCGCGAATCCGGCCGACAACCACAAGACCGCGTTCCCCGTCGAAACGGAGAAGTTCACCCCGGAGAAGGAGTACAAGGGCAAGCGGGACATGCCGACCAAGTGGGCGAAGAAGGACTTCAAGGCCGAACCCACCCCGCTGCCGGAAGTCGGGGCGAACTGCGCAACCTACGTTCGCGGCGAACTCGACATGCCCGCCGACGCGGTGGTGCCGGTGTCGCTCCTGACCGGCGGCAACACCCTGACGGTGTGGGTCAACCGCGAGAAGGTGTTCGACGCGCCGCAGGGCAAGGCGGAGCCGTTCAACCTCGAATTGAAGCTCAAGAAGGGGCCGAACGAGCTGTTCGTGAAGATGTGCAACGCCGAACTGCCGCAGCAGTTCGCGTTCACCATCGGCAGCGGCGACGGCGGCCCGCCGGGGCCGTGGTTCACCGACGTGACCGCGGCGGTCGGCCTCGACGGCGTGCCGGCGGAGAAGGGCGACACGCTCGCGGTCGCCGACCTCACCGGCGACGGCAAGCCGGACATCCTCTACGGAGCCGGCACCGGTATGTTGTTCGCCAACGCCGGTGGCAAGTTCGTGCTGAAGGCCGATAGCGGCATCGGCTACAAGCCCGGGAAGGTCGGCCCGGCCCTCTGCGACTTCGACGGCGACGGCCACCTCGATCTGTTCATCCCGCAAGCGGACGGCAAGTGCAAGTTGCTCCGCAACGACGGCACGGGCAAGTTCGCCGACGTGACCGCGGCCGCGGGCGACCTCGCGAAGCCGCTCGCGGGGGCGGTGTCGGCGGCGTGGGGCGACTACGACAACGACGGCAAGCCGGACCTGCTCGTGTGCTGCCTCCGCGGCCCCAACCGCTACTTCAAGAACGACGGGGCCGGCAAGTTCACCGAGAAAACCGCCGAACTCGGTCTGAATCAGAAGGTGTTCAACACGCAGGCCGCCTGCTTCGTGGATCTGAACGGCGACGGGCAACTCGACCTCGTCCTGAACAACGAGGGTCAGGAGTGCGCGGCGCTGTTTGGGGTGCAGGCTCCGGGCGGCACCAAAACGCCCGTCACGGTCGCGCTGAACGGCACTCCGACGCTCAACGGCGGCAAGGTGGTGGTCCGGGACGCGAGCAACAACCGGGTGGCGTGCAACACGGTCAGCGGCGGCGACGGCCGCGGCGGGCAGAGCGGCACCGCACCGCGGTTCGCGCTCGCCCCGGGCGCGTACAAGTTCGAGTTCGCTGGCCCGGACGGCAAGGCGACCGTCAAGGACGTGACCGTCGCCAACGCGCCGCTGGTGGTGAAATAAAGCCAGTTTTCACCACAGAGACCACAGAGGAAGACAGAAAGAACGGGAGTTTTCAATAATGATGTTCCGCCTTCTGCTTTCTCTCTGTGGTCTCTGTGGTCTCTGTGGTGAACTCCTCGCCGCCGAGCCGGGGCCGTGGGCGACGTACCGCGGCAACCCGCAGCGGACCGGCAACACCGACGGCACCGCCGGCCCGGCCGCGCCCGCCGTCCTGTGGGCGGTGAAGTCCCAAGATCATTTCATCGCGTCGCCGGTGCCGGTCAAGGACGCGGTGTATGTGGCGGGCATCGGCGCGTTCAACCGCCCGTCGGCGCACCTGTACCCCTTGACCGCGAAAGGCCCGCCCGCGGCGCTGTGGACGAAGTCCGCCCCATACCTGAAGCTGGCGTCGGTCAGTTCGCCGGCGGTCGCGGGGGAACTGCTCGTCTTCGGCGACGGACTGCACCAGGACAGCGGTGGCGTGCTACACTGCGCCAGCGCCGCCACCAGCAAACCGCTGTGGCAGTTGGTGATGCCCGGCGACCTCATCCACCTCGAAGGCGCGCCGACCGTCGTCGGGAACAAGGTGTACATGGGCGGCGGGGCCGCGGGGGCGTTCTGCGTGGAGTTGGACAAAGCGACGCTCGACGGCAAGGAGTACGACCTCGCCGCGGTCGCCAAGATGCAGGACGCGCGGTGGAAAGAGTTGACCGCGAAGTACGAGGAGTTGAAAGCGAAGAAGGACGACTTCGCCATCCCGCCGGACGACGGGCAGTTGCTCAAGTTCGCCCCCAAAAAACTGTGGCAGAAGGGCGAGGGCAAGTGGCACGTCGACGCGCCGATTAACGCCGCGGACGGCGTCGTGTACGTCCCGACGTCCTATCTGGATAAGGAAAAGGTGGGCGAGCGGGCGCTGTACGCGCTCAAGGCGGATAGCGGCGAGACGCTGTGGAAGAAGGAGCTGGCGTTCAACCCGTGGGGCGGGGCGACCGTCGCGGGCGATGTGGCGATCGTGCCGGGAAGCTCGATCGGCTACTACTACAAGGAACTGAAGGGCGCGAAGGGCGACCTGACCGCGTTCGACGTTAAGACCGGCACTCAGCGGTGGCGGAAGGAGATCCCGACCGGCGGCGTGCTCGGGTGCGCCGCGGTGGCCGACGGCCTCGTGATCTGCACCGCAACGGACAGCAAGGTGCGGGCGTACAAGGTGAGCGACGGCGAGCGGGCGTGGCTGTACGACGCCAAGGCGCCGCTGTTCGCCCCGCCGGCGGTCGCGGGCGGCGTGGCGTACGCCGCGGACCTCACCGGCACCGTCCACGCGATCGACGCCAAGACCGGCACCCCGAAGTGGACGTTCTCGATCGCGAAAGAGGCCGGCGCGCCGGGCATGGTCTATGGCGGGGTGACCGTGAGCGGCGGGAAGCTGGTCGTCGCGACGTGCAACCTCGACGGCCCGTGGGCCAACAAGGAAACCGTACTCGTCTGCATCGGAACCAAGTGAGGCACGCCATGAAGCCGTTCGCAATCGCCTTCGCCGCCGTCGCGCTGCTCGCGCTCGTGGGGCTGGCCGCGGCCGAGGACAAGTCGGGCGTCGTCGTGGACGCGGTCAAGAAGACCGTCACGGTCGACGCGAAGGTCGCGCCGCGGAAGCTCGAACACCTCAAGGGCGAGACGTACCCGATCGAGCTGATCGCGTCGTGGCCGCACCCGAAGGGCAAGAAGGCGCACGAGACGGTGCTCACCTTCGACGCCAACCCGTCGGCCGTTCACAAAGGGTTAGAACAACTCGGGCTAAAACCGGGCAAGCCGGCGAAGGGGGCCGCGCCGAAGGACGGCGACCCAGACCCAAAGGCCGAGGGCACCGAGGTCAACGTCTATGTCGAAGTGCCCGACGGCGCGGGCGGCACCAAGCGACTGACGCTCGACAAGATTCTGATGGACCCGAAGACCAAGAAGGCGCCGCCGAAGATGACGTTCGTGTTCACCGGCTCAGCACTGACCGCGCCCGACCCGAACAAGCCGGACGACAAGAAGTACGGGGCCGACCTCACCGGCAGCCTCATCTGCCTGTTCCCGGTGACCGACGAAGTGGTGCTCCAAACCGGTTGGACGATGAAGGAGGAGAAGTTCCTCAAGCTCGACGTCCGGCCGGACGTGCTGCCGAAAGAGGGAACGCCGGTCAAGCTGGTGATCGAGGTCAAATGAGTGGGCGGTGGGCAGTGGGCAGTAAGCAGAGAAATGCAAAGACGGAGGGCCGGCCGTGAAGTTTCGCCGCGTACTGCGATCGTCCGCGCTGGCGGTCGGTCTGTTGGGGTGTTCGCAGTCACAACCGCCGGAACCGGCCGCTGACGGGGTGGCCGTCAACGTCGCGCTCGCGCCGGCTGCGGTCGAGGTGCCGCCGGTCGCGGTGCCGGAGGCGATGCCGGCGCGCGCCGCTCAGCCGCCGAAGGCCGACCCGCCGCCGGCGTTCGCGTTCCCGGCCGACGCGGGCGGGGCTGCGGTCGCGAAGGTGGTCGCGCCGAACGTCGCGCAACCGCTCCCGGTCGAAAAGGTGGCCCTCGCGCCGAAGCCGCGGGCGGTTCCGGCGCGTGTGCTCGCCCCCGATCCGCCGCTCGCCGCGAACTACGCCCTCCCGACGCTCCTGCCGCCGAAGCCGGTCGCGCCGAACCCGGCCGCGCCGGCGGAGCGGGTGCCGTTCGACCTGGGTGCGCGGGCCGACGCGCCGCCGGCCAAGCCGGTGCTGCCGGTGGCCGCGGTGGTCACCGAGCGCGCCCGCGACGTCAACCTGCCGCCGCCCGCGCCGGTGTTGGGCCGCCCGCTGTTCGACCGCGTTGGCCTCGACGACCCGACGGCGGAACTCGGCAACGCGGCGGCCGTGGGCGACGCGCCAAAGGTGTCGCCGGGCGCGAGCGGGTTCGTAAAGGTGTCGGTCCCCGACCCCTTCGAGTTGGGCGAGCAGGTCAAGCCGAAGGTGCCGCCGACGGCCGAACCGCTGGTGGTGCCGGTGACGGTCAGCCCGGCGCGGGTGAAGTGAGCCTTCGGTGTGGTCCGCTCGCTCCGCGAGCGGTTGCGACTCGCGCGGGAAAGCGATCCGAACCGGCCGCAGAGCGAAACCGCAGGTCGTCGCACCGCTCGCGGAGCGAGCGGACCACACCGAAGAATCACTTCTTCTCGCCCGCGTCCGGGTAGCGGAGCTTGCGGTCGGGGTCGAGGAACCGCAGGTACGCCGCGTCCTGGCCGCCCGCCTTCACGACCAGCGTCAGCGTGTGCGTCCCGGCGGGCAGCGTCACGTCGAAGCCGTCGCGGTCCGGTCGCACGTCCTTGGCGGCTCCCTTGCCGCTCCCGATCGTTTTGCCGTCGATGCGGACTTCGTAGTCCGCGGTCGAGCCGACCAGCAGCTTGGTTTTGAGTTCCGCAGGTGCGGTGAACTGCGCTTCGATCACCGCTGGGCCGCCCTTCGTGTCCGGCAGCACCAAGCGCCCCGGCACGCCGACGCTCAGCTTCGCGCCGTTCACCGTCGCGTCGGTGACGAACGGGTTCGCCATCAGGTAGCGGACGAGGTCGCGGAAGTCCTGAGCGGTCATGTTGTAGCCCAGCCCCTCCGGCATGAGCGACTTCTCGGCCACCCGCACCGGCTCGGCCAGGTCCTCCTTCTTGATCTTCTTCAGCACGCCGTTCTCGATCTTCAGCGTGATCGTCTTGTCGTCCTCCTCGGCTAATATGCCCTGAAAGACAGTATCGTCGAGCAGCCGGGCGGTGCGGAGGAAGTACGGCGCGCCGATGACGCGGTTCGGGTCGAGCACGTTGCCGAGGATGTACTCGATGTCGCGGCCCGCGCCCTCCAGCGCCGGCCCGACCTCCGCCCCGCTGCCCTCGAACTTGTGACACTTCGCGCAGTTGTTGGCGAACACGGCCTTTCCGCGTGCGAACGACGCCGGGGCCTCGTACAGCGAGTCCCGCGTCTTGTCGATGAGCTTGGCGAGGTCCGCGGGGGTGGTGCGGGTCCGGCCCCAGGCTTTCTCGATCAGCGCATTGACGTCCTTGTCGTTGAACGCCTGGATGCGAAGGATGGTGTTGTCCGTCACCTCGGCCCGGTCGATCTTCTTGTCCGCCATCGCTTGTAAAAGAGCCTTCGCCCACTCCTTGCGGGCGCTCAGCGTGTTAATCACATCCGGCCGGATTTCCTTCGGGTGATCCTTCCACCCGGCGAGGAGCGCCGGCGGAACTTTCGGACTGTCGTAACGGCCCAGCGTGCGGACGGCTGCGGCGCGGAGTGAAACCGGCAGGTCGCCTTCACCGACGAGTTGGAGGAGCAGCCCTAATCCCTCGGGCGGCCTCAGCTCGCCCAGTTGAATCACGGCCTCCTCGCGCCCCGCGAGGGGCAGTTTGGCGTTCGCGGCCGCGTCGAGGGCGCGCTGGATCGCCGCCGGGTCGCGGAAGCTGACGGCCAGCTTGTTCGCCAGCGCGACCAGCTTCGGGTTGTTCTCCTTGGCGATCTCCGCTTGCAGCGACGCCCACCCGTCCGGGGCGGCCACCGTCTGCTTGTCGAGCGCGAGGGCGAGGCCGTCGAGAGCCTTTTCGCGGGAGTTGGCGTCCTTTAACTGAGCCACGAAGGCGACACACAGCCGCAGGTCGCTCGGCTGCCCGGTGGCGACCAGCCGGCGCATGACCTTCGGGATGATCTGGTCGCGGACGAAGATGTTGTCGGGCGCTTGCTCGGCGAGCCACGCGAGTTCCTTCTCGGCCGGCGTGCTGGCCCCCTCCTTCTTCGCGATGACCTTCTCGTACGCGAGCCACACGAGGTGCGGAATGAGCGGGTCGTTCGCGTCCTCCTTGTGCGCCAGGAGAGCGCGAAGGAGTGGGGTTACGCCCTTACCTGCGTCTGCGATGCGAATCGCGGCGGAGGCGTACTCGCGGCGAACACGCGGGTCGATTTCCACTTTCGCGCGCTTTTCAAGATCGCCGAGGAGTTGGGCGTCGAGAACCAGTCGCTCCGCCGCCAGCCGTTCGCGGAACCCGCGCTGCACGACTTTGTCTTGAAACCACGCCGTTTCGAGGCTTTCGCTTCGGCGTTCCTCCAGGAGTCGAAACGCGGTCCGAGCGGTGTAAGGTTGGTCCGACTTTACAAGCCCGGCCAGTTCCTTCTCGGTCTTCTTCCCCAAGTCCTCGGGCTTCTTCGTCTTGGTGCCCTTCAGTTGGATGCGGTAGACGCGGCCGCGCTCGTAGTCCCACTGGTCCGGGGCGGTCTGGTGGCACGGGTTCTGGTCGTGCCAGTCGATCAGGTAGATGTCGCCCGCCGGCCCCCACCGCAGGTTGATCGGGCGGACGTTCTTGTCCCCGCTCACCAGGAAGTCGTCGCCCCGACTCGCGACGTAGGAACTCCCGTTCGGCTTGAGGATGTTCTGCTTGATACTGCAGCCGTGGATGCTGCCGAAGATGACGCTGTTCTGGAACCGCTTGGGCATGTGCGGTACGTCGAGCGAGATCAGTCCCGCGTGCGCCCAACCGCTTTCTTTGTGGAAGGTGTGGTCGCTAATCTCGTTAACGAAGCCGTAGGCGTGCGGATTGTAGCTCGCCCCGGCCTGCCGCTTGTAGATGCCCCCCGGCACGATGTGGTACAGGTGCGGGATCACACAGCACGCCAGGATGAACTGCCCGTCGGTGTTCCGCCAGTCCATGCCCCACGGGTTGCTCGTCCCCTCGGCGAAGATCTCGAACTTCTTCGTCTTCGGGTGGTACCGCCACACCGCGGCGTTCATCCGCGTCTCCGGGCCGTCGAGCGGCTTCACGTTCGACTGCGTGAACACGCCGTGCAGCCCGTACAAGTAGCCGTCCGGCCCCCACTGGAAGGTGTTCAGCGTCTCGTGGGTGTCCTGACTACCAAAGCCCGAGAGAAGCGTCTCGATTTTGCCCGGCTTGTCGCCCTTGTTCTCGATGAAGAACAGGTACGGGGCGGCCCCGACGAACACCCCGCCGTGCCCGACCTCGATGCCGGTGCAGAGGTCGAACGCGCCCAACCCCGCCTTCTTCCGCTCCTCGGCCACCGGGAAGTCCTTGCCCTCGGCGAAGATGGTCCGCTTGTCGGCCACCCCGTCGCCGTCGGTGTCTTCGAGGATGACGATGCGGTCCCGCGGCACCGCGCCCTTCGGAGTGCGCTTCGGGTACTCGAAGCACTCCACGACCCACACGCGGCCCTTCTCGTCGATGGTGAACGCCACCGGGTTGATGCACTTCGGCTCGCCGGCGAACAACTTCACCTCGAACTCGTCCGCGACCTTGAATTTGGCAACGGTTTCTTCCGGGGTGAGGTACGGCTGCCCGGACCCCTTCCGGTTGTCGAACCCGAACTCTTTTTGCGCGACCGCGGCCGACGAACAGCCGACCGCGAGCAACAGCGCGAGGGAAAAGCGCATGGAGAAGGCCCTTCACGACGAAGAGGAGGCGTGAAGGGTGATGGTATCGCGGTGTGCGGAGAAAACCCACCCCCAACCCCTCCCTGCAGGGAGGGGAGAAAGGCCGTTCGCGCGGTCGGACGTTCGCGGGGTATCGAGGATTTTGCTCCCCTCCCTGCAGGGAGGGGTTGGGGGTGGGTCGCTGAGCTATTTCCGCAGCGAGGTGAGGATCTCTAGCGTCAGCCGGCCCTGGTCGGTGTCGCTCAGGTAGATTTTCTCGTTCGTGCAGTATTCGGCCACGTACGCGCCGATCACCTTGCGCAACTCGTTCACGTCGAGCCGGCTGACGTCGTACAGCCCGATGCTGGCGAACTTGGTCAGCAGGCGTTCGAGGATGCGGCCGCGGTAGCGGGCGAGCGGGTCGTGGCCGTCGGCCGCGCCCAGCCGCGGCGTCGGCGTGGCGAGTACGTCCGGCGCCGGGGCCGGGCGCGGCGCCGGGGTGGCCGGGACCGTCGGCAGGGTGCCGTTCACCGACCCCGGGTTGGCCGGGGTCGGACGCGTCCCGCCGCCGGTCGAGCCGGTCGGGGCGGTCGCGCTCGCCTTCGTGTCCTTCGGGACCGGGATGGTCGCCTCGCGCAGGAACGCGGCCGTCGCCGGCTGCTCCAGCCCGTCCGGCGGGATCAGCGCGACCGCCCGGAACCCGTTCGGCAGCTTGACGTCGAACACCACCATGCTGGCCATCACCGGGCCGACCGGGTCGGCGTGCGTGGCCATCCGGTCGAGCACCGCGCGGACGTGCTCCTCGTCGCGGAACTTGACGCTGGTCGGCAGCCACTGGCCCAGCTCGCGGCGGGCGATCACCGCGCCCGGGGCGGTCACCATCACCTCCCGCACCGCCGCGTCGGCGAACAGCTCTTCCAGCGGGCCGAACCCGAGCAACTCCGCCAACACCTCATCGACAATCTTGTCGCGGTCCGGCTTCGACAGCCCGCGGGCCTCCTGGTCGGCGATCTGGTCGGCCTGCTGCCGCAAGCTCTGGCGCAGGAGCGACTGCGGCATCCGCTTGGACGCGCTCATGTCCAGCCGGTCTTCGAGCTTGGCTAGCACCCGGCGCTTGACCTGCTCGAGCGACGGGACGGGGAACGGGATCGACCCGGACTTCCGGCCGGGGGCGGGGGCGACGTGGGAGCCGGACGGACGCTGCGGCAGCATGACGGCAGATTCCTGCGACGGGCACGACGGATTTTCCGCATCAGAGCTTAGAACGCAATCCGGCCGGGGGCCAACCCGTTTCGCGCCCGCCCCCGGGCGGGCGAAAAGTCGCCCCGGCCGCACTTTTCCAAAGACCCTGTTGACGCACCCGGAATCTTCGTTTAACGTTCGCACTCGGTTCACGGCCGACAACCCGACCGCGGGTTGCCGGCCACTCGCCCGGCCGAACGGACTCACACGCACCCAGGATGGGCCGTCTCGCCGCGGCGAACGCCCGACACCATGACGCACCCCGGTGCCACCTCCCGCCCTGCGAGCGGCCTCGCGCTCGTCGCCGGCCCCGACGCCGTCGTCGTCGCCGCGCCGGCCAAGCTCAACCTGTTCCTCGAAATCACCCGCAAGCGGCCCGACGGCTACCACGACCTCGAATCGCTCATGGCCGCCATCGACCTGTTCGACACGCTCGAACTCCGCTCCGCCACCGGGACTCGCGACCTGTCGCCCGCAAAGCCGGGCTTCACGGCCGCTCCAAGCGACGGCGTAATCACCCTTGAGTGCGACCCGCCGACCCTCTCCGCCGGCCCCGACAACCTCGTCCACAAGGCCGCAATCGCCCTCCGCACGCACACCGGCCGCACCGGCCTGGGCGCACACATCCGGTTGACGAAGCGCATCCCGACGCAAGCCGGGCTGGGCGGCGGGAGCAGCGATGCGGCCGCGGCGCTGGCCGGCTTGAACCAAATCTGGAAATTGGGGCTGACACGGGCGGAATTGCTCGCTATTGCCGCGTCCATCGGGTCGGACGTGGCGTTCTTCCTGACGCCCCCGGCCGCGTGGTGTGAGGGGCGCGGCGAGGTCGTTACCCCGGAGCCGCCGGGTGGCCCGCTGAACTTCGTGCTGGTGTGCCCGCCGATCGGGTTAGGCACCGCCGGGGTGTACAAGCGGCTCGCGGTGCCCTCGGCGCCGGTTTCCGGCGACGCGCTGCGACAAGCGTTCCGCAGCGGCGACCCGGAGAAGCTCGGAGCGGCCCTGTTCAACCGATTAGAGGAGCCGGCGTTCGCGCTGGAACCGCTGGTCGGCCGCATCCGCCACCGCCTCGCCGCGTGCGGGCCGTGCGGGGCGCTGATGAGCGGCAGCGGGTCGGCGGTGTTCGCGGTGTGCCGCGACCGCGCCCACGCCGTCGCGGTGGCCGAAACATTCCTGCGTTCGCGCCCGGCCGACGAGCCGGAGTCACGTGTTCTGGTCGTACGAACCTGTCTCGCGTCATGAGTCCGATCCCGCTGAAGGAGACTTGCGGTGGTCATCACGGAAGTTCGCATCAAGCTGTGTGAGGAGAACAACGAGCGGCTGCTCGCGTTCTGCTCGGTCACCTTCGACAACGCCTTCGTGGTCCGGGACCTGAAGATCATCGAAGGGACCAAGGGCGTGTTCGTGGCGATGCCCAGCCGCAAGCTGACCGACCGGTGTCAGCGGTGCGGCGGCAAGAACCACCTGCGGGCCCGGTTCTGCAACCAGTGCGGTACCCGGCAGGACGAGCAGCGGGCCATGCGCCTGACCGAAGGCCGGGCCAAGCTGCACGCCGACATCGCCCACCCGATCCACAGCGCCGCCCGCGAGATGATCCAGAACGCGGTGGTGGAGGCGTACAGCAAGGAGAAGGAGCGGTCGAAGCTGCCGGGCTACGTCTGCACCTACGACGAGTTCGACTACGACGACGACGTGCCGCTGAGCTACGGCGGGATGGTGGCCGAGATGGGCAAGACGGTCAAGCCGCACGCCCCGCACGCCGCGCCGAAGGGGACGCACTTCCACACCACCGACGCCCCGGCGCAGGCGGTCAAGAAGGCCGACGGGTTCGCCGACGGCATCGCCTGACGAGCGACGTAATGCACAAGCCCCGAGCTTTCGCTCGGGGCTTGCGTCGGCGCGGCCGTCTACCTCTCGACCCGTGGCGCGGACGGCTCACGGCACCGCCGCCGGTGGTGATGGCCATCACCACCAGGAACCACGATCCGCGGGGTTGTACCAGCCCTGGTGGTGATGGCCATCACCACCGGCGAAAGCGGTGCTGGAACAGCCGTCCCCGCGACGTTACGCTCAGCAATTGCTCGGCCGACGCAACATCGGCCTGCCGGACACCCGGCGAGCTAAACGGCTCACGCCTCAAACACCCGCCCTTTTACCTTCACGCCGATTCGGCCGCAAGCGCCGTAGGTGGCGAATGCGGTTCGGCGTCACCGCAGTGACGCCGCTTAGGTCGGATGACAGACAGAAATCACTTCGCCTTCGACTTGCGACACGCCACCAGCGACATCACCGCGAACCCGGTGCCGTACGGCTTGTGGTAGTTGTACAGCGGGTAGTCCCACCACGACCCGTCCGTCTCCTGAAGGTCCATCAGGATCGCGGCGATGTGGTCCTGGTAGAACGGCCGCTCGGCGGCCGGCAGTTGGTGGATGGCGAGCGCCGCGTAGTAGTGGCCGAAGTAGTAGAAGTAGCCGGCGACCGCGAAGAACGACTCGTGCGGGTACGGCCGCTTCCGCCCCAGGCTGAGCCACCCGTTCCGCACGATGAGCCGGTCGAGCCACTCGGTCATCACCGCGTCGGTGGCCTGCGAGTCGCCCCACAGCCGCAGCGCCAGGTGGCACGCCTGCGACCGCCCCAAACTGCCCCCCGGCAAGTTGATCGGGTGAACCGGCGAGCTTTTCAGATAAGTGCCGTACAAGTACGTGCCGTCGTTCTGCCGCTGGAACTCGGTCATCTTGATCGCGCGCTTCAGAACCTTCTCCGGCGGGTCCAGGCCGATGCTCTTGGCCTCGTGGAAGGCGACCAGCACGGCCGCGTTGACGAAACTGGTGCTCGACGACGCCGGCCGCTGCGTCCCGGCGTCGAAGTCGTAGTAGCCCCACCCGCCTTCCACCGACTCGTACTTCGCGAGCTTGTCGAACTGCTCGCGGATGAGCGCCTCGATCTTCTTCTTGCGCTCCTTGTCGTCCGGGAGCCGGCCGTGCATCCGCACCAGCGCCTGGATGCCGTACGCGTGCGCCCACACGTTGTTGATGAGCGTGGGGTCATCCCGCCTGGCCTTCGGGATTTCGGCCAGGAGGTACGCTTCGCCCTTCTCGATGGCCTTGATGACGGCCGGGTCGGTGTCGCCGGACTCGATCAGCGCCGACACCGACAGCGACGACGTGGCGACCGAGTACGCGTGGAAGGTGCCGATCCACGCGTAAATCTGCACGCCGCCCTTGAGCTGGTGCGAGCCGAACGAGCCGTCCTTGTTCTGATCCGCGACGAGGAACTTGACCCCGGCGCGGATGGCCGCTTCGAGCTTCTCCGGCGGCACCGGCTCGGGCGGCTTGGGGTGCAGTTTGGCGAGCGGATCGACCGGCCGCGGCGGCGGCGCGACCGGCGGCGCACCGGCCGACGGCACCGCCGCGCCAAGAAACAGCAGGCTGACGAGCAGTAGGCGGGCGGGCATGGGAGGCTCCTCGCAGGTGGTCTTCTGTAGCCGGCCTCACACAACAGATTTCAATCTTCATAGGTGCTGTTGGCGGTGGATGATGCGTGCGGCGTTGATGACCAGCTTGCACCACACCCACCGCGTCACCCGCCCGAGCCTTCGGACCCAGTTGGGC
>JAESFG010000386.1_pt1 | contig 51931 bp, 48 predicted proteins | sample 9269371 | NCBI WGS metagenome assembly JAESFG01 (sample SAMN14506227, study PRJNA617093) | algae metagenome | isolation source: Aetokthonos hydrillicola CCALA 1050 (B3-Florida) and co-occurring... | place: USA: South Carolina | collected 2013-01-01 | reverse complement strand
ATGCGGCTCGATCCGAGCCCATTGCTTGTCATTGAGCCAGAACAGTCCCTTACGCATCGAAACCTCCCGCTTCGAATCAAGCCGGAGCGAGAGAATCAGAGATCGTTAATTAGGTACAGACCCTAGACCCCACGCGGACACGCCGTAGATGCGACACCCGGTGAGGTTAGCGCCCGTAAGGTCCGCGTCCACCAGAGAGGCACCATAGAGGTTGGCCCCGGCGAGGTAGGCTCCGCTAAGGTCCGCCCGGCTGAGGTTTGCTCCGCTGAGGTCCGCTTCATAGAGGTCCGCTCCGTTGAGGTCCGCCTCGTAGAGGTTCGCCCCGCTGAAATTCGCATTGCGGAGGTTCGCGTCCCTGAGATCCGCCCTGTCGAGATTCGCCCCGCTGAGGGAAGCCCCTCTGAGGTCCGCTAAGCCGAGGCTCGCCTTGATGAGGTCCGCCCTGTGGAGGTTCGCGCTGTGGAGGTTCGCCCCGTTGAGGGACGCCCGGCTGAGGTCCGCTCTGCTGAGGTTTGCCCCGCTGAGGTTCGCCCGCATGAGCTTCGCTTTGTTGAGATTAGCCGCGATGAGCTTAGCTCCGCTGAGGTCCGGACGGATGTCGGGGTCGTCGTTACGCCACGCGTTCCAAGCGGTCACTCCCTGCTTGAGCAATGCGAGGTGCTCGTCGTTCGCCATGCGAGAGGTCCTCCACGTCCAGAACTCGTTCCTATGTGCCTCGAAGCTCCAGAACTTTGCTCTCCGAAGGGCGAATAACCAAAGTATCGAGATCAGTTATCAGTTGCCCCGGGCTGTCATAGCGCTGGGTCGGCAGAACCCAATGATGGCGGCGTCGCAAGTCTTGGAACATGACGAACTCTTTACACCCAGCCAGGAGGATCGGCTGAACGGCAACGGGCGTGGTGGGTACTACCGTCGCTAACTCGTAAGGAATGCTGCTCGGGTCAGTCAGATCGGCGATGATGAAACGGGCCAAATGAGCCAGCGTTGAAACCGTGGCTGTGAGGTCTTGGCTGGCTGACTTATCAAAGTCGAACAGGATCGGCACGTAGTCCCGCTTGCGTAGTTCCTCACGGAGCGCGTCGAGGACTGTCTTGCGCGCCGGTGTGAAACGCCCGAGGATCAGCACCGCCTTCCTGCCGATAGTGTCGATCACGTCACGAATTTTCGGATTATTCAGCAAAAGATAGATGAACTGCGCGACCTCGATATCATCAACGGTGATCTCTGGCTCGTGCATACCTGTGATAACCAAGTTCTGTTGCTTGGCCCCCTCAAGTTTTAGGTTCCACGCAGATATGCCGTAGACCCGACAACCGGCGAGATCGGCGTCTGTGAAATCGGTCTGTATCAGCTGCGCGCCGCGAAGGTTTGCCCCCCGGAGGTTCGCTGCGATGAAGTCCGTCGCGCGGAGGTCAGCGCCGCTAAGATTCGCGCCGCTGAGGTTCGCTTTTCCGAGGTGCGCGAAACTGAGGAGCGCCTCGCTGAGGTCCAGGCCGCTGAGGTCCAAGCCGGTGAGGTTTGCCCCGCGGAGGTTTGCGCTGCCGAGGTTCGCACCGCGAAGGTTCGCTCCGGTAAGGTTCGCACCGATGAGGTGCACCCCGTCGAAGATCGCAGCGCTAAGGTTCGCGCCGCTGAGGTTCGCCTCCGAGAAGATCGCCCGGCCAAAGTGCGTCTCGCGGCCAAAGTGCGCCCCGGTCAATTTCGCGCCCTCGAGGTTGGCCTGCCTGAAGCTCGCTTCGCTGAGGTCAGCCCCCTCGAGGTTCGCCCCGCTGAGGTTCGCTTGCGATAGCACCGCCCCACTGAGGTCCGCCTTGCTGAGGTCGGCGTTGCGGAGGTCCGCTTTCCTGAGGTCGGCTTTGCTGAGGATAGCCCGGATGCCAGGATTTGCCTCGCGCCACTTGTTCCATCCCCCCACGCCCTTCTTTAGGATTGCGACGTGCTCGTCATTCGCCATGAGCCACCCCCAATCCTTTCGCAGCATTTTCCGCCGGACTGGGGTGCTGCGCAAGGTGAGCCTAAATCAGAATAGCCCAGGCACGCCGATTATTCCCGTTCAGATTAAGCCAGGCTCCGGTTGCTGACCGACCTCGCTGACGACCAGTCCGCCGCCAGGGTCGAACTCAATAAACGGCTTTTTTGCCACGTGCGGTTTGCTCCCGCCGGGCAAATCTTATCACGCCGTCACAGGTTGCGGGTTAATTGCGAGGCATCCTCTCGCTTCGATTGAAGCGCGACGCGGTCGCTGGCGGAGAGCGGCGCGGTGGTTGGAGCGGCAGCAACGCGATGGACGTTCACACATCGAAACGCGCGTCATTCAACAGCGCGGCCCGCCCGTGCGTTTTTCCAAAAGGCCGCAACAAGGTTTGGACGGTCTCGGCGCGACCGTGCTCCAAGGGCCTAAAAATCGTCCCATAGCGAATTTGTGGAACGATGCGAACGCAACGGCCTCAGATAAGTGATTGTTTTTGTGTGATTTCCTGGTGAGCGCGGAGGGACTCGAACCCTCGACCCCATGATTAAAAGTCACGTGCTCTACCGCCTGAGCTACGCGCTCACTTGCCGCGCTGTGTAGGGGGCGGGCCCCCGCGGGTCAATAGCGCCGGCGCGACAAAAACGGCGTTGATCCGGCGCCAGATTTTCGTTGTGGCGGCGGCGCTTAGCCGCCCTTGTTGAGGCCGGCGGGGCCGCCGTTCGCCGTCAGTTGGCCTCGCGGCGGATTTCCGAGGCCACCGGCTGCGAGGCCTTGCCGACCGCCGGCAGGCGGACCGGGCGCAGCCCGATCAGTTCCGCGGTGCGCACCGCGCTGTAGCGCCAGAATTCGAAGGAATTGGCGCGGGAGTTCTCCAGCAGCGCGATCGCGACCGCGGCGAGGAACGGCAGGCTCTGCAGCACCAGCACGCCGGCGAAGATGTAGATCTCGCGCACCTGCTTGAAGCCGTTGGTCACGATCAGCACGGCGGCGCCGACCAGCAGCAGCACGCCGATCACCGCTTCCCAGAACGCCTGGAATTCGATCGACATCCGCGACAGGCCGCCCTTGGAGGTGCGCGCGAAGGCGATGTGCTCGGTGATCAGGCCCTGCGCCACGGCGCGACACACCGTCCATTGCACGCTCATCGCCGCGATCATGGCGCCGAGCATCTGGCCGGCCTTGATCTTCACCCGGAGACGGTACAGCGCCAGGAAGTGGGTCAGCGAGACGATGAAGGAGCCGATGATCGGCAGCGTCAGGATCTTGTCGGGCACCGCGATGTCGGCGAACGCCACGATCGGCACCCAGATGATGTTGAGGATCGCAACCACGACGCCGATGCTCTCCGCGCCAAGCCAGTTCAGCCAGCCGAGCGAGAATTCGCGGCGCTGGTCCGGCGTCAGCCGGGTGGCGCCGGGCGCGAAGCGCCGCCAGTGTTTCTTGACGATCTGCAGGCCGCCATAGGCCCAGCGGTGGCGCTGCTTCTTGAAGGCCTCATAGGTGTCGGGCAGCAGGCCTTCGCCATAGCGCACATTGGTGTAGTGCGTGAGCCAGCCCTGCTCCTGGATGGTGAGGCCGAGATCGGTGTCCTCGCAGATCGTGTCGGATGACCAGCCGCCGGCCATGTCCATCGCGGCGCGGCGGATCAGGCACATCGTGCCGTGCACGATGATGGCGTTGTGCTCGTTGCGCTGGACCATGCCGATGTCGAAGAAGCCGGCATATTCGCCGTTCATGATGTAGTGCATCAGCGAGAGGTCGCCGTCGCGATGCTCCTGCGGCGCCTGCACCAGCCCGACGCGCGGATCGGCGAATGCCGGCACGAGGTCCTTCAGCCAGTCCGGATGCACGACGTAGTCCGCGTCGATGATGCCGATGATCTCGGCGTCGACAGCGGTGCGTTCCATGGCGATGCGGAGCGCGCCGGCCTTGAAGCCCTGCACCTTCTCCGCATTGATGAACTTGAACCGCTCGCCGAGCGCGCGGCAGTGGTCCTGGATCGGCTGCCAGAAATTCGGATCGGGCGTGTTGTTGATGATGCAGACGCATTCGAAGTTGGGATAGTCGAGCTTGGCGACCGCATCGAGCGTCTGCTTCAGCATTTCGACCGGTTCGAAATAGGCCGGGATGTGGATCGACACTTTCGGGAACTTGACGTCTTCGCCGATGGTGGCGGGCGCCAGCGGCGCGCTCCTCGTGATCAGCCGGCGCGGGCCGTGGCCAAAGGCGATGGCCGCGATTTCGTCGATGCGCGCCATCGCGATCAGCACCAGCGGCACCAGCAGGATCAGGCCGAGCGTCAGCGCGAAGGCCGAGCCGAGCACGAAATAATGCCCGGCCCAATAGGCGAATACCGTGGCGGCCCAGGCGCCGACGCCATTCGCCGCCGCCGAAAGCACCAGGGCCTGCATTTTGGTCGGTTGCTCGATCCGAAGGATCGGCAACGACATCAGGATGCCGACCAGAATCGCGATCGCGGCCAGCTTCCAGTAGTTCTCGTTCACGATCGGGCCGGTCCAGGAAAACTTGGCTTCGCGCGATGCATCGAGGATGCCCCAATAGGGGCCGACGCCGCCTTCGGAGTATTTCCAGGGCTGATCGATCGCCTCGACGATGTTGTAGTCCATGCCGATGGCTTCGGCGCGGGTGACGAAGTGGCGCAGCACCGAGGCCTGCTCGAACGTGCCGGGATCGGCGTTGCGCAGATTATAACCCGCGCTCGGCCAGCCGAACTCCGCGATCACGATCCGCTTTCCCGGGAACTGGTCGCGCAGCAACCCGTACATCGCAACCGCCTGGTCGACGGCCTGCTTGGAGGTGAAATACTCCCAATAGGGCAGCACGTGTGCGCCGATGAAATCGGCGGAATTGGCGAGTTGCGGATGGTCGCGCCAGATGTTCCAGATCTCGCCGGTGGTCACGGGAACGTTGACCGATTTCTTGACGCGCTGGATCAGCCTTCCCAAGCGGTAGACGTTGTTCTCCGCGAGCGCCCATTTCAGCGCTTCGGCGCGCTTTTCCTCGGGCTGGGCGTTGGCTTCCCGAACCCGTTGGTTCTCGTCGTTCTGAATTCGGGCGGCCTCGGCCGGATCGAGCCCGGTTTCCGGGAGCGGCCCGAGATTCTCGAGCGGGACCGCTTCACCGCGGAAGATGGTTTCGTTGCCGACCACGACGCCGATGACGTTGCTGTTGCGGCGGGCGAGGTTGATGACGGCTTCGATCTCACGCTTGTTGCGGTCCTTGTCCTTGTCGATCCAGGCGCCGACCGTGACCTTCATGCCGAACTCGGCGGCGACCGGCGGCACGAGTTCGTTGCCTTCGGTCGAGGAGTACAGGCGGATCGCGCGCGTGAGGGTGGAAAGCGTCTTCAGGTCGGCGCGAATCTTCTCGATGTCGCCATCGACGGCGGTGTGGCCCGGCTCGAACGGCGCGTAGGAGAGGCTGGGCAGCGTGCCCCTGAAATCGGGTGCCGGCTGCTTCTGCTGAAACAGACCCCACAGTCCGGCATGAGCCGCGGTCACAAACAGCAGAACGGCGACGACAGCGCGCATCGGAGCAAAACCATACGGGGCTGCGATTTAGGGAATGCGAACCCGTCCCCTGGGTTCGACCGGCACGGCGGCGAGGAGGATAATCCTGCCCGGCGAATTCACAACTGGTATGGCGCCGTGGCCAATTTAAGGTGCGCCCTTCTTATATCGGACTTTTTAAGGCCGCGTTTCGAAGGCGTCGGCTCACCCGACGGTTGGCCTATGCAAGGTATCCGCTGAACCGTTCCTGAACGGCGGGCAGCCTTCTGTTCGCGCCTATTTGGGAGCTGGCGCCGGGCCGGGGCTCGAGGCCGGAGCCGACGACGCCGGTGGCGCGCTGCCGGCGGTCGCGGCCGCCGGACTTGCCGTCGCGGCCGTCTGGGGTTGGGCGCCCGGGTTGATCCAGCAGGCGTGCACCCGATCGTCAAGGCTGCGCGGCACCTTGTCGTCGATCTGTCCCCCGAACCGGGTCAGGCAGCGGAAGGTGGCCTGGACATGGCCGCCGGGGCAGCCGAAACGGTCGTAGAGATCGAGGTGGCGGAACGCGGTATCGAGGTCGTCGCGCCACATCAGGCGGACCACCCGGCGGCCGAGCCAGACGCATTCGGGATTGCCGCCGGGGCCGTTGATGGCCTGCGCCGCCTCGACGAATTCGTCCGTTTTGCGCTGGTTTTCCTTGTTGCCTTCGGCGGCGTTGGCGGCCGGCTGCTTGGACTGATCCTGGGGATTCGGGGCGCCGCTCTGGGCCAAGGCACCGGCCGATCCGATCGCCAGCGCCAGGCCGGCGGCGGCAAAACCCCTCAAAACGGCAACTCCAGGATCAAGCATCCGTCGACGCATACATTCCCCGATCAGGTTTCCGGCCGTGTGCGGCCGGGTTGATGGATTGGCTTGTTGCCGCCCAAATTGGTCCCGAATGCGGCAGACAGGCCTTGCGATCCACATGACGGTTATTTTGGATTTTGTCCAGCAAAGTCACAACTTTATCAAGGTGGTGGTGAAACTGCCGCAGGCCACGCGGCGGAATAGGGACCCGCTGTGTCTTGGCAGATCGCCGTCGAACGGGTAATCGACGGTCCCCGCCCGGAGGATGGAACCGATTTCTCTTCGTACGCCGCTGGCGCTTCTCCTGTCATCGCTTGGAATGATCGCGGCGCTGTGGTGGTGGCTGGCCACGCCGATCACGCTCGCGCGCGCGCCGATCGATCCCGCCGCCAAACTGCAATGCGTGTCCTACGCGCCGTTCCGCGGCGCCCAGACGCCGCTGGTGCCCACCACGCAGATCTCGTCCGAGCAGATCGCGCAGGATCTGGCGCAACTGGCCAGGATCACTGACTGCGTCCGCACCTATTCGATCGAGAACGGCCTCGACCAGGTCCCGGCGCTGGCCGCCAAGGTCGGGCTGAAGGTCATTCAGGGCATCTGGCTCTCCAGCAACCGCATCAAGAACCTCGCCCAGATGTCGATCGCGATCGAATTGACCAAGGAGTACCCCGACGTCATCACCGCGCTCGTGGTCGGCAACGAGGTGCTGTTGCGGGGCGAGATGACGACGGCGGACCTCGCGGCCAACATCCGCTCGGTGAAGTCGCGCGTGCGGGTGCCCGTGACCTATGCCGATGTCTGGGAGTTCTGGCTGCGCAACCGCGAGGTCTATGAAGCGGTCGATTTCGTCACCATCCACATCCTGCCCTATTGGGAAGACATTCCGGTGCGCGCGAAATTCGCCGCCGCGCATGTCGACGACATCCGCAAGCGGATGGCGGCGGCGTTTCCGGACAAGGAGATCCTGATTGGCGAAACCGGCTGGCCGAGCGCCGGCCGCATGCGGGAAGGCGCGCTGCCGTCCCGCACCAACCAGGCGCGCGTGGTCTCCGAAATCCTCGACCTCGCCAAGCGCGAAAATTTCCGCGTCAATCTGATCGAGGCCTATGACCAGCCCTGGAAGCGCCAGCTCGAGGGCACCGTCGGCGGCTATTGGGGCATGATCGACGACGCCCGGCGCGCGGTGAAGTATCCGGCCGGCCAGCCGATCAGCAATTATCCGTCCTGGAAACTGTGGATGGGCTGCGGCATGGCGCTCAGCGCCTGCGTGTTTCTGACCGGCTGGCTGACGCTGCGGCGGCGGCCATGGAAGCCGGGTATGGCGGCATGGCTGGTGGTCGGCACCTCGGCGACATCGGCCGGCATGCTGCTCGGGATCGCCGTCGACAAGATGTATTATGAAAGCAACGGCGCTGGTGGCTGGCTGCAATGGGCCGCGCTGCTGGCGGCCGGGATCGCTTCGCCGCTGCTGGTCGCCCATGCCGCGATGGCGGGACGGCCGCTGCCGACGCTGCTCGAATTGCTCGGCCCGCGCGACTATCGCACCAATTCGGTGCTGACGGCGCTGCTCGGCGTCGTCCTCGTCGTCACCACGGTGATCGCCGCACAGACCGCGCTCGGCTTTACCTTCGATCCGCGCTACCGCGATTTTCCGTTCGCCTCGCTGACCATGGCGGTGGTGCCGTTCGCGGCGCTGATGCTGCTCAACCGGCCGAAGGAGGGCGTGCGCCCGATCGCCGAAGCCACCTTCGCCGGCCTGCTGGTGGCTGGCGCGCTGTTCATGGCCGTCAACGAGGGCAGCCGGAACTGGCAGTCGATGTGGACCTGCGCGGCCTATCTGCTGCTGGCGTTCACGCTGTGGCGGGCGCGGGCCGCGCAAATCCCAGGATGAGCAGGCCGATCGCGATCCCCGACAGCGCGATATTGTAGAGCACGATCCCCGATCCCGCGGCGATCAGGCCGAGCGTCAGCAGCACGATCGACGGCCGTATCACGTGCAGCACGGCGATGATCATCGCGGTGATGCCGAACACCGAGTTCTTGAACAGATAGGTGGCGAGCGCGCGCGTCTTGCACAGCATGCTCTGCAGGCCGGCATCGCAGGCCAGCGCCACGGTCGAGAACTCGACGGCGAGGTAACGCAGATACAGCGCATAGCCGACGGTGACGAAACCGACCACCAGCAGAAACTGGACTTGATACGGCGTGAGCCGGAACGGGGGTTTTTTCATGCGGGCAATATGGTCGGGTTTGGCGGCGGGGACAAGGCGTCAGGCAGGCCTCGTCATACCAGACCAGACCGTCATCCTGAGGTGCTCGCCGCTTTGGCGAGCCTCGAAGGATGACAGCCCGTGGCCCATCCTTCGAGGCGCGCAAGAGGGCGCACCTCAAGCAACGGCGAAGCCGTTGCGCGGGGATGACGGGAAGTCGGGAGCTATTGCGTGTTTTTGCGGTTGAAGAAGGTCGACAGCGTGGCCTGATTGGTCGCGGGCGGCGCTTCCGGCTGTTTCGCCACCTCCTCCACCGCCGCCGCCCGTTTTGCCACACCGCGGCGGCGCTGGGTCGGCCTGGCGGCGACAGGCGCGGCGTCGTCCGCCTTCACGGCAAGCCGCTGGCCGTCAAAGATCGTGGTCTCGCAAGGTCGCTTGTTCTCGGTCATGACGGCGCAGATTTTCGCGGCGGCGCCGGCGTCATTCAGCGGTCCGGCGACCAGATGAAGCTGCATGCCGAGCCCCTTGTTGCTCTCCCGCACCACGATGATCGGGCGCAACGCGGCGAGCGCCGCGTTCGAGCGCGACTTCAACAGTCCGAGCCACAGCATGCGCAGGCCGTTGACCGAATTGGCGGCGCCGAGGTCGACGCCGAACTCGGTCCGCTGCAGCGACGCCTTTGGCGCACCGTCATCGTCGGCCTCCGGCTCGTTCGGCGACGGCGCCGCCGCGATGATTTCGGGGATCGGACTGGCGATCACCGGACCCTGCATCCTGCCCGGCTCGATCAGCTTGCCGGCGGCCGGATCGGGCGGCGCCATCATCGACGGCGCCATTATCGACGGCGCCGTCATCAGCGGCGCCGCGGGGGAGGGCTTTGCGGTCTCCGGCCTGGCCTCGATCTTCGGCAATTCCGCTCGTGCCGTTTCCGGCTTGGCGGCTTCGGCCTTTGCCGTTTCCCTGACGGGATCCCTGGCGATGTCGGCCTTCACGGGCTCCCTGGCCAGTGGCTCTTTGGTCGATGGCTCGATGGCGGCGACGTGCACCGGCTTGTCGGTGGCGAGCGGGGCTGTCGCGACGGGGGCCACGGCGGGCGTGGCGGACGGGCTCGGCGCGGCCGGCGATGCGGCGGCCGGCGACCCCTGCCTGGCCACGGTGCCGGTGACCGACTCCAGACCCTGTTCCAGCCCGGTGACGCGGGCGTACAGCCGGTCCCGATCATTGTTGAGGGTCTCGATGGCGGCGGCCAGCCGTCGCGCCTCGTTCTGGGTTTCGCGGGCAAATAATTGAACTTGCTGCGTGTGCCGGGCCATGTCGGCCGCCGTGACCTGTTCGCGCTTGAAGCCCAGCGAGGACTGGTTGGCCATCACGGCCACGACCACCGCGGCGGTGGCGCCGACGCCCCAAGTGGCGATCCGCCACAGCGTGCGGCCGTCGAACTCGTTCTCCTCGGCCAGCAGCTTGCCCAGCGCGCCAGCCGCGTCATCCGCCTCGAAGTCCGCGAGATGGTCTGCTTTCTTGGCCAAGCGCCCTTGGCCCTCCTCCAGGCCTTCCGAATCACACCGACCACACTAACAAGGAAAAGCGCGCTCTACCTGATTTGGGCGATTTGCGGGCGGCGAATCGGTTGGATATCCGGGGGAAAACAATCAAAGCGCGCGTCAAGTGACTTCCCTGCCACTTTCCGCCGGGCCCGGGGCTTGTCCCGTCCGGCAACCTCGGTCTACCTCGATGCGACGCCACGCCGAGAACCATCATGACCCATCGATCCAGCCTGACTGTCGTGCTCGCCGCCGGCGAGGGCACGCGCATGCGCTCCTCCTTGCCCAAGGTGCTGCACCCGATCGCCGGCCAGCCGCTGCTGGCCCATGTGCTCGACGCCGCCCCGCACGGAGACGGCGATGCGCTCGCGGTCGTCATCGGCCCGGACCACCAGGCGGTCGCCGACGAGGTCAGGCGGGTCCGCCCGGATGCGGCGACCTTCATCCAGACCGAGCGCCTCGGCACCGCGCATGCGGTGCTGGCGGCCCGCGACGCGATCGCGCGCGGCGCGGACGATCTCCTGGTGGCGTTCGGCGACACGCCGCTGATCTCGGCGGAGACATTCGCGCGGCTGCGCGCGCCGCTGGCCGGGGGCGCGGCGCTGGCCGTGCTCGGTTTCCGCGCCGCCGACCCGACCGGCTATGGCCGGCTGCTGCTCGAAGGCGGCCGCCTGATGGCGATCCGCGAACACGCCGACGCATCGGAACAAGAACGCAAGGTGACGCTCTGCAATGCCGGCGTGATGGCGTTCGACGGCCGGAAGGCGCTGGGCATTCTGGACCGCATCGGCAACGCCAACAGCAAGGGCGAATATTATCTGGTCGATGCGGTGACGATCGTCCGCGACATGGGAGGGGAGGCCGTGGTGATCGAGACCGGTGAGGACGAGGTGCGCGGCATCAACACCAAGGCCCAGCTTGCGGAAGCCGAAGCCGTGATGCAGGCGCGGCTGCGTCAGGCGGCGATGGACGCCGGCGTGACCCTGATCGCGCCGGAGACCGTGCACCTCGCCGCCGACACCACCTTCGGCCGCGACGTCACCATCGAGCCCTATGTCGTCATCGGCCCCGGCGTCAGCATCGCCGACGGCGCCGTGATCCATTCCTTCTCGCATATCGTGCAGGCCTCGATCGGCAGAGGCGCCTCGATCGGCCCCTATGCCCGCCTGCGTCCCGGCACGTCGCTCGGCGACGGCGTCAAGATCGGCAATTTCGTGGAAACAAAAGCCGCGACCATCGAAGCCGGCGCCAAGGTCAACCATTTGTCCTATGTCGGCGACGCCCAGGTCGGCGCCAACGCCAACCTCGGCGCCGGCACCATCACCTGCAACTATGACGGCTTCTTCAAGCACAAGACCCTGATCGGCGAGGGCGCCTTCATCGGCACCAACTCCTCGCTGGTCGCGCCGGTGAAGATCGGCAAAGGCGCGTATGTGGGATCAGGCTCGGTGATCACGAAGGACGTGCCCGACGACGCGATGGCGGTGGAGCGAAACCAGCAGATGACGCGGGAAGGCGGGGCGAAGCGGTATCGCGAGATGAAGATGCGGGCGAAGGAGAGGAAGGAAGGGTGAGCGAAGGTATGCAATCGTCGCTCAATGAACGTAAGAGGCGCAGACCTTTAACGGCCCTTCTCGGGGGCAACGGCCTCTTCGTTTAAAACTGCTGCAGCGCCGTTTCGAGACGGACTGGACAGCACGTCGTGGGCAGGCAGATCGCTAGCTCCGTTCCGGCTCAAATCGCCCTGCGCAAGAGCGGCCACCGGTGAAGAATGCTTTTGCGGCGCAATCCCAATAAGGCGATGCCACACGCTTTCCTCTCGACTGGACCGCTTTTGCTTTTGACGGTCTAATTCTTCGTCCCTCTGTATTTTCGCGCGCTTCCAAGCGCGGCTGGGAAGCGGCGGAGAGTCTTTGATGACTTCGCGCCATTTCTGCAGATGTTCCTTTAGAAACGCATCCAGATCGTTGCTTGAATTGTCGTCGACTACTGCCGCCTTCAGCTCAAGCTGGCGTCGAAGGTCTCCAAAACTTGACGCAGCTCGTGTGTGCCGCAAGGCGCGTTCGTCTAGTCTCAAGAACGTTACTGCGGCCGTCAAAGCCGGAGAAAGCACGCCGACACATGCTAACGCCCAGTATTCATATGAGTCCGGCTTAACATTGCCGCTTATCTTAGCGAACACAGCGGCGCTCACCGCAGCCGCAAGCAGCGTCGCAAATCCCCCAATGACAAGATGCCATTTTGTGCACGAAGCAGCGGCTAAATGATGCCCGATGTGCATCGTGGCTACCGCCGCCGTCCACGTATCCAGGAGCTTCCTTTTTGCAATCATTTGCGTTGCCTTCAAAATCGAAATGTCCCTAGGCGGGCTCAGCAACGTTCACTAGAAAAGCAGCTTCGATGACGAGTGGCAAGGACCGTGTGATTGCTTGGCTGCCCCCAATCAGCCGGACATATTTCATTTACATCGCTCATCTCATTGCATCCGTTGGCAATTAAGGCGCACGAATTGACCGGCTTTGCCGCGTAAGACCAAGGCAGGCCGTGCCGGCGTAATCTGGGGATTACGGTGGGAGCCTTGGATCGGCTCCGGCGGTCAGTCGAGGATTACGGTGACAGTGCATTCAAATTCAATCAGCGAACCAATCAGCAGACGAAATGCTCCGTCACCGTGGTGGCCGCGCTGACTGACGCAGCTATCGCAGGTCGAAGCTTGGCTTGGTGGTAGTATCTTGGAAATGACCCGGCCCGGTCGTCAGCAAATCGACATTCGGCCTTTACTTTTGTTGTCAAATATGACAACATAGCCTCGCATGCCTGATTTGGTCCGTTCCATCTCCTGGCTGAAGGCCGCCCGAAAGGAATTCGAGCGATTTCCCCAGGAAGCCCGGAGCTTGATGCTGGTGGCTCTCACGATTGCGGCCCGTGGCGGAAAGGCCGACACGGCCAAGCCGTTCAAGGGGGTGGAGGGCGGGGTATTCGAAATCGCGCTGAAGCATCGGGGGGATGCGTTCCGCGCCATCTATGCCGTGCAGATCGGTGACGATGTCTGGGTGGTGGATGCCTTCCAGAAAAAATCCAAAAGCGGCATCAAGACGCCGCAGATGGATGTGGATCGGATCAAGGAACGAATTAGGCGGCTCAAGGAAGCGCTACGATGAGCAAGGATGATTTTGAACTGGTGCGTGGCAGCGGCAATGTCTTCCGCGATTTCAACCAGCCCGATGCGGATATCCAGCAGGCCAAGGCCATCCTCGCGGCGCGGATCATTGCCGCTCTCGATGACAAGGAAATCAGCGTGCGTAAGGCGCACGAATTGACCGGCTTTGCCGCGGCGGACTTTTCCCGCGTACGCCAGGCCAGGCTCGATCGCTTCACGATCGAGCGGCTGATCTCGATGCTGGTAAAGCTGAACGGGGATGTCGAGGTGAGCATCGAAGTAAGACCAAGGCAGGCCGTGCCGGCGTAATCTGGGGATTACGGTGGGAGCCTTGGATCGGCTCCAGCGGTCAGTCGGCGGTGGTCTGCGATGCCGAGCAGCACGACGCGGGTCTGATTTCGCACCGTGACGGCGCCGCAGCCTTGCGCGCTCGAATCAGCGCCGCCGCTGAGCGACCCCGTTACTTCTTTTCATCTTGGCTCGGCGGCGCCGGTGCGCCGTCCTGCTCTCGCTTGATGTTGCCCTTGGTCGCGCTCATGCCGCCGGTATCCATCTTGCCGTCCGGTTTGGCGCCGCTGGTTGCCCCGGGCTTCTCCATGCCGGTCTGCGGCGCTGGTCCCGTATTCTGAGCGAGGGCCTCGCCGCCGGCGAAAACCAGGGCGGTAAAGATGATAAGCCTTTTCATGATCGCTCCCTTGGAAAGCTGGCGAGCCAACTCGGCATGCACGCCGCCGTTCCCACGCCCCCGTGAACAGAAGGAACCAAGGCCTTCGGCCAACGATTATCCCGCAAGCCAGCGTTCCAACGTGAGCGGTGGCCGCTGCATGGATCGTTCAAGCCCCGAGGCGGGGCGGGTACCATGCTCCTGCGGAGGCAGCCATGAGCAGATATCCCGACGACCAGGTTCGGAATTACGCGCATCAACTCTGGGAAAAAGCCGGCCGTCCCGAAGGCCGGTCCGACGAGTTCTGGCGGCAAGCCGAGATCGAGCTGGACGCGGAAGGTGAAGCGGCCGAGCCGAACGATCAGCCCAACGCGGGCACCATGCCCGGCTAGTCACAAGGCGACAGCGCAGATTGGAACGCCAACCACCGCCGTGTCGTTGCCGACCAGACGAGGTGATCCATGCCAACCGAACCGATCAACGGCCGCGAGCCGCCATTCTCCGAGGAAGACCTGCAGCGTGAACGATTGGGACCGCGTGGCGTGCCGGGGAAGGAAAGCCCGGCGAAGATGACGCCGCAACGGGAGAAGAAAACGCCTCGTGATGTCGATCCCGGACACACCGCATAGGTAACGCCATGACAGACAAACCGACGCAGCAGCAGATCGAGCAGTTGAAGCGCCTCAGCCGGGAGGCGCGGGTGCCCGACGAGTCGGAAATCGTCACCACCAGCGAAGAGGCCGAGATCCGTATCCGTGATCTCCAGGAAAAGGCCCGCATGGAGTAAACAAGACGATGCGCGCGATTTGCCGCGCATCCGGGAACGTGCGTTAAGGTCACTGGTCGAACGCTAGGTTGAATGGCCAGCCAGCGCCGCTGGCATTTCTTGATCGGTTACCCCCGGTATGTTCTAAAAACGGGACCTCAATCGCGCCCCGAACGTTAGTATTGATGCGAGCCATTTTGAACACCACGTCGGCCGTCCGGTCCCTGGAACAGGAGTTGATCGCGGCGGGCGAGGGTCTGGCCGGCAACGCGGACCTGTTGCGCAGCGTGCTGGCCGGGTGCGGCGATTGCATCAAGATCCTCGATCTCGACGGGCGCCTGCAATTCATGAGCGAGGGCGGCAAGCGCGTCATGGAGGTCGATGACTTCGCGCCGCTCAAAGGGTGCCCCTGGCCGGATTTTTGGGTTGGCCAGGGCCATTTCGACGCGAAAAATGCCTTGGCGACAGCCGCCGCCGGCGGCGTCGGGCGCTTCCGGGGGCCGGCGAACACCGCCAAGGGAACGCCGCGGTTCTGGGATGTCCAGGTTTCGCCGATCGTCGACGAAGATGGCAGGCCGACACATCTGCTGTCGATTTCCCGCGACATCACGGAAGAATGGCAGGCCGCGGCCGCGCTCAAGGAGGCCGCCGAACGTCAGCTCATCCTGAGCCAGGAACTCGAGCATCGCATCAAGAACACATTGGCCATGGTCACCGCGATCGCGAACCAGACCATGCAGGGCGATCTATACGCTGTTGTTCGTCGCGCCTTCACGGCGCGTCTGGTCGCGCTGGGCAACGCCCACGACATCCTGACGCGAACCAGCTGGTCGGGGGCTTCCATCGTGCAGGTCGTCGAGGGCGCACTAGCGCCGCATCAGGCCGGGACGGGCCGCATCAATGCGGAAGGTCCCGCCGTGGAGCTGTTGCCGAAGCAGGCGCTCGGGCTTTCGCTGGCCGTTCACGAACTGGCAACCAACGCCCTGAAATACGGCGCGCTGTCGAACGGCACCGGCGTCGTCGATATCGCGTGGTCGTCCGGGAATGATGCCTTCCACTTCTCATGGTCCGAACGCGGCGGCCCGACGGTCGCCGAGCCACCTCCGGAAAAGAAGAGTTTTGGTTCGCGCCTGATCGAGCGCATGCTCGCCAGCGATTTCGGCGGCACCGTCACGACGACCTATCTGCCCGGCGGCATCCTCTGCGAATTGCGGGCGCCGGCGCTCGCGCCGGCCTGACGCCGACGGCTGCAGGGGTCACCGCCGGGCGAAGCCGCGCTTCGCGCTCCCGGCATCCAGCTTGACCCGAGCGTCATGCGTGATCCCTCCGCGGCGGTCGCGCGAAGCGGTGTCGCCCTGTCGCCTGTCTCGCCGTTGAACCTCGCGCCTCAGGTCGTGGCCTCGCGGCCGCGGCCGTCGAGATATTTCCGCAACTGCGCGGTCCGCTGTCGGATGAGGGTGGCGCTTTCGCTCGGGCCGGGGACATAGACGGGCCCGCCGTCCTGACCGAACCTAAACACCGCGTCGCTGACGTCGGCGTTCACGTCGCCGAACAGCGGCTCCACCGCCGCGAAGTCGCGGTGCGGCGCAAAGCCGATCGATTTGGACCACGCGGCGAGATCGCGCAGCAGTTTTCGCGCGTAGGCCGGCTCGACCGCCATCATCGGCGACCCCGCTTCCATCACATCCATGTACGACTCGAACTCCTCGCTTTCGACGGATCTGAACATCACGTCCTTGATGCCGAGACAGAACACGTCGATCAGGAAAGAACCCGCTGCGAGGTAGTGCTGGGTGGCGCCGCGCGCCAGGATCAGCGTCCCGATGCCGACTTGGAACACGGATTCGGTGAGGAAACATTGTTGGATGGGCGCCTAAGCGGCGCGGAGCACGCGGGCGGGAAGGCCTGCCTCCAATGCCTCTGCCCGGCGCTTCTGCGCCACCACCTGTTTGCGGCGTTGGGCCTTTTTGGCGCGCTTTTGCAGCATGTTCGCCATGGCGGGTACCTCCACTGATTCGGAATTCAAGATGATATTTGCGTAGATTTGGTCAAACAGAGTGGCGGCGCATCAATATTCTGGGGAGAAGGGCGGCGCGTCAGCCCGGAGCGTTCATCGCGACCTGCACGAGCCCCACCCCGGCGCCATGATCGTTTCAGCCGAAGCCCTCTACAAGATGTCCGACGTGGAATGGCTGGAGGCCTATCGCGACGCCTGGCGGCAATTTGCCCGCAAGGGCCAGGAACTGCGCGAGATGACACGCGACCTCGATCTGCTCACGGCGGACGTCGACATCATCGCGGCCGAGCCATCCGATTGACGTCGTGGGCCGCAGCAATGCCGCAAAATGCCTCGAAGGCAAATCACTTCTGATTATCCGAAATCACGTCAAGCCCCGAAAGCAAAAATATCCTGCTTCCACCGGCCCCCAAATCAACGCTATCACTCCGCCCGTCCACCCCGGCACGAGGGGCGTATCGCGATCGTCACGGACGCGGGGTTGGATGCGGTGGACGCAGCGGCGTCGGGCGCGATCGAGGTTGCAGGGCGGGTTCTCCCGTGAGCGATCCTTCGGCCGCGCAGGCGACCGGCGTTTCAAGGCCTTCGCCACGAATTTTCGCCGGCATCTCGTCGGGGGAAATGGCGGGTGAGGGCGCTGCGTACGGCGAAGTCGTGTGGTTCTGGCATCCGTGGCTGATGTCAAGCCGGCGGAGACGCGTCGGCCCGACCGGGCTCCAGACAAGTCTCAATCCGCTGGCGACGGTGGCAAGAGGAATTCGTCGCCGGGAAGAGCACGTATAAGCCGTAAAGCCATTGCGCAGGGAATGCCGGAGTGCCTCCGCTGAACCTGTATGCTCGTGTGCGCTTCGTTCCAACCCATTGCACACGAGACCGCCGGTGCAGCGCGCATCCGGCATTCCCTGCTCCCTCGCTTCGGGGAGATCCAAGGTCAAGGCTCGGGCAGGCCATGCCGCGAGATCGCGCGCCCGCATCCTTGGCGAATGCGCGCGGGTCATTCCGTGAATAGCTGAATCGTCGGGGCCACTTGAGACTGTCGCAATACGCAACAATGTTATTCGATCTATATAGTTGATTTGACGATGTTTTATGAGATCGCAAAGCGCGTTATGAAGTGGATATGAAGTCCAACTTGTCAACAACCCTCCAAACAACCGCGCGTTGCTGCGAAGCGAATCAGCTATTATTCGCTGCTTTCGTTCGGAGGATAGATGACAAACGATCTTGAGAAACGACACATTGGCGTTGCGCCCGCGCCGCGGCCAAGCAGTCCGACTGGTCCGGGAACGCATGTACCGGTGCGACCAGCGCCCACAGCGCCGCCACCAAAGAAATGACGGAACAGCCCGGCACTGAAGCCCTGCCGGCGGACCTCGATTACATCTCGGCTGCAAAATTTGATGCGTTGCGCTGTGCGATTTATCACACGGAGCGCCGGAATTTCTTTGATCTGACAAACAAAGTTCTCAACTTTCTCGTTGTCATCCTAGGAGCTGGAGTTGCGGCTAAGGCCGCGAAGCTAATTCACGTCGAGGAAACTCTTCTGGAATTCGGCGTTCTGTTGTTTGCGACCATTCAGCTCGCGTTCGATCTCGGTTATCGCGCACGTACGCACGAATTTCTGCAGAAGAAGTATTTCGAGATGTTGGCGGAAATGGAAATGGAGCAGTCTCCAGACCAGAGGAAATGGAGAGCGAAGCTTTTTGCAATTGCCGCGGATGAACCGATGCCGATGCGTGCACTTGACGCTCTAGCTTATAACGCTGCGTTGGACGCGACGACCAGTGACGTAAATATGAAGCGAGCAAACAGATTGCATGTCCCCCTCATTCACCGGCTGTTGCGTCATGTAATTGCATTTCACGCGTATGAATACCGGCCCCAAGCGGAAGTACGATCTTGGTGGCGCAAAGATGCGCCCACATCTTAATTTCAGGATGGCATCTCATGGCCAAAAAAGCCAAGAAAGCAAAAAAAGCCAAATCGGCGACGCGTCGTCATCCGGGCGTGCGTCCGCCCCCGCGAAAGGCCGCAAAGAAAAAAAAGTAGTTTCTTGTCCCACGGGGACTAAACCCAAACCGGCCAACATCCGTCTTCTTCGTGGTGGCTGGTTCGATTGGTGCAGGTCTGGCGCGCGGATCAGCGAGCACGGCGCTCCACATTTGGTCGGCCATGAGAGCGCCTGGGGCGGGGTCTGGCGTCGCGCGATCTCGCCGTAGCGCGGCAGAACGGCCCTTGGAGCGTCGTGAAGCGGTTTCTGAGTCCCCCGCGGAGATCGCAGGGGAGGCGTTTCGCGCTCTGTATCCCGCTCCCTGCTGTTCGTAGCGGGCGTCGCGATCACGTCGAATGCGCGAAGTCCGCGAGGCTGCGCCCCTTTGGTTGATTGACTCTTAGGCTGCTCACTGAGAAATTTTGCTCGGCCATGCTACCGGGCGCTCCGGTCGCAGAACTGCTCCGGCGTCCGGGAGTGTGGAATCCGTCACCAAGGACGTGACGGAGGCCGTTATGGCAAAAATGTTTGTTTCTAAATTCCCGCGCCCAACTCAAGACGATGACGACTGCGCCCACTTGGCATTGGTGCGCGCACGAAAGGCGAAGCGCGCGCTTAAGCCTTACAAGGATTGGTGTGAACTAATCCTTCAAGCGCAGACCTTCAACGAATTGGCAAGGCGGGATTTTGCCAATTCTCCCCGGTTGGCGGAGCATAATCGACTTCTGAACGAGCTTCGGCGGTCGGGCGAGCTGGATAGAATGAAGAAAGCCCGAGCCTTTGCGCCAGGCTTCTTCCGCAAGCTGCGGATAAGCGAATATCATTCTTCAAATGGATGAAGCCTAATTCGTGACCCCGTCGTCGCCCGGGAAGATAAACTAGCGACGACGGGGCCGTTCCTCGATCGCGGCTCCGGACCGCAGTCGGTGATGCCCACCGCGTCGTTGGACGGGACCGTGGGCTGTCGGGGTTGTTTCAATGAGGTCGGACACTCACCGACTTGTCCGCCCCCGGCGCGGATCGTCAACGCACCGGGCGATGACCCCTCCGCGGACGGCGAACGCAGAGGGGAACACAATCACGCGGCTTTCGCCCTCGACCTTGTCACGACGATGCCGAGTAGCGCCCGAAGATCAACGTTCGGCCGATGGTCGATCAGGATCGCCTTGTCGAGTGCATCGTCAATCAGCGCACATTCAAGCCGCTCGGCATCGCCAAGCTCGACCTTGATGGCGGCCAGTCGCTCGGCCTTGGCCGAAGGCGTCATTGCGAGCTTCGGCTTGGGCATCTCGTCAACAAGGTCATTGAGCCTGTCTTCGAGGTACGCCGGGTCCAGCCATGCGAGGAGCGCCAATGGATCGAGTGTCGGCGTGAACGCCTCAGGGTCCATGTAAGTGAACTTCACGTCGAACTTTTCGTGCGTGGCCATGATGGCAGGCCGAGCCTGAATTGCGCGCTCGGTGATCCACTTCTTAACCTGCGCCTTGATTTCGTCCACGGGGAGGGCCGCGCGCTCGACCTGGCTACGTTCGCCGATCAGTTTGACGATCCTGACGCGGACGTCTGCGACAAGCTGTTGATGGCTCTCGCCCGGCTTGAGCTTGATCTTGACGGGCTTTGCGTCGTCGAGTGTGGCATCCGCAGGCAAGAGGTCGAGGAAGCGCCTGATTTTGCCGTTGAGGTCGGCCAGCGCTCGATGGCGTTCGCGCTGCGTCTCCTGCACTTGCTGGCGACGGCTTCTCTCATCCCTCAGTTCGAGCTTGCGCTGCTCGTCGGATACGAGGTCGTAAGCCTTCGCGAGTTCGGACAGTTGCCGCAGGTTGGAGTTCATCGCTGTCTGCACTGCGGCCTCTTGATCAGCCAGCGCGAATATCTTGGCGCGGGCTCTTGGTGGAAGCCTGTTGTTATCGGTCATGTCTACCTTCCTGTTGCGCTCGAGGGTGAGCCCCGTGTGAGCGATCACACGGGGGCGTTGTTGTTCAGCGTTGCCACGCCGTTTCGAGCCTGCGGTCACGGTTCGCAATAGCCTGGTCGCGGGCTGCGAACAGTTGCGCATCGGAAGCGTTGGGGCCGACGACGGCGACTTGTTCGAGCGCCGATGCGTCGTTCTTGGTCACCGAGGGTGGGTTCTTCCACGCGTCACGGACGCGGGCGTCCCGTGCTTCGCGCGCGGTGTGCGAGGCTGCATCTGTCGTGCCGTATCGCGGCGTCTGCGGATGTAGCCGCATGTCGAATTGCTCGGCACGCCTGACGGAACCGGCGAGAGCAGCCGCAGCCACAAGCGCGGGGTTCTGTGCATCCATCAACGTCATCGGCACCCTGATACGGTCGCCGTCTTCCAACATGCCGTTGCGGCGAACACGTTTTCCGTCCTTGTCGATCACGTCGTGGTCTTTAGTCGTGGTCGTCATCGTAGATATCCTCTTGCTGTTTGGATTTGGACTAGTGAACTCAAACGCTGTGCAGCGGCGCTCTGCTGGTTGGAGTTGGGTTCTGCGCTGCCTACCCAACTCATTGTTACGTCGTAGCGGTACTTGCGGACGCCCATGCTGGTGAGGACGCCGGCGACTGCGTTGGCAATGTCGTCGTGGCCGCCCGGGCCGTGGTCGATGCTGTCCTTGCCAGAGCGTGCAACGCGACGTTCAAGGCCGACCAATTGCGTTCGCAGCCGAGGGTTATCGAGCAGGTCGCAGGTCTTTGAGTTCAGGAGCGGGAGAAACTCGCTGTAAATCTGGGACTTCGGCTTGAGCGAATGTTCGAGCGTAATCTGATGCTCGCGAAAGCCCTCGACTACGAACTCAGCGGCGTAGCGGTCGGAAGTGCATTTCTTGACGCCATACGACTTCAAGAGGTCGCAGCACTGCTCGATGACGGCCTTGGGCGAGAACGGCGGCTTGAATTCCTTGATCACGTCCAGCGTGGGGATGCGTTCCTCGACATGCCCGATCGCGAGCGTGAAGCTGTCCTTGCCCGAGCCACCGGCCGGGTCCGCGAAAGCGTAGTAGCGCTTGCCTGCGATGTACGGCCGCTCGCGCTCATCGGACATGACGGCATCAACGGCCTCGGAAGAGATAAAGGCTTCCACGTCTGTGCGGAACTGAGCGCCATATTCTGCCGACGCCGAGGCTGGATCACGCTCATATTGATCAGCGAGATACCGAGGATCAATGGAGGGGTTCATGGTCTCGGTGCTGGCTTGCCAGCTGAGAACTTTCGGATCGTCCTTGCCGTGGTGTTGCCGGTGCATGTCCCAAAGCACGCCCTTTCGGGCGTAGGGACTGCTGGCCAAAATAAGCATGCTGTTAGGGATGGTCGCCATCGACGGCCTGACGGCCTTGATGACCTCGGCATCGGGGTTTGCGCCTTCGTCGCTCCAGAATGCTATTTCATCTGCGAGGGCTGCCACCGTTGTTCGGCCTCTCACAGACCGGAACGACGCGGTCGTCACCTCGATTGCAACGGAATTCGACAGTTCGAGGCCGAACTGCGTTTCACGCTCTACCATGCGCGACAGCATGGGCACCTTTGCAAAGAACGCCTTCGTGTAGCGCAAGATGATCTTCGCTTGATCGCGATCGGCTGCGAGGACTTGAACGACGCCACGCTCACCGGGGTCGAGATAGGGCCGGTAATCCACGAAGGCCGACAGCCAAGTCGCAATCAGGGCGAGGACGCGTGACTTGCCGCCGCGTCTTCCGACGACAAGGACGAGTTCCCGCATTTGCTCGGTGAGCGGGTCTTCGCGGCCGGTGCACTTGCGATAGATGGCGAATTGGTCGCCGGTCATGGGCAAGCCGAACGCAGCTGCGATCAATGCAGTCCACGCTATCCAGCTTTCAGGATCGGGGAAGAACGGCGCGAACAGACGCGGGTCTGTGAAGGCGTCCAGCAGTGTGAGGTGGTTTGATCGGAGCCTTTCGCGTCGTTTCGGCGTGGTGGCGGTCTGGGTGTCATCATCGAGGCGTTCACGATGACGACGAGTGCCCATCAGTCCCCCGGGGCCATCACTTTGGGGCCGGGAGCCGGCTTATGTCGCATCGGTTTCCCGTTGCCGTCGAGAAACTGAAATACGACGGGTAGCTTAGGGTTCAGTTTCAGCCGATCGTTCAGCAGGGGAACGATCTGCCTGCGAAGGACGGCTTCCTTGTCTTTGACTGAATTCCAGTTCTTGATCGTGACGAGATAGGCATCCCGCTCCGTGAAGTATTTCACCACAGTCTGTTCGATGCCGGAGTCTGCAGTCCGATCTTTCTTGAATGTCTCGATCTTCGTCACGATCGATGTAGTCACTGTGAGCTTCGTTGCGCTGAGGTCTTCCAGCACGGGATCGAAGCCGATCTTTCGGTTCTTGATGCGATGCAGTATCGCGGTTTCACTCATGGGCCGGTGTCTCCATCTAAGTCAGTCTGCGCTCGGTGCGTATCTTGTTCGTGCGGTCTCGTGGCCGTTGTGGTCCACGAACCGAATGTCCCGAGGGCCGTTGATGTCTGCCGATCTCAGACGAGACGCTATGCGGTGGCGCTCGTGAGGTGTGAACATGTCGTCGGTCACTGTGATGAAGCGGTTTGATCGTTGGGTTTGAACGCGCAGCATCAACTGGTCCAGGTAGTAGTCGCCGTTCTCAGCCATATCAGTCTTCCTCCTCGTCATCGTCGAGTCGCTTGCGTCTACGGTGTGAACGCGCATAGGTGAGGGGATCGAGGTCGTCGCCGTCGTCATCACTCGCAGCCTTGGCGGTGCTGAACAGGCCGAGTGTCTTCATGTGACGGCGCAGCATGTTGACGACGCGGGAGTGTTGGGCGTTATCGATCTCGCCAGTGTCTAGGAACTCCTGCTGGATGTCCTCACTGAGCACTTGCATCAGGGCGAGGTCGCGAACGATCGCGCGTTGGGCCTCGGTCGGTGTGCCTACGGCCTTCGTGTAGGCCGCGATCAGGTCCTTGAAGCGCCGGCCCCTTGGCGTGCGCAGATCGAGCCTCTCCGCGAACAAACGAGCACCGTTCGATACGGCCGATAGATTGGTCTTGCGTAGTTGCTTGGCTGTGCCGTGCACTGTACGTCCCTCGTCCCCCTCGATACATGCGAATACTTGGGGGCGAGGATCACGTCATATGCACTCAGTACGTGTCAATCCGAATTTGCAGATGCCGCAAATTGCAGGGCCTGCGGTGTGGAACATTGTTACGAGGTATGACAACTAGGTTCTCAGTCGCTGTTTTGCGTCGATTTGATTTGCGTATAGGTGAGTGCGGTTTGCACCAAATTTTGAATGTATCGAGCCTGTTTCGATGACGTGTGAAGAGTAGCCAAAGACTAGGGCATGCGCTCCATTGGCCTATACGTCCTGGCTCATCGCGATATTGCCCCTCGGCGTTCTCCTTTTTCGCGCTTTTTACGTCTGCGTTTTGGGCCTCAGCATCAATCGCGAGTGCTCCTGCCTTGGTCGCTCTCCCTTAGGCGTGCGGACGTGTTGCTTTCGATCACGCCGCTTTCCCCGCTTTTGATCTTCTTTCTTCTGCGGGCGAGGGCGTCGGTGTTCAGCAGGCCTTCCTTCTCCAAGAGCTTCATCACTTCGATCATGTCGCTGCGGACGTGGCTGATCGTTACGCCAGACACTGGGCAGCCTTCGCGCTTCATGATTTCGCAAATGTCGAGGTAGCCGGCGTCTCGATCGATCACGAGCAGTCGGATACGAGCCTTGACGCCGATCGCGGTGTGATAGGCCTCCGACACGGCGATCTTCTTTGCCTTGCGTTTTTCGAATTCGGGCTTCTGCAGATACGCCTTGGGTTTCGCGATGCGTTTGGGGATTTCGGCCAGTCGGAGCCGCCGTTTTGCGCCCTTGCCTGCGAACTCATAGCCAATGTTGTTGTCGATGCTCATGGGTCTCCCTCGTTGGTGACGTCGAGGGCAGGGGACATTATCGCCTTTTGCCCTGCTGACTAGGTGGCGGTGGGGCGACGAAGGAGCCTCACGCCTTGCACTGGGGCGCCCCTGAGGTTCGCAGGGAGCGGGATAGAGCCGCGTTTGAAGGAGGCAGGTGGCTCAAGCCCCCCGATCATGTCGCGCCCCCTGTGCCGGGGGCGGCTCCTAGTTCTCGGTGCTGACAGGGGGAGGTACTATCGCGGCACTTCGTGTAAGTCTGAGCCCCTTGTTTGGTTGCATATTGTCGCAGATCAAGTTTAGGTCGTGCTAAGATGGGCGTTCGCGAACGATTCGGTGCTCCAAGCCATGGCCGAGATTGGCGTAGAACAGCTGCGCGAACGCCTTGCCGAGATTGAGGTGAGGAAGGCGCACTATGAGTGGAAGAGCGATAACACTGAAAATAGGCTGGCGAGACACGAAGTCTGGCGGCACCATTATTTGTCGTATCCCTATTTGATAGGCGCACCTGACGACCGCGTTGCGGCTCGATTTCGTAGCATTTTTATCAATCAAACTGAACTTGGAGGCGAAGGGAAGATCGGGATGATCCCGCTTCAATCTACCGATGCCTTCATGCAGAAATTTACGCACATGATTGAGGAATACGGATCGCGCGGCGGCACACCGGTCAATGTTATTCAGTCAGCAAGAGAGCCCATATTGCGATATTTCGAGCACGGCGATCCAATCGCCCTGAAGATGTTCGCCGGCTATAAGATACCCTCGCATCCCATTCTCGTAAAATACGGACGTCGCCAATATCTTGAACCTATGCTGCACAATGGCAGCATACGAATTTGCCCTGCGAGCTTTTACAATGACCAGACGCACAACGATGCCGTAAGGGACGATGAAATCAGCCGGACTTTTTTCATCCCGACTTTTCGCGAGCGGCTCGCCGGGCAGCATTCTATCGATTTTCGCGGCCATCGCATTTCATTTGGCAACGACGATATTGTCATGCCGGTTGTCGTGCCGGACTATTTTCTCTTCAGCCTGTGCGATTGCATTTACTATCGGCTCCCGACTGATTTCGATGCCGATGCGGCTCTCATCATTCGTGACCCAGTTCGCTTCAGTCAGAGGGTTATCTCTGCTTTCTTGGCAGCATCACCAGGCTGGGAACCCATGTATGGCCCCGTGACGTACTACGATCCATACCGCGACTACACCGAAATGCGGGTTCCGGAGATGTCGAAGCACTTTGGCTACAGCTATCAGCGTGAGGTTCGGATTGCGTTTCGGGCCAAGCAGCCGATCCGTACCACTTTGCAACCAGAATATTTGAAGATCGGCTCAATGACCGACTATGCCGAGTTAGTCGGCTGCTAGTCAGCAGCGCGACCCAATTACACCTTCTTCAGATACTGTAGAGCTGGAAGCCCCGAGTCGTGATCTGTTATGGCGACGGGCGAGGAAGATATCGTCGCTGCCGCGACTTTCTTCGACGGTTCATTCTCAGCGTTGACGACGGCCTCGACGTAGAACGAGGAGATGCCATTTCGTGCGAGGCCGTTCTTCATCTCTGCAATGGCGGCCTCGGTGATGCTCTTGGCGTGCCCCTTGCCACGATGCCCTTTCGCGACCGCAACGCCCGCCTGAAAGCAGGGGAGACCGTGCAAAGGCTCAGTACCAACCATGATCGCAAGTGCAATTACTTTGCGCCCGTCAAGTCGAGCATAGGTTATTCGGGTAACACCTTGGGGCCGATCTAGGTGGACGAGAAGTGTCGGATCGAGTTCCGCAGGCCGCAAGGGAAGATCATCATCGCGGAGCGCCTTTTGGAATGCCGTAAGGGAATCGAATGGGTCTGTCATTCTCGCCAAGGCGGCACCTCCGATTACGACACTTGATATTGTTTTAGTAGCCCCCCGCTAGTACTACGCAACGCAAGGTCGTGCAAGGTTAGGCGGCCAACCATGTCTTGCAGCACCATCAAAGATGTCACGGTTCCCCGAACACGGCGGCGCAGTGTGCGGCGAGGCGGCAGGCGGCGGTGCCTGCGGCGAAGAAGGCGCAGCAAAAATAAGCACCGCAGTTTCAGTGTGCATGTTTAAGAGGACATAGAATACAAATTCACATGATCATCGTCGTACACCTTGACCATATGCCCCAAGGCCCTACGCCTAGCACCCCACGTCAGGGAGTGTGAAAACATCACAAGCTTTGGGTCTTCTACGAGTGTGGTTCGGTACTGATCCTGAACACGTTGCGCGCATTCTAGCTGCCCATAACGTTTCGCGAGTGCGAATGCGCGGCGGGCATGTGGTTCGCTTCCATCGTTCTTCTTGTGCAGTTGCCGTTCCAGCCGCTGCAGGAATTTGTCACGCTCCCATTTCACAAATTTCAAATTGTTGCGCAGTTCTTGCGCCGGATCGAATTCCGTCAGCGACTTCATGCCGATCCCGATCCCCTGATCCCTCAACGCCCGCAATCTGGCATGGCTTCTCAGTCTGTAGTCGAAGTGTGCAGCCGGCCGATTGAACAGCTTGGAGCATGGGTCTGGATATATGACGAGATCGCGCGGAGGCGGCTTATGCCCAAGTGATCGGGAATAAGGGTTGAGAATGACGCCGATGGTGCCATCTTGGTTCTCGTGAATGCCGACAGGCTTCGCTTTCCGGCCGCGTAAGAGCATCATGTTCAGCAGTCGGTTGGTTTGTTCGATGAAATCGTTGCTTCCAGATCGGTCGTCACTTGCAATATCGACGCGAGAATGGTTGCCGCCGTATTTGTCGGCGAGAGCTTCACACTCCCAGATCAGTTCGGGCTGCGGACATTGAAACGTGAGGATATGATACCCTTTGCGGAAATTTACATGACGGTGCGGCTTGTGGCCGTCATATAGCTCGCGCAATCGCCTCGTTTCGATCGTCATCAATTCGACGATAGGGAAGAAGAAGGATGTCGTGTCCAGGTAATGTGCGAAGCGTAACAGGGGCTTCGCGGGCTTGTTCCTCGCTAGGAGGTCGCCTATGATTTCGTGCATGGGCCGTCGCCTTTATCGGTGATCGGTTCTGACATGAGCAGGCCTTTGAGCAGTCGGTTCGTGTTTTGTTGAGCGCACAACCATGGCCCCGCACGTCCAGCAGCGTGTGGGGTCTTTGCGTCTCATGGGGCATTCAGTCGGCGGGCAGCGGCTCGCCTATCAGGGCATAGACCTGATCTTTGCGATAGAACACGCGAGCGCCCTTCGTGCCCTTAGAGCCTCGCAGCTTGATCGGTGTGAGCGTGCCGTCGACTTCCATTCTGCGGAGAGTGGAGTACGAGGTCTTGAGTATGATTTCGGTTTGCGGACGATCAATGAGTGGGGAGGTTGCGCGTTGCGGCTTAGACATGATGATAACTCCACGACGCAACTACACCGTGCGGTGATAGTCGCCGTCAGCCATTCGATGAATGAATGCGCGGAGGCCTCACAAACTCACCGCTTCCCGCGTCTCTGGGTTACGGCTACCGCACTCCACGGGCATCAATATTGCCGCGGCGCGCATCGCATTGGAGGAGCGGCGATCATATTGCACGATTGGTCACGAATGCAAGGGGGCGCAAACGCGCTAGGAGCGCGGCACAGAGGTTTGCATTTCAGGTGGCCCGGGGGGAGGGGGCACGCGCTCCGCGCTCCTGTCTGCGCTCCCTGCGAAGCGTCACCACGTTCGCGGGCGGTGGCGTGACAACGTTCTGCATGTGCCTGGCGACGGCCGCGAAGGCCGCGGTCATTTCATCGAAGTAGGGATATTGATCGTAAGTGCGCTCAACGGCGTTGCCGATCGTGTGCCCAAGGCAGCGCTCTGCGATCTCGCGATTGACGCCAAGCTTGGGGCAGAGGCTGCGGAATGTCCGGCGCAAGTCATGCAGCGTGTGCTCCGCCATGTCAGGCAGTACTTCACGCTCTGCTTTGAGCAGGGCCACCGCATTCTGGCCGAAGGCGTTGAACGCGCGCCGCTTGTACATGGCGGGGAAGACGTAGGGGTTGCCGTCGAGCCGCGGTTGGCTTTCGATCAGGGCGAGGACTGACGGCGCAAGCTTGATAACTCCGCAGTTCGGCTTCTCGCGCGGCTCGTGGCCGAGCGTCCACACGCCGGCCTTGATATCGGCCCACTTCATGTTGACTACCTTGGACTTGCGTTGGCCCGTCAGCAGGCAGACGCGAGCGAGGGCGCCATAGGTTCCGAGCTTCTCCGTCGCGAGCCAGAACGCCTTGATCTCGGCCTCGCTGAGGACGCGCTTGCGCGGGTTCGGCTTGGAGCGCCGCATGCGCTTGACGATGGGGCTTGAGTAGTTGTCGTCGCGGGCTTCGTGGAACGACGCGATGCTCCGGAATACGGCGAGGACGGCGTCGGCCATTGCGGGGCCATGGTTCTCCTCGATCTCGTCGAGGCGGTTGGCTATCTGGCTCCTGCTGATGCTCTTGAACTCGCGGTCGCGGAACGTAGGCATCAGATGCTTCTCGATCTGTTGAAGCATTACGCGGCCCGTACGGAGCTTGTTCTTCTCGATATAGAGCTTCTTGAACTTCTCGACGACGACCGCGAACGTCAGGCGATTCGCCTCAGCCTCGATCTCCGCAAGCTTGAGTTTCTCAAAGTGGTCGCGGTCATCATGCAGAGCGACTTGAAGCCGTTGAGCCTTGACGCGGGCCTCTGCGGGTTTCAGCGACGGGTATCGGCCGAGCTTGTGGATCTTCGACTTCCCGCCACGCTGGTAGTACATCAGGTACCATGTGATCGTGCCGCCGAAGCTGTGCTTGACGAAGAGGCCCTTGGTTCCGCCCTTCGTCACATCGTCGAAGTAGTCGATTTGTTTGCGCGGAGGCGGAGGGTCATTCAGCAACGCACGCAAAGTCGCGTCCGTCAGATGTCTGATCGGCATAACATTGTTGCTCCCCACAACAATTATGAAGTGTGTAATGAGTGTCGGGCGCGAATTGAGATGATCAATCGTGCGCAAAGATGATGACACGAAATGACGAAAAGTTAAAGGTTTATAAGCGTTTAGTAGGCAAATTTGAGCGTATGTGGACAGAGTTGAGCGAAGCCGTTGCGCGACAATACGCAACAATTATTGAGTATCTGTCGGCCTGCGAACTTCGTTAAGAGACTGGCGGACCGCGACGCTATCAGTCGCGTTGGGGAATTGAACCGCATGTGCGGCATTGTCGGCATTTTGGGACGCGCTCCGGTCGCGGAGCAACTGGTGGATTCGCTGAAGCGGCTCGAATATCGCGGCTATGATTCCGCCGGCGTCGCCACCCTGGAGAATGGCAGACTGGCGCGCCGCCGCGCCGAGGGCAAACTGAAGAACCTCGAAAGGCGGCTCGACGCCGAACCGCTGCAGGGCCATACCGGTATCGGCCACACCCGTTGGGCCACCCACGGCCGGCCGACCGAGAACAACGCCCATCCGCACGCCACCGAACGCGTCGCCGTGGTCCACAACGGCATCATCGAGAATTTTCGCGAATTGCGCGAGGCGCTGGAGAAGAAGGGCGCGGAGTTCAAGACTGAAACCGACACCGAGATCGTGCTGCATCTGGTCGACAATCTGCTGCGGCAGGGCGTCAAGCCGGTCGAGGCGGTGCGGGCGGCGCTGTCGGAACTGCGCGGCGCCTTTGCGCTCGGCTTGATCTTCGCCGGCGACGACGATCTGATGATCGGCGCCCGCAATGGCCCGCCGCTCGCGATCGGCCACGGTAATGGCGAAATGTATCTGGGGTCGGACGCGATCGCGCTCGGGCCGTTCACCGATACGATCAGCTATCTCGAAGACGGCGACTGGGTGGTGCTGACCCACAAGGGCGCGGTCATCTACGACAAGAACAACGCCATCGTGCAGCGCGAGGCCGTCAAGCACGCGGCCTCGACCTCGCTGGTCGACAAGGCGAACTACCGCCACTTCATGGCCAAGGAAATCCACGAGCAGCCGGAGGTGGTCGGCCACACTTTGGCGCGCTATGTCGACATGGCTACCGAACGCGTCATGCTGCCGGTCAAACTGCCGTTCGACTTCAAGGACATCCAGCGGATCTCGATCACGGCCTGCGGCACCGCGAGCTATGCGGGTTACGTCGCAAAATACTGGTTCGAGCGGTTCGCGCGCGTGCCGGTCGAGGTCGATGTCGCCTCCGAGTTCCGCTACCGCGAGGCGCCGCTGCGCAAGGGGGATCTCGCGATCTTCATCTCGCAGTCCGGCGAGACCGCCGACACGCTCGCCGCGCTGCGCTACGCCAAGGCCGAAGGCGCGCATACGCTTTCGGTGGTGAACGTGCCGACGTCGACGATCGCGCGCGAGAGCGAGACCGTGCTGCAGACGCTGGCCGGTCCCGAAATCGGCGTCGCCTCGACGAAAGCGTTCACCTGCCAGTTGATGGTACTGGCCGCGCTTTCAATTGCTGCCGGCAAGGCGCGCGGCGAATTGTCCGGTGAGGACGAGCAGAAGCTCATCCACGGCCTCGTCGAGGTGCCGCGGCTGATGTCCGCGGCGCTGACCTCGGAGCTGCAGATCGAAAGGCTCGCGCGCGAACTCTCGAAATCCAGGGACGTGCTCTATCTCGGCCGCGGCACCAGCTACCCGCTGGCGCTGGAAGGCGCGCTGAAGCTGAAGGAGATTTCCTACATCCACGCCGAGGGTTATGCCGCCGGCGAACTCAAGCACGGCCCGATCGCGCTGATCGACGAGAACATGCCGGTCGTGGTGATCGCGCCGCATGACCGCGTGTTCGAAAAGACCGTCTCCAACATGCAGGAAGTGGCGGCCCGCGGCGGCAACATCATCCTGATGACCGACGCCAGGGGGGCGGCGGAAGCGACCATCGAATCGCTGGTCACCATCGTGCTGCCCGACATGGCGGCGGCGTTCACCCCGCTGGTCTACGCGGTACCGGTGCAGTTGCTCGCCTATCACACCGCCGTGGTGATGGGGACGGATGTGGATCAGCCGCGAAATCTCGCTAAATCGGTCACGGTGGAATAGTCAAGATGCTCGGCCCGCGCTCGCGCTCTTCAAAAATCTGCTAGGATGGCTTAGCTGCATAAAGCCGGCTGATCCGACCTGGAACCACGATGAACCGCGAAGAATTGCCCCCGAGTGCGCCCCCCGAGCCCATTTTGCCGGAGGACAGCCACCCTCCCGGGCTGATGGCCCGGTTCCGCAACTACTTTTTGACCGGGCTGATTGTCGCAGGCCCGGTGGCGATCACCTTCTATCTGACCTGGTGGTTCGTGAACTGGGTCGACGGTATCGTCCGCCCCTTCGTGCCGATGGCCTACCGGCCGGAGACCTATCTGCCGTTCGGGCTGCCCGGTTCGGGACTGATCGTCGCCGTGATCGCGCTGACGATGCTCGGCTTCCTCACCGCCAATCTGATCGGTCGGACGCTGGTCGACCTCGGCGAAAAGCTGCTCGACCGCATGCCGGTGGTGCGCGCGATCTACCGCGGCCTGAAGCAGGTGTTCGAGACGCTGTTCTCCGGCAAGGGGTCGAGCTTCCGCCGCGTCGGCCTGGTCGAATTCCCGTCGCCCGGCATGTGGTCGATCGTCCTGATTTCGCAATCGCCGAGCGCCAATGTCGCCAGCCAGTTGCCGGGCGAGGAGGAGCACATCTCGGTGTTCCTGCCCTGCGCGCCGAACCCGACCACCGGCTTCTTCTTCTACGTGCCGAAGAGCAAGATCATCGAAGTCGATATGAGCACCGAGGACGCCGCGACGCTGATCATGTCGGCCGGCGTGGTGCAACCCGGCTCCTCCGACCCGCAAAAACGCGCCGCCGCGCTGGCGGGGATGGCCAACGCGGCGCGGGTGGCGAATTCGACGGCGGCACCACTGCAGCCGGCGCCCGTGAAGGTGAAGGCGGATTGATTTTGGCAGTCATTCCGGGGCGCGTCGAAGATGCGAACCCGGAATCTCGAGATTCCGGGTCTGGTCCTTCGGACCATCCCGGAATGACGGCGGAGAGAATTTACCCCGCTCCGATCAGCGGCACGGCTTCGTCCCGCTCATAGAGATACAGCAAACACCGCAGCGCCTCGCCGCGCTCGCCCTTCAGTTTCGGATCGTCCCTCAATATCCGCAGCGCCTCGTCGCGCGCCTGCGTGATCAGCTGGGCGTGGACGTCGGAGCGGGCGATGCGGTAGCCCGGCATGCCGCTCTGGCGGATGCCGAGCACGTCGCCTTCGCCGCGCAGCTTCAGATCCTCCTCGGCGATCCGAAAGCCGTCGGTCGTCTCGCGGATCACTTTCAGCCGCGCCTTCGACATCTCGCCGAGCGGCTCCTTGTAGAGCAGCAGGCAGGTCGACGCCTCCGAGCCGCGTCCGATGCGCCCGCGCAGTTGATGCAATTGCGCGAGCCCGAACCGCTCGGCGTTCTCGATCACCATGATGGTCGCGGCAGGCACGTCGACGCCGACCTCGACCACGGTGGTCGCCACCAGCAATCCGATCTCATGCGCGGCGAACTGCGCCATCACGCGGTCTTTCTCCGTGCCCTTCATCTGGCCGTGGACCAGGCCAACCCTGTCGCCAAACCGCTCCCGCAGCTTTTCAAAGCGCTCCGTGGCGTTGGTGAGGTGCTCAGTGCCTTCGGCCTCCGATTCCTCGACCAGCGGGCAGATCCAGTAGACCAGCTTGCCGGCCTGCAGCGCGCGGCCGACGCCATCGGTCACCTCGTCGAGGCGGCTCATCGAGATGGTCCGGGTCTCGATCGGCTGCCGCCCGGCCGGCTTTTCGCGCAGCTCGGAGACGTCCATGTCGCCGAAATAGGTCAGCACCAGCGTGCGCGGGATCGGCGTCGCGCTCAAGACCAGCACGTCGACCGCGTCGCCCTTGTTGGTCAGCGCCAGCCGCTCGCGCACGCCGAACCGATGTTGTTCGTCGACAACGGCGAGCGCCAGCGCCTTGTAGATCACGTCGTCCTGGATCAACGCATGCGTGCCGACCAGGAAATCGATCTCGCCGGTCTCCAGCCGCGCCAGGATCTCGCGCCGCTCCTTGCCCTTCTCGCGTCCGGTCAGGATCGCCACCCGCATGCCGGCGCGTTCGGCCAGCGGCGCGATCGTCTTGATGTGCTGGCGCGCCAGCAGTTCGGTCGGCGCCATCAGCGCCGCCTGCTTGCCGACCTCGGTGACGGCCGCCGCCGCGAGCAGCGCCACCACCGTCTTGCCGGAGCCGACGTCGCCCTGCAGCAACCGCAGCATCCGCACCGGCTGGCGCAGGTCTTCCGCGATGGCGGCGGCCGCCTCGCGCTGCGAGGTTGTCAGCGCATAAGGCAAGGCGTCGATGATCCTGTGGCGCAGGTGGCCGTCGCCGGCATTGCGGTCACCGGCCGGCCGCCGCAGTTGCGCGCGCACCAGTGCCAGCGCCAGCTGGCCGGCGAGCAGTTCGTCGAATGCCAGCCGCGACCAGAACGGACCGTCGGGCAGGATGTCGGTGAGTTCTTGCGGCACATGCACCCGGTTCAGCGCTTGGCTGATCGGCGGAAAGCCGCAGCGGCGCATGACTTCCGGGCTGATCCATTCCGGCAGCTCAGGCAGTTTCAAGAGCGCCTGCGCGATCGCCCGCCGCAACGAGCCGAGCGCCAGCCCCTCGGTGAGCGGATAGACGGGATCGATGCCGGACAGTTGCGAAAAGGCCTTCTCATCCACCACGCGGTCGGGATGCACGATCTGCGGGATGCCGTCATACATTTGCAGCGTGCCCGACACGTAGCGCTTCTCGCCGACCGGCAGCAGCTTTTCGACATAGCCGGGCTTGGCGCGGAAGAACGTCAGCACCACGTCGCCGGTGTCGTCGGAGGCATAGACGAGGTAGGGCGCCCGCGCATTTCGCGGCGGCGGCGGCCGATGGCGATCCACCGTGACTTCCAGCGTCACTACGGTTCCCTGCACGGCCTCACGAATTGTCGGCCGCGCCCGGCGGTCGATCACGCTGGCCGGCAGGTGCAGCAAGAGATCGACCAGCCGCGGCGTCTCATCGCGCGACAATAGATAGCGCAGCAGCTTGTCCTGCTTCGGCCCGACACCCGGAAGGGTCGTGACCGGCGCAAACAAGGGATTGAGCAAAGTGGGGCGCATCAGTGTCCCGTCGCACATCGTCGTCATGCGCGGGTTTGACCCGCGCATCCATCTTCAAAAGAGGATGGTTTGCCGGGTCAAGCCCGGCAATGACGAGCCGGTCGATAATTGCGAACACAAAGGGCTGACATCGGCTGTCCCGGTCGCTATATCAACACCGCCCGGCACGTCCGGGCTTTTGGCGTTCGGATGGATGAGCGAAAATGACGGGGACGACACGATCGAGCGGTGGCCTGGACGACCGCCGCAAGCGGCTTCTGTTCCGCTGCTGGCATCGCGGTACCCGCGAGATGGATCTCATTCTCGGGCGTTTCGCGGACGCCGAAATCTCGGCCCTGGGCGATGACGAACTGGGCGAACTGGAGCGCCTGATCGAGGTTCCCGATCCCGATCTCTATGCCGCCTTGATCGGCGACAAGCCGCTCGATGCATCCTATGAGACCGCGCTGTTCGCGCGTATCAAGGCGTTCCGCGCCGTGGATCGCGACGCATGAAGTCATCAGCCAAATCGCCCGCCGCGCTGCTCGCGGCCGGCCGCGCGCTCACGTTTGCCAATGTCGCCGAGGGTGCCGAGGGGCTTGTCGTCTCCGATCTGGCGCGCGCGGTGGCGGCACGGCCAAAACCGCCGGCCGTCAGCCTTGCCGTGGTCTGCCGCGATGGACCGCGCATGCAGCAGCTCGCCCGCGCGCTGGAATTCTTCGCGCCCGATCTGCCCGTGATGCAGTTTCCGGCCTGGGACTGCCAACCCTATGACCGGGTGTCGCCGCATGGCGGCATCCTGGCGCAGCGCCTGACCACGCTGGCGCGGTTGTCGCGCCTGGCGGGAAGCGACAAGCCGCTGATCGTGCTCACGACGGTCAACGCCATTGTGCAGCGCGTGCCGGCGCGCGAAATGGTGGCGGCGCAGGCGCTGTCGGTCGCGCCCGGCCATGTCGTGCCGATGGATTCGATCGTGGCCTGGCTGGAGCACAATGGCTACAACCGCTCCTCCACCGTGCGCGAGCCCGGCGAATATGCCGTACGCGGCGGCATCCTCGATTTGTTTCCGGCCGGTCTCGACCAGCCGGTGCGGTTCGACTTCTTCGGCGACAGCCTCGAATCGATCCGCACTTTCGATGCGGAAACCCAGCGTACGCTGCTCGACATGCGTGCGCTCGACCTGGTGCCGGTCTCGGAATTCCAGCTCGTCACCGAAACCATCCGCCGTTTCCGGATGGGCTATGTCGCGACCTTCGGCGCGCCGCAGCGCGACGACCTGCTCTATGAGGCCGTCAGCGAGGGCCGCCGTCATCCCGGCATGGAGCACTGGCTGCCGCTGTTCCAGGAGCGGATGGATACGCTGTTCGACTATCTCGACGGCGCGCCGGTCGCGATCGAGCCGCAGGGCGAGGACGCCGCCCGCGAACGCTTCAAGCAGATTCAGGACTATTACGAGGCAAGGCGCGAAGCGCTCGACCATCCGGGTTCCGGCGCGATATACAAGCCGCTGCCGCCGGACCGGCTCTACCTAACGGAAGCCGAATGGAACACGCGCCTCGGCGAAGCCGCGCTGGCTCGCCTGACGCCGTTTGCGATGCCGGATGACAGTACGGACGTTTTCGACGCCGGCGCGCGGCAGGGCCGCAATTTCACGCCGGAGCGCGCCGATACCTCGGTCAACGTGTTCGAAGCCGTGGTGGCGCATGTGCAGGCGCTGCAGGCGCAGCGCAAGAAGGTCATCATCACGCTGTGGAGCGAGGGCTCGCGCGACCGTATGGACAGCATGCTGCGCGATCACAAGCTCGCCAATATCACTAGCGTCAACGCTTGGCGCACGGTGCAGGCGACACCCCGCAACGAGACCATGCTGGCCGTGGTCGGCATGGAAAGCGGCTTTGAGACCGACGAATTCGCCGTCATCAGCGAACAGGACATCCTTGGCGACCGCCTGGTCCGCCAGCGCAAGTCCAGCCGCAAGCTCGACAACTTCATTTCCGAAGTCACCAGTCTCGCCACCGGCGATCTGGTGGTGCATGTCGAGCACGGCATCGGCCGCTTCGTCGGCCTGCAGACCATCGAGGTCGGCGGCGCGCCGCATGACTGTCTCGAACTGCACTACGCCGCCGAAACAAAGCTGTTCCTGCCGGTTGAGAACATCGAACTGCTGTCGCGCTACGGCTCCGATGGCGCCAATGTCGAACTGGACAAACTTGGTGGCGGTGGCTGGCAGGCGCGCAAGGCCAAACTGAAGAACCGCATCCGCGAGATCGCGGGCGAACTGATCAAGATCGCGGCGGAGCGGCAACTGCACGAAGCGCCAAAGATGCCGGTGCAGCCGCATGTCTATGACGAATTCTGCGCGCGCTTCCCCTATGAGGAGACTGAGGATCAGTTGGGCGCGATCACGTCCACGCTGAAGGATCTCGAAAGCGGCAGGCCGATGGACCGGCTGATCTGCGGCGACGTCGGCTTCGGCAAGACCGAGGTGGCGCTGCGCGCGGCGTTTGCGGTGGCGCTCGACGGCAAGCAGGTTGCGGTGGTGGTGCCGACCACGTTGCTGGCGCGGCAGCACAGCAAGAACTTTGCCGAACGTTTTCGCGGCTTCCCGGTCAATGTCGCGCAGGCCTCCCGCCTGATCCCGGCCAAGGAGCTGACGCAGGTCAAGAAGGGGCTTGCCGATGGCAGCGTCGATATCGTTGTCGGCACCCATGCGCTGCTCGGCAAGTCGATCAAGTTCCGCGACCTCGGCCTTCTGATCGTCGACGAAGAACAGCATTTTGGCGTCAGCCACAAGGAGCGGCTGAAGCAGTTGCGCGCGCAAGTGCACGTGTTGACGCTCAGCGCCACGCCGATCCCGCGCACATTACAATTGGCGCTGACCGGCGTGCGCGATCTCTCCATCATCGCCTCGCCCCCGGTCGATCGCCTCGCGGTGCGGACCTTCGTGGCGCCGCATGATCCGCTGATGATCCGCGAAGCCTTGCTGCGCGAGCGCTACCGCGGCGGACAGTCGTTCTACGTGGTGCCGCGGATCGAGGACCTTGCCGGCGTCAAGGATTTCCTCGACAAGAACGTGCCGGAGATGAAGGTCGCGGTCGCGCACGGCCAGATGGCCCCGACCGTGATCGAGGACATCATGTCGGCGTTCTATGACGGCAAGTTCGACATCCTGCTCTCGACCACGATCATCGAGTCCGGCCTCGACATCCCGACCGCCAACACGCTGATCGTGCACCGCGCCGACATGTTCGGCCTCGCACAGCTCTATCAGTTGCGCGGACGGGTAGGGCGCTCGAAACTGCGCGCCTATGCGCTGTTCACGCTGCCGGCGCAGCAAAAGATCACCGCGCAGGCCGAGCGGCGGTTGAAAGTGCTGCAGTCGCTGGAAACGCTCGGCGCCGGCTTCCAGCTGGCGTCGCACGACCTCGACATTCGCGGCGCCGGCAATTTGCTGGGCGAAGAACAGTCCGGTCACATCAAGGAAGTCGGCTTCGAGCTTTACCAGTCGATGTTGGAGGAGGCGATCCTCAATCTCAAGGCCGGCGTGGTGGAGCCCGCCGCCGACCGTTGGTCGCCGCAGATCACTATCGGCATGCCGGTGTTGATCCCCGAGGACTACGTCAACGACCTCGCGGTGCGGCTGTCACTGTACCGGCGCCTCGCGGACCTAGAGACCGACGAGGAGATCGACAATTTCGCCGCCGAGATGCGCGACCGCTTCGGCGTCTTCCCGGACGAAGTCCGCTATCTGTTCAAGGTCGCCGCCATCAAGGCCTATTGCCGCCGCGCCAATGTCGAAAAGATCGACGCCGGACCGAAGGGCGCCGTCATCACCTTCCGCGATAACAGCTTCGCCCAGCCGGACAAGTTGGTGTTCTTCATCCGCCAGCACGGCCAGGCCGCAAAAGTACGTCCGGACATGAAGGTGGTGTTCCTGCAAACCTGGAAGACGCCGGAAGAGCGTTTGCTGGGCACGACCGAAATCCTGCGTCAACTCGCCAATCTTGCCGAAAGCAAGAAGGCGGCTTAGTTCGCCTCGATCCTCCCGCGGCGCGCGGAAAGATCGCGCGGCAGGGCGCAAAGATTCACTTTCCCAGCGAGAGCCTTCTCGGTTCTGATTGAATCAGAACCGGGCTCTAGATTCTCGTTTTTGCGGGTTTTCTTTACGCGAACCAGTATCCACTTCGCTCGAAAACGCTTTAGGACGCGGCGCGACGTGCTTCTTCCTGCAGCCGCGAGCGCAGCGATTTTGCCGAGTCGTTCGGCATCAATGTCGCAACGGTAACGACGGGCTCCGGTTGCGCGTCGCGGTGGCCGTGGCTGGTATGGCGCATCACGCTCGACAGCCGCCGCGCAATGCTGTGCGCGGACTTCAGATCGGCTTCGGCGAACACCACGATGACCGAGCCGTCCTCATGGGCCGCGCCAAAATCCATCTGTCGCATCAGTCGGCTGATGATCCGCGCGCCGTCGAACTGCGCGCGCGGATGCTCGGGGTCGAATGCGAAACGCGCCACCGAAAGGCCGCCGCCGCGCTGCTGCGCCTGGTAGATGGCGCTGGCAAAGTCGCGTTCGAAGGCTTCCGGGGTCAGCAGGCCGGTCCGCGCGTCGATCAGGCCATCGGCATCGACGGCTTTCAATGTGCGGCTCAGAAGCACTTCGAAGGCATGCTGGCGAACCAGCGGCAGCGCGACCGCGGCCACCTGGACCGCATCGTCCGACACGATCTCGAGGTTCGGCAGATCATAGGTCGGCGCCAGATTGGCTGATGTCACGATCGCGGGCAGGCTGCGGAAGCGGGCGTCCTCGGCCAGCACGGTAAGGAAGGCGTCGATCACGCGCGGGCTGAAACCTTCCCCGAGCACGATGCCGTCGATGTCCCTGACGTTGAGATGTTTCGCGGCCGCCTCGATCGAGAGAGCGCCGACCACGCCGGTGCGCTCGCCGAGCGCCACCGAGAGCGCCGGATAGGCGCCGCCGCGCCCGATCAGTAACACCGTCGCGTCGCGCGCCGGATCGATCTGCGCCAGCGTCATCGGGGTCGACGGCGCGAGCCGCCGCATCACGGTGGCATGCAGCGAGCGGACCCGCAGCGCCGCCCGCAGGCGCGACACCAGACGGTCAGGGCCGTCGCCCTCGGCTCGAAAGAACGGAATGACATTGTCCGGAAGCGAGGTGTTGGGATCGAGGCAGATCAGCGGCAGGTAGGGCTGGCGTGCCGCCGCCCGGGCGGCAAGGCCCGCCAGTCCGGCGGCGTCGGTATCGCCGCGCGCGGCCAGCACGGCGGCAGGTTGGATTTGCTCGATGGCCCGCGCCGCATCGGCCCATTCGCTCTCGACGACCGGAAACAGCTTGCCGATGTCGAGTGCGGCGGCGCACGAGGGCTGCCTCGCGGCGGACACGACGAGGATCGGACCTTGCTGGGACATACGTTGAACTCTAATCAGGGGCGCGTCTTGAACCCCCAAGCCTAGTTTGAGGCGCTTAATGCGGCGTCAACGCCAGCCTTAACAGGGCGTTCAGGCGGCGGTGTTGCGATCGCGAAACGCCTCGACCATCAAGGGGTTGAGACCGAGCTCCGTCAGCGCGTCGCGGGCGCGTGCATTGTCGATGGCGCGCCCGGCGAGCCGGTGGCCGCTGAGGCGGTCGGGCAACGCCGTCAGCAGCGCGCCCTGGCCCAGCCGCCGGGCCCATTCCTGCAGGTCCTGCGCCAGGAAGCGGTAGCCGCCGACGGCCATGACGCCGGATGGCGGCGCGGTGATGTTGACGGCGCCGGTGGTACGGTCGAGCCGCGCGGCATAATCCGTATCGACATAATCGCGCGGCGTCGCCGCGATCATCGAATCGCTCGGCGGCGGAGGCGGCGCATAGGCTGCGACCGGCACCATCGGCCCGCGCAGCCCGAGCGTGCCGCGCGGCGTCAGCAGGATATCGCCGGCGATCGAAGATCCCGGCAAATCGCGCGGGGCACCATGGGGACCGGGCTTGATCAGGGCGGGTGCGCCGTCTTCCGCGACCCGCCGCGCGCCGAACAGTCCGGCCTCGCCGAACAGATAGACGTCGGTCAGCGTCGCCTGCTTGGAGATCCAGGCGGCGCTGGAGCCGACCTGTTCCGGCGTCCGCCACAGGCCGATGACGTTGCGCAGGCTCGGCATCCGCGCGGCGAGATCCATTTCGTCGAGCCGCAGCGCCAGCTGCGCTGGCGCGATCAGCGTATCGCAGGACTGCTCGTTGATTTGCTGTTGCAGCGCCTCCTCGTCGAACGGATGGTGCAGCACCAGCGTTCCGCCCGACAGCAGCCACACCGCCAGCGATGAGGCGAGGCCGGCAAACGACATCGGCGAGAACGCCGACAGCACCGTTGCGCCCTGCGGCACGTCGCTTTCGAGCGACATCGCAAGTCCCCCGGCGATCAGGCCGAGATGGGCGCGCGGTACCGGCCGGAAACCGTCCGACGTCATGTCGAAGGAAATCAGTGCCGCCTTGCGGCCGTCCTGGATCACCGCGCGCGTCGTCGGGGATTCGCGGAAGATCGCGTTGTCGAGCGAGGCCATGCCCTCCGGCAGATCATTGCCGAAACCGCAGACGTGGCGGATCGAGAACGCCTCGGCGGCGGCGTTCATGGCGATGTCGGAATAGATCACGCCATCGATCCGGCTCGAGGTGACGATGCCGCGCGCCGCGGTGCGGTTGAGCGCCATGGTCAATTCCGATTGTCGCCAGAGCAGCGGCAGCACGGCGACGACGAGGCCGGCGCGGAAGGCGGCCAGCACAGTAATGGCGAATTCGATGGTGTTGGGCAGCTGGATCGCGACGACCGAATTGGACGGCAGTCCGGATTCGATGAAATGGGCGGAAAGCGCCGAGATCATCCGGTCGGCCTGCGCAAATGTCAGCCGCTTCGGCAACTGGCCGGTCACGCGCTGCTTGTTGACGGGGTCGACCAGCGCCAACGCATCCGGCTGCCGCGCCAGGTTGCGTTTGAACAGCGTATCGAGCGTTGGCGAAGCGGTGGGCTGGGTCACGGCGTTACTTCGGCTCTGTCACGAGGGTTGCGTCACGAGGGGGTACGCGGTCGGTCACTTCGCATCCGGCTTCCGCCACCAGGTTTCCGGGAGGTAGCCGGTTAGCGCGGTCGCATGAGGTCGTTCTATCCGATTCCAGCGCGCGATCCATTGATCCCGCATGTTAAAGACGGGGATAGCGTAAAACCCCGCGATCAAAACCCGGTCCAGCGCCCGCACCGCCGAGACGAACGCCGGCCGCTCGCGTGCCTCCAGCAGCGCGGCGATCAGCGCGTCGATCGCCGGCTCCTTCGCCCCCATATAGTTGCGGGTGCCCGGAATATCGGCGGCCTGGCTGCCGAAGTAGAACGACTGCTCGTTGCCGGGGGAGAGCGACTGGTCCCAGCGGTTCTGCAGCATGTCGAACTCGTAGGCCAGCCGGCGCTGGTCGAACTGTACGGGATCGACGGCGCGGACGCTGGCCTCGATGCCGGCGCGCTTGAGATCGCGCTGATAGGCCAGCGCGATCCGCTCCTGGTCGCGTGTCGTCACTAGGATTTCGAAGGTGAAGGGGGTTTTTGACCCCCGCTGGCGCAGCACGGCGCCGTCGAGCTCATAGCCTGCATCCGACAGCAGCTTGAGTGCGCCGCGCAAGGTCGAACGGTCGCGACCTGATCCGTCGGTGACGGGCAGGCGGTAGCTGCCCTCGAGAATGTCGGGCGGGATGCGCTCCGAATAGGGCTTTAGAAGCTCACGCTCGCGCGCGTCGGCCGGCCGGCCATAGGCCGACAGTTCGGATCCGGCAAAGAAGCCCGCCGCGCGCGGATAGAGACCGAAAAAGTAGTTGCGGTTGATCCATTCGAAATCGAACAGCAGCGTCAGGGCCTGCCGCACGCGAATATCCGCAAACATCGGACGGCGGGTATTGAACACCAGAAATTCCGACGGCTGCGGCAGGCCGGGCTTGAGCGTATCGCGGATCACGTCGCCGCTGCGGGCGGCCGGAAAATCGTAGCCGTCGTGCCAGCGCAGCGGCTCGTGTTCGATGCGAAAATCATAGAGGCCGCGCTTGAACGCTTCGAACTGCCCGTTGGACTCGCGATAGAAGTCGAGCCTGATCTCGTCGAAATTCCAAAGGCCGCGGTTGGCCGGCAGGTCGCGGCCCCAGTAGTCAGGGTTGCGGGCCAGCGTGACGCTGGCTCCCGGCTTGACCGCGGAGACGCGGTAGGGGCCGGAGCCGACCGGGCTGGCCATGGACGTGTCCTCGAACGTCGCGGAATCGACGGCATGGCGCGGCAGCACCGGCATCAGGCCGAGGATCAGCGGCAGCTCGCGGTCGCCGCTGCCGCCGAAATCGAAACGCACCGTGAGCGGATCGGGCGCCTCGGCTCTTGCTACCTTGGCATAGTATTGGCGGTGATTGGGGCGGCCCTTGTCGCGCAACAGTTGCCAGGAAAACAGCACGTCGTCGGCGGTGACCGGCTTGCCGTCGGAAAAACGCGCCTTGGGGTCGAGGCGGAAGGTGACGTAGCTGCGCGCGTCGTCGGTCTCCACGGTTTTGGCCAACAGGCCGTATAGCGAAAAGGCCTCGTCATTGCCGCGCGTCATCAGGCTTTCCACCACAAAACCCCTGATCTGCTGCACCGCGATACCGCGGACGATGAAGGGATTGAGGCTGTCGAAGGTTCCAAGCAGGCCCCAGACGAGCCGGCCGCCCTTCGGCGCATCGGGATGCGCGTAGGGCATATGCGCGAAATCGGGAGGAAGGGCAGGAACGCCGTGCATGGCCAGAGCGTAGCTCTCGGCTGCCTTCGCATCGCAAAACGGCGCCGGCGAAGCTACACCCAGCGCGAGGGCGAGATAGGCCAATACACGCAGACGGATACGCCCGCAGAGGGTGGCTGGCGGACCGGATTTTGATTCGGAAATGCGCACCACAAAGCTTTACCATAGGCTTCCGCCACCGCGTCCGACGAATGGCAAAGATACCTGTCGGCATTGATCTTTTCGCCTGCCGCTGTATTGAAGGCGGGCAATCGGTGAGGGCGGGAACAGCTGTCACGTATCCGCCTCAATTGCCAACGAGATAGCCGCCGAAGCGCGGGGTGAGGTGTCGGCGTCTGTGCGGTTTCGGGCGCTGCCGTTCAGAAAGGGTTTTCCGCAATGAATTTCCGTATCTTGGCCGGCTCTGTCCGGCCGCGTGGGCAGCGCATGGCCCTGTTGGCGGCCGCGGCATTGTCGGCGGCGTTGATCGCGCCCGCTGCGCTCGCCCAGGCGCCCGCGCCGGCCCCGGCTGCGCCGAAGGCGGCGCCCAAGGCGGCGCCGAAACAGCCCGCGCCGCCGGCGGCGCAGCCAGCCCCCGCGGCCGGCGCGCCCGCCGCAGCCCAGCCGCCGGAACAGCAGGTGCAACTGATCTACGCGCCCTGGACCAAGTTCTGCCTGAAGGGTCAGGAAGCCGGCGCCAAGCAGGTCTGCTTCACCGGCAAGGACGGCCGCATCGAATCCGGCCAGCCGGTCATCGCCGCCGTGATCATCGAGCCGGAAGGCGAGCCGAAGAAGCTGTTGCGCGTGACGCTGCCGCTCGGCATGCAACTCGTTCACGGCACCCGCATCATCGTCGACGGCAACGCGCCGCTGCAGGGGCCCTACGTCATCTGCTTCCAGAACGGCTGCATGTCCGACTACGAAGCGACCCCTGAGCTGATCGCCAGCCTGAAGAAGGGCCAGAACCTCGTCGTGCAGGCGATCAACTCCAACGGCGCGCCGCTGACGCTGCCGCTGCCGCTCGCCGGCGAATTCGCCAAGGCCTATGACGGCCCGCCGACCGACCCGAAGCAGTTCGAGGAAAACCAGAAGAAGCTGCAGGAAGAGCTGCAGAGGAAGGCCGAAGAGCAGCGCAAGAAGCTCGAGGGCGCGGCGCCGCCGGCGACGAAGTGATAGCTGGCGGCTTCCCGCTCAACGCAAAAGGCGCCCCCGGGAGGGCGCCTTTCTATTTTGCGTCAGCTGCGATTCAAGCGCGCTAGTTCAGCGAGGGATTGCGCGGGCGATAGCCGCCCGACTTGTCCTTGATGAAGATCTCGGCGACCTGCGAGTGCCGGATCGGCTCGCCGGAATCGTCCGGCAGCAGGTTCTGCTCGGAGACATAGGCGACGTATTCGGATTCCGAGTTCTCCGCGAGCAGGTGGTAGAACGGCTGGTCCTTGTGCGGCCGGACCTCCTCGGGGATCGACAACCACCATTCCTCGGTGTTGTTGAATTCCGGATCGATGTCGAAAATCACGCCCCGGAACGAAAACACCCGGTGGCGGACAATCTGCCCGATCTGGAATTTGGCGGTGCGCGCTTTGATCATGTTCCGTCGAATAGACCATGATTGTGGCCGATGCTAGGGGCATTCGGACGAATTAACCTTGACGGCGGGTGGCGATATCGCCCGCCATGCCCCCGGAATAACTCGCAAAAAGACGTTTCTCGATGGCCGATATATTGAACCTGGCGCTCCCCTATTTTGGATTGATTTTCATCGGCTTTGCCTGCGGCAAGAGCCGGGGACTGCCTGAATCCGGCCTCGCCTGGATGAACTTCTTCCTGCTCTACGTTTCCCTGCCGGCGCTGCTGTTCCGCATCATGTCGGACACGCCCTTTGCCGAACTGAACAACCCGCCGTTCCTGATCGCAACCACGCTCGCCACCGTCAGCGCCTTCGTGCTGGCGATGGTCGCCGGGCGGATCATCGGCGAACTGTCGCTGCGCAAGGCGACCATGGCGGGACTGGCCGGCGCCTACGGCAATATCGGCTATATGGGACCCGGGCTGGCGCTCGCGGTGCTGGGGACCAAGGCGGCGGCGCCGACCGCGCTGATCTTCTGCTGCGACAGCATCTTCCTGTTCACGATCGTGCCGCTCCTGATGGCGCTGACCGACCGCGAGCACAAATCGTTCTGGCACGCCATCGGCGTCGCAGCGCGGCAGATCGTGCAGAACCCGCTGATCATGTCGGCGGTGCTGGGCGCGGTGGTCGCCGCCTTCCACATTCCGCTGCCGGCCGCGCTCGACCGTACGCTGCTGTTCCTGCAGAACGCCGCGGCGCCCACCGCGCTGTTCGTGCTCGGCGTCACCGTGGCGCTGCGCCCGTTCGATCGGGTGCTGTGGGAAGTGCCGGGCGTGATCGCGATCAAGCTGTTGATCCATCCCTTGATCGTGTTCGGCCTGATGCTGCTGTTCGGCCCGTTCGCGCAGCCCTGGGCCGCGACCGCCGTATTGATGGCGGCGCTGCCGCCGGCGCTGAACGTGTTCGTCATCGCCCGGCAGAACAACACCTGGATCGAGCCGGCGTCGGTCGCCGTGCTGATCGGAACGTTCGCCTCGGTGGTGACGCTGACCAGCGTGATGTGGGCGATCCAGAGCCGGCGGCTGGTGTTCCCGTGAGCGGGCAAACCTAAAACATGCAAAACAACCCCATGCACAGTAAGCAAGGTGTTGTTTAACAATGGATTTTCAGTTCGCCTCGTAGCCCGCCATGAGCGGAGCGATATGCGGGAGCGGCTGTTCCCGGGGTCGCTGCGCTCGCCCGGGCTACTAACCGACGCGCTTCCAGCCTGGCGCCAGGCCTTCGCGCATGGCGAGCCGCCGCAGCGGGCCGAAGGCGCCGAGCAGGTGCATGCCGGCCGCGCGCAGTGTCTGCAGGCCGATGAAATCGCTGAGCAGCGAGCGGTTGGCGACGTCGATGGCGAGCAGGCGGCTGGCGACGTCGGCGCGGCGGGCGGACTGGTAGCGCGCCAGCACCGCGGGCGAGCCCGGATCTTCGCCGAGCCCGATCGCGTTGCCCGCGATATCGGCGATGTCGGCGGCGTCGCGCAGGCCCATGTTGAGGCCCTGCGCGCCGATCGGCGGCAGCACGTGGGCGGACTCGCCGACCAGCGCGACGCGGTGGCTGGCGAACCTGTCGGGCCGCTCGATCGCCAGCGGGAACAGATGGCGGGCGCCTTCGACCCGGACGCGGCCGAGAATGGAGTGCGACTGCCGTTCGGCGGCCTCGGACAATTCGTCGTCGCCGAGCGACATCAGCCGCTCCGCTTCGCGCGCCGTCGCCACCCACACCACGCTGCAGCGATCGCCGGGCAGCGGCACGAATACGCACGGCCCTTGCGCGGTGTGAAACTCGGTCGAGATGTCGTGGTGGGGACGCGAATGCGAAACGTTGAAGGTCAGCGCCGATTGCTGCAGGTCGCGACGGCTGATCCCGATCCCGGCCGCGGTGCGGGACGGCGACCGCCGGCCATCGGCGCCGATCACCAGCCGCGCCGCGAGCTGGTCGCCATCGGCGGTATGGATGAGGACGCGCGCATCCTGCGGATCGATCGTTGCCGCCTCATCGTCGAACCGGGTCAGGTTCGAGAGCTCGGCGGCTCGCGCTTCGAGCGCAACCATTAACGAACTGTTGTCGATGTTGTAGCCGAACTGCTCGAGCCCGATTTCATCCGAGCTGAAGCCCACCTCGGGCGCGCGGATCAGCCGGCCGGTGTCGTCGACCAGCCGCATGGTGCGCAGCGCGGCGGCCTTGTCGCGGCACAGCGGCCAGACGTCGAGGCGTTCCAGCAGATCCGTGGAGCCGCCCAGGAGCGCCGTGGTGCGGTTGTCGGCATAGGGGGCGCGGCGGGCGAGCAGGGCGGTTTTCGCGCCGGTCGCGGCCAGCGCGATGGCGGCGGTCAACCCGGCCGGGCCGCCGCCGACCACGGCGGCGTCATAAAGTGGCGATGCGTCGTCCATACCGGACAATTGACGCTCCAGCGGGCGTTTTCAAGCCATCAACCGGCCGAAATGTTTCCGCCCTATCGCGCGGCGGAACGCCGCAAGCGGCGGTATGCAAATCGCGGCGATTCCTGATAGCACAGCCGGAGCGATGGACCCGATCACTCAACCCGATACCGTACCCGCGACCGGCCGCATGCGGACCGCCGCGTTCGGCGTGCATATCCTGACGGCGATGGGGGCAGGCATCGCGCTGCTGGCCATGCTGGAGGCGGTGCGCGAGCATTGGGCCAGCATGTTCGGCTGGCTCGGCCTCGCTTTGGTCGTCGACGCGGTCGACGGTCCGCTGGCGCGGAGACTGGACGTGGTGCGGCTGCAGCCGAACTGGTCGGGCGACGTGCTCGACCTCGTCGTCGACTTCCTGACCTATGTGTTCGTGCCGGCCTATGCGATTACCGCCAGCGGGATGCTGCTGCCGCTGGCGGCGCCGCTGCTCGGCATCGGCATCATGGTGTCGGGCGCGCTTTATTTCGCCGACCGCCGCATGAAGGCGGCGGACAATCACTTTCGCGGCTTTCCGGCGTTGTGGAACGCGGCGGCGTTCTACCTGTTCCTGCTGCATTGGCCGCCGCTGCTGTCGACGCTCTTCATCGCGGTGCTGATCGCGCTGACCTTTGCGCCGTTCCACGTGCTGCATCCGATCCGGGTGGCGCGCCTGCGCTGGCTCACGCTGTGGCTGATGGCGATCGGGGCCGTGCTCGCGATCTACACGCTGGTCCAGGATTTCAACGTCGGTATCCCGATCGTCGTCGGACTGTGCGCGATTGCGTTATACGTGATCGGCAGCGACGCGGTGATCCGCCAAATGAAGTCGTTCAGAGCATGATGGAACTGCTTGCAAGCCCCGAAGCCTGGTTCGCGCTGCTGACCCTGACGGCACTGGAGATCGTGCTCGGGATCGACAACGTCATCTTCATCTCGGTGATCGTCTCGCGGATTCCGCCGGAGCAGGCCAGGCGCGCCCGGCAGATCGGCCTGTTGCTGGCGCTGGTGTTCCGCATCGCGCTGCTCAGCGTGCTGGTGTGGCTGATCGGGCTGACCGAGCCCGTCATCACCGTCAAGAGCGTCGCGCTGTCGTGGCGCGACATCATCCTGATCGGCGGCGGCGCCTTCCTGATCGCCAAGGCCACGCATGAGATCCATGCCGAGGTCGAGGCCGCCCATGGCGAGGCCGGTCCCGAGCCGAAACCGGGCGCCTTCTTCTGGGTGATCCTGCAGATCATCGTCATCGACCTGGTGTTCTCGCTGGATTCGATCATCACCGCGATCGGCATGGCGGAAGACATCGAGATCATGGTCGCCGCGGTCGTGATCGCCTGCGCGGTCATGTACGTCTCCTCGGGTCCGGTCGCCCGGTTCGTGGCCGATCACCCGACCACCAAGATGCTGGCGCTGGCGTTCCTGGTGCTGATCGGCGTCGCGCTGGTGGCGGACGGATTCAAATTCCACATCCCGCGCGGATATATCTACTTCGCCATCCTGTTCGCGGCGGCTGTCGAGCTGTTCAACGTGCTGGCGGGGCGCAACCGGCGCAAGGCCGCCAAATAGCAGGCGCCAGATCGTCGCCGCCGGTGGCCGTCGTCCTTCGAGGGCCGCGCTGCGCACGTCCACCTCGGGATGACGGAGCCACACGACCGGCATGCTGGGCCCGGTCAGGTCAGTTGACAAGGTGGCGGCGATAGCCTTGGCTTTGTAGCCAGATCAAACGCCTGCAATACCAAGGAGAGACTGTCATGACCAAGGCCGTGCGCGTGCACAAGGTGGGGGGACCGGAAGCCCTGGTGTATGAGGACGTCGAGGTCGCGGCGCCGGGACAGGGGGAAGTCCGCATCCGCCAGCACGCCGTCGGGTTGAACTTCATCGACGTGTATTTCCGTACCGGCCTCTACAAGGCGCCGGGCCTGCCGTTCATCGCCGGCAACGAGGCCGCGGGGGAGGTCGTGGCCGTCGGCCCGGGCGTCACCAATTTCCATCCCGGCGACCGGGTCGCCTACTACTACACCCTCGGCGGCTATGCCAGCGAGCGGGTGATCCCGGCCGACAAGCTGGTCAAGCTGCCCGACCACATCACCTACGAGCAGGGCGCCGTGCTGATGCTCAAGGGGCTTACCGTGTGGTACCTGCTGCACAAGACCTTCAAGGTCGAGCCCGGCCATCGCGTGCTGATCCACGCCGCCGCCGGCGGCATCGGGCTGCTCGCCTGCCAATGGGCCAAGGCGCTCGGCGCGCATGTGATCGGCACCGTCGGCTCCAAGACCAAGGCCGATCTCGCGCTCGCCAATGGCTGCGACCACGTGATCCTCTACAACGAGGAGGATTTCGTCGCGCGGGTGAAGCAGATCAGCCGCAACGAACTCTGCGACGTGGTCTATGACGGCGTCGGCAAGACCACGTTCCCAGGCTCGCTGTCGTGCCTGCGGCCGCGCGGCCTGTTCGTCAGTTTCGGCAACGCCTCCGGCCCGGTGCCGCCGTTCCCGCTCGCCGAGCTCAACAACCATGGCTCGCTGTTCGCGACCCGGCCGAAGCTCAATGATTATGTGTCCACCCGCAAGGAATTGCTGGAAGGCGCCGACACGCTGTTCGCCGCCGTGATCAATGGCAAGCTGCACGTGCCGATCAACCACGCCTATGCGCTGAAGGATGCGGCGAAGGCGCATATCGAGCTGGAGAGCCGGGCGACGACGGGGGCGGCGATCTTGCGGCCGTGAATGGCTGGGCCTCTTCACCCGCTCCCTCAAGGCCCTCAAGGGGCCGGTGAAGAATTGCCCTTGCGATTTCGGCGGTATCAACGCACTCTAGCTTTCAACTCCGGGGACATCAGGAAGATGGATCAGCGCTAATCAACGGTCGGACCAGGGGCTTTTGGCCCTGTCATTGACCACTATCCGGTCTGCGTTCGCAGAGCCGCGTTGATTGATGGCGTCGATTTTCTTCCTTCGGAGTTTCCCGTGTCTCATCTGTTGCTGACCGCGCCGATTGGCCGGAGCCTGCTGTTGTTGGCCGGCCCGACGACGGCGCTGATGCTCACGCAAGTCCTCGTTGCCATCGCCGATGGCATTTTTGTCGGGCGCCTGGGCACGGACGCGCTGGCCGGCATGGCGCTGGTGATCCCGTTCGTCACGCTGATGTTCAACATCGCCAATGGCGGCATGGGCGGTGGCGTCGCCTCGGCGATCGCGCGCGCGCTAGGCGCGGGCCGGCTGGACGATGCCCGAGCGATCGTCACGCATGCGTTCATCCTGGCGGTGGCTCTAGGTGCGGGCTTTGCCGTGATCGACTGGGCGTGCGCGGCATGGCTGTTCGCGCTGCTCGGCGGCAGCGGCGCCGCTTTGGAGCGCGCGCTCGCTTTCAGCCACGTCATGTTCACCGGCGCGGTGGCGATCTGGGCGAGTGCGTTCAGCGCCGCGCTGTTGCGTGGCAGCGGCGACACGGCGACGCCGGCGCGCGTCGGTTTGCTCGCGTCGATCGCCTATGTTCCGTTGTCGGGAGTACTGACACTCGGGATTGCTGGTTGGCCGGGCTTGGGCGTCGCAGGCTCTGCCGTCGCCGGGCTTTGCGCGGCCATTGGAACGATCGTCTTTCAGGTCCGCGCCATCGGCGCTGGCCGGCTGGGTTTCGTTCCGAAATGGGACGGCCCTCACCTGCAATGGCGGATATTCCGCGACATCTTGCGGGTCGGAATACTGGGGTCGGTGACGACGCTGATGGCGAACCTCACGACCGTGTTGATGGTTGGATTTGTGGGACGTTTCGGCGTGGCGGCGCTTGCGGGGTATGGCATCGGCGCCCGGCTCGAATATACGATCGCGCCGGTCGCATTCGGGATCGGCTCGGGCCTCACGACGCTGGTCGGCGTGGCGGCTGGTGCTGGCGCCTGGCAGCGCGCGGTGAGGGCGGCCTGGATCGGAGGGCTGACCGCTTTCGCCGCCATCGGTTTGATCGGCTGGCTGGTCGCGCTGTTCCCCGAGGCGTGGTCGCGGCTCTTCACTTCCGACGACCGGGTCGCAGCCGTCAGCATTTCCTACATCCGTCACGTCGCGCCGTTCTATTGCCTGTTCGGCGTCGGCATCAGCCTCAACTTCGCGAGCCAGGGGGCAGGGCGGATGTCGACGCCGCTGATGGCGAGTTTCGCCCGGATGGTGACAGCCATGATCGCCGGGTGGATCGTGGTCGAGAAACTCGATCTCGGTCTGTCCGGACTGTTCGGCGCGATCGCGCTGGGGATTGTGGTTTACGGCTGCTGGTTTGTCGGTTCGCTTCTTGTCCGACCGTGGCGCGCGAAGGCGGGGCCGAAACTCTCGGATGGGTGATTGCGGTGCGGCGGATCTCTTCACCCGCCCCTCAAGGGTGTTCAGACCGGGGAGATGGTGGACGGGTGTTCGGAGACATCGTGGACACTTTCGACAGCGAATCAAGGAGGCTGTCGGATGCCGTTCCGCGAGGTGTCTCGGATGGACGCGAGATTGGAGTTT
>JAESFG010000163.1_pt1 | contig 52040 bp, 39 predicted proteins | sample 9269371 | NCBI WGS metagenome assembly JAESFG01 (sample SAMN14506227, study PRJNA617093) | algae metagenome | isolation source: Aetokthonos hydrillicola CCALA 1050 (B3-Florida) and co-occurring... | place: USA: South Carolina | collected 2013-01-01 | reverse complement strand
CGCCCACCCAATCGCCTCCCCTCTCCCCTCGGGGGAGAGGGCCAGGGTGAGGGGGGCTTCTCCTCCCCCCCCCCCCGTTTCATGGAGAGGCGCGCGCGACGCGGACACGGTCAGCACACAACGCCCGCCAAATCGCTCTCCCCTCCCCCTGTCAGGGGGAGGGTCAGGGAGGGGGTTCGCTTCCCCCCGCGCCACCGCCCACCCAATCGCCTCCCCTCTCCCCTTGGGGGAGAGGGTCAGGGTGAGGGGGCACCCGCCCCTCAGGCAAAGCTCGCGATCGTCTGCAAGGCCCCGTCCAGCGTCTTGCCCTCTTCGTCCTTCAGCGCCGCCTCGATCAGCCGCCGCGCCCAGTCGGCGGCGTCCGCCCGCCCCTCGACCCGGGCGATCCCCGCCATCACCCGGTCGAACTTCGACAGGCCCCGCGCATGGGTGTCGGAGTATCCCTTTACCAGCCGCCGCGCCCGCAGAACCTCCACCGCCAGCGCCGGGTCGCGCTCCAGATACCCCGCCGCGGTCGCCAGCCACGCCTCCAGATGCGCCACCTCGTCCACGTGCCTGAGCGTCCGCCGCCGCCACCCGCGCAAGCCACCGACCAGCCACAAAGCCACGAACCCCAGGACGCCGTCCGTCCGCACCCGCCGCCCGCGCGCAAACCACCGCCCGATCCGGTCCATCGCGCGCGGGTTCGCCCGGACACGCGCGCCCCAGCCCGCAGGCATCAGCCCCACGATCTCCTCGGCGCGGGGGTGGAAATACTCGGTCAGCCGCATCACGCCGCCGTCCTTCACCCCCATCTCGCCCGCGACCCGGCCCATCCGAGACCCGCGCGTCTTCAGGTCCGCGACCCGGATCACGTCGTCATAGGCCATCGCGTTGGCGATGTACTTCGCCGCCGCCTCGGCCAGCCGATGACCCTCGGTCCGGTCGGCGGCCGCGAACCGCTCAACCCGCCCCAGATACTCCCGCCCGTAGTCAAGGTCCTGAAAGTCCACGACCTTCCTGAGGCCCGCCTCGGCCATTGCGGCAGCACCCCCCGGCAGCGCGCGGGCCCGCGCCACCAGCGCCCCCCATTCCGCCACCAGCCGCGCGGGGCCTGCAACGGGCGGCCAGACCACCTTCGCTACCGCTTCAACCGGCGCCTCACCCGCCTCTGCCAGCCGCGCCCCGGCCTCAAAGGCGCGCAAGGACGCCTCCACCCCCTTGCCGCCGCCCTGGATCGCGGCCTCGAAGGCCGCGCGCGGGAAGGGCAGCGCTCCGGACGCGGCCAGCGCCCCGAACAACGTGGCCGAGATCACCGACCCCGCCTTCACCGCCGCCGCGTTGAAATCCGCGAACACCGCCGCCCGCGCCGCCACCCCCGCCGCCGCCCGCACCTCGTCGGACGAGGCGATGCCGTTCCCCGGCACCACCTTCTCACTGACCGCGAGCGCCCGGTGGGTGGACGCGATCAGGACCGTCCGGTCGGGCGTCACGAACCCCCGGATGATCGCGCGCCCCGCCTCCATCATCTCGGCCGCGATCAGGATGTCCACATCCCCTGCCGCAGGCATCAGGCCAAAGACGGGCACCCGGCCCTCAGCATCCGCCTTCGCCATCTCGATGTAATAGACCGTGGCCCCCGTCCGCTGCGCCACCCCCGCCACGCTGGTCGCCTGACAGGCATAGCCGTTCGCCCGCGCGAGGTCCTCGATCCACCCCGTCAGCACCCCCCCGCCCTGCCCGCCCACGGCAAGGACGGCCAGCTTGATGACCCCGTCCAGTCCCGGACCGCGCGGGGCAAAGGGCAGGTCGTGCACCGTCATGCGCCACCGCCGAACGTCAACCGCCGCCCCGCCCGCCGCGCCGCCAGCCAGCCGGCCACGCGGCCTGCCACCCTTGCCCGCCAGGCCTCCCACGGCCCCGGATTGTGCACCACCCGCGCCTCATAGAAGGACGGGCACAGGATCGCCGCGTCCGCGACCTCGCCGCAGTTGCCGCAGCCCACACAGGACTGGTCGATATGCGCCACCGGGTCATCCCGCAGCGGATCGCCCGTCTCCTTCAGCCCCAGCGAGGGACAGCCCGACAGCCGCATGCAGGCGTGATCGCCGGTGCAGATATCCTCATCCACACCAAATCGCGGTGCCTCCACCCGCCGCCCCTCGCGGATCGCCTGCGCCCGCAATGGCTTCTCCCGCCGCTCCTTGTTCAGCATGCACTCGGACGAGGCCACGATGACCTTCGGCCCCTTCGCCTCGGTTGTCAGCGCCTCGGTCAGCAGCTTCCGCAGCCCCTTCACGTCATACGTGCGGTTCACCTGCCGCACCCAGGGAATGCCGATCCCCCGGATCGCATCCGCAATCGGATGCCCCGTCGCCTTCGTCGGATTGTCCGCGCGGGATGACATAACATCCTGCCCGCCCGTCGCCGCCGAATAGTAGTTGTCCACGATCACAGCCACGCCATCGGACTTGTTGAAGGCCATGTTGGTGAACGACGACGACAGCCCGTTATGCCAGAACCCGCCATCCCCGATGATGCTGATCGGCCGCTTCTCGCCCCCGCCATCGAAGGCCCCGTTCGCGGCGGGCCCCAGCCCATAGCCCATCGTCGCCCCGCCAATCTCGAAGGGCGGCAGGGCACCGAACAGATGGCAGCCGATGTCGGCCGAAATCTGGTGCTTGCCCAGGTCCTTCTGCACCAGCTTCAGCGCCGCGAAGATCGGGCGTTCCGGGCAGCCGGTGCAGAAACCGGGGGGCCGGATCGGCACAGTTTTCGTCAGGTCCGGGGGCTTCGGCCGATCCGCGTTCGGGGCGCGCGCGGCGGCAGGCAGCATCCCCGGCGCGGCCTTCCGCAGGAACCCCTCGACCGCCTGCAACATCACCGCGCCGGTGTATTCCCCGGCCATCGGGAAGATGTCCTTCCCATGCAAAGCCACCCGCGATCCGGCCCGATAGAGGAACGACCCGAGCTGCGTCTCGATGAACTCGGGCTGGCCCTCCTCGACGACAAGGATCGCCTCCTTGCCCGCGCAAAATTCCAGAAACTCTGGCGCGACAAGGGGATAGGTGACGTTCAGCACATACAGCGGCACTTGGCTTTCGCCATACAAGTCTGCCAGCCCTAGCCGCTGCAAGGCACGGATCACGCCGTTGTACATGCCCCCCTGCACGACGATCCCCACGGGCGCATTCTTCGGCCCGAAGACCTCGTTCAGTTTCCGCTCGCGCACGAAGGCCTCTGCCGCAGGCCAGCGGTTCTTCACCTTGTCGATCTCGTGGGCATAGGACATCGGCGGCAACACCACCCGCGCGAAGTCCGACCGCGGCGAAGAAAGTGCATCCTTCACAGACAGTTGCGGCCGCACATTGTCACGGCACACGAACTGCCCCGTCACATGGCACGACCGTATCCGCACCATCAGCATGACGGGCGTGTTCGACGCCTCCGATAGCGCGAACCCGTCCCCCACCGCCTTCACAATCGAGGGCAGGTTGGGGCGCGGGTCAAGCAGCCAGAACTGCGACTTCATCGCAAAGGCGTGGGAGCGTTCCTGCATGATGGAACTGCCCTCGCCATAATCCTCGCCCACGATGACCAGCGCCCCACCCGTCACCCCCGACGACGCCAGGTTGGCCAAAGCGTCCGAGGCCACGTTCACCCCCACCGGCCCCTTGAACGTCACCGCCCCCCGGATCGGATAGTGGACCGACGCCGCCAGCATCGCCGCCGCCGCCGCCTCGTTCGCGTTCGCCTCGAACCGGATGCCAAGCTCGCCCATCAGCTCCTGCGCGTCGGCCAGCACGTCCATCAGGTGGCTGATCGGCGCCCCCTGATAGCCGCCGACATACCCCACGCCGTTTTCCAGAAGCGCCTTCGTCAGGGCGAGGATGCCTTCGCCCGTGAAGACCTGCCCCTCACCCAGACGCAGGTGCTCGACCTCTGCCTTGAACGAACGCTCGGCCATGCCGCCCCCTTACTTCGCCGGGTCCGTGTTCGACCACAGGACGGGGCCGCCGTCCTTCTCGTAGGCCATCCCCTTGGGGAAGCTGATCGCCTCCAGCTGCAAGCCCCAGGGGGCCGAGAAGTACAGGATCGTCTGCCCCGCCGCCGGCCCTTCGGAAACCGGGATGGGCCCCATGTTGGTCTTGATGCCCTTGGCCTTGAGGTAAGCCGCCGCCGCATCGATGTCATCGACGTAGAACGCGATGTGATGCCCGCCCACGTCGCTGTTGCGCACCGTGACGGTCTTCTGGTCGGGGGCCTCGTACTTGAACAGCTCGATGTTCGACCCGAACCCGCAGCGCAGCATGGTGATCTGGTCGATCACCGCGCGCGGGTCCACGTCCAGCACGTCCTGCATGAAGGTGCCCTTGTCATCGCGGAACGGCCCGAAGGACATCGCCTTCTGGCACCCCATCACGTCGGTGAAGAACGTCACCGCCTGGTCAAGGTCGGGCACCGTCAGCCCGATATGGTTGACCCCGCGCATCCCCGGAATGGGCTCGGCCACCGCCGCACCCGACAGGGCCAGCAGCGCGACGAACGGCATCAGCTTTCGTGTCATCTTCCCTCTCCCATACCCGGCCTTGCTGCCTGTCGGGCGCGGGGCCGGTCCCGCTTCCCGGGCCTTGCCCTCAGAACTCGTGCCGCCGCACGTTCGCCAGCATCTTCTGCAGCGTCCCCACAAAGGCCCGCCGCTCATCCCGCCCAATGCCCCGAAACATCCGCGCCTGCGCCGCCGCCATGTGGGGCCACAGCGTCCCGAACGCCGCCCGCCCCGCATCGGTCGCCCGCACCCGCACCACCCGGCTGTCGCCGTCATCCGCCGCCCGCGCCACCAGCCCCTCGGCCTCCAGCGCGTCGAGCGCCCGGCTGAGCGTCGAGGGCTCGGTCACCGTATAGACCGCCAGTTCCCCTTGCGTCGGCGCCTCGATCACCGACAGAACCGCCAGCGCCCGCATCTTGGGCGTGGTCAGGCCCAAAGCCGCCATTTCCTCGCGCAAGCTGGCGTTGTAGCGCCCCATGATGCGGTTCATCAGGTAGGGCGCGAAGTTCTGCAGCCCGATTTCGCCCAGCCCCGTCTCGCCCAGCGAAACGCCGTCCGCCTCGGGAATGGGGGCCTGGTCGCTCATGCCCCCAGCGCCTTCGCCGCCAGATAGCCCGACCCGCCGCCCAGGCCCGGTCCGGGATGGGTGGAGGCCCCGATATGCCGGAGGCCCCGGATGCTCGTCGTGCCGTTGACCGACCCCGGAAACGGCCGCCACAGGAAGAACTGGTCGATCGAACAGGCCCCGCCATAGGGGTCGCCGCCGACAAGGTTGACGTTCATCGCCTCAAGGTCGGCCGGCGAGTACGCCCGCCGCTTCAGCGCGATCCGCTCTAGCCCCTCGATATGCCGCGACAGGATGCGCTCGATCCGGTCGGCAAAGGCCTCGCGCGTCGCCGCATCCCACGCGCCCGTCGTCTCGATCTCCCCCGCCGCATCGCCTTTGATCACACGGGGGGCATCGGGCACCTGAATCCACAGGATCGCCTTGCCCTCGGGGCAGCGCGACGGATCCAGCCTATGGGGCTGGCCGACGCACAGGGTCGGCACGGCGGGCAGCATCCCCCGCTCGGCCTCGTTCGACGACTTCGACACCGCGTCGATCCCGTCCGTCAGGTGGATCAGCGCCACATCCTCCAGCCCCGGTGACCGCCACCGGATCGGGCCGTCCAAAGCATAGTGCAGCTGGAAATTCCCCCGCCCATGCCGGAACCTCTGCGCCGCCGCACGGTCCTCGGGCAGGTTCACATCGGCCAAGAGCCGCCCGTACAGCGCCCCCGGCGCGACCGACGCCAGAACCGACGGCGCGGCAATCTCCGCCCCATCCGCCAGCCGAACCCCCGTCACCCGGCCATTCGCCACAAGGATTCGCTCTACCTCGGCCCCGGTCCGAACCTCGCCACCCTTCTCCTCGATCAGCCCCCGGAACGCCGCCGCCCCTTGCCCCGACCCACCCTTCAGCACCGGCGCACCGGCGGCTTCGAGCGCAAAGGCAATCACCTGCCCCATCTTCGACGAATAGGCGCTCTCCGGCGTCAGACCCGTGTGCAGCACCCAGGGCGCGAACAGCGCCTGCACCAGCGGGCTCTGGTAAGACCCCTCCAGCCACCCCCGCGCCGGGGCCAGCGCCGCCCCCAACCAGGCCGCCAGCCCGCGCGGTCCACGGCGACGGGCCTGCCCCAGCATCGCCTTCGCCGTGGGCCAGGACCAGAGCGCCCCGCCGAGCAGGCCAAAGAGGAACCCCGCCTCCCCCTCGATCCCCGTCACAGCCGCCAGATGCGCATCCCCGTCGCCCGGATGCGCCGCGTTCAAGGCCGCCACGTTCTTCGCCCGGTCCGTCGTCAGCACCAGCGCCTGACCATTCGGGCGCAGAACCGCCGTGGGGTGGGGCGAGTGGCAATAGTCGAACCCGTGCCGCTTGAGATGCGGCCCCAAAGCCGCCCCGGCCGGGCCGGTCATGAACAGAACCCAGGTCGCCGCCATCACGTCATGGTGGAAACCGGGGACCGTGATCTCGTCGGTGAACAGGCACCCGCCGATGCGGTCCTCGCGCTCCAGCACCACCACGCGCTGGCCCTTCAAGGCCAGCATCGCGGCGGCCACAAGGCCGTTGATCCCAGACCCGATGACGATGTGGTCCGCGCGGGTCATGCCCGCGCACCGTGCAACGCCGGGGCAGCAAGGCTTTCACGAACACCTTGCCGCAGGGCAGGCCCTCCGTGAAAAGCCTGCCCCCCCGACCGCCGTTCCAGGGTGCCCCCCGCCACGCCTTACCCTTTCGGAACCAGCGCCAGCGCCCGGATGGGCGAGCCCGTGCCGTTCTTGATCTTCAAGGGTGCCGCGATCAGGATCGCCCCCTTCGCGGGCAGCCGGTCGAGGTTGGCCAGCGAGGCCAGACCATAGCGGTTGTTCTTGTGCAGCAGGTTATGCGCCGGGAAGGGCGGGTTCATCCCGCCCGCCTGCCCCGCATCCGTGCCGATGCACTGGCTGCCCCAGCCGACGATACCCTTGCCGATCAGATAGTCGATGACCTCAGCCGTCGGCCCCGGCGTGTGCGGTCCGGTTTCATTGGCGTTCAGGAACAGCGCCTCATCATGCGCCCGCTTGTCCCAATCCGACCGCAGGACCACCCACTCGCCCGCCCCGATCGCGCCATGCTTGGCCTCCCAAGCCTTCACGTGGTCGATGGTCAGCAGGAAGTCGGGGTTCGCCGCGCAGTCCTTGCTGAAGTCGAGCACGTTCACAGGCGCCACCAGCCGCTGAACCGGCAGCGTGTCGGTGTATCCGTCGGCATAGTCCTTGCCGGTGATCCAGTGATGCGGCGCGTCGAAGTGCGTGCCCGAATGCTCGCCCAGTTCCAGCCAGTTCCACGCCCAGAACGGCCCGTCCTTGTCGTATTCGCTGATCCGGTGGATCTTGATCGGTGGCGTGTCCTTCGCAAAGTCGGGCGGCAGCTTCAGAAGCGGCGTCTCGGGGCCAAGCACGCCCGAGCAATCCACCACCTCGATCCCGCCGCTTGCGAGCATTCGCCCCAGGCTTTCCAGCACGGATGCAGCCGTCATGTCGTCTCTCCCTGTCATGTCGGCGTAGCGACGCGCGTAGCTACGCGTGCACTACGCAAAAGCTACGCCAAAGCTACGCCAAAACTACGGGCGTGTGGCCGCCCTTTTCTGTCCGCCGCTCCACCGCCCCGAACCGCATCGGGCGACAGCCGGATGGAATGATGCTAGACAGAATTAAATGCGTTTGCAAATATCCCCGCGTCATCCCGGCGGCTCAGACCGGGCACCGGATGCAGGCGGGGGACGGCCTTGGCCGAGGGGTTCGACGCGGTTCTGATCGGTGCGGGCGTCAATACGCTCGCCTGCGCGCTGCACCTTGCCGCGAAGGGCTGGAAGGTCGCCATCTTCGAACGCGGGGCGGAACCGGGCGGCGCGGTCCGGACAGGCGAATACACGCTTCCCGGCTTCCGCCACGACTGGGCGGCGATGAACCTGTCGCTGTTCGCCGGGTCCGGGTTCTTCAAGGCGCATGGCGAGGAACTTAAGCGCCAAGGTTGCGAATTCGTTGGCGTTTCAAGACCTTTCGCCTCGTCCTTCACAGATGGAAGCTGGCTTGGCGTGTCCACCGCGCCGGGCGAAACCGAAGGCTGGATCGCGGCAAAGTCGCCCAAGGACGCCGCCGCATGGCGCGCGCTGGGCGAAGGTTTCGGTGGCGACGCGCCGCACATCTTCGGGCTTTTGGGCAGCCCGATGACGGGCCGGGCGCTTGCTGGCTTCGCATGGCGGCTATGGCGGGCCAAGGGCGTGGGGGGGGCGCTCGACCTGATCCGCTTTCTCCTCATGTCGCCCCGCAGCTTCCTGTCGCAAAAGTTTGAATCCGAACAAGTTCGCGCGCTGTTAGGCGCTTGGGGCCTGCATCTCGACTTCGCCCCCGACATCGCGGGCGGGGCCTTGTTCCCCTACCTGGAGGGGATGGCCGGACAGGCCTTCGGCATGGTCCTTGGCAAGGGCGGCGCCGACACCGTCACCCGGTCGCTCGTCGCCGCGATCCGCGCGCGGGGCGGCGTCGTGGAGTGCGGGGCCGAGGTCATTGCAATCGACCGCGACGGCACCCTCGCCACCGGCATCCGCCTGGCCGACGGCCGCCGCGTCGAGGCCTCCCGTGCCGTCATCGCAGGCGTGGCCCCCAAGGCGCTGACCCGCCTCGCCGGCCCGATGGACCCCGGCTTCGACCGCGCGATGACGGACTTCACCCACGCGCCCGGCACGATGATGATCCATCTCGCGCTGGACGCCCTGCCCGACTGGCGCGCCGGTAACGACCTGAAATCCTTTGCCTATGTCCACCTGGCCCCCTCGCTTGACCAGATGGCCCAGACCTATGCTCAGGCGCAAGCGGGCCTTCTGCCGACGGCACCCGTGCTGGTCGTAGGCCAGCCCACCGCCCACGACCCGACCCGCGCGCCGGACGGAAAACACATCCTCTGGGTGCAGGTCCGCGTCGTGCCCGGCACGATCCGGGGCGACGCGGGCGGCAGCATCACCGCGACCGAGTGGGCCAAGGCGGCCGGGCCTATGGCCGACCGTGCGCTTTCCATCCTGGAGGAACATGCGCCCGGAACCCTTGGAAAGATAATCGGAAAACGTATCGTGACACCAGCAGAGCTCGAGGCCGAAAACCCCAACCTTGTGGGTGGCGACCAGCTTTGCGGCAGCCACCACCTCAGCCAGCATTTCCTGTTCCGCCCCGCACGGGGCCACTCCGACGGATCGACGCCTGTCCCGAACCTCTGGCTGACCGGCGCCGCCGTCTGGCCCGGCGCGGGCACCGGGGCGGGGGCGGGGTTCCTTCTCGCGCAGAAGCTCGCCGGGGCGTAATCTTCGCGTAATCTTCAAGCAACAACCACAAGAACCGACAGGGAGACCACCATGACCATCAGCCGCCGAACACTCCTTCAGACCTCTGCCGCCGGGGCCGCCGTGGCCCTTGCGGGCCTGCCCGCGAAAGCGGCCATCGACGAGCTTGTCATCGCCTACAACGTGCCCCTGCCCAGCTGGGACCCGACGGTGGGCCCAAGCGCCGTGAACCCAACGATTCAAGGGATTTACCAGTCGGTCTTCGACCAGTTCATCCTGCAGCAACCCGACCTGAAACCCGCCCCTGGCCTGCTGACCGAATGGGGCTGGAACGACGACAAGACCAAGGTGTCGATGACGGTCCGCGACGGCGTGACCTGGCACGACGGATCGCCCTTCACCGCCGAGGACGTGGCGTGGTCCCTGACCCGCGCGGCGGATGAAAAGACCGGCAACCCGATCCAGTTCATCTGGTCGACGCTTGCCAACATCAAGGCCGATGGCAACAAGGTCACCGCCGACGTCGCGCGGTTCGAGCCCACGATCTTCAAGTGGATGTACTTCCTGACCGGCTACGTCCTGCCGAAAGCCTACTACGAAAAGGTCGGCGCGGAAGGGTTCGAGGCCGCCCCCATCGGCACCGGCCCCTATATGGTCGAGAAGTTCGAACGCAACGCCTTCGTGCGGCTGAAGGCCAACGCGAATTACTGGGGTGGCAAGCCCGATTTCGACACCGTGACGATCAAGTTCGTCCCCGACGCCGCCGCGCGTGTGGCCGAGGTGGAATCGGGCGGCAGCCACGTCACGCTGGAAATGCCCTATGAGGAATATGACCGGCTGAAGGGCGGCCCGCTGAAAGGCGTCGATCACCCGATTTCCGACATCGGCATGATCTTCTTCAATGACATCGAGGCGATGCTCGACCCCAACGTCCGCAAGGCCGCGGTCGCCGCAGTGGACAAGCAGACGATCATCGACCGCCTGCTGTCGGGCTACGGCGTGCCGATCGACACGCTGGAAACCCCGGAATACGAGGCCTACGACGCGTCGATCAAGACGCCCTACGATCCCGATGCTGCGGTCAAGCTGCTGGCGGCGAGCGGCTTCAGCCCCGACAACCCGGTCAAGTTCAAGATCCAGACCACCAAGGGCTTCAAGCCCAAGGACTACGAGATGGTGCAGGCCATCGTGGGCCTGTGGCGCAAGGTGGGGATCGAGGCCGAGATCGAGGTCTACGAGATCGCCAAGCACTACGAACTGCGCGCCGCCGACCAGCTGGCCCCGGCGGCGTTCTACAACTGGGGCAACTCGGTCGGCGACCCCACGACCTCGACAGGGTTCGCCATGTTCGGCCCCTCGCCGCACTCGGTCTGGGACAGTGAGGACCTGGTGAACAAGATCGCCCCCCTGTGGGGCGAGGCGGACGAGGCTAAGCGCATCCAGGGCTGGAAGGACGTGGACCGCTACATCGCCGAGAACGCCTATGTGCTGCCCCTGCTGCAGTACGTGCAGCCGATCCTCTATGCCGAGGGCGTGACGGTAACGCCGCACGCCTCGGGTGCGCTGCTGCCGCATCTGATGAAGCGGGCGTGAGGTCCTTGTGGACAGCGCCGGGGGGCTGCCTGCCCCCCGGACCCCCGGGGGATATTTCTGCCGGGCCGAAAGCAGGGCAACCGGCGGGGCGGACCCCGGCATGACGCTTCTGCGCCAGATCGTCCTTCGGCTGGCAACCAGCGCTGTTACCCTGCTGGGCGTGGCGGTCATCGTCTTCTTTGTCATCCGCGTCGTGCCGGGCAACCCCATCGCGATGATGCTGCCCCCCGGCGCGACGGATGAGGATATCGCGCGGCTGACGGCTTTGTATGGTCTGGACAAGTCGATCCCGGCGCAGTTCGTCATCTGGATTTCGGGCGTGCTGCACGGCGACTTCGGCACCTCGATCACAGCGCGCCAGCCCGTCGCCACGCTGGTGCTGGGGCGGCTGCCCGCGACGTTGGAACTGTCGGTGATGGCGCTGGTCATCGCCGTGATCCTCGGGGGGGCAGCGGCGCTGACCGGCACGCGGGCGCGGGGGACGGCGGTGGAGGGGGCGGTGGACGTGGGCAACGGGGTGGCGCTGGCGATACCGGATTTCCTGTGGGGGTTGGTGCTGATCCTTCTGTTCGGGGTGCTGATCCCCGTCTTTCACATCTCGGGCCGGGTGACGCCCTCGCTGGAGCTGCCGTTCACGACGGGATTCTATCTGGTCGAGAGCGTCGTCCGGCTGCGGTTCGACCTGACCGCCGACCTTCTGTCGCACATGTTTCTGCCGGCGTTGGCGCTCGCGATCCCGCTGGCGGCGGTGATCGGGCAGCTTCTGAAGCAGTCGCTGAAGGAGGTCATGCACCTTGATTACGTGACCCTGGCCCGGACGCGGGGGTATGGCGAGAACCGGGTGATCCTGCGGGAGGCCCTGCCGAACGCGATCCTGCCGACGCTGACGCTGGTGGGGGTGCAGTTCACCTTCCTGATCGGGGGCACGGTGATCGTGGAGCGGCTGTTCAGCTATGAGGGGTTGGGGAACCTGGCGATTGATGCGGTCATCAACCGGGACCTGCCGCTCATTCAGGGCATCGTGGTGCTGTTCGCGGCCATTTTCACCGCCGTGAACCTGGTCGTGGACCTGAGTTATGCGGTGCTGAACCCGAGGCTGCGGCATGGGTAGTCAAAATGTCCCTCAGAGGGACATCGTTAACGGGCGTGTAATCGCAAGGGGTTACGGGCGCGTTTTCATAGAACGTTCATCAAGATGAACACGCGTCAAGACGTACAGGGAAGGGCCTCGGGCTGATGCGGGACGTGCGGGGGGCGGTGCGGCGGCGGGCGGGCCTGCGGCTTTGGCTGGCGGGGGGCTGGCTGGTTCTGCTGGTGCTGGTGGCGGTCTTCGCGCCCCTTATCGCACCGAAAGACCCGCTGGCACAGGACCTGTTTCTGGGCCGGTTGCCGCCGTTCTGGGTGAAGGGCACCGAGCCGGGGTACTGGCTTGGCACGGACAGCCTCGGCCGCGACGTGCTGTCGCGCACCATCTGGGGCGCGCGGATCGCGCTGACTGTGGCCGTGGTGGCGGGAACCGCGACCTGCCTGATCGGGGCGGCGCTGGGGCTGGTCGCGGGGTTTTTCCGGGGCTGGGTCGATGTGGCCGTCTCGCGTCTGATCGACATCTGGATGGCGTTTCCGCCGGTGTTGTTCTCGATCCTGCTGGTGGCGGTCATCGGCCCCGGGCTGACGGCGATCATCCTGGCCATCGTGCTGATCGACTGGACGCGCTTTGCCCGCGTGGTGCGGGCCGAGGCGATGACGCAGGGGGCGATGGACTACGTGGCCTCGGCCGAGGTCGCCGGGCGCACGCGGATGCGCACGATGTGGGCGGAGATCCTGCCCAACGTGCTTCCCACCATCGTGGCGCTGCTGACCCTGGAAATGGGCATCGCGGTCATCGTCGAGGCGATCCTGAGTTTCGTGAACCTGTCGATCCCGACCGATGACGCCACCTGGGGCGGCATGATCGCCGAGGGGCGAACGTCCATCCATCAGGCCTGGTGGGTGATCGTGGTGCCGCTGGTCGTGCTGTTCCTGACCGTCCTGTCCTTCAGCCAGCTGGGCGAGGGGCTGAAGGACCGCTTCGACCCGGTGCTGCGATGAGTTTCCTTTCGGTCAGCGACCTGTCGGTGGGGCTGTCGGACGGGACACCGTTGTTGCGGCGCGTGTCGCTGTCGGTCGAGGCGGGCGAGGTGCGGGGGCTTGTCGGCGAGAGCGGGGCGGGCAAGTCGATGATCGGCAAGGCGATCCTGGGCATCCTGCCGCGCGCGGCACGGGTGACGGGGGGCCGGGTTCTGATGGGGGGCGTGGACCTGCTGGCGCTGCCGCCCTGGGAACGTCGCCGCAGGATCGGTGCCGAGGCCGCGCTGATCCCGCAGGACCCGATGACGGCGATGAACCCGGTGCGGCGGGTGGGGCCGCAGATCACCGGGCGGCTGGTGGACATTCTGGGCTGGGGCCGCGACCGGGCCGAGGCGCGGGCGCGGGAGTTGCTGGCCGAAGTGCAGATCGACGACCCCGACCGGGTGATGCGGGCCTATCCGCATGAATTGTCGGGGGGGATGCGGCAGCGGGTGCTGATCGCGGCGGCCTTTGCATCCGAGCCGAAGCTGATTGTCGCGGACGAGCCGACGACGGCGCTGGACGTGACGGTGCAGCGCGAGATCGTGCGGCTGATCGCAGGCATGCAGGCGCGGCACGGGACCGCGCTTCTGTTCGTGACGCATGACCTGGGGCTGGTGTCGAAGGTGTGTCAGTCGCTGACGGTTCTGTATGGCGGCAAGGTGATCGAGGACGCGGGGGTGGGCGCGTTCTTTGCGGGCCCTGCCCATGCCTATTCCCGCGCGCTTCTGGCGGCGACGCCGCGCTGGACGGACCCGGAGGCCAGTCTGGTGCCGGTGCCGCCCGAGGTGATCGCGGCGGTCGAGGCGGAGGTCGCGGGGCATGGCTGACCTTTACGCGGTCACCGACCTGCGGCTGTCGCTGCCCGACATGGCGCGGCGCGGCGTGACGGGGCGGGCGCCGCGGGTGGAGATATTGAAGGGCATCACGCTTGCCATTCCGAAGGGTGAAGTGATTGGAATCGTGGGCGGGTCGGGGTCGGGGAAATCGACGCTGGGCCGCGCGCTGATCCGGCTTTTGGAGCCCACGGGGGGCCGGATCGTCTTTGACGGGGTGGACATCACGCATCTGTCGCCCGCCGCGCTGCGACCGCTCCGCCGACGGTTCCAGATGATCTTTCAGGACCCGATGAGTTCCTTGAACCCGCGCCAGACGGTCGGGGCGATTGTCGAGGGGCCGTTGCGTCTGCACGGGTTTGACGGGGTGCGGGACCGTATGCTGGCTGCACTGGCCCATGTGGCCTTGGCCCCCGCCTTCGCGGCGCGCTATCCGCACGAGCTGTCGGGCGGACAGCGGCAGCGGGTGGGGATCGCGCGGGCGATCGCGCTGGAGCCCGAGTTCATCCTGGCGGACGAGATCGTGTCGGGGCTGGACGTGTCCACGCAGGCGCAGGTTCTGGCGCTTCTGGAGCGGCTGGTGGCGGAGCTGGGGCTGACCTTGGCCTTCATCAGTCATGACCTGAGCGTGATCCGGCGGCTGTGCGCCCGCGTGGTGGTGATGCAGCGGGGGGTGGTGGTCGAGGAGGGGCCGGTGGATCGGGTCTTCGCTGCGCCCAAGGCGGTCTACACGCGCGAACTGATCGAGGCGATCCCCCTGCCCGACCCCAGCCAGCGGTGGGGCTGAGGGCTACTTGTCCACCACGCGGGGTTTCGGGATCACGTCCACGGCCTGCCGGCTGGTCTGGCCGCCGGTCATGCGCAGGATGCCCGAGACCGGGGCGACATCGCCGTAGTCGCGGCCCACCGCGACGGTGATGTGATCTTCGCCTGCAGGGATCGCGTTCGTGGGGTCGAACTCCATCCAGCCGTGCAGCCGTCCGCCCCAGGCCCGCACCCAGGCGTGCATGGCGTCGGCCCCTTCCAGGCGGGTCTGGCCGGGGGGCGGCACGGTGCGCAGGAAGCCTGAGACGTAGGCGGCCGGAATCCCTAGGGCGCGAAGTCCGGCGATCATGATCTGCGCGAAATCCTGGCATACGCCGCGGCGGGCAGAAAAGGCCGTGGCGGGAAGGGTATCAACGGTGGTCGCATCTGGGTCGAAGGTCATTTCGCGGTGCAGCGCTCGGCCCAGCGCCTCGATGGCGGCGGCGGTACTGGATGCGCCCGACGCCACGTCCTGCGCAAAGGCCGCAATTGCGGGATCAGCGGGGATACGGGGCCCGGGCGACAGGAAGTGATGGGGCGCATCGGCGGCGAGCGAGGGCACCGCAAGCAGTTCGCCTGACAGCAATGCCGGTGGGACGGACACATCGGGGCGCGGGTCCGGGCGAGGGCGATCCACCTCGGCGCGGGCATCGAAGACGACGCGGCGGCGGCCACCGGGGATCGCAACCTCGGTCACCTCGTTGCCGAAAAAGTCGGTGAAATCGCGCCGCTCGGTCGCGGCTGGGTCGGTTGTCAGACGGGGCTTGCGCACGGTCTGCCCTTCGGCCCGCGACGACGGCAGCAGCCGCAAGAGGTGCCGCCCCCCGCCCGTGGCGGCCCCGAACTCATAGGCGATGCGAACCCGGATATCGTAGCGCATCAGCGTAGATAGGTTTCAGTCAGCAAATCGGAAAGCGCAGCGATCCGCCCACGCATTTCGGCCAGGCGTTTCGTGGTCATGGTTTCGGGCAGTTCCGTGGCAAGCTCGGTGTGCGCCCGCAGGACCGCACGCGACAGCGCCGACAATTGCCCCGCCTGCACCGCGCCGGGCAGAAGCGCCACCTGGTCGCGGATGCCGTCCAGCTGGAACTGGATCGAGCGGGGGTTGCGGCCGTCGAGTGCCAGCAGGTCCACCACCGTCTCGCGGCTGGTCTGGACGGCATAGCGGCGGCGGTGGGTCAGGACGCTGTCGCCGATCTCGACCGCAAGGTCGAGCGCGCCGTCCGGCGCTTCCGGGTCAGCCAGCGCGGCGAGGATCGCGGCCATGCCGAGCGCGCGTTCGTGGTGGCGGCCGAGTTCCAGGAAGCGCCAGCCGAGGAAGCGGTACATGTTCTCGTGCACAAGGCCCGAGAACCCGGTCAGCTTGCGCAGAAGCGCCCCCAGCGCGCGGGCGGCGTCGTCGCCGGGCTCCACCCGTTCGGCCATGCGGCGCATGGTCTTGCCAAGGTCGGCAAGGGCCGACCAGCCATCGGGCGAAAACCGGTCGCGGACCTGCCCCGCGCTGCGCACCGCCGCATCCAGAGTGTCGATCAGGCCCTGCGGGATTCCGTCGTCCGGGTCCACGTCATGGGCCGCGATCAGACCGTCAAGTTCACCCGTCAGCGCCGTCGCCTGCCCGCCGTTTTCGGCGAGCCGCCGGTTCTTGGCGCGCAGAAGGCGCATCAGCCCCTCGGCCCGTTCGACGTAGCGGCCGAGCCAGAACAGGTTGTCGGCCGCGCGCGTTGGCAGGTCGCCGGGGTGGGGGCGGCGGTAGGGGTCGGTCGCGGCGGGCAGAAGTGTGGTGGCGGCGACCGGATTGCGGCTGACAACCCAGACATCGGCTGCCGCGCCGCCCCGGCGCATGGCGACGGCGGCGGGGTCGTCGCCCTGGCTGGTGCGGGCGAAGCCGCCGGGCATGATGGTCCACCCCTCGGGGGTGCGCAGCGCGAAGGCGCGGATTGTCATCGGGCGGGGGACAAGGCGGCCGCCGTCGAAGGCGGGCGTGGTGGACAGGGTGACGGCTTCTTGCGCGACTAGAGTTGCGCCTTCGGAGGCAAGCCAGTCCGGCATCGCGATCCCGGATGGTGGCCGACGTTCGCCGTCATAGGGCTGTGCCGTGGTCAGCGCGTCCGACAGAACCAATGCGCGCGTGGCGGCCGCAACCTCGGCCCGCGCGACGGGATCGCCGCACCACCAGGTGGCGACGTTGGGCAGGATCAGGTCCTTGTCCAGAAGATGGCGGGCGATGGCGGGCAGGAAGGCGAGGAAGGCTCGCGTTTCCAGAACACCCGACCCCAGCGCGTTCACCAGCGTCGCCGCCCCCTGCCGCAGGGTGGACACAAGCCCCGGCGTGCCAAGGCGCGAGGTAGGGTCAAGCTCCAGCGGGTCGGCCCATTGGGAATCCAGCCTGCGCCACAGGACGCTGATCGGCTTCAGCCCCGCCACGGTACGGATCATCAGGCGGCCCTTGTCGGCAGCGAGGTCTTCGCCCTGCAGGAGCATGAAGCCCAGGTAGCGGGCGATGTAGGCCTGTTCGAAATGCGTGTCCGACAGGGGGCCGGGGGTCAGGATGGCGACCCGGCTGTCAGGTTCGGCGCGCAGGGACATCATCGTGTCGCGCACATCGCGGAAGAAGCTGGCCAGCCGGTGGACGTTCGCATCACGGTAGAAGTCGCTGAAGGCGCGCGCCGTGGCGACGCGGTTTTCCAGTGCAAAGCCTGCGCCCGAAGGCGCGCCCGCGCGATCGCCCAGCACCCACCATGTGCCGTCGGGGCCGCGCCCCAGATCGAAGGCAAGGAAATGCAGGAAGTGCCCTGACCGGGGGGCAACGCCCACGAGAGGGCGCAGCCATTCAGGGCTGCCTGCGACGAGTTCCGGCGGCAAGTGCCCTTCGGCGACCAGACGCCCGGAGCCGTAGAGGTCGGCCATCACGCCTTCCAGAAGCTCGGCGCGCTGCACCAGCCCGCGCGAGATCGTCTGCCATTCCTCTTCCTCGATCAGCACGGGGACGTGGCTGAGCGGCCAGGCGCGTTCGGACGTGCCGCCTTGGGTGCCATCGGTGCCGTACTGGCGGAAGAACACGCCCTGATCGCGCAGATACTGGTCCGACCGGGCAAAGCGGTGGGTCAGGTCGTCGGCGGGCAGGCCGTCGAGGTAGTGCAGGAAGGGAGCCCACACGGGGCGGACGCGGCCCTGCGGGTCGAGCACTTCGTCGGCCACGCCGGGCAGCGGGCGGTAGCCCGACAGGATGGCGGGCAGGTCGGGCGCTTTGGCGGCGGCGGGGTCCATGCGGCGGTTAGACCCCCGCCGGGCGGCGCAGGTCAAGCGTCAGGGGAAACTCCGGGTGCGGGGGTTCCGGGGGTGCGGCATAGGTGCCGGGGCGGTGGCCGAAGGGCTGGAACCGAGCGAGGCGGCGCGCCTCGGCCTCGTTCCCGTTCACCGGGAAGGTGTCGTAGTTCCGCCCGCCGGGGTGGGCAACGTGGTAGGTGCAACCCGCAAGCGCCCGGCCCGACCAGGTGTCGTAGATGTCGAAGGTCAGGGGGGCGTTCACGGGAAGGACAGGGTGCAGTGCGGCGGCGGGTTGCCATGCTTTGTAACGCACGCCCGCGACCGAGGTGCCGGAGGTGCCGGTTTCGGCAAGGGGGACGCGCCGGCCGTTGGCGGTGACGGTGTAGCGGTCGGGGTTGGCGGTCACGAGTTTGACCTGCAGCCGTTCGACGGAGCTGTCGGTGTAGCGCACCGTGCCGCCGATGGCCCCCGTCTCGCCCAGGACATGCCACGGCTCCAGCGCCTGGCGGAGTTCCAGATGCACCCCTTCCGCCTCGACCTCGCCGCAGAAGGGGAATCGGAATTCCTGCTGTGCCTCGAACCAGCGGTCGCTGAGGGGGAACCCGTGGCGGGCAAGGTCGTCCAGCACGTCGCGGAAGTCGGCCCAGACGAAGTGGGGCAGCATGAAGCGGTCATGCAGCGTGGTGCCCCAGCGGGTCAGGGGACCGGCGGCCGGGGCGTCCCAGAAGCGGGCGATCAGGGCGCGGATGAGGAGTTGCTGGGCAAGCGACATGCGCGCGTCGGGGGGCATTTCGAAGCCGCGGAACTCCACCAGCCCCAGGCGCCCGGTGGGTCCGTCGGGGGAATAGAGCTTGTCGATGCAAATTTCGGCGCGGTGGGTGTTGCCGGTGACATCGGTCAGGATGTTCCTGAGCAGGCGGTCCACCAGCCAGGGGCGCGGGGTGTCGGCACCGGGGCCGGGGATTTGTGAAAGCGCGATTTCCAGCTCGTACAGGCTGTCGTGCCGCGCCTCGTCGATGCGGGGGGCCTGGCTGGTGGGGCCGATGAAGAGACCCGAGAAGAGGTAGCTGAGCGAGGGGTGGCGGTTCCAGTGCAGGATCAGCGATTTCAGCAGGTCGGGGCGGCGCAGGAAGGGGCTGTCGTTCGGGGTGTTGCCGCCGACGACGACGTGGTTGCCGCCGCCGGTGCCGCAATGCTTGCCATCGATCATGAACTTGTCGGCGCCGAGGCGGCTTTGCCGCGCCTCTTCATAGACCGCGGTGGTGATGGCCACGCAGTCGGACCAGTCATGGGCGGGGTGGATGTTCACCTCGATCACGCCCGGGTCGGGGGCGACGCGGATGACGTTGAGGCGCGGGTCATGCGGTGGGGCGTAGCCTTCAATATGCACCGTCAGCCCTGCCTTCGCCGCCGCCGCCTCCGCCGCGTGCAGCAGGTCGAGGTAATCCTCGAGCGTCACCACCGGCGGCATGAAGACGCAAAGCCGCCCGTCGCGCGCCTCGACCGAAAGGGCGGTGCGGACGGTTCCGTCCACCTCGCGGAGCGGTGAGCCCTGTTCGATGCGCGCGCCCTGTTCGGTTGCCGCGCGGAAGGACGCGACGGCCTGGTCCGCTTCGGATGGCGCGATCGGCGCGGGGTCGGGCAGCGGCGGGCGGTCCACGGTCGGGTCGGTGGGGTTGATGTAGGGATACTGCGCGGCCGGGATGTGCGGCAGGGATTCGAGCGGCAGGCGGTAGCCCACCGGGCTGTCGCCTGGCACAAGGAACATGTGGCCCCGGCGCAGCTTCCACTTCTCGGTCCGCCAGCGGCGGGCGGGCGCGGTTCCCGCCGCCTGCGCCTGCCAGCTTTGCACCGGCAGGACGAACCCTGTGGGTTCGGTCAGCCCGCGCGCAAAGACGGTTGCCAGCCGGTGGCGCGCCTCGGGGTCTTTCAGTTCGGAATTGTCGGGGCTCACGTTCGCGGGCAGGTTCGCCTCTTTCACCAGCCATTCGGCCGGGTCCTCGAAGGCGGGCAGGATCGTGTCGATGCCCAGGCCCAGTTCGCCCGCGATGCCGGCCAGCAGCGCCTCGGCGTCCTTCGGCCCGACCTTGGCATCCGCCCCCTCGCGGGCGATCAGGTCGGGGTTCTGCCAGACGGGCTGGCCGTCGCGCCGCCAGTAGAGTGAGAAGGTCCAGCGCGGCAGCGTTTCGCCCGGGTACCACTTGCCCTGCCCGTAATGCAGGAACCCGCCCGGCGCGAAGCGGTCGCGCAGGCGGCGGATCAGGCGGTCGGCGAAGGCGCGCTTGGTGGGGCCGACGGCGGCGGTGTTCCACTCGGGCGCCTCGAAATCGTCGATGGACACGAAGGTCGGCTCGCCCCCCATCGTCAGGCGCACGTCGCCCGCGGCAAGTTGGTCGTCCACGCGGCGACCCAGCGCATCGAGTTCCGCCCAATCCGCGTCCGAGAATGGCTTGGTGATGCGCGGGTGTTCGGCGACGCGGGCGACCGTCATGTCGAAGGCAAAGCCGACGTTGGCAAAGCCGGTATAGCCACCGGAAATGGGCGCGGCGTTACGGTAGTGGGGCGTGGCGGCGAGCGGGATGTGGCTTTCGCCGGTCAGCAGCCCGCTGGTCGGGTCAAGCCCGATCCAGCCTGCGCCGGGGATATAGGCTTCGACCCAGGCGTGCAGGTCGGTGAAATCGACCTTGGTGCCCTGCGGGCCGTCCAGCGCCTGAAGATCGGGCTTCAGCTGGATCAGGTAGCCCGACACGAAACGCGCGGCGAGCCCCAGGTGGCGCAGCACCTGCACCAGAAGCCAGCTGGAATCGCGGCACGACCCCTTGGCAAGGGACAGCGTCTGTTCGGGCGTCTGCACGCCCGCCTCCATCCGGATCACGTAAGCAATATCGGCGGCGATGCGGGCATTGAGGCCCACGAGCATGTCCACCGTCCTCTGCCGGTCGCGCGACAGGGTGGAAAGGAAGCGCGCGAGTTCCGGCCCGGCGGGTTCGGGGCGCAGGTAGATGTCCAGGTCGGGGGCGATGTCTGCGGGATAGGCGAAGGGCCAGTGCTCGGCGCTGTCCTCGACGAAGAAGTCGAAGGGGTTCCAGACCGACATATCGGCGACAAGGTCCACCTCGATCTTCAGCTCGCGCACCGGTTCGGGAAAGACGAAGCGGGCGAGCCAGTTGCCGTAGGGGTCCTGCTGGTGGTTCACGAAATGCCCGGCAGGCGAGACCTTCAGCGAATGTGAGATCACGCGCGTGCGGGACTGCGGCGCGGGACGCAGGCGGATGACCTGGGGCCCGAGGATCACCGGCTGGTCATAAGTGTAGTGGGTGAGGTGGTGGATGGCAGCCTTGATCGACATGCAGGGGTCCGGGGTTCGCGCGCTTCGGGATGCAGGGTTTCACGTCGCGCCAGACAGCGCCACCGGAAATGCGATGCCGAACCGGGGTCAGGCGTGCCGCGCCATGCAACTGCCACCCAATCGCGCAAGGCGCAGGCGCGGCGGACTTTGGCCTGTCAGCCGATGCGCCCCCGCGGGCCGAAATGGCGCGGGAAGAAGGCGGAGGCGGCGGTGTGCACCGTCTCCATCGCCTCGTCCCGGGTATAAGGGTCGCGCATGGTCATGAGGTCGAGCCACGTCCCTTCGATGGCGATGCGGATCACCCGCGCGATGACGCGGGCGTTGCCGGTGTAGGCACCCGCGGCGATCAGGTCGGCGCAGATGCCCTCCAGGATGGCGATGTAGCGCTCGTCATCGGGTGCGTAGCGCTCCTGGTACATCGGGCGGCTTTGCGCCTCGCCCCAGAAGGCGCACCAGGCGGCAAGGCGCGCTGGTGTGGAGATCGCGGGGTTGAAATCGGCCCGGATCAGGGCGTCCAGCCTGTCCGCCGGGTCATTGCCCGCCGCCGCCAGCGCCTCGGTCCAGTTCTGGAGGTATTCGTCGGACAGGTAGGCCAGCGTTTCGTTCAGCAGGCCTTCCTTGGTGGTGAAGTGGAAATTCACAAGGCCATGCGACAGGCCCGCCGTCCGTGCGACCTCGGTCAGCGTTGTGCGCGCAAAGCCCCGCGCGGCGATGGTTTCGATCGTCGCCTCGATCAGCTGCGCACGCCGCGTGTCGCGGTCGCGCTTGCGCGGTGCGGTGGCGGCCGGAGCGGCATGAAGGCTCGGGTCGTCGGGCACGGTCGGTCCCCGTCATGTCAGCGCAAAACCGCGCAAGCTTCAGGTCAAGCAGGTAACGGTTGCGAACGCAATGTCAAATTCTGATTGACAGTCCAGTCAAAATCCGGCGACCCTGCCCGGCAGGAGGAAATCCCATGTCCCGCTCACTCGACCGCTCGAACGCGCACTACCAGCGCGCCGTGAAACGCCTGCCCTTGGGGGTCGCCTCGACCTTCCGATACTGGGGCGAGGACCGGACGATCTACGTCCACCACGGCAAGGGCGCGCGGGTCTGGGACATCGACGGGAACAAATACGTCGACTACCGCCTGGGCTATGGCCCGGCGATCCTGGGCTATGCGGACGACCGTGTGGACGCGGCCGCCAAACGGGGCATGGAGGTTGGCGGGGTCTTCGCGCTGTCGACCGAGCGCGAGCTGGTCGTGGCCGACCGGATTGCCAAGATGGTGCCGGGGATGGACCTCGTCCGCTTCTCGAACTCTGGAACCGAGGCGGTGATGGCGGCCCTGCGGCTGGCCCGCGCGCATACGGGGCGGGAAAGCTATCTGCTGATCGAAGGCAGCTACCACGGCCTGTTCGACGCCGCGATGTGGATGGTGAACCTGGAAGACTGGGATGCGCGGTCGAACAGCGAGCCGAAGGTGGTAAGCTATTCCAAGGGCATCCCGCAGACGATCCGAGAGCTCGCGCATCTGACGCCCATGAACGACCCCCAGCGGCTGGAGGATGTGTTCAGGAAGCACGGAAACACGCTGGCGGCGATGCTGATCGAGCCTATTCAGGGCAATTGCTGCGGCATCTCGGCGTCGCGCGAGTTCGTCCAGTTGGCGCGGCGGCTGTGCGACCAGTACGGCGTCCTCCTTATCATCGACGAGGTGAAGACCGGGTTCCGCGTGGCCAAGGGCGGCATCCAGTCGCTGCTGGGCGTGCAGCCCGACATCGCCACCTTCGCCAAGGCGATGGCGAACGGCTATCCCATCGCCTGTGTTGCGGGGCGCGAGGAGGTGATGCGCACCTTCCGCTATGGCGGGGCGGCGCATGGGGGCACCTATACGGCGCATGCCGTGTCGCTGGCGGCGGCCGAGGAATGCCTGAGGATATTGGACGAGACCCCTGCCCTGTCGACCCTGGCCGCCTATGGCGAAAGCCTGAAGGCGGGCATGAGCCGCATCCTGAAGGCGCGGGGGATCGTGCATTCCTTTACCGGGCACCCAAGCATGTTCGGCCTGTTCTTCGCGGCGACGCCGCCCGACAATTACCGGGCGTGGAAGCTGAGTGACTACAGCTTCTACGACGCGATGGCGGCGCACCTACACGACGAATGCATCATCTGCGAACCCGACTCGCGCGAGCCCTGGTTCATGTGCGAGGCGCATGATGCCTCGTGCCTTGACGACACGCTGAAGGCCTTTGAACGGGCGGTGGACCGGACGCTCGAGGGGCTGTCGGCGGGGCCTGCGGGCAAGGAACTGATCGGGGGATAGGGATGACCTACGACGCGATCATCGTCGGCGCGGGGCATAACGGGCTGGTCACAGCCTGTTACCTTGCCCGAGCGGGGATGCGCGTCTGCGTGGTCGAGAAAAACGACTGGATCGGCGGCGCGGCGGTCAGCCGGGAGCTGTATCCGGGGTTCACCTATTCCAACTGCTCTTATGTCTGCTCGCTGTTCCGGCCCGAGATCATGCGGGACCTGGAGCTGACGCGGCACGGGTTGCAAATACTTCCTTACGAGGGCGGCGCGGTCTTCACCGAAGACGGCGGATACCTGGCGATGTTCCGCAACCATGATGCGAACCGCCGCGAATTCGCCCGCCACAGCCCCCGCGATGCCGAGGCGTACGACCGCTACACCCGAGACGTGATGCGGCATTGCCGGTTCATCCGGCCACTCCTCATGCGGACACCACCCGACCCCACGTCCTTGCGGCCGCGCGATCTTGGCGAACTGGTGTGGATCGCACGAAAGCTGGGTGAACTGCCCGAGGTGCAGATCGCCGACATGGTGCGGTTCTGGACGATGAGCATCTCGGACTACCTGGACCAGTATTTCGAGAACCCGGTCATCAAGGGCTACTTGGCGGTGTCCGCCATCATCGGAACCGCGCTAGGGCCGATGTCGCCGGGGTCGGCCTATGTGCTGCTGCATCACTACATGGGCGATGTGGACGGGAACGTGGGCGCCTGGGGGTTCGCGCGCGGCGGCATGGGGTCGATCACGCGGGCGCTGGCCGCGTCGCTGGCGGCGAGCGGTGGGGAAATCCGGGCGGGGTCGGGGGTGAAGCGCATCCTTGTTTCAGGCGGGCGGACGACCGGGGTGGAGTTGGACAGCGGCGAGGTCATCCGCGCCGCCCGCGTCGTGTCGAATATGGACGTGAAGCGGACGTTCCTGCGCCATGTGGACGAAAGCGCCCTGCCTGCCGACTTCGTGACCTCGGTCAGCCGGTTCAAGACGCGGGGGTCGTCGGGAAAGCTGAACATCGCGCTGGACGCGGCACCCGTGTTCCCCGCCCTGCCCGAAGGCGCGCCGATGCTGAAGGGCGACCTGCACTTTACCGACTCGATCGAGCGTATGGAGCGCGCCTACGACGACTGGAAGTCGGGGCATTTCAGCCGTGACCCGTTCCAGGACATGATGATCCCGACGATGATCGACCCGACGATGACCCCGCCGGGCAAGCACTTCATGTCATGCTTCGTGCAATATGCCCCACCCCGGATCGGCGGACAGGCCTGGACGGATGCGGACCGCGATGCCTTCGGACAGACCTGCATCGACCAGATCGCGGCCTACAGCCCCGGTTTCAAGGACCGCATCCTGCATGTCGAGGTGCGCACCCCCCGCGAACTGGAGGCCGAGGTGGGCCTGACCGACGGCAACATCTTCCAGGGCGAGCTGACCTTCGACCAGCTGCTCTTCAACCGCCCGGTGCCGGGCTATGCGCAGTACCGCTCGCCCATCCGGTACCTGTGGATGTGCGGGTCCGCGACGCATCCGGGCGGCGGCGTCATGGGCGCGCCGGGGCGGAATGCGGCGGCGGAGATCCTGCGCGACGCGCGGATGGGATCGGACATGAGTGATGCCTATGCCGTCCTCTGACGCCGCCACCCTTGCGCCGCCTGCAACGCCCGCTGCCAAGGTGCGCGCGGATGTGGTGGTGATCGGCGCGGGGCCGAATGGGTTGGCTTGTGCCACGCGGCTGGCGCAGGGGGGGCGGAAGGTCACGCTGCTGGAGGCCGGTGATCGGCCTGGCGGGGGGATGCTGGGGTGGGAGTTCGCACCCGGTTACCGCTCGGCCGGGCTTGCCATGACGACGATGGGGCTGGACGCGCGGGTGGCCAAGGGCATGGACCTTGCGCGGCATGGGCTGGCATTCCACGCGCCGCTGCCGACGGTGGCGCTGTCCGCGACGGGCGCGCATGTCACCGTGCGGGGCGGCTTGGCCATCGGCGGCGATGCGCAGGCCGCCAGCCGGTTCGCCACCCTGCATGCGCGGCTGTCGGCCTATGCCGCGGCCCTTGCACCCGCCCGCGCGATGGCCCCGCCGCGCCTTGCGGCCAGGGGCAACGACTGGCTGGCGCTTGGGCGGCTGGGGCTCGGCATTCGGCGCATGCCGCGGGCGGAGCTGCGGGAGTTCCTGCGCCTTCTTCTCATCAACGTGGCGGATGTGGCCGATGACGAGGTGGGGGATGACCTTCTAGGCGGGCTTCTGGCCTTTGACGCGACCTTGGGCGCGTGGCTGGGGCCACGGTCGCCCAACTCACTGATCCTTCTGCTGGACCGGTTGGCGCGGGGGGCGGCCCCGCTGATGCCGAAGGGTGGCATGGGCGCGGTGGCCGAGGCGATGGTGAAGGCCGCCGTTTCGGCGGGCGTGACGATCCGCACCGGCGCCCGCGTGGCGGGGATCAGGACCGGGGACCATCGCGCGGAGGCTGTCACGCTGGCGGGCGGAGAGGTGATCGCGGCGCGCCATGTCGTCTCGGCCCTGCCTCCGCAGGTGACGTTCCGCGAGCTTGTGGGGCCAAGGGCGCTGGATGCGGGGTTCTTCACGCGCGTGGGCCATATCCGCTCGCGCGGGGCCACGGCGCGGCTGCACCTTGCCCTGTCGGGGCTGCCGGATTTTCGCGGGGCTTCCGCAAGGTCGCGGCTGGTCATCGCGCCCTCGGTCGATCACGTCGAACGCGCCTGGAACCCGGTGAAGTATGGCGAGGTGTCCGACCGCCCGGTGATGGAGGCGGTGATCCCGACCTTGTGGGAGCCTTCGCTGGCCCCTGAGGGGTGCCATGTCCTGTCGGCCAACGTCCAGTTCGCCCCCCATGCGCCGAAAGACCGCGATGCCGCCCGCGCGGCTATGCTGAGGGCCACGCTGGCGGTGCTGGAGGACCATGCGCCTGGGATCGGGCGGCTGGTCACCGACGCCGAGATGCTGATGCCTTACGACATTCAAGCCCGCTTCGGCCTGCCGGGCGGCTGCTGGCACGGGGCGGAGTTGTCGGTCGAGCAGATGTTCTTCCTGCGCCCCATCCGCGAGGCCGCGCAGTATGCGACCCCCCTGCCCGGCCTGTGGCTCGCTGGGGCAGGCCAGCACCCCGGCGGTGGGATCGACGGGGCGGCGGGGTGGAACGCGGCGGAACGCCTGTTGAAGGGGGGCGCATGAAGGACGACCTGACCCACTTCCGCACGCCCCTGAAGCGGACGCCCTTTCACCCGCGTCAGGCCCCCTTGGCCGAGTTGAACCGCTGGGGCGCATGGGCGGGGTACACCACGCCCCTCTGCTTTGGCGACGAGGCGATGGAGCACACGGCGATCCGCAATGCGGCGTCGCTGTATGACCTCTGCCCGATGGTGAAGTACCGCATCGAGGGGCGGGACGCCGCCGACTACCTGAACCGGCTGACCGTGCGGGACGCTGGGAAGCTGACGCCGGGGGGGGTGCATTACACCGTCTGGTGCGATGACGAAGGGAAGGTGCTGGACGACGGGACGTTGTTCCGGCTGTCGGCGACGGAATATCGCCTGTGCTGCCAGGAACGCCACCTGCCCTGGCTTCTGGACAGCGCGGTGGGGTTCGACGTGTCGGTGACCGAGGTGACGGATGCCGTGGCCGCCCTGTCCCTGCAGGGCCCGTGCTCGGCGTCGGTCCTGGCGGCGGCGGGGTTCGACATCTGGGGGCTGAAGCCGTTCCGGATGGCGACTTTCCCCTTTGGCGGCGACACGATCCAGATTTCGCGCACGGGGTTCACCGGTGATCTGGGGTACGAGCTGTGGCTGAAGCCCTGGCAGGCCCTGCCCCTTTGGGACACGCTGATGGAGGCGGGCGCGCCCTACGGCATCCGCCCCGTCGGGTCGGACGCGCTGAACGTCGCGCGGATCGAGGCGGGGTTCATCATCACCAACATGGACTTCATCCCCGCCGACCAGGCGCTGCGGCCAGACCGGGCGCGCTCGCCCTTGGAACTGGGCCTTGGGTGGATGATCGACTGGGCGAAGGGGCCCTTCACCGGGCGCGCGGCGCTGCTGGCCGAGCGTGACGGGCGGACCTCGGCCTGGGCGCTGGTGGGGCTGGATGTGGGCGGGAACGTCGAGGCGGGCGGGTCGCTGCTCTATCACCGGAAGGAGCATGAAGCGGGGTTCATCACCGCCGCCTGCTGGTCGCCCGCGACCAAGCGGAACCTTGCCTTGGCCCATGTGCAGGCGCGTCATGCCGATTGCCGCGATCTGTGGGTGGAAATCTACGCGCTCCGCGAGTTGCAGTACGTCAAGCTGATGGTCCCCGTGCGTCTGGCCGAACGCCCGTTCTTCGCCCATCCCCGCCGCCGCGCCACCCCGCCCGAGAGGTTCTGACGATGGACAGCGCCTTCCCTCCATCCCCCCGGTTGCAGGACTGCCCGCCCACCCTGCCCGTCCGCGCCTATGTCTGCCCGCAGTGGTACGACCGCGAACGCCGCGCGATCTGGTGGCGGGAATGGGTGATGGTGGGGCGCGTGGCCGACCTGCCCAAAGGCGGGATGCGGTCGCTGACGGTCGCGGGCGCGCCGGTGGTGGTGGTCCGGCACGAGGACGGGGGCGTCAGCGCCTTTCACAACGCCTGCCGCCATCGCGGGGCCGAGCTTTGCCCGGTTGGCGACCGGCCCGCCGGAAGGCTGATCACCTGCCCCTATCATGCCTGGGCCTATTCGGCGAAGGACGGGCGGCTGGTGTCGACGGGCCACGCCCACCCCACGCCCGACTTTGTGCGCGATGACCACGGGCTGATCCTGGTCGCCACCTATATCTGGCGGGGGTTCCTGTTCCTGTCGCTCAGCCCCGAGCCACCGCCCTTTGCCCCCGATCTGGGGGAGGGTGCGCTGGCGAACTGGCCGATGGACGGGTTGGTCACCGGCCACCGCCATGTGCGCGAGCTTCAGTGCAACTGGAAGGTGTTCTGGGAAAACTACAACGAGTGCCTGCACTGCCCCGGCATTCACCCGGAACTGTGCGACATGGTGCCCGTCTACAAGCGCGGGTTGGTGAGCGCGGGCGAGGCCGAGGGGTATGTCCCGGGTGATGCGCTCGCGTCGCCGTTGAAAGAGGGCGCGCGGACCTGGACGTTCGGGGGTGCGCCCTGCGGGCCGGAATTCCCCGGCCTGACCGAGGCCGAGCGGCAGGCGGGGTTCACCTTCGTCACGATCTACCCGACCGCCTACATCGTCGCCCATGTGGATTACGTTCGCGCCGTGCGGCTGGAACCCACCGGCCCCGCGACCACGCGGCTGACGGCAGAATGGTACTTCCCGCCCGAAACGCTCGCCCAACCGGGGTTCCGCGCGCAAACGGTGGCCGAATTTGCGATGCTGGTGCTGGAGCAGGACGCCGAGGCGGCCGAGATGAACCAGCGCGGCTTTGCCTCGCCCGCCTATCAGCGGGGCACGCTGATGCCCGAGGAATTCGACATACGGCGGTTTCACCAGTGGGTGATGGACCGCCTGCCCGGAGAGCGCGAAGGGGGAGAACCCGCATGACCATCCGCCTCGACCACCCCCTGCCCATCCCGAACGATTGGGACCGGCGCGGCCTGCCCGCCTGGACCTATCATTCGCAGGCGCTGTTCGAGCTGGAGCGGAAGCACCTGTTCCTGACGCATTGGCAGATCGTGGGGCACGTGTCCGACATCCCCGCGCCGGGCGAATGGCTGTCCTTCGACCTGCTGGGGGAACGCGCGCTGGTGATGCGCGGGCAGGACGGGGTTGTGCGGGCGTTCCACAACCTCTGCCGCCATCGCGGCGGGCGGGTGGCGGACGGGGTGCAGGGGCGGTGCAAGGGGTCGATCGTCTGCCCGTTCCACGGCTGGGTCTATAACCTCGACGGCAGCTTGCGCGGTGCGGCGCGGCCCGACACGTTCGGGCCGATGGAGCGCAAGGACTTCGGGCTGAAGCCCATCGAGATGGAGGTCTTCTTCGGCTTCATCTTCCTGCGCTTTTCCCCCGGTCCGCAGCCGTCAGTGGCGGACTGGCTAGCGCCCTATGCCGAGGATTTCGCGGCCTACCGCGCGGCGGGCTTGCTGCCGGCGCCCGCCCCCGGCTGGACGACGGACCTACCCGTCAACTGGAAATCCGTCCGCGACGTGGACAACGAAGGCTACCACGTCGCGCTGGCCCACCCTGCCCTGCAGGACCTGTACGGCCGCACCTACCGTGACCTCAGCTACCCCGGCCCGCTGTCCTTTTCGACCGGCACCTTCGGCGACGCGCCGGGGCGGCGGTGGTCGGTAAAGCGCTATCTGTCGGTCGCGCCCGATCAGGATTGGCTACCCGACCGCTTGCGCAAGGACTGGACCTACTACGGCCTGTTCCCGAACGCCGTCCTCGCCTTCACGCCCGAAAGCGTGCAGTTCTATCAGGACATCCCCCTGACGCCCGGCCTGACGCGCCTGACCGGCCGGCTTTACCGCCACCCGAACGAATCCCGCGCGATGCGCGCCGCGCGCTATCTGGCGCAACGGATCGACCGCGAAACCTCGGCCGAGGACCAGCAGCTGTCGATCTGGTCGAACGAGTCGATGAAATCGGACGCGTTCGAGGGATTCCACCTGTCTGATCTGGAATACGGTGTCCGGATGCACCACGACGGCTTGCGCGCCCTGATCCCGGTGATGACGCGCGAAAGCGCGCCACCTGAAGGCGAAATGGCTGCCATCAACGCAGAATTGCTTTCCAAATCCGGAACCGCAGACGTTAACGTAACAGCAGGATGAACGCACAGAAGGGGGCCTTCCATGACGATCACCCGCCGCACGACACTTGCCACGCTGGGCGCCGCACTGGCCGCGCCCTACGTCCGCCCCGCGAGGGCCGCCGGGGGCAGCCTGAACGTCTACAACTGGTCGGACTATATCGGCGAGACGACCATCGCCGACTTTACGTCCGAGACGGGGATCGAGGTCGTCTATGACCTTTACGCCTCGGCCGAGGAAATGCAGGCGAAGATGCTGGCAGGCTCCACGGGCTACGACGTGGTGGTCATGGCGGGCCTGTCGATGCCGCAGTTCATCAAGGCGGGCATCTACGAGAAACTCGATCGGTCGAAGCTGACGAACTGGAGCAACCTTGATCCCGAAATCCTGAAGATCGTCGAGGGCTACGACCCCGGCAACCAGTATTCGATCCCCTACATGTGGGGGTCGGTGGGCGTGACCTACAACCTCGACATGGTGAAGGAACGCCTGCCCGACGCCGACCTGTCGGACCTTGGCACGCTCCTGAAGCCCGAGAACGCCGCAAAGCTCGCGGATTGCGGCATCTCGATCCTGGACAGCCCCCAGGACATCGGGATGATGGTGCTGAGCTATCTGGGCCTTGACCCCGACGACGCGACGCCGGCCGACTATGCCAAGATGGTCGAGGCGTTCAAGCCGATCCGGCAATACATCGCCACCTTCGACAACTCGAACTACCTGACCGCGATCCCGAACAAGGAGCTGTGCGCGGTCAACAACTGGTCGGGCGACTATGGCGTGGCCAAGGCGCGCGCCAAAGAGGCGGGGATCGACATCAACCTGGCCTATTTCGTGCCCAAGACCGGCGCGCCGGCGTGGTTCGACCTGCTTGCCATGCCCGCGGACGCGGGCAACAAGGACAACGCCTACACCTTCCTGAACTACATGCTGCGCCCCGAGGTGATCGCGCCCTGCACGAACCTGACCGGGTACGCCAACGCCAACAAGGCGGCGACGCCCTTGGTCGATCCGGCCATCGTGGCCGACCCGGCGGTCTATCCCGACGAAGAGACGCTGAAGCGGATGTACACGCCGCACCCGCAGACCGAGGAGCAGGACCGAGATCTGATGCGGGCCTGGACCGAGATCAAGGCGGGCTGAGGCGATGCACGGACGGGCCATTCCCGAGGGGGCGGCCCTCGCCGGGCGGACGCAGGGTGAGACGGACTTCATCCGCATCGAGAACGTCTCGAAACGGTTCGGGACGTTCCAGGCCGTCAGCGACGTGTCGCTGACCATCGCCAAGGGCGAGATCTTCGGGCTTCTGGGCGGGTCTGGCTGCGGCAAGACCACGCTGCTGCGGATGCTCGCGGGGTTCGAGGAGGTGAGCGCGGGGCGCATCTTCATCGACGGGCAGGACATGGCCGCGGTGCCGCCGTGGTCGCGGCCTGTGCACATGATGTTCCAGTCCTACGCGCTGTTCCCGCACATGACGGTGGAAAAGAACGTGGGCTATGGGCTGAAGCACGAGGCGATGACGGATGCTGAGCGCAAGGACCGCGTGCGGGCGATGCTGGACCTTGTGCAACTGACCCAGTTCGCCCACCGCAAGCCGCATCAGATTTCGGGCGGTCAGCGGCAGCGGGTGGCGCTGGCCCGCGCGCTGGCGCGGCAGCCGAAGCTTCTGTTGCTGGACGAACCCCTGGCCGCGCTGGACAAGAAGCTGCGCGAGCAGACGCAGTTCGAGCTGATGAGCATTCAGGCGCGGACGGGCGTGACCTTCGTCGTCGTCACGCATGACCAGGAAGAGGCGATGACCCTGTCCGACCGGATCGCGGTGATGGACAAGGGCCGCGTCCGGCAGGTGGGCAGCCCGACGGAAATCTACGAATTCCCCCGGTCGCGGTTTGTGGCTGATTTCATCGGGACGGCGACGAGTTTCGAGGGCCGTGTGATCGAAGGCGACGGACCGGCGGGCACCGTCCGCGTGGAGGTGCCGGAGATGGGCGGGGCAGTGCTGGCCCGCGCCGTGGCGGGAGTGACGGCGGGCAGCGCGGTCACGCTGGCCCTGCGCCCCGAGAAGGTGACGATCTCGCGCGAGCGGCCCCCCGGTGCGAACGTCCTGGAGGGGGTCGTCGCCGACCTCGCCTATTTCGGGAAGGATTCGCTTTACCGGGTGCGGCTGGCCTCGGGCAAGCTGGTGCTGGTCCATGCCGTGAACGCCACACGGGGTGGCGAGGCGGCGCGGGTGGCGGACTGGGAGGACCGCGTGTGGCTGTCGTTCGACCCGGCCTCGGCCATCCTGCTGACGGAATGAGAGGGATGCCAGGGGAACAGTCACCCTCGCGCCTGTCGGTCTGGTTCAACCGGCGCGGATGGTCGGACATGGTGATCGGCCTGCCCTATCTGTGGCTGGTCGCCTTCTTCCTGATCCCCTTCCTGATCGTCGTGGCAATGAGCGTGGCCACACGCACCTCGACCGCGCCGCCCTTTGGCTTTGGCGGCGAGAACCCGGTCGTGAACATGGCCGGTTACGCGCGGCTCTTCCATGACGACCTGTACATCCGGGCCTTCCTGACCTCGCTTCTGAACGCGGCCACGGCCACCGTATTGTGCCTGCTGGTCGGCTATCCGATGGCGCTGGCCCTGACGCGGGTGTCGCGGACCTGGCGGTCGATCCTTCTGATGCTGGTGATCCTGCCGTTCTGGACCTCGTTCCTGCTGCGCGTCTATGCCTGGATGGGGCTGATGGGGTCGAACAGCTGGTTCAACCGCGCGCTGACAGCCGCCTGGAACTGGCTGGTGCCGCAGGACTGGGCCTTGGCGTCGATCCCGATGATGCATTCCAACTTCGCCGTCGTGCTGGTCATGGTTTATACCTACCTGCCCTTCATGATCCTGCCGCTTTACGCGAGCCTGGAACGGCTGAACCCGACGCTGGACGAGGCGGCGATGGACCTTGGCACGCGGCCCTTCGGCGTGTTTCTGGACGTGACGCTGCCGCAGTCCATCTCGGGCATCATCGCAGGCGGAATGCTGGTCTTCATCCCGGCGGCGGGGGAACTGGTGATCCCGACGCTGGTGGGCGATGCGTCAAGCCCGATGATCGGCCGCGTCATCGCCGACGAATTCGCGGTGGCGCGGGACTGGCCGATGGCCTCGGCCGTCGCGGTCGCGCTGCTGATCCTGATGGTCGGGCCGATGATGATCTACAGCCACTACCAGGCGAAGTCCGAACAGAAGCTGAGGGCCGAGCCATGAGGCGCCGCCCCGTTTTCCTCATCACCGTCCTGTGCTTTGGCTTCGCGTTCTTCTACGTGCCGATCCTGTCGATGATCGTCTATTCCTTCAACGCCTCGCGGCTGGCCACCGTCTGGGGCGGGTTTTCGACCAAGTGGTATCTGGCGTTGTGGAAGAACCCGCAGGTGCTGGATGCGGCTGTGCTTTCGCTGAAAATCGCGCTTCTGTCGGCGACGACAGCGACGATCCTCGGCACCCTGTCGGGCCTTGCGCTCGCGCAGTTCAAGACGTTCCGGGGCCGCACGCTCTATTCCGGCCTTGTGACCGCGCCGCTGATCATGCCCGAGGTCATCACCGGCATCTCGTCGCTGATGATGTTCATCCTGATGGCGCAGTGGATCGGCTGGCCGTCGGCGCGGGGATTCACCACCGTGACGCTGGCCCACATCACCTTCTCGATGGTCTTCGTCTCGACCGTCGTCTACGCCCGCCTGATCGAGGCCGACCGCGCCATCGAAGAGGCGGCGATGGACCTGGGTTCGCGACCCTGGCAGGTGCTGCGCGACATCACGCTGCCGGTCATCAGCCCCGCGATCCTGTCGGGGTGGCTGCTCGCCTTCACCATCTCGCTTGACGACGTGGTCATCACGTCTTTCACCACCGGGCCGGGGACGACGACGCTGCCCCTGCTGATCTGGTCGAAGGTCAAGCTGGGGGTGACGCCGGACATCAACGCGCTCGCCACGCTGATCGTGCTCTTGGTCGGGACCGGGGTCGTCATCGCGGGCCGCGTGATGTGGCGGGCCGAGCGGCGGCGTGAGAGGGACACGCAGCTCGCCTATCAGGCGAACGCGCTGTGACAATGGCGGAGGCGCGGGTGGCGTTGGCGACGCCTTTGGGCGTGCCGGGGTCGGGCCGGGTGCGCTATGGCGCGGCGATGGCGCTGTGGCGGGCGGGGGCGATGACGCTGGGGGAACTTGAGGCGTATCGGATTTGCGCGTCGCTGGACAGCGAGGATCCTTCGCGGGTGGCGGCAAGCGCGGGTGACGGGCGCTGGGCGGATCGCGCGCCAGCGATCCGGTCGGCAGGTGAAGGGAAGCGCGAAGGAGCGATTTTGGCGGCGATCTGGGGGATCGACGCCTACCTGGCGACCCTGCCCGGCCCCGGCGTGGCTGAGGTACGGGCGGGGATCGCGGCCTTCGGAAGTGGGGCGGTAGCGGCTGCCGTGTCCACCCGGCCGGCGCCGGAGGACCTGCTGTCCCCCGCATTGCGCGCGCTGGACGCCACGCATGCCGACCTTGCCGGCGCGATCGCCGCCGTCGCCCCGCACCTCGACTGGATCACCTATGACGGCTATCCGCCCGACCGCATCGGCCCGTCTTTCGGCACGGGCCATGCCTATGCGAACCTGATCGACCCCGGTGGGCCGATTGCGGCCCCCGACTTCTGCCTTGGCCTGTTCCTGATCGCTCCCCATGTCCTTTACCGCGATCACCACCACGCCGCGCCCGAGCTTTACGCCCCCCTGACTGGCCCGCATGGCTGGCGGTTCCATCCCGGCGGGCCGCTGACCATCAAGCCAGCGCATCAGCCCGTCTGGAACGACCCCAACCGCCCCCATGCGACCAAGGTGGGCGCGGTGCCGTTCCTCGCCATCTTCGGCTGGACGCGCGATGTGATGGAGGTGGCCGAGGTGATCGACGCGCCCGACTGGCCTGCGCTGGAGGCGCTGCGGCTGTGACCGGGGCACCCGACCTCATCATCATCGACGGGGCCATCCGCACGATGGACCCCGTGCGCCCACATGCCGAGGCGCTTGCCATCCGCGCCGGGCGGATTGTGGCCTTGGGGACCTCGCCAGACATCCGCGCGCTGGCGGGGCCCGGGACGCGGGCCGTGTCGGCGGGCGGGCGGCTGGTTCTGCCGGGGTTCCAGGACGCGCATATCCACCTGATGGACGGGGGCGTCGATCTGGTGACCGCCGCACCCCTGTGGGACGTGCGGTCGGTCGCGGGGCTGCAGGCGGCGCTGGCGGCCCATGCGGCGGCGAACGACCTGCCCCTCGTTATGGGCACCGGCTGGCAGCCGGGGACCTTCACCGAAGGCAACCTCACCCGTGCCGTGCTGGACGCGGTGGTGCCGGACCGGCCGGTGATGATTTACGATTCCAGCTACCACTCCGCCTGCCTGAACTCGGCTGCCTGCCGGATGGCGGGCATCGTCGCGGGGCGCGCCGATCCGCCGAACGGGCGCATCGTGCGCGACGGCACGGGCGAGCCGACGGGGATGCTGCACGAGGACGCGGTGACGATGGCCGCCGCCGCCCTGCCTCAGGTCGATGACCGGGTGCGGGCGGCGGGCTTGCGGGCGGCGCAGCGGCTTGCCAATCGTCACGGGATCACTGGGGTGCTGGATGCCCGCGTGACCGAGGATCAGCGCCGCATCTATGCCGCCGCCGACCGGGCGGGGGAGCTGACCCTGCGGGTAGCGGGGACAGCGCTGGTGCGCCCGGGCGACGCCCCCATGCAGACGGTTGAGCGGCTGTCGGACTGGCGGGCGGAAGGGACGGACGGGTTCCGGGTGCATTCGGCGAAGTTCTTCCTGGACGGCGTGATCGAAAGCCGCACCGCCACGATGCTTGCCCCCTATGCCGATGCCCTGGGCGGCAATGCGCCCCTGCTGTTCGACCCGGCCGAGATTGCGCCGCTGTTCACCGCTGTCGATGCAGCGCGGTTCCAGATTCACACGCACGTCATCGGCGACGGCGCGGTGCGGGCGGCGCTGGACGGGTTGCAGGCGGCGCGTGACGCGAACCGCCCCTGGCCCGGGCTGCACCAGCTGGCGCATCTGCAAGTCGTTGATCCCGCAGATATTCCTCGCATCGCGGCGCTGGGCGCGATGGCGAACATCCAGCCCCTCTGGGCGCGGTACGACCCCGACATTCCCGATGACTGGCTGGACCTTGTCGGCCCCGAACGCGCCGCGAACGTCTACCCCTTCCGCCGCATCCTGGATGCCGGCGCGGCGTGGTGCCTGTCGTCGGACTGGGCGGTTTCGACCCTGAACCCCTTCCCGATCATCGAAACCGCCGTCACCCGCGAACCGGGCAAGGGCGAGACAGCGCGCCCGCCGTTTTTCCCCGCCGAACGCCTGACGGTGGAAGAGGCGGTTGCAGGCTACACCACCGGCGCGGCGGCAGCCTGCTGGCGGACGGGGCACACGGGGATGCTGCGGGCGGGGTATTCGGCCGACCTGATCGTGCTTGACCGCGACATCTTCACCTGCCCCGTCAAGGACATCGCGGATACGCAGGTCCTGCTGACGCTGTTCCAGGGCCGCGAGGTGCATCGGGTGGGCGGCTTTGGGGGGTGACGGCCCGGCGGCGCGGCACGCCCGGCCTGGCCGACAAGGCCCTTGATTTCCTAGGAAAACTGCGTGTCTCTGGTCAGGCGGTGCGGGCGGGGAGGACGCGGCATGGACCTGAAAACCCTGGCGGGGCGCACGGCGGATGATCTGCGCAACGCGACCCAAGGTGTCGATCCGGGTGCCTTTGACGCGCTGGCCGCCGAGATCGCGGGGGCGGGGCGCATCCTGATCCACGGCGCGGGGCGCGAAGGGCTGATGATGCGCGCGCTGGCCATGCGGCTTTACCACCTTGGCCTGGATGCGCATGTGGTGGGCGAGATGGACGCGCCACCGGCGGGGCCGGGCGATCTGCTGTTCGCCAGTTCCGGGCCGGGTGCCTTGCCGACCATCCTGGCGCTGGTGCAGATGGCCCGCGCGGCGGGTGCCCGCACGGTCTGCATCACTGCGCAACCGCAGGCGCCAGTGCCGTCGGCCTGCGACCTGGTGCTGACCATCCCTGCGCAGACGATGGCCAATGACCGGGGTGGATCCGTTTCGGTCCTGCCGATGGGGTCGGTCTTCGAAGGCGCGATGTTCCTTTTGTTTGAAGCACTTGTGCTGACGCTTCGCGACCGCCTGAACATCACGCCCGAAGCGATGCGGGCCCGTCACACGAACCTGGAGTAGACCCCGATGAGCATCTGGCAGACCCGCTTTTCCCTGACCGGCCGCAAGGCGCTTGTGACCGGCGCGTCCAAGGGGATAGGGGCCGAGATCTGCTCGGTTTTCGCCGAGGCCGGGGCGGATGTGGTCGCCGTGGCGAGGGACGGCGATGGGTTGGCGGACGTTAAGAAAACGGTTGAAAAGATTGGGCGCAAGTGTCTGACGATACAGGCAGATATGGCGGACCCGGAGGCCCCCGCCCGGGCGGCGCGGGCGGCGCTGGACGCGTGGGGCACCATCGACATCCTGATCAACAACGCCGGGATCGCCCGCATCGCGCCCGCACTGGAGTTGTCGGCTGCCTGGTGGGACGAGACGATGGCCGTCAACCTGCGCGCGCCCTTCATGCTGGCGCAGGCGCTGGCGCCGGGGATGATCGCGCAGGGCTGGGGCAAGATCGTCAATGTCAGCAGCCAGACCGGCGTGATCGCGCTGGACGACCATTCTGCCTATGCCGCCTCGAAAGGGGGTTTGAATTCATTGACAAAATCGCTCGCCACCGAGTGGGGGCGGCACAACGTTCAGGTGAACGCGATATGCCCGACGGTGGTGATGACCCCGATGGGGCGGCAAGTCTGGGGCAAGCCCGAGAAGGGCGACCCGATGCGCAACGCGATTCCGGCGCGGCGGTTCGCCGAGACGGTCGAGATCGCGGATGCGGCGCTGTACCTGGCGTCGGATGCGTCTGGGATGGTGAACGGGCATCTTCTGCTGGTGGATGGCGGGTTCACCAGCGTCTGACACGGAGGGCCCGGACGCTGGCCGGGCGGTGTCGTCGGGCACCCGTTGGGGCGTAGCTTTTGCGTAGCTTTCGCGTAGCTTTTGCGTAGCTCACGCGTAGCTACGCGGCGTGCGCTGCGTCACGGGAACAGCAACGGCAGAACGCGCGGCATCGGCGCGTCACGCGACCCCGCCGGAACCGTGACCCGACGCCATGCCCGCGGCCGCGCGGACCTCTTCGGCCAGCCGGACGGCCTCATGCGCGCGGGGCTTGGACAGCCCCGCCAGCAACAGGTAGGCGACCGGCGTCACGAACAGGGTCGAGACGGTGGCAAGACCCAGCCCGCCGACGATGATCCAGCCCAGGACCGCCCGCGCCTCGGCCCCCGCGCCCGACGCGAAGACAAGGGGCAGTGCGCCGAGGACGGTGGCGATCATCGTCATCGTCACCGGGCGCAGGCGGATCAGGCAGGCGTTGCGGATCGCGTCGCGCACCCCCTGCCCCTCGTCCCGAAGCTGGTTGGCGAACTCCACGATCAGGATGCCGTTCTTGGCCATGATGCCGACCAGAAGCACCAGCCCGATCTGGGCGTAGAGGTTCATGCTGCCCCCGGTCATCACCAGCGCGAAGACGGCGCAGGCCAGGCCAAGAGGCACGGTCGCCATGACGACGACCGCCGAGACGAAGCTTTCGAACTGTGCCGCGAGGACCAGAAACACGATGGCGATGGCGAAGGCGAAGGTCAGCCCGACGCCCCGGTTGCTGTCGCCGAGCGCCTTGGCCTCGGCCAGCGGCACGATACGGCCGCGGTCGCCCAGCACCTCGGCGGCGAGGTCCTGGACCTTCGCGAAGGCGGTGCCGACGGCGAAATCCGGCGTGAGGCTGGCCGTCACGGGCACCGAGCGGGCCTGGGATTCGCGCCCCAGTTCAGGTGCCACGGCGCGTTCGGTCAGGGTGACGAAGGACGAGATCGGGATCATCTGGCCGTTGCCCGCGCGGACGAAGATGCGTTCAAGGTCGCCGGGGTCGTTCACGGGGTCGTCGGTCGAGACGAGCTTGATGTCGATGCTTTTGCCGCCTTCGAACACGGTGCCCACAGTGCGCCCGTCGAGCACGGCCTGCAGCGCCTCGCCCAGGCCCTCGATCCCGATGCCGAGGTCAGCGGCGCGGGCGCGGTCGACCTGGACGAAAAGCTGTGCCTGCGTGGTGTCATAGCCCAGCCGCACGTCGCCGAAGAGGGGGCCGAAGCGCGGGTCGTCCTGCATCCGGTCGATCAGGCGCTGGGCATCGGCGGCCAGCGTGTCGTAGTCGCTGCCGACCACCACGAAGGACAGGCCCTGCCCCGCGCCCCGGATGCCGAGCGAGTTCGACTGGATGGGGGTGACGCGGACGCCGATGACCTGCCGCAGTCGGCCCGACAGTTCGGCCGCGATTTCGGCTTGCGTACGCGTGCGGACAGCCCAGTCGGCGAGCGTGACGACCATGAAGCCCCGGTTGGTGCCACCCTGCCCGGCGATGGAAAAGACGGTGCGCACCTCGCCCGAGGCGCGGTAGGGGGCGAGCACATCCTCGATATCGCGCATCTTGCCGTCAGTGTAGTCGAGCGAGGCACCCTGCGGGGCCTGGATGTTGAGAAGGATGAGCGAGCGGTCCTCGGCGGGCGTCAGTTCCTGTCGGAGCCCGCTGTAGAGGAAGATGGCGGTGACCGAGAGTGCCGCCGCGAGGGCGACGACCACGAACGGCGCGGCAAGGCAGCCGCGCAGCAGCGCGGCGTAAAGCGCGGCGAGCGCGCGGCCGAGGGCCGCGACGGGGCCGCGACGGGTGTGCCCGTCCGCTGCGGCGCGGGCGGTGAGCAGGCGGGCCCCCAGCACAGGGCAAAGGGTCAGCGCGGTGAAGGCCGACAGCAGGACGGCGATGGCGAGCGTGAAGCCGAATTCGCGGAAGAGCCCGCCGGTCTGGCCGGGCAGGAACGACAGCGGCACAAAGACGGCGGCGAGCGTGGTCGTGGTGGCGATGACCGCGAAGAACACCTGCCGCGTGCCGAGGACCGCCGCCGCGCGCGGCCCCATGCCCGCCGCGCGGGCGCGGACGATGTTTTCCAGAACGACGATGGCATCATCGACGACAAGGCCCGTGGCCAGGACCAGCGCCAGCAGCGTCAGGATGTTGACCGAGAACCCGGCCAGCCAGATCGCCGCGACCGTGCCCACCAGCGACACCGGGATCGCAATGACCGGGATCAGCGTCGCCCGCAGGTCGGCGAGGAAGACCCAGATGATCGCCGTGACGATCAGGACCGACAGGGCCAGCGCCACCTCGACCTCGTGGATCGCGCCGTCGATGAAAGTGGCGGTGTCGTTTGTCACGAAGAGGCGCACGTCCGGGGGCAGCGATGCCTGCAGGTCGGCCACGATGGCGCGGACAGCCGCCGAGATGTCGAGCGCGTTCGACTGCGCCTGCCGCAGGATGCCAAGGCCAATGCCGGTTTCGCCGTTGGCGCGCAGGTTGGTGGACCCGTCCTCGGGGCCGAAGCTGACCGAGGCGACATCGCCGAGGCGCACGTCGGGGGTGATCTGCAGCGCCTCGAATTCCGGGGCGGTGGCGACGGCGGCAGTGGCCCGGACGAGGATCGTCTGGCTGACGGAGCCGAGCGAGCCTGCGGGGCTGTCGAAGGACACATCGGCCAGCGTGCGGGAGACGTCGGCGAGGGTCAGGCCGCGGGCGGCGAGCTGCATCTGGTTCACGTCGACCCGCACGACCTTGTCGCGGCCGCCGTAGATTTCGACGTCGGCGACACCGGGGGCGGCCAGAAGGCGGTCTTCGATCCCGTCCTCGACCAGGCGGGTCAGGTCCTCGGCCGTGAGCGTGGGCGAGGTCAGCGCGAGGCGCATGACGGCCTGGGCGTTCGGGTCGGCCTTGACGGCGCGCGGCGGGTCGGCGGCGGAGGGAAGGGTGCCCGCGATGCGCGCCACGGCGTCGCGGATGTCGGTCGCGGCGATGTCGAGGTCGGCATCGGTGCGGAATTCGACGGTGACGCGGCTTTGGCCGAAGCGCGAGGAGGAGGAGACGGCCTTCACCCCCGCCACGCGCGCCACCGCGCCTTCGATGGGGGCGGTGACCTCGCGGTCCACGGTTTCGGGGGCGGCACCGGCATAGGTGGTGGTGACCGAGACCACGGGGCTGTCCACCTGGGGCAGTTCGCGCACCTCGACACCGCCGAGGGCCGCGAGGCCCGCCATGACGATCAGCGCGTTCGCCACGAAGGCGAGGATCGGGCGCGAGACGAGCGTGGCGAGGAGGTCGCGGCCGTGTGCGGTCGGGGTGGCGACGGGGGCTGCGTCAGCCATCTGTCGTGCCCTGTTTGGCCGGTTGCGGGCCCGCGACGTCGGCCTTGGCCCCGGGCCGGAGCGAGGACATGCCCTCGGTCACGACAAGATCGTCCGGTGCGAAGTCGGCATCCACGATGACCGCCTCGGCGTCGCGCTGGCGGATGCGGACCGGCAGTTTCTGCGCCGCCCCGCCGCGCAGGACCCAGACGTAGGAGCCTTCCGAGGCCCATTGCACCGCCTTGGGGTCCACCGCAGGACGCGGGTCGGAGCGGATGTCGATGGTCAGGGCGATGGCCATGCCCGGGCGCAGGCGGTCGCCGTCGTTCGGAATCGCGGCCTGCACGCGCAGGGTGCGGCTGGCGGCATCGACCTGGTTGTCGACGGCCGACACGCGCCCGGCGATGGGGTCGCCCCCGGCCGAAACGGCCTGCGCCAGCACGGGGTCGCCGACCTTGAGCACGCTTGCCAGCCTTTCTGGCACGCGGAAATCGACCAGAAGGGTCGAGCGGTCCTCGATCTCGGCGATGGCGTCGCCGGGCGAGACAAGATCGCCCGCCTTCGCCTCGACGATGCCGACCCAGCCGGGCGCGGGGGCGGTGATGACATGGCGGGCCAGTTCGTAGTCGGCCTGCCGTTCCTCGAGCGCGGCCTGGCGTGCGGCAAGCTCGGCCTCCTGGATCTGGATGTCGGTGGTCGCGCCCGACCCCTGCAGGCGCGTCAGCCGTGCCAGCGCGCGGTCAGCGTTTTCGCGCACCAACGCGGCACGGTCGCGGGCGATGCGGGCGTCCTCGGCATCGAGGCGGGCGACTTCGGCCCCGGCCTCGATGAACTGGCCCGAGGTAACAGCGACGGTTTCGATCCGGCCTGCGATTTCAGGGGCAAGGGTGGCGGACCGGATGCCGCGCGCGGTGCCGATCGAGGTGACGCGGTCGGCGGGTTCGCGGAGGAAGACGGGAATGGCAACAACCCGCACCGGCGCGCCGCCCTGGGCGCGCGATGCGCCGGGGGGCTGTGCGGACCTGGACGCGGCGGACGCGTCATCGGCCGCAGCGGGATCCGGAATGACCCCGACGGCGCGCAGCGCCGCACCGAGGCCCGCACGGTCGAGCCAGTCATGCGAGGCCGGAACGAACGCGGCCCAAAGGACGACTGCGGCAACGGCAACGGCAACCGCCCCTGCCGCCTGCTGCCACCATCTGAGGGCGCGTCCCGCCAGTTCATCCTCCGCCCATCGGCCTGCGTGCCGGCGTCTGACCCTAGCCGGGTCGGACCACTGCGGAAACTATAGCGGCCCGGACGCCGAAAGCCACGGAATGCGGGATGCCGAAGCGGAGACAATGGTGCGGACAATGCCGAACCGTTTCCCCCCTAGGGTCGGCAGGGGACGTGGCGGCCGCGTTCCATGCGCGCCTTAGCGGGACGAGAACGCGACCCACCCGGCCCGAAGCCGCGCGATGGCCGTGACCGCGCAGGCAAGCGCAAAGCCATAGGCCAGCGCCGGGAACCATGCGGGCCACAGGCACATGGCGATGAAGACGGCGATGGTCTCGGTGCCCTCGGTCAGGCCGCCGAGGTAGAAGATGCCCTTAGACGGGTAGCGGTCCGACGACAGCCTTTGCTGCGCCGCGATGACGGCGAAGGCCAGGAAACTTGATCCGGTGCCGACGAAAGCCGCGATCAGGACCGCGGCAGGAAGCGCGTTCGTTGCCGGTCCGGCGATGGCAAACCCAAGGGGCACCAGCGCGTAGAAGAGGAAGTCGAAGGCGATGTCGGCAAAGGCCCCCCGGTCGGTGGTGCGGGTCGCGCGGGCCACGGCACCGTCCAGACCGTCGGCCAGCCGGTTCAGCGCGATGGCCGCAAGCGCCGCTGAGGGCAGGCCGAGCGCGAGAAGGCCGAAGGCGACAATGCCGAAGCCGAAGCCCGCCAGCGTCAGCGTGTCAGCGCGCACCCCCTGCGCCGCCAGCCACCGCGCGGGCGGGTCGAGCAGGCGGTGCTGGACGGGAAGGATCGCGCTGTCAAACATGCGCCTAGCCCCGCCGCCACGCATGGTAGCGGTCAAGCAGCGCCAGGACGCGCGGATTGACGTGCGCCTTGCGCCATTGCCCGGCGGCGGCCTTGTTCGCCTCGGCCAGCGTGGGGTAGCTGTGGACCGTGGACAGGATGCCGTTCAGCCCGATCCGGTGCTTCATCGCCAGCACGTATTCCGCCAGCAGATCGCCCGCGTGTTCGCCCGCGATGGTGACGCCCAGGATGCGGTCGCGGCCCGGCTGGGTCAGCACCTTGACGAAGCCCTCGGTCGCACTGTCGGCGATGGCGCGGTCGAGGTCGTCGATGCCGTAGCGGGTGACCTCGACAGCGATGCCTTTGGCCTGCGCCTCGGCCTCGGTCAGGCCGACGCGGGCGATTTCGGGGTCGGTATAGACGGCGGCGGGCAGCACGCGGTAGTCGGCGCGGAAGCGGCGGACTTGGCCGAAAAGCGCGTTGACGGCGGCGAACCAGGCCTGATGTGCGCCCGCATGGGTCAGTTGGAACGGGCCCGCCACGTCACCGGCGGCGTAGATGTTGGGGTAGAGGGTTTCGAGGTAGTCGTTGGTCTCGATCACCCGGCCCTTCGGGATGCCGAGTTCCTCGAGCCCATAGCCGTCCAGGCGCGCATCGCGCCCGACTGCGACAAGAATTTCGTCGCAAGCGATGCGGCGGGTGGTGCCTTGCGCCTTGACCTCGACCCAGCGCGCGCCCGCGTCGCGCCCGGCGGCGGTGGCCATGCTGTCCAAGAGCACCTCGACCCCGTCCGCGCGCAGCGACGCAAGGACCAGCGCCGCGGCCTCGGCATCTTCGCGCGACAAGAGCCGGGGGCCGCCCTCGATCAGCGTCACCTCTGACCCCAGCCGGGCGAAGGCCTGCGCCAGTTCGCAGCCGATGGGGCCGCCGCCCAGCACCGCCAGGCGCGGGGGCACGGCGTCCAATTCGGACAGCCGATCCCAAAGCGTGTCGGAGGTGAGGAACCCGACCTCGGACAGCCCCGGCAGGGCGGGCACGCGGGGGCGGGCGCCGGTGGCGATGATGATCGACCGGGTGGTCAGGCGGGTGGGCGCGCCGCCGCCCCCGCCGTCCTGCGAATTGGGCGCGATCTCGACCGTCCAGGGGTCGATCAGGCGGGCGCGGCCCTGCAGCACGTCGACGCCGAGGCTCCGGTAGCGTTCCACGCTGTCATGCGGCGCGATGTCGGCGATGACGCGGGCGATGCGCGCGGCGGTCTGGCGGAAGGGCACGGTCGGCGTGGCGGGGGCCAGGCCGTAGCGGTCGGCGTGGCGCATCTGGTGGGCGAGCTTGGCCGACCGGATCAGCGCCTTGGACGGCACGCAGCCATAGTTCAGGCAGTCGCCGCCCATGCGGCCTTCCTCGACCAGGGTGACGCGCGCCTTGACGGCGGCGGCGATGTAGGACGCGACCAGCCCGGTCGCGCCTGCGCCGATGACGACGAGGTTGCGGTCGAACCGCGCGGGCCGGGTCCAGCGAGCATAGAGGCGGCGGCGGCGGAGGGCCTGCATGAGGGCACGCGCGATCCAGGGGAATATCCCGAGCGCCACAAGCGAGCCGATGACGGCGGGGGTGGCCACGTCGGCGGGGTGGGCGATGGTGGCAAGGCGGGTGCCCGCGTTGACGTAGAGAAGGGTGGCCGGGACCATGCCGAGAAAGCTTGCCCAGGCGAAGGTGCCGAGCGGAATCGCGGTGAGGCCCATGAGCAGGTTGACCAGGAAGAAGGGCACGACCGGGATCAGACGGAGCGTCAGAAGGTAAAGCCAGCCGTCGCGCTTGACGCCCGCATCGACCGCGTCAAGCCGTCCGCCGAACCGGGCGCGGACGGTATCGCGGAGCAGGTAGCGCGCCGCGAGGAAGGACAGGGACGCGCCAAGGGTGGCGGCGACGGCGACAAGGGCGGTACCGGTCCAGACGCCGAAGAGCGCGCCGGCCGCCAGCGTCATCCAGATCGCGACGGGCAGGGACAGCGCGGTCACGGCGACGTAGGCGGCGAAGTAGGCACCGAGCAGCAGACGCGGATGATCGGCGCGCCAGACCGACAGGGCGGCGACGCGGGCGCGCAGCCAGTCGGCGTCGTGCCCACCGGCAAGCATCGCAGCCGCGCCGATGACCAGCGCGAGCGCCACGAACGCGGCAAGCCGCCTCATCGGCGGCACGCCGGGCGGTCCCGCATCGTGGCGGACGTCGCGATCAGGTCGTCGGGCAGGTGCACGCGGGCTCTCGCAGTATCGATGGACGACTTGTCGCAGGGGCGGCGCACAAGGGCCAGACGGGAACGGACCGCGTCACGCCCCTTTTACCCGATGTTTCAGGCAGGGGGTCCGGCCCGCTTGCCCATTGCCGACGGAGGGGAACACGGGCAAGGCTGGCCCGCGCGGCGCGTTTCGCGCCGGAAGAGAGGAGCAGGTGGCATGATCCCGAACCGTCTGAAGCAGCTGTGGGCCGAGGGCCGCGCGACGGCGAACGGGTGGCTGTCGATCGGAAGCCCCTTCGTGGCCGAGATCATGGCCGCGCAGGGCTATGATTCGCTGACCGTCGATCTGCAGCACGGGGCGTTCGACTATTCCGCCGCGCTGCCGATGCTGCAGGCCTTGCGCGCGTCCGGAACCGTGCCGCTGGTCCGGGTGCCCTGGCTGGAGCCGGGGATCATCATGAAGGCGCTGGACGCGGGGGCCTACGGCATCATCTGCCCGATGGTGAACACGGCGGAGGATGCGGCGCGGCTGGTCAGTTACTGCCGCTATGCGCCGGTCGGGCAACGCAGCTACGGGCCGACGCGCGCCCTGTATTCGGCGGGTGCCAATTATGCGGCCGAGGCGAACGGGCAGATCCTGGCCATCGCGATGATCGAAACCGCCGAGGCGCTTGAGAACCTGGAGGCCATCGTGGCGACGCCGGGGCTGGACGGGATCTACGTCGGCCCGGCGGACCTGACGATCAGCCTGTCGGACAATCAATTGCCCCCGGGCTTTGACCGCGAGGAGCCGATGCTGGTCGAGGCGCTGCAGCGGATCGCGGCGGCATGCAACGCGGCGGGGATCGTCGCCGCCCTGCATTGCGGAACGGCCGACTACGCGATGCGCGCGATCGGCTGGGGCTACAAGATGACGACGATCGGCGGAGGGGACGCGCGGCTTCTGGCGGCGGCGGCGGCGGCCAGCGTGGCGCGCTTTCGCGAACTGTCGGCAGGGGCTGCCCCCACCGCTGCCCCTGCGGCCGCGCCTGCACGCGCGACCGACCGGCCCGGCTATTGACCAAGCCGGGCGGTCAGACCGTGGCGGTCGCGGTCATCGTGACGGGCCCGCCGTCGATGCGGATGCGCAGGGCAAGGCCGCCGTCGCTTCCGCGGTGCGCCTCGGCCAGCGCCGCCTGGCCGCAGATATGCGGGGCGACCCCGCGATAGGCGAAGACGCCGGGCGTCTGGCCCAGCACTTTCGCGGCCAGGTTCATCAGGATGATCGCCTGCATCGGCCCGTGGACGACCAGCCCCGCGTAGCCCTCGGTTCCCCTGGCGTATTCCGGGTCGTAGTGGATGCGGTGGCCGTTGAAGGTGAGCGCCGAGTAGCGGAACAGAAGGGTCGGAGATGAGGTGAAGGCGACCGAGTCAAGGGGCGCCCCGAGGTCCGGTGCGGCGGGCGGGGCGGCGGGCGGGGCGCCCGGCACATGATCGGGTCGGTAGACGATATCCTGACGTTCCTCGATCACGGTGTCGCCATCGGCGAGCATGCGGTTGCGCAAGGTGACAAAGCCAAGCTTGCCGGACGCGCCGTCCTTCAGCGCGATGCTTTCGACGGTGCTGTCGCGCGTTACGGTCTGGCCCTCGGCGATCGCGCCCTTGAACCGCAGCTCGCCCCCCGCCCACATGCGCCGCGGCAGGGGCAGCGCCGGGATGAAGAGGCCGGTTCGCGGGTGCCCGTCGCGGCCGAGGTCGGCGGGCGGGGCGATTTCGGGATTGAGCGCCCAGAAGATGCCAAGCGGCACAGGACGGTCTTCGATCAGACCGGCCAGGGTGGCCCGGAACTCGGCGATCAGGCGGGGGGTCAGGACCTCGCTGCGCGTGAACCTGCGCCCAATCCAGTCGTCGAAGCCGGTGGTCATCGTGGCCCCCTTGTCCAGGTTCCGTGCCGCCCTGCGATGCCCGACGGACCGCCGATGCGCAAGTCTTGACCGCGTACGGGCGGTGTCAGCGGAGTCCGGCGGCACGTTCGCGCCAGAGGGCGCGGTAGGCGTCAAGGCCGGGAAGGGTCAGTGGGCCGACGGGTTCGGGCCGGGCCGGGAACGCGACCTTTTTCCCCAGCGCCCCGAAGGCCAGCGTCGCGGCACCCATCGCGGTGCCTTCGGGGCTGGTCGAGGCGAAGACGCGCTGGGCGGGGCGCAGCGCGGCCAGCAGGCCGAGCATCGCGCGGTTCTGCACCAGTCCGCCATCCACCACCACGTCGCCGCGCGATCCGAGGCCATCGAGCGCCTGGTCGGTCATCAGGGCCACATACAGGGACGCGACCGCCACCGGGTCGGCACCGGTATCGACATGGCCCGCAGCGCCGGGGAACGGACCACCCGGCGCGAAGGACGGTAGCGCCATCCGCCCCTGCGCCACGGCCTGCGCCAGCTGCGAAGGATCGGCTGCGTGCCTGGACCCACCCGAGATCACGTCGAATTCCCGCCCGCCCATGAAGCGCGCGGTCGCCACCGGTTCGCCCAGGGGCGTCACGTTCGCCAGCATGTCGCGCGCAGGGTCGAGCGCGCCCAGCGGGCAGGCCGGGTTGAACAGGATGACCCAGGTGCCGGTGGAGACAAGGGTCACGTCCGTCAGCCCCTGGCTGCGGTGAAAGTGGAAGGCCGCGTTGCTGTCATGGACGCCGTTCATCACCGGAAGGTCGCGCCCGCCCGCGCGCAGGGTGCCCATGATCTGGCCAGCAGGGGCCAGGGGCGGGAACTTTTCGCGCCAGCCCATGCGGTCAACCAGCGTGCTGTAGTCGCCCTTGAGCGGGTTCCACAGGTGGGAGTGGCAGCCGAGGAAGCTGACCTCGGACGCCAGCGCCGCGGTCAGCCGCCAGACCCAGTACTGCGGATAGGACAGGATATGGTCGGCCCCCGCGACCAGACCCGGCGACAGCCAGTCGCGCAGGAAGATATGGCGGGCATAGTTCAGCCCGGCGGGCAGGTCGGGCGAGAAGGTTTCGGCAAAGGGCGGCGCGACGGCGGCGAAGGCGCGGTCGGCGTCGGGCGGCATGGGCTGTTCGTAGTCGAGGATCGGGGCCGCCAGCCGACCGTCGCGGATCAGCGCGAAGGCGCAGCCGTGGGTGGAAATCATCAGGCCGGTCAGGTCAAAGTCGCGGGCCAGATCGTCAAGGCTGGCGCGCAACCAGCGTTCGACCCCCTCGGCATCCAGGCAGAGAAGCCCATCCACCACCCGGCTGTCCTGATGCGTGCGCCGCTCGGCCAGGGTTTCGCCCGCGTGCGAGAAAAGCACCAGTTTGGCGTTCGTCTTGCCCAGGTCGAACACGGCCAGCGCTTGGGTCATGGGCTTTCTCCCTCGGGTGGAACCTCGGCCACGATCACGCGGACGCCCGCGGCCTCCAGCATCCGGCGATCCTCGGGTGTGATGGCGTCGTCGGTGACCAGCGTGCCGATGCGCGCGAGCGACATCAGCTCGTAACGCGCGCGGAGGCCGAACTTGCGGCTGTCGGCGAGCATGACGACCTCATCGGCGCGGGCGAGGAGCTTTTCGGCCTCGCGCACGATCAGGGGGTTCGATTCCATCGAGCCTTGGGGGCCGATGGCCTGCGCGCCGATGAAGAACCGCGAGGCGTAGAAGTCGGGCATGGTGCCGGACGCGGCGAAGAGGATGCCGGGTTCGCGGTAGAGATCCCCGCCCGACAGGGTCAGGTGGCAGCTGCCATGCTGCGACAGGGCGGCGGCGAGCGGCATGGAGTTGGTGAAGATGCGGACGGGCCGGTGGGCCAGGCGCTCGGCGAACAGAAGGCAGGTCGAGCCGCCGTGGATGATGATGCTGTCACCATCGCGGACAAGGCGTTCGGCGGCCGCAGCGATGGCGCGCTTGGCGCGCACCGCGAGCGTCTGGTTTTCGCCGAAGGGCCGGGCCGAAGTCAGTTCGGGCGCGCCGCCGTCCTGCGCGGCGATGCCGCCGAAGACCTTGCGGACCTGCCCCCCCGCATGAAGCTTGGCGATGTCGCGGCGGATCGTGGCGGGCGAGGCCTGCACGAGGTCCTGCAGGTCGCGCACGGTGGCGAAGGGCCGCGTGCGCAGCGTTTGCAGGATCAGGGCGATGCGATCATTCTCGATCATTCTGGCACTCTTGCGGCGCACTTATGATTATTCACAATCAACGGGATCGGTCAACTGTGCTGCCATGCAGCATGCTTGACGAACTTCCCTCAGCCTTGTTTATTGATACTCAACCCCAGGCCGGCCCCGCAACAGAATCCGCGTGAACGCGGACGGGCGAACGGGACGGGCCGGTTTCACCCGGCGGGCGACATGGGAGGGAGGCGATGACCACAGCGGCCCCTTGGGCAGTCGGCGGTGCGGGCGTTGCCCCGCCTTGTCCTGCGGGGTGCGCCGGGTGAGTGCGCTGATTTCCCTGGCGGGCGTGTCCAAGACCTTTGCGGGCGTGCGCGTGCTGTCGGACGTGTCGTTCGACGTGCGACCCGGTGAGGTTCACGCGCTGATGGGCGAGAACGGGGCGGGAAAATCGACGCTGATCAAGATCATGGGCGGGGTCCACCGCCCCGACCCCGGCGGCGAGATCCGGGTGGGTGGCCAGCCTGTGACCTTCCCCACGCCGGGCGCTGCGGCGCAGGCGGGGATCGCCATCGTCTATCAGGAACTTTTGCTGTTTCCCGAGCTGTCGGTGGCAGAGAACATCTTCATCGGCCATGCGCCGCGCGCGTCGATGAACCGCCTCGACTGGGGCCGGATGCGGGCCGAGGCGCGGCGGCTGCTTGACGACCTCGACAGCCCGCATATCGACGTGGACCGGGCGGTGGGAACGCTGTCGGTGGCGAACCGCCAGCGGGTGGAGATCGCGAAGGCGCTGAGCCAGAATGCGAAGGTCGTGGTGATGGACGAGCCCACCGCGTCCCTGACCGACGCCGACGTGGCGCAGCTGATGCAGATCGTGCGGCGTCTGCGGGAACGCGGCGTGGGTGTCGTCTATATCAGCCACAAGCTGCCCGAGGTCTTTGCACTGGCCGACCGCGTGACGGTACTGCGCGACGGTGCGCTGGTCGGCACCCTGCCCATCGCCGAGGTGGACGAGAAGAAGATAGTATCGATGATGGTCGGCCGGTCGATCGACCAGCTGTTCCCGAAGGTCCCGGCGCAGATTGGCGCGCCGGTGCTGGAGCTGAGGGGCGTGTCCTCGGGGCCGATGGTGCAGGGGGCGTCGCTGACCCTGCGCGCGGGCGAGATTCTGGGCATCGCGGGGCTGGTGGGGTCGGGGCGGACGGAACTGGCGCTGACGGTGTTCGGGGTGACGCCTGCGACGGCGGGGGAGATTCTGCTGGATGGCAAGGCCGTGCGGATCACCAGCCCCCGTCAGGCCCGCGACCTTGGCATCGCCTATGTGCCCGAGGACCGGGGCGCGCAGGGCCTTGTCCGGCCCCAGAGCATCGCGCAGAACATCGCCCATACCGTGCTGAGGCGGCTCACGCGGATGTTCGTGGTCAGCCGCAAGGGCGAGGATGACCTGGCCCGCGCGTCGATCACGCAGCTTGGCATCCGCGCGCGGGGGCCTGCGCAGGCGGTGCGGCAATTGTCGGGCGGGAACCAGCAGAAGGTGGTGCTGGCCAAGTGGCTGGCGACGAAACCCCGCATCCTGATCATGGACGAGCCCACGCGCGGCATCGATGTGGGGGCGAAATCGGAGATTCACGCGCTGATGTCGCGGCTGGCGGGCGAGGGGCTGGCGGTGCTGATGATCTCCTCCGAACTGCCCGAGGTGCTGGGCATGTCGGACCGCGTTCTGGTGATGCGCTCGGGGCGGCTGGTCGCGGAGTTCGGGCGCAAGGACGCGACGCCCGAGGCGGTGGGTGCGGCGATGACCCTGTCGGAAAGGGATGTGGCATGACCGATGCCGCCCTGCCCTATCGCCGCCCCGGCGGATTTGCGCGGTTCGTGCAGGCCTATGGGCAGGAGCTTGTGGTTCTGGGTGGCATCGTGGTGCTGATGGCGGTCGTGGGGGTGTACAACCCGCGCTTCCTGTCGGACACGAACCTGACCAGCATCTTTGCGGGCAACGCCTATATCGCGGTCGCGGCCA
>JAESFG010000385.1_pt1 | contig 52094 bp, 46 predicted proteins | sample 9269371 | NCBI WGS metagenome assembly JAESFG01 (sample SAMN14506227, study PRJNA617093) | algae metagenome | isolation source: Aetokthonos hydrillicola CCALA 1050 (B3-Florida) and co-occurring... | place: USA: South Carolina | collected 2013-01-01 | reverse complement strand
AAACCCCACGGCCGAAACCGGGAACCAGAGGTGCGGCATCGACCCCGTCTTTCTCGGAGCCGATCGCTTCAGTCTTGCGAGAGAAGCCGGAAATGCCATACCCTCACGGGTAAGGCCAGGACAGCAAGCAAACCCGACAGAACTTCCGTCGGGCACGGCGCCGCCGCCCTCGTTGGTGAGGCGGGTTATAGTCCTCCCCCCATCCGGCTGTCAACACGCTCTGTCGAAAAAAGTTCACGTGTCCGTTCGAACCGGCGATTTGGGCAATTCCGTCAAGGGCTTGCCATGCACGATTCGGAGTTGCGCCGCGCCGCGGGCGGGACGGAGGCCGGCGCCGCGCCCGATGCCCGGCCGCCCCGCCGAAAAGCCGCGGCAGGCCCGCCCTGAGGCGGCCGCGACAAGGCGCGGACGCGGTGAGGAAACGCCTCAGCGGCGCGGGATCGTGCTCTCGGAGGTCGTGCCGTCCCGATAGACGAGGCGCACCGTGGCGGCCCGGGTGGCCGCCGGCACCTTGGTGTAGCCCGCCTCCCCCGGCGGATTGGCGAAGGGGTCCTTCGGGTCGCAGGGCGGCAGGCCGATCGGCGCGGCCGGGCCGCCGTCGAGCGACAGCGTCGCCTGCGCGATGGTGCAGCGATAGGAGACGAGATGGGTGGTGTAGAGGAGGAGCCCGTTATAGTCGCGGAAGGCGACCCAGGCGCCCTTGGTGAGCTCCAGCGCCTGCTTCTGCTGCGCCATCAGCGCGCCCATCCCGTCGAAGGGCAGCCTGAACGGACCGACCTCGTCGCCGCGCAGGTCGCGGTACTTGACCTCGACGGCCTCCGGCTCCCGCCCCGGAACGATCGAGATGTTGGTGTTCGGATAGGGCCGCCCCGTGCGCGGGTCGAGGCCCCAGCCGCCGCTCGCCTCGACGAAGTCCTGCGTCGGGTCGAGCCGGTAGCTGAAGCCGAGCGCCGCCTCGGGAAGCTGCACATGCACGGTCCAGTCGCTGTTCGACCGCTGGATCACGGTCTGCGGCTCGACCGGCGTCTTCTGCAGGGCGGCGGCGACGACGCCGTAGCGGTTCCTGGCCGCCTGCTGCCACTGGTCGAGCAGCGACTGGTCGAGGAAGTGCTCGCGCAGCGCCACCGGCGCCGCTTGCAGGAAGCGGCCGAGGGCGTCGCGCTCGCGCCGCTGCTCGGCGAGCGTGCGGGCGCCGAGCCGCGCCTCGGAATATTCGTCGGCGAGGAGATACCAGGCGGGGCCGTAGAGCGGCCGTTCGGCGACGAAGGCCTCGAGCTGCGCGCGCCGCTCGCTGTCCTCGGCGAGGGTGGCGGCGGCGAGCCGGCGGGCCGGCGCCTCGCCACGCCCGTCGAAGGAGGCGAAAACCTCGCGCGCCGCGGCGCGGCCGTCCTGCACGCGCACCAGCGCGGCGAGGCGGAGCCAGGCATCGACCGCGTCGAGGTCGAAGGCGGCGAGCGCGAGATAGTCGCGCCGGGCGGCGGCCGCGTCGCCGCGCGCCTCGGCCATGCGGGCGTTGTGATAGAGCTCGGGCGGGGTGCGCGGATCGGCGATGCCGGCGCCCGCGGCGGCGAGCGCGGCGTAGCGGCGCGACAGGGTCTCGGGCGAGGCGGCGAGCCGTTCGGCGGCGGCGGCCGCCTTGGCCGTCGCGTCCTCGGCCTTGCGCGGCGGTGCATAGGCGGCGACCGGGCGGGAGGCGTCGAGCGGGGCGGCGGGCGGCACGACCGGCGGGGCGGCGGGCGCCCCGGCGGCGTCGCCGGCTTTGGCCGCCTCGCCCATGCCGGGCTCGGCGGGCGACGCCAAGGCGAGCGTACCCCCGGCCCCTGCCGGGCGGGCCGGCGCGCCGAGGCGGGCGGCGAGGCGCTCCACCTCGCCCTTGTCGAGGCAGGCGCGGCAGGTGCTCAGATAGTCCTGCAGGCGCTCGCGGCTCTGCGTCTCGGTCGCCTCGCGCAGGAGTTCGCTTTCCCGGTCGATCTGGGCGAGGCGGCCGCTCGCCGCGGTTCGCACCGACCCGGTGTCGGCGTCGGCGGCGAGGCGCATCAGCTTGGCGCGGTCCCAGCCGGCGGCGTCGAGCAGATGCGTGTCGCGCGCCCAGGTCGACCCGGCATCCGAACCGCCGAAGAGGTCCGGCCGCAGCACCGCCACACCGCCCACGAGCGCGAGCACGACGGCCGCCGCGGCGCCGGCGCCGAGCCAGACCTTGCGTCGGCGGGCGGGCGGCACGAGGTCCACGATGGTGGTCGGTTCGCTGCGCGGGCCGGCCGTCTGGCGCAGGCGCTGGCCGGTGATCGGCTTGCCGCCCGCACGCGCCCAGCCGAGCGCCTCGCGGAATTCGCGGATGGAGGCGGGCCGCGCGGCCGGATCGAGCGCGAGCGCCCGGTCGATGCCGTCGAGCAGTTCGGGCGACCACGCGGCGGGATCGGCGACGGCGGAGGCCGTGCGGATATGCGGATCGGGCCTGGTGCCATGGGCGACCGCCGAGAGCCGCGCCATCGGCTTCACCGGCGGGCGACCCGTGACGCAGGCATAGAGGACGCCCGCGAGCGCGAAGATATCGGTGTAGCGGCCCTGCGCGACCGCCTCCGGCTCCTGCTGCTCGGGCGGCGCGAAGGACGGATTGGCTACCGCGATGGTGGAATCGCGCACCAGGTCGAGGCCGTCGGCGAGCGCGCCGAAGTCGATCAGCACCGGCTCGAACACGTCGCGGCCGCGCCGGCGCGTGCGGATCATGATGTTGCGCGGGGAGAGATCCCGGTGCATGGCGCCGAGGTCGTGCAGATAGTCGACCGCGTCGAACACCGGCTCCATCACGGCGCGCAGCGTCGCCTCGTCGAGCGTGCCGCGTTCGGCGACGATGTCGGAGAGCATGCGCCCCTCGACGAATTCCATCACGAAGAACACGCTGCCATGGGCGCGAACGACATTCTCGCCACGCACGATGCCGGGATGGTCGTAGATGTCGACGAGCCGCTGCGCCTCCGCCTCGAAGCGGCGCAAGGCCGCCTCGTAGGAGGCCTTGTCGACGCGGCTCGACAGCACGACGGAGCCGTTCTGCCGATGCGCCAGGTTGGCCGGGAAGAACTCCTTGATGGCGACCCGCCGCTCGACCAGCCCGGTCGCGGAGGACGCCTCGTAGGTGATGCCGAAACCGCCCTGTCCGAGCACGCCCCCGATCACATAGCCGCCGACCTCAGAGCCGGCCGGGAGGGCGTCCACAAAATTCTCTACCGCCAAAATACAGGGCTCCCGCACCGCGACGCACACGAATGCCGATGAGCATACTCGTGTTATGTTTCCGCCGGATTGCGTTCGTCAAACCCGGTCCGGACGGGTATTCGGGGTGCCGCGGAGACGGCTGGCCGGATGAAAACCTCATACATCGGCAACAATAGGTAAGATCAAGACAAGCGCTCGATGACTGACCTGTCATCGACAGCTTGGTTGCACCATCGCGTGCGGACCTGCAAGGTCCGGCACGGATCTCTGGTCGATTTCAATTTTGCCGTGCGCTGCGTCGCTTCAAGTCTGAAGTCCTCGCCGACCGGCGACCGCAAACGGACGGTTCGGCCCATCGAAGTCTTTGGCGGCAGGCCCAATGTGTCGGCTTATCTGAATTCGAGACCAGAGCCCTGGCTTTCGGCCATTACCCCTCGACCTTCAGCACCTGGATGAAGGCCTCCTGCGGGATTTCGACCTTGCCGAACTGGCGCATGCGCTTCTTGCCCTCCTTCTGCTTGTCGAGGAGCTTGCGCTTGCGGGTGGCGTCGCCGCCGTAGCATTTCGCGGTCACGTCCTTGCGCAGCGCGCGGATCGTCTCGCGGGCGATGATCTTGCCGCCGATCGCCGCCTGGACGGGGATCTGGAACATGTGCGGCGGGATCACGTCCTTCAGCTTCTCGCAGATGGCGCGGCCGCGGCTCTCCGCGCGGGTCTTGTGCACCAGCATGGCGAGGGCGTCGACCGGCTCGGAATTAACCAGGATCTGCATGCGGACGAGGTCCGACGGGCGGTAGTCGGTCAGGTGGTAGTCGAAACTCGCATAGCCCTTGGAGACCGACTTCAGCCGGTCGTAGAAGTCGAACACCACCTCGTTGAGCGGCAGGTCGTAGACGACGAGGGCGCGGCTCCCCGCATAGGAGAGATCGATCTGAATGCCGCGCTTGTCCTGGCAGAGCTTCAGGATGGAGCCGAGATACTCGTCCGGCGTCAGGATGGTCGCGCGGATCCAGGGCTCCTGGATCTCCTCGATGCGGGTCACCTCCGGCATGTCGGCCGGGTTGTGCAGCTCGATCTCGGTGTCGTCGGTCAGCCGCATCTTGTAGACGACCGAGGGGGCGGTCGCGATCAGGTCGAGGTTGAACTCGCGCTCGAGCCGCTCCTGGATGATCTCGAGATGCAGCAGGCCGAGAAAGCCGCAGCGGAAGCCGAAGCCGAGCGCGGCGGAGGTCTCCATCTCGTAGGTGAAGCTCGCATCGTTGAGGCGGAGCTTGCCGACCGCGGCGCGCAGGTCCTCGAAGTCGGCCGCGTCGACCGGGAAGAGGCCGCAGAACACGACCGGCTGGGCGGGCCGGAAGCCGGGCAGCGCCTGGGCGGTGGGCTTGCGCTCGTCGGTGATCGTGTCGCCGACGCGGGTGTCGGCGACCTCCTTGATCGAGCCGGTGAAGAAGCCGATCTCGCCCGGGCCGAGTTCGCCGACGTCGCGCATCTTCGGCGTGAAGAAGCCGACGCGCTCCACGTCGTAGCTCGCGCCGGTGCCCATCATGCGGATCTTCTGCCCCTTCTTCAGGGTGCCGTCGACGACGCGGACGAGCACGACGACGCCGAGATAGGTGTCGTACCAGCTGTCGACGAGCATCGCCTTCAGGGTCGCGTCGGGCTCGCCGCGCGGCGGCGGCAGGCGCGTGACGATCGCCTCGAGCACGTCGGGAATGCCGAGGCCGGTCTTCGCCGAGATCATCACCGCGTTGGAGGCATCGATGCCGATCACCTCCTCGATCTGCTCGCGCACCCGCTCGGCGTCGGCGGCCGGCAGGTCGATCTTGTTCAGGATCGGCACGATCTCGTGATTGTTGTCGATCGCCTGGTAGACATTGGCGAGGGTCTGGGCCTCCACGCCCTGGCTCGCGTCGACGACGAGGAGCGAACCCTCGCAGGCCGCGAGCGAGCGGGAGACCTCATAGGCGAAGTCGACGTGGCCGGGCGTGTCCATCAAGTTGAGGACATAAGTCTCGCCGTCTTTCGCCTTGTATTGCAGGCGAACAGTCTGCGCCTTGATGGTGATGCCGCGCTCGCGTTCGATGTCCATGTTGTCGAGCACCTGCTCGACCATCTCGCGGCTTTCCAGGCCACCGGTCGACTGAATCAGCCGGTCGGCCAGAGTCGACTTGCCATGGTCGATATGCGCGATGATCGAGAAGTTGCGGATGTTGGCGAGCGGCGTTGTCATCGGTACCCAAATCTTCGGAAGGTCGCGCGGCTAGATATCATCGAACCTTGCGGCGTCCAAGCACGGCTTGGCCCATGCGACGGCCGGGCGCGGCCCCGCCGGTACGCCGGCCCCGAGGCGGCGGCTCACACCCGCGGCCCGGCTTCCGGCTCGCGCTGGTCGGGATAGAAGAGGCGGAAGTCGTCCGCGTAGCGGGCGAGCACCAGCTCGACGAGCCGGCGGTCGGCGAAGAGCGCGAGCACGTCGGAGCGGTCGCGCCGGCGCACATTCACCTTCGGCAGGTCGCCGAGATCGATCCCGGTCAGGGCGGCGACCTCGGCGCGGACATGCGCCCAGTCCTCGTCGAGGCGCTCGTAGCGGCCGACGAAGCGCGGCACGACGCGGCCGTCGACCGTCAGCATGGACGCCTGCGAGCGGAAATGCAGGTCGGACCGGCGGTCCGGGATGTCGGCGATCCGGTCGAGGAAGGTCGCGAAGTCCTGGCCGGGCCGGAAGCCGAGGCGCTCGAAGCTCGGCAGAAAGACCTTCGGCTTGCCGACCATGTTCGACCAGCAGGAGACGGCGCGGTCGAACGGGTTGCGCACGATGGTGAAGCTCAGATGGTCCTGGTAGCGCGCGAGCACCGTGCGGCCGGAGACGAGCGCGGCATCGTGCGCCCCCTCCCCGTCCCAGAAGCGATCCTTGTTGGCCGGCAGGTCGACGCCCGGCTTCAGGTCGAGATGGGCGGCGAGCACGCCGCGGATCGCCGTGTTGGCGACCTTGGGGATGCGGCCATAGACGAGCTTCAGGCGCGGGACGACGACGAAGTGGCGGTCGCGGTCCGGGCGGAGCCGGTCGAGGGCGTCGTCGACGAGGCGCATCAGCTTCATGGCCGATGAATAGCGGCGCCCGCCCCGCGCCGCAACCGAGCCGGCGCCGCCCGGCCGGCGGGGCGCGAAACCGCCGGCCCGGCCATGCGGCCCTTCCGCGCGGGCGGGCGATGGAGTATTGGCAAGGCATGAGCCAGGACATCGACAGCCTCGACACGATCATGGGTCTCGCGCCGGTCATTCCGGTGCTGACCCTGGACAATCCGGAGACCGCGCTGAAGATCGGCCGGGCCCTGGTGGCCGGCGGGCTGCCGGTGCTCGAGATCACGCTGCGCACCGCGGCGGCGCTCGATTGCATCGAGGCGTGCCGCTCGATCGAGGGCGCGGTGGTCGGTGCCGGGACGGTGCTAGACCCCGACCAGCTGACCGCCGCGGTCGCGGCCGGGGCGGCCTTCATCGTGTCGCCGGGCGTCTCGCCGAAACTCCTCCATGCGGCCGCCGGCTCGCCCGCGCCGCTGCTGCCGGGCATCTGCACGCCGAGCGAGGCGATGTCGCTGATGGAGCACGGCTACCGGCGCATGAAGTTCTTCCCGGCCGAGCCGTCGGGCGGCGTCGACTATCTGAAGGCGCTCGCCGCGCCCTTGGCGGACCTGCGCTTCTGCCCGACCGGCGGCGTGACGCCCGCATCGGCCCCGCGCTACCTGGCGCTGAAAAACGTGCTGTGCGTCGGCGGCTCCTGGATGGTCCCGGCCGACGCGGTGGCGGCGGGCGACTGGGGGCGCATCGAGGCGCTCGCTCGCGAAGCATCGGCGCTCCCGCGCGCGGCGTAATGATCCCGTCTTGCAAAGTTCTTAATATGTCGGGAGGCTGGAGCCAGGCCGTCCGCCTTTCGCGGCGGCAGCGTGGGAGGTTCGCATGTTCGATGCCAAGAAGTTGCTCGATCAACTCGTCGGTCCGCAGGGAAGCGCGATGGCCGACCAGGTCCTCGGCCAGGGCAAGGACGTGCTCGGCCAGGGCCTCGGCATGGCCGAGGAGCTCGCGAACAAATATGTCGGCGCCGATACCGTCAACAAGGTGAAGGACTACGTCAACGCCAACCCGATGACCACCGGGCTCGGCGCCGGCGGCCTGCTCGGCCTCGTGCTCGGCACGGAGTCCGGCCGCGCGGTCGGCGGGTCGGCCGCGAAGCTCAGCGCGCTCGCCATGATCGGCGGCCTCGCCTACAAGGCCTTCACCGACTGGCAGGCGAGCAGCGCCGGAGCCACGGCGCCGGCCGCTCCGCCGGAAGTGGTCCCGCCGCACGAGGCGAACGAGACCGCCAAGACCATGATCGTCGCGATGATCAACGCCGCCAAGGCGGACGGCGTGGTCGACCCGAAGGAATATCAGACGATCCTCGGCAAGGCCTCGGAAGCGGGGATCGAGCCGGCGGCGCAGGCGTTCCTCGACGCGGAACTGTCGAGCCCGGTCGACATGGACAAGGTCGTGGCGCTCGCGACCTCGCCGGCGATGGCGACGCAGATCTACGCCGCCTCGGCGCTCGCCATCGTGCCCGACAAGGCCTCCGAGAAGGCCTATCTCAAGGAACTGGCGAGCCGCCTCGCGCTCGACCCCGGTCTCGTGGCCGAGATCGACCGCCGCGTCGCCGCGGCGCACGGCTAGAGCCTGTCCCGTCCGGATCGCAAGGATCCGGACGAAAAATGACCGGCTCAAGCCCTTGAATCGAGAGCAATTCCTCTTCTATCGGATGATTCCGTCCGATCGGGCGATGCTCCAAGGCGCAGAATTTCGCCGGCGTCCATGCGGGCGCCGGCGTTCAACTCGTCCAATGAATGGATCGTGGTCGCGGAGCGCCCGGTCTGAGGCCTCGTCTCAGGCCTCGGCGTCGTCCGCCATGTCCTCATCGGCGCTCGGCTCGTCGTCGGGCGGGACCGGGGATCCGGTGAGGTTGCGCTCGATCTCGCGCAGGAGCTTGCGCAGCCGCTTGCGGTCCTTGTCGTCGAGGCCGGCGAGTGCTTCCTTCTCGAGCCGCTTCCAGGCGCGGTCGACTTCCTCGATGCGGCCGCGTCCCTCGTCGGTCAGGTGCACGCGGGCGAGGCGGCCGTCCTGTTCGGAGGCGACGCGCTTCACGAGCCCCTGCGCGGCGAGCCGAGTGATCATCTTGGTGACCGTCGGCGGCTGCACGCTGAGCGCCTGGGCGAGCTGGCTCATCGTCTGTCCCTCGTTGTCCGCGAGGGACTTCAGCACCGTCTCCTGGCCCGGATGCAGGCCGACGCGGGACAGGTGCGACCCGGACCGCGAGCGGTGGGCTTTCGCCGCCTGGGCCAGTCGATAGGTAACGGTCTTTCGATAATTGAAGGTCATGATGAAGGGTGGCTTAGCAGTTTGCCATGTCAATTTATTGAACGTCGGCGGACGGCCCGATGAAGCCGCGCGGATCACCGATCCGCGCCGACGACTCCAGCCGGGCAGGCCGAAATCCCTGCTAGAACTTGAGCATGGCCTTTTCGACGCGGGCCAGGAACGCGGCGCGCTCATCCGCCGTCACCCGGTTCATGTCGTATTGAGCCAGATAAGTGACCGAGCCGGGAAGCGCGATCACGGCGCGGAGGACGCGCGTCACGACCTTGCGCGGCGGGTCGCCGACCAGGAAGGCGCGCAGCCGGTTGCCGCCATAGGTGGTCACGCCGGCGAGCTTGCGGATGTTGGACAGCGCGGGCACGACCCTGCCGTTTTCCAGCTTGAACGACACGCCGGGCAGGAACACCCGGTCGAAGAAGCCCTTCAGGATCGCCGGAAAGCCGAAATTCCAGACCGGCGTGCAGATCACCAGCGCCTCGGCGTCGAGCACCCGCTGCACATAGGCGTCGACCGGCGTCCGGTTCGAGGGCACGTCGTGGTAGCCGAGCCGCTCCTCGCGGGTGAGCACCGGCGAGAAGCCTTCCGCGTAGAGATCGCAGTCGTCGACCTCGTGGCCGGCGCGCCGCAGCGCCGACACCACGGTCGCATGCACCGCTGCGTTGAAGCTCGTTTCGACCGGATGCGCGTAGAGGACCAGAACCCGCATCAGGCCGTCCCCGCCTGCAGGCCCTTGAACAGGAACACCTGGCCGGAGCTGAAGTCGTAGTTGGGGTCTTCCCAGGCGATCATCTTGCCCGGATTGAGCAGGCCCTTCGGATCCGCCTCGCGCTTGAAGGCGAGCTGGATCGGGTCGGACTGTTTCATCCCGCCCTCTTCCAGCGTGTAGCGGTGCGGGTTGAACACCGGGCAGCCGTTGTCCTCGAAGATGCGGATGATCTCGTCGAGCCGCTCCTCCGTGGTGTAGCGGACGATCGGCAGGCCGAAGCAGGTCACGTTGCCGTCGAAGCGGACGAATTCCAGGTGGCAAGGAACCTCGTCGCCGAAGATCCGGCAGGTCGCCTCCACGCGCGCGATCTGGTCGGGGAACGGATAAAGCGTCTGCAGATAGGTGATGGTCGGGTCGACGCGCAGGCCGCGCAGGGTCGTGTGGTTCCAGGTCAGTTCATAGGCGGGAGGCAGGCTCTTCAGCTCCTCCGTGTCGGCCTTGTCGGAGCGGAACAGGATCTCGGCGCGGGCGCGGCGACAGAAGGTCTCGAACGCCCCCATGCTCTGCGCCGCCACCATCACCACCACGACCGACTGGTCGCGGCGGATGTATTTCTTGTGGCGCAGGAAATAGTCGTGCGGGACGGGCGCGGCGATCGGCCCGATCTCCTTGGTGAGGATCCCGTCCTGGCGGCCGAGGTCGTCGGCGAAGTGCACGCCGGTCAGGAAATCGTCGAAGCCGACCACGACGTCGACCCAGTCATAGGCGGCGGCGAGCGGCATCTCCACTTCCGTGATGACGCCGTTGGTGCCGTAGGCATGGGCGACCTTCTGCAGGTCGTCGCCGGTCAAGTCGAGCACGCGCGGGCTCGCCTCGGCGGTCACCACCTTGAGGCGGATGATGTTGCCGAGGTCGCGCAAGCCGCCCCAGCGGATGGATCCGACGCCGCCGGAGCCGCCCGCGATGAAGCCGCCGACGGTCGCGGTGCGGTAGGTCGAGGGGTGCAGCCTGAGCTCCTGGCCGGACTTCGCCTGCGTCTCGGCATCCATCTCGGACATGATCGCGCCGGCCTCGGCGACCACCGAGCCCTTGGCGATCGCGGTGACGCGGTTCAGCTCGGCGAGGTTCAGGATGACGCCGCCGGCGAGCGGCATGGCCTGGCCGTAATTGCCGGTGCCGGCGCCGCGCGTGGTGACGGCCACGTCGTACCGGTAGGCGGCGGCGAGCACCGTGACGACCTCCGCCTCGTCCTTCGGGGTGACGACAAGGTCGGCCGTCACATGGTCGAGCTGGCGCTTCAGGACCGGCGAGTACCAGTAGAAGTCGCGGCTCTTTTGCTTGACGAGCTGAGGATTGTCCTCCGTCTTGATCCCGCCGATCGCGGCCTTGAACGCGGCCAAGTCTCCCATCAGGCGCCCCTCTGCATCAGATCGTCGAGTTCGCGATAGTCCGGCAGCGTGCGGTCGATCGCCTTGCCGGCGCGCAGCACGACGCGGGCGGATTCCGGCCGGGCGAGCACTTCCATCCAGGCGCGCCCGCGCAGCAGGACGAGATCGGCCGCGCCGCCGACCGCGATCCGGCCGAATTCCGGCATGCCGAGAATGTCGGCCGCCTCGGAAGCGACGGCGCGCGGCCAGTCGCCGAACGGATGGTCGAGATGCAGGATGCGGGTCGCCTCGCGGAACACTTCGAGCGGGTCGAGGTCGCCATAGGCGTAGAAGGGGTCGCGCGTGTTGTCCGAGGCGAGAGCGACCTTGATGCCGCGCGCCTTCATCTCGTGCAGCAGCGTGACGCCGCGCCAGCGGGGCGTGCGGCCGGCCTGGCGATCCTGGAGATACATGTTGCACATGGGCAGGCTGACGACGGCGATGCCGGCCTCGGCGACGAGGTCGAGGGTGCGGTCGGCCGTCTCGGCGTCCTGGCGGGCGAGCGAGCAGCAGTGCCCGGCAAGGATGCGGCCCTCGAACCGGTGGCGGAGCGCGGTCTCGGCGATCACCTTCAGCGTCCCGACCGTCGGGTCGCCGGTCTCGTCCACATGGAAGTCGAGATCGAAGCCTTCGTCGGCCGCCGCCCGGAACAGCGCGTCGAGGCCACCCTGCAGCTCGGGCACCGGATAAGTGACCGCGCCGAGCACGCGCGTCCCGCTCGTGCGCACCTCGCCGACGATCTCGGCGAGGAAGCTCGGGTCGAGCGCGAAGGGTATGCCGAACAGCGGAGAGGCGGAGAGCTCGATGCGGCCGGCCCAGGCCTCGCGCATGGCGCGCAGCACCGGCCAGGAGACGCGATGCTGCGGGGCGAGGCTGTCGATATGGGTGCGGATGGCGCGCGTGCCATGCGCATAGGCGCTGCGCAGGCCGAATTCCATGCGGCGTCGCACGTCGTCGGCGGTCCAGTTCGCCGTGCGGTCGGCCATCACGCTGTTGAGCGCGCCGTCGAAGCTGCCGTCCGGATTGCGCCGGCGCGGCCAGATATGGCCCTTGTCCAGATGGGTGTGCAGGTCGACGAAGGCGGGCAGCACCATGCCGCGGTCGAGGTCGACGACGGGGATGCCCTGCGTGGTGCCGGTCCCGGCCGGCGCGACGCGCGCGATACGGCCGTCCGAGACGAGGATGTCGACGAGCGCGAGACCGTCCTGGTCGGGCCGCAAGGCGGCGCCCTCCACCAGCGCGGCGGGCACCGTCGCGGCGTTCAGCGTGTAGGTCGCGGCGGCGGGAGGCTCGATCACGGTCGCGGCCATCGGGCTCCCTCAGTTTTCACGGCGGATGGCACTTTCGTGCCAGCGGCGCAGCAGTTCATGGGAGACAAGGCTGGTCAGGCCGTAGATCGCCACGCCGGTCGCGGAGAGCAGGATCAGCGCCGCGAAGAGGCGCGGGATATTGAGCCGGTACTGGCTTTCGAGGAGCCGGAAGGCGAGGCCCGAGCCGGCGCCCGCCGAGCCGGCCGCGAACTCCGCCACCACGGCGGCGATCAGGGCGAGGCCGCCGCCGATGCGCAGGCCGGTCAGGAAGTAGGGCAAGGCCGACGGCAGCTTCAAGAGGAACAGGGTCTGCAGCGGCCCGGCGCCGTAGAGCTCGAAGAGGTTCAGCAGATTGTGGTCGACGCTCTTCAGCCCCTGCGTGGTGTTGGAGAGGATCGGGAAGAAGGTGACGATGAAGGCGCAGATGAGCAGCGCCGTCTGCGTGTCGCGCACATAGACGAGGATCAGCGGCGCGATCGCCACGATCGGCGTCACCTGCAGGATCACCATGTAGGGCGCCACCGCGATCTCCAGGAGGCGCGACTGGGCGAGCAGGATCGACAGGACGACCCCGCCGATGAGCGCCAGGCCGAGCGCCAGGAAGGTGATCTTCACGGTGACGAGCAGGGCCGGATAGAGCGTCCACCAGTCCTTGATCAGCGTCTGGAACACCAGGATCGGGCCCGGCAGGATATAGGGCGGCGTCTCGGTGAGGCGGACGAACAGGTCCCAGGCGCCGATCATGAGGACGAGGATCACGGCGGGCACGAGCACGCGGGCGGTGCGCCCGTTCCAGTCGATGCCGCCCGCGCTCGGGCCCGCGTCCGCTGCGGCGGGGCGCGGCGCCGGGTCGGCGGTGGTGGTCTCGGTCGCGCTCATAGGTGGTCGTTGGCTCCCATGGCGGCGTGCAGGTCGGCGGAGGCGCGGCGGCAATAGGCGGCGTAGACGTCCGAGGTGCGGAACTCCTCGCCGCGCTCGCCCGGCACGTCGATGTCGATCGACGAGACGACGCGGCCCGGACGCGCGGCCATGACGACGATCCGGCTGGAAAGATAGACGCTCTCGAACACCGAATGGGTGACGAACACCACGGTCCAGCCGAGCTGTTCGCGCAAATGCAGGATGTCGTTGTTGAGCTTGAAGCGCGTGATCTCGTCGAGCGCGGCGAAGGGCTCGTCCATGAGCAGGATCTGCGGCCGCGTGACCAGCGCGCGGGCGATCGAGACACGCATCTTCATGCCGCCGGAGAGTTCGCGCGGATAGGCCTTGGCGAATTTGGCGAGGCCGACCAGTTCGAGCGCATGCATGATCTCGTCATGCGCCGCCGCCTTGGTGCGGCCCTTCAGCCGGAGCGGCAGGTACACGTTGCCGAACACCGTCGCCCAGGGCATCAGCGTCGGCTCCTGGAACACGAAGCCGATGTCGTGCTCGGGGCGGCCCTCGGCGTCGTAGGTCGAGGTCGGCCATTCGACCCGGCCGGTGGTCGCCTGGCCGAGGCCGGCGATGATCCGGAGCGCGGTCGACTTGCCGCAGCCGGACGGGCCGAGCAGCGAGACGAACTCGCCCTCGCGGATGTCGAGTGACATTTCGGAGAGCGCGACCGTTCCGTTGGAGAAGGTCTTGGAGATCGACTGGAGCGAGACGATCGGCTTCGCGGCGGTCATGGAGGGAGGGTTCCGTCGGGAGGCCTTGGGCGCGCCGGCCCGGTGCCGCATGGAGGCGCCGCCGGTGATGGCCGGCGGCGCATGGGCGGATGAGGCGGCGGGGATCAGCCGCCGGTCAGCTTCTTCTTCACGTCGAGGCCGACACCCTTGCAGGTGAACTGCGTCGTGAAGGACTTGGTGTAGTCGATGCCGGCGTCGATCACCTTGGCGGCGACCATCTTGCTGTAGAAGGACTTGTGCTGCGCGTCGTTCATGCAGCCGATGCCCTTCGTCACGGAGTCACCCGACTCGACGATGCCGTATTCCTTCATCTTGGCGATGGAGAACGCGATCTGGTCGTCCTTCATCTCCGGATTGTCTTTCTTGATCAGCTCGTTGGCGGCCTTGTTGTCGCCGTAGAGGTAGTTGTACCAGCCGATCGCCGTGGCATCGACGAAGCGCTGCACCAGGTCGGGCTTGGTGTCGACGAGCTTCTTGTTCGTCTCGATCGTGGTCGAATAGGTGTCGAAGCCGCTGTCGGCGAGGAGGAACATCTTCGGCTTCCAGCCGGCCTGCTTCTCCACCTCGAAGGGCTCCGAGGTGATGTAGCCCTGCTGCGCGGACTTCTTGTCCGCGATGAACGGGCCGGGATTGAAGGTGTAGGGCTTGAACTGCTCGTCCTTGAAGCCCGGATAGGCGCTCTTCATCCATTGGAAGTACGAGATGAAGCCGTCCTTGCCCATGAAGATGGTGGGGAGCTTCGCGAGGTCCGCGAAGGTCTCGACGCCCGAATCCGGATGCGCCATGAGGAGCTGCGGGTCCTTCTGGAAGATCGCCGAGACGACGATCGTCGGGATACCCTGCTTGACCGAGTCGAGCGACTGCAACATGTTGCCACCCATGTAGAAGTCGATCTGGCCGGCGACCAGGAGCGAGCGGTTCGCCGCCTGCGGGCCGCCCTGCCGGATGGTCACGTCGAGACCGTATTTCTTGTAGGTGCCGTCGGCGACCGCCTGGTAGTAGCCGCCGTGCTCGGCCTGGGCGAGCCAGTTGGTGCCGAACGTCACCTTGTCCTGCGCCACCGCGCCGCTTGCCGACGCCAGCACGGCGCCGAGCGCCGCCGCGGCCGCCTTGAGGGTCCAATCCATCCGCTTTGTCATCGCCCGCTCCTGATGATCGGCGGCCGTCCGTCGGTCGTGAGGGAGCCGGACAGCCGCTCGTCCCTTGTTCTTGAACTTCGGACATTTCGCAAGACGCGTGCCATGGAGCCGCCGTGTCACTATCAGCGGGGCCACGTGTCTTGTCCAGCGATACGGCCCCGGCCGGGCCCCGGACTGCCCGAAAGTTAGGCATGGCGACCAAGATGTCGGCTGCCCTTGAGAATTGCACCGAGGCTTGTTGCCACAGGTCCGCCCGGCTAGGCTCGGGCTCCCGGTGGGCGCGGCACGGGACCGCCGCGCGGAGGCGAAGCCGTTGAAATCGCTCGAGCCGTCCAGCATCCGACCGCCCTTCGCGCGCTACAGCCACGGCATCGTGGTGCCGGAGGGCGCGCGCCTCGTCTACGTCTCCGGTCAGCTCGGCGTCACCGCCGAGGACGTCGTGCCGGAGAGCGTGGAGGAACAGGCGGAGATCTGTTTTGAGAACATCGCGGCGATCCTGGCGGAGGCGGGCATGGACCTCGCCGACATCGTGCAGATCCGCGCCTTCGTCACCGACCGCGCGCATATGCGGCCCTACATGAATGTGCGCGACCGAACGGTCGGGAGCCCGCCGCCGGCCTCGACCTTGATGATCGTCGGCGGCTTTACCCGGCCGGAGATGAAGGTCGAGATCGAGGTCGTGGCCGCCCGCGCGCCCTGAGCCGCGGCCCGCGGCACGTCTCGTGCCTGTCCCTTCGCTTTCGTATCGACTTCCCTTCGACGGAGAACCCATGCGCGTCTGGCTGAAGAACCCGCTCGCCATTCTGGCCGACGACGCCGGCGGCGGCCTCGTGATCGACGACGGCCGCATCGCGGAACTCGTCGGCGCCGGCAAGGCCCCGGCCCGGCCGGTCGACGAAACCTGGGACGCCTCGCGCCACGTGGTGATCCCGGGGCTCGTGAACACCCATCACCACATGTTCCAGACGCTCACGCGGGCGCATCCCGCCGCGATCAACAAGCCGCTGTTCCCCTGGCTGGAAGCGCTGTTCCCGATCTGGGCGGCGAACGTCAAGCCGGACAATTTCCGCCTCGCCACGCGGCTCGCGCTGACCGAGCTCCTGATGTCGGGCTGCACCACCGCCTCGGACCACCACTATCTCTATCCGCCCGGCATCGAGGACGCGATGGACGTGCAGGCGGAGGAGGCGGGCCGGGTCGGCATGCGCATGACGCTGACGCGCGGCTCGCTCAACCTCACCGCCGACAAGGGCGGCAACGCGGATGCGGGCGCGGTGCAGGACAGCGACGTGGTGCTCGCCGACAGCGAACGCGTGCTCGGCCGCTACCACGACCGCTCGGAGGGCGCCATGCTGCAGGTGGCGCTCGCGCCCTGCGCGCCCTTCAACGTCACCAAGGACCTGATGACCGGCAGCGCGGCGCTTGCGGAGAAGCACGACTGCCGGTTGCACACCCATCTCGGCGAGACGCGGGACGAGGTGCGCTTCTGCCTCGACCAGTTCCAGTGCCGCCCGGTCGACTATCTGGAAGAGGTCGGCTGGATGACCGACCGGGTCTGGGTGGCCCACGGCATCCATTTCAACGGCGACGAGGTGAAGCGCCTTGGCCGGCACGGGGTCGGCGTCTGCCACTGCCCCGCCTCCAACATGGTGCTCGCGTCGGGCCACTGCCGCACGCGGGAGCTGGAGGCGGCCGGGTCCCCGATCGGGCTCGGCGTCGACGGCTCGGCCTCGAACGACAGCTCCAACCTGATGGAGGCGGTGCGCCACGCGCTGATGATCAACCGCCTCACCTATGACGCCACCGTCACCCATCTCGACGCGCTGCGCTGGGCCACGCAAGGCTCCGCGCGCTGCCTCGGGCGGAGCGACATCGGCACGATCGCGGTCGGCAAGCAGGCCGATCTCGCGCTCTACACGCTCGACGAACTGCGCTTTTCCGGCGCGGGCGATCCGATCGCGGCGCTCGTCCTCTGCGGCGCGCACAGCGCCGACCGCGTCATGGTGAAGGGCGAGTGGCGCGTGGTGGACGCCATGCCGGTCGGGGTGGACGTGGCGCGGCTTCGCGCCGAACATGGCGCCGCCGCCCGCCGCTTCCTGGAAGCCCTGTGAAAGACGATCCCATGCCCCGCAAGCGCTTCTGGCACGAACTGACCACCTACGACTTCCGTGAGCCCGGCGTCGCCGACTGGATCGCGATCCTCCCCGTGGCGGCGATCGAACAGCACGGGCCGCATCTCCCCGTCGCGACCGACCAGGTGATCAACGACGGCCACATTGCGCGCACGCTGACGCTCTTGCCGGCGGACCTGCCGGCGCTCTTCCTGCCCACCCAGGCGATCGGCAAGTCGAACGAGCACATCTCCTCGCCCGGCACCCTGACCTTCTCCTGGGAGACGGTGACGCGCGCCTGGATCGAAATCGGCGAGAGCGTCGCCCGCGCGGGCGTCCGCAAGCTCGTCATCGTCAACAGCCACGGCGGCAATGTGCCGATCGTCGACATCGTGGCGCGCGAGCTGCGCGTGCGCCACGACATGCTCTGCGTGGCGACCGCCTGGTCGCGCTTCGGCCAGCCGGACGGGCTCTACGGCGACCACGACCGCCGCTTCGGCATCCATGGCGGCGAGATCGAGACGTCCATCATGCTGGCGCTCCGGCCCGACCTGGTGCGCATGGAATTGGCCGAGAACTTCCGCTCGACGCAGGAGAATTTCGAGCAGGAGTTCAAGCATCTGCGCGCCCACGGCCAGACCCAGTTCGGCTGGAAGGCGCAGGACCTCAATCCGAAGGGGACCGTCGGCGACGCCTCGCTCGCCACCAAGGAAAAGGGCGAGCGCTCGCTCGACCACGCGGCGCGGGTGATGGTCGAACTCTTACAGGACGTGCACCGCTTCGACCTCGCCCGGCTCTGGACGCCGGGCTGAGGGGACCCGGCCGGCGCCGGCCGGGTGGCGCTGCGGCTCAGAACTTCGTGCGCGCCCGCATGGCCGCCGAGAGCGTGCCCTCGTCCAGATAGTCGAGCTCGCCGCCGACCGGCACACCATGGGCGAGGCGGGTGACGGCGATCTCGACGCCCTCCTCCTTCAGATGCGCGAGCCGGTCGGTCACGTAGTGGGCCGTGGTCTGGCCCTCGACGGTGGCGTTGACGGCGAGGATCACCTCCTGCACGGCACCGCCGCGGCAGCGCTCCACCAGCTGGTCGATGGTGAGGTCGCCGGGGCCGATGCCGTCGAGCGGCGACAGCACGCCGCCGAGCACGTGGTAGCGCGCGTCGGTGGCTCCGGCCCGCTCCAGCGCCCAGAGGTCGGACACGTCCTCGACCACGACGATGACGCGGCCGTCGCGACCCTGGTCGCGGCAGACGGTGCAGGGATCGACCGTGTCGACGTTGCCGCAGGTGGTGCAGACGCGCACCTTCTCCACGGCCTCCTCCACCGCCTTGGCGAGCGGCACGAGCAGGCTCTCCTTCTTCTTGATGAGATGCAGCGCCGCGCGCCGCGCCGAGCGGGGCCCGAGCCCGGGCAGCTTGGCGAGGAGCTGGATCAGCCGCTCGATCTCGGGTCCGGCGACGCGCCGTGCCATCTCCGCGTGTCCGCCGGGTTCAGCCTCAGAAGGGCAGCTTCATGCCGGCGGGAAGGCCGAGCCCGCCGGTCAACTCGGCCATCTTGGCCTGGATCTCCTGCTCCGCCTTGGCATGGGCGTCGCGGTGGGCGGCGACGATCAGGTCCTCGACGATCTCCGCCTCCTCGGGCTTCAGGAGCGAGGGGTCGATGCGCACGGTCTTCAGTTCGCCCTTGCCGCTGACGGTCACGGAGACGAGCCCGGCGCCGGCGGTGCCGGTAACGGCGATCTTGGCGAGATCCTCCTGCAGGCCCGCCATGCGGCTCTGCATCTCCGTCGCCGTCTTCATCATCTTCATGAAGTCCATCGCGGGCTCCTTCTGGCTTGTGAACAAGGGATAATCAGTCGTCCGGCGCCCATCCGGGATCGTCCGGGTCGACCGGCGTGGTGAAGGCCTCCGGGGCGAGGTCCTCGCCGCCGGCGAGCGCCACGCCCGGCTCGGCGTCGGCGGCGCCGTTGACGCGGACATCGACGATCTGCGCGCCGGGGAAGCGCTTCAGCACGGCGGCGACGAGCGGATCGGCGCGCGCGTCGGTGACGAGGCGGTTCAGCGCCGTCTCGCGGGTCTCCGCGACGGTGGCGCCGCCCGCCTCGCGCGAGACGACCACCATCCAGCGCATCCCGGTCCATTCGCCGAGCTTCTTCTGGAGCATCTGCGGCAGGTCGCGCGGCGCCTCCGGCGTCAACGACACCTCGATGCGGCCGGGCTCGACGCGCACCGGGCGCAGCTGCCGCTCGACGCCGAGCTTCAGCATGATGTCGCGCTTCTCCGCCGCGAGCGCGGCGATGTCCTCGAGCGAACCGATCCGGACCGCGGGCCCGGCCGGGTTGTCCGGCGCGGAGGCCGGCGCCGGGGCGGGCTGCCGCAAGGCCTCCGGCCCGCCGCCGGCGACGAGGCGCGGGCGGTCGGCGGCCGCATCCGACGAAGCGTCCGTCGGGCTTGACACCGCGTGCGGCGCGCCGGCCGGTTCCGCCGGCCGCGCGGTCATGCGCGGGGCGCCCTGCGGCGCGGCGCCGGAGGCTCCGCCATTGGCCGAGGCCCCGCCCGCCACCGCCGCGCCGGGCGGGGCCGTGAGCAGGCCGTCGCGCAGGAGCCGGATCGCCTCGTCGGGCGTCGGCATGTCGGCCGCATGGGCGATCCGCACGATCAGCATCTCGGCGGCGGGAAGCGCCTTCGGCGCACCGCGGATCTCGTCGAAGCCCTTCAGCAGCATCTGCCAGGCGCGCGACAGATGACGCAACGACAGGGCCTCGGCAAAGGCGCGCCCGCGCGTCAGTTCGGCTTCCGTCGCCGCCGCGTCGGAGGCGGCCTCGGGGACGAGCTTCAGCCGCGTCACGAAATGCACGAACTCGGCGAGGTCCGCGATCACGACCGCCGGATCGGCGCCGATGTCGTATTGCTCGCGCAGTTCCGTCAGGGCGGGCGCGACCGCGCCCTTCATGATGTGCTCGAACAGGTCGATGACGCGCGCCCGGTCGGCGAGGCCGAGCATCTGGCGCACCGCGTCGGCGGTGATCGTGCCCTCGCCATGGGCGATCGCCTGGTCGAGCAGCGACAGCGAATCGCGCACGGACCCTTCCGCCGCGCGCGCGATCAGCTTCAGCGCCTCCGCCTCGACCGGCACCGCCTCGGCGGCGGCGACCTTGGCCAAATGGCCGATCAGCACGTCCGCCTCGATGCGGCGGAGGTCGAAGCGCTGGCAGCGCGACAGGATGGTGACCGGGACCTTGCGGATCTCGGTGGTGGCGAAAATGAACTTCACATGCTCCGGCGGTTCTTCCAGCGTCTTCAGGAGGCCGTTGAAGGCCGCCGTCGACAGCATGTGCACCTCGTCGATGATGTAGACCTTCATCCGCGCGGAGACCGGCTTGTAGCGGCTCGCCTCGCTGATCTCGCGGATGTCGTTGATGCCGTTGTGCGAGGCGGCGTCCATCTCGATCACGTCGACATGGCGGCCCTCGATGATCGCCTGGCAATGGGTGCCGAGCACGGGCATGCGGATGGTCGGGCGGTCGACCTCGCCGGGCACCTCGTAGTTGAGCGCGCGGGCGAGGATGCGGGCGGTCGTCGTCTTGCCGACGCCGCGCACGCCGGTCAGCATGTAGCCCTGCGCGATGCGGCCGATCTCGAAGGCGTTCGACAGGGTGCGGACCATCGGCTCCTGGCCGATCAGGTCGTCGAAGGTGCGCGGCCGGTATTTGCGGGCGAGCACGCGATAGGCGCCCGCCTTCACGGCCGGCGTCCCCTCCGCACCCGGAAGACCGTCACTGGGAAAGAGACCGTCCATGCGGCGGTGGCCCCGTGGCGGGGCCGGCGAGCCCCCGGTAGCGGGACGTCCCCGCGGCGATGTCGCCTCGTCCGCGCGGCGGGCCGCCCCCGGATGGCGAGAACGAGGTGGGAGGCTGACACGCGACCCGTGCCCGACCCGTTGTGGCTGCTTCCTTCCGGACCTGACCAGATTGGCGAGTGGCGACGTCCACCGCCAACCTCCCGGACCCACATATCATGGATTGACCGCCGACTTGCAAGGGTATCATCTCCCGGCTCAGCCGCGCGCCGCCGAGAGATCCCATGCCCGTCTTCGAACTCGATCCCCGCCTCGCCGCCAACTCGGTCGGGGTCCGCGACCTGCCGTTGTCGAGCCTGCGCCTCGTCAACGACGCGCAGTATGTCTGGCTCATGCTGATCCCGCGCATCGCCGGCGCCGTGGAGCTGACCGATCTCACCTTGCGCGACCGGCACGACGTGCTCGACGAAGTGACCGCCGTCGCCGATGCGGTGAAGGCCGAGACGGGCTGCCACAAGCTCAACATCGCGGCGATCGGCAATATCGTGGCGCAGCTCCACATTCATGTGATCGGCCGCTTCCAGGGCGACGCTACGTGGCCGCAGCCGGTGTGGGGCCGCCTGCCCGCCGTGCCTTACGTGCCCGACCGGCTCGAGAGCCTTCGGGCGAGCCTCGCCCAGCGGCTCGCCGGAGCCTGAGGACGCCATGCGGTTCGACGGCCCCGACGACATCGCCGCCCGCATGGCCTATACGGGCAACCGGCTCGACCGGCTCTCCGAGAAGCGCGGCGACGCCGCCTGGGTCGCCAACCTGCTCGGCCGCGCCGACACCCGCTTCGTGCTGTTCGCGGGCGACCGGCCGGTCATCTCGATCGAGGGCTGCGGCAAGCTGAAGGCCTCGCATCCGCGCGTCATCGCCGACCGGTTCGAGGTGGATCCGACCAGCTTCGTCCTGCTCGGCTTCGAGGGCGAGCCGCTGCCGGACCAGCGGCCGTTCGGGCCGACGCCCTGGTTCGCCGCGCAGATCCCCGCAACGGAAGAGGCGGTGGAGGCGGCCGGCACGTTCAAGCTGATCGACCTTCGCTCGCTCGCCCAGCAGGGCGCGCTGCCGGCGGCCGAGCTCGGCGCCCTCGCGCAGGGCCGGGCGCTGCACAACTGGCACCAGACGCATCCGTTCTGCTCGCGCTGCGGCACCCGCTCGGTGATGGCCTCGGCCGGCTACAAGCGCGACTGCCCGAGCTGTTCGGCCGAGCATTTCCCGCGCACCGACCCGGTCGCGATCATGCTGACGGTGCATGGCGACCGCTGCCTGCTCGGCCGCCAGCGCCGCTTCCTGCCCGGCATGTATTCCTGCCTCGCCGGCTTCATCGAGCCCGGCGAGACGATCGAGGACGCGGTTAGGCGCGAGACGCGCGAGGAGAGCGGCATCCTGGTCGGCCGCGTCGACTACCGGGCGAGCCAGCCTTGGCCGTTCCCGGCGAGCCTGATGATCGGATGCGTCGCCGAGGCGCTCACCACCGAGATCACGCGCGACGACGACGAGCTCGAGGATTGCCGCTGGTTCGACAAGGACGAGGTGCGCCGCATGTTCGCCGGCGACCATCCGGACGGGCTGATGCCGCCGAACCGGATCGCCATCGCGCATCACCTGCTGCGCGGCTTCATCGCGGACTGAGCGAGGAGGGGCGGCCGCGAAGCCCGGCCTGAAGGCGCGGCCGGGCGCGCCGGACGGCGCCTCACTCGGCGGCGGTGGAGACCTTGGCCGGCTGCTCGGTCTCGCGGCTCTCCTGCTCCTTCAGCTCTTCGAGCCGCGGCATGGAGACGATGTTGTAGCCGCTGTCGACGAAATGCACCTCGCCGGTCACCCCCGAGGAGAGATCCGACAGGAGGTAGAGCGCGGTGCCGCCGATCTCCTCGATCGAGACGGTGCGGCCGAGCGGCGAATTGCGCTTCTGGAAATTGAACATGAGCCGCGCGTCGGTGATCCCCGCCCCGGCGAGCGTGCGCACGGGGCCGGCCGAGATGGCGTTGACGCGGATGTTGTCGAGGCCGAAATCCATGGCGAGGTAGCGGACCGAGGATTCCAGCGCCGCCTTGGCGACGCCCATGACGTTGTAGTTGGGCATGACCCGGGTCGAGCCGCCATAGGTCAGCGTCACGATCGAGCCGCCCGGCCGCATGATGGCGGCGGCGCGCTTGGCGATCTCGGTGAAGGAGAAGCACGAGATCACCATGGTGCGGATGAAGTTCTCGCGCGTCGTGTCCGCGTAGCGGCCCTTCAGCTCGTTCTTGTCGGAAAACGCGATGGCGTGGACGAGAAAGTCGATCGTCCCCCATTCCTGCCGGAGCGTGTCGAACACCGCGTCGACCGAGGCGACGTCCTCGACGTCGCAGGGGATCAGGAGCTTGGAGCCGACCGACTGGGCGAGCGGGCGGACCCGCCGGCCGAAGGCCTCGCCCTGGTAGGTGAAGGCGAGCTCGGCGCCTTGGGCGGCGGCCGCCTTGGCGATACCCCAGGCGATCGAATGGTCGTTCGCCACGCCCATGACGAGGCCGCGCTTGCCATGCATCAGACCGGACATGCGCTCACTCCTCGATGCGGCGGACAAATGCGCCTGGCCGACGCCGACGAGCCGGAGATGGGGGAAGGCGTATCGATCTGTCCACATGCGCGAGAAGCGGTCTGATCACGTCATCCTGCCTGTCTCGCACGCGAACTTTACCGTCCCATGACAGTCGACTGTCCATCCATCGACCCGCCCGTCAGCGTATTCGGATCATCTGCGGGCGGTTTCGGCCCATGGTCAAGAGGCGTCACCTGACAAACGGAAGACATTCTTCGATCTGAATTTTTTAGCCGCCAAGCCGTTGAAACACCAGCGTTGCATTCGTGCCACCAAAACCGAACGAATTGGACAGCACGGTCTCCAGCGCCGCGTTGTCCACCCGTTCGCGCATGATCGGCATGTCGGCGAAGTCGGGATCGAGTTCCTGGATGTTCGCTGATTCGGCGATGAAGCCGTTGTTGAGCATGAGCAGCGAGTAGATCGCCTCCTGCACGCCGGCGGCGCCGAGCGAGTGGCCGGTGATCGACTTGGTCGCGGAGATCGGCGGCACCTTGTCGCCGAACACCGCGCGGATCGCCTCGATCTCCTTCAGGTCCCCGACCGGCGTGGAGGTGGCGTGCGGGTTGATGTAGTCGATCGGCGCCTTCACGTTGGCGAGCGACTGGCGCATGCATCGCGCCGCGCCCTCGCCCGAAGGGGCGACCATGTCGTAGCCGTCCGAGGTCGCGCCGTAGCCGACCAGTTCGGCGTAGATGCGCGCGCCGCGCGCCTTGGCGTGTTCGAGCTCCTCCAGCACGACGACGCCCGCGCCGCCGGCGATGACGAAGCCGTCGCGGTTCTTGTCGTAGGCGCGCGAGGCGGTCTCCGGCGTGTCGTTGTATTTCGAGGACATCGCGCCCATGGCGTCGAACAGGACCGAGAGGGTCCAGTCGAGTTCCTCGCAGCCGCCGGCGAACATCACGTCCTGGCGGCCGAGCATGATCTGCTCCGCCGAATTGCCGATGCAATGGGCCGAGGTCGCGCAGGCGCTGGAGATCGAATAGTTGACGCCCTTGATCTTGAACCAGGTGGCGAGCGTCGCCGAGGCGGTCGACGACATCGCCTTCGGCACCGCGAAGGGTCCGATCCGTTTCGGCCCCTTGGTGCGGGCGATGTCGGCGGCCTCGACCACCGTCTTGGTCGACGGGCCGCCCGAGCCCATGATGATGCCGGTGCGCTCGTTCGAGACCTCGTTCGGCTCGAGGCCGGCGTCACGGATCGCCTGGTCCATGGCGACGTGGTTCCAGGCCGTGCCGCCGGCGTGGAAACGCATGGCGCGGCGGTCGACCATGCCTTCCGGGTCGAGGGTCGGCGCGCCGTGCACCTGGCAGCGGAAGCCGAGTTCGGCGTATTTGTCCGCGCGCACGATGCCCGACTTCGCTTCCCGGAGCGACGCAAGAACCTCCTGGGTATTGTTTCCGATCGAGGAAACGATACCCATCCCGGTAACCACCACGCGCCTCATAGACCGTCATCCCCCACTTTGCGCATCCGACTGCGCCCAATTCCGAGCCCGGCGCCGCACCGGACGCCAGGGCCTGAGCGGCCCGCCGCGGCGGGCCGACCGGCGGGCTGCCGCTTCGGTCTGTCGGCATGTGGTGCCGGCGGCGACCGTCTACCAGATGCCGCATAACACGGGCGTGCGCCAGTCCTCGACCTTCGCCGACCTTCGACCCCGGCCGACGCGGCTCCGCCGAAGCCTTGCCGTCAGGCCGACTTGAACAGCCCGACCTTCAGGTCGGAAGCCGTGTAGATCTGTTCGCCGTCCGCCTTCAGCCAGCCGTCGGCGATGCCGAGCACCAGGCGCGAGCGCACGACGCGCTTGAAGTCGATGCCGTATTCGACCGACTTCACGGTCGGCAGCACCTGGCCGGAGAACTTCACCTCGCCGACGCCGAGCGCGCGGCCGCGGCCGGGCGAGCCGAGCCAGCCGAGAAAAAAGCCGACCAGCTGCCAGAGCGCGTCGAGGCCGAGGCAGCCGGGCATGACCGGGTCGCCCTGGAAATGGCAGGGAAAGAACCAGAGGTCGGGGCGAATGGCGAATTCGGCGCGCACGAAGCCCTTGCCGTTCGGCCCGCCCTCCTCGGAGATCGCCGAGATGCGATCGAACATCAGCATCGGCGGCAGCGGCAGCTGCGCATTGCCGGGGCCGAACAGTTCACCTCGGCCGCAAGCCAGCAGGTCCTCGTACTCAAAGCTGGAGCGGCGCTCGTCCATCTCTTCCATCGTTTCCCTGTCGGAGCCCCGTCGGCGAAGCTCGCTCGAAGGCGACGGCGCAACCGGGGGTACGACGACGCTGGTGCCCCCGGCGAGGCGCCGGACACCTCGTTCATGCGGCTTTCCTAACATAGGACCCACAGGGCCGGAAGAGCGCCGGAGGGCCGGGCAAGCCCCGAAAGCCGGCTTTTCGGCGGCGACGCATGCGGAAAACCACGGCCTTGCTTGCCCGTGCGAAAGCCGGCTCCTAGTATAGTGTTGATCATTTCGTGCGAGCGTCCCATATCCGCTCGCGCCGCCCGCAGGACGGCGAACGTCCTTTAGGAGTACCGATGTCCGCCGACCCGATGCCGCACGCCCCCACCGCCGCCCGGACCGAGCGCCCGCGCGAGGGCGACGCCCGCGCGACCTGCGTGACAGGCCTGTTGCGGCGGGCGAGCCTCCGGCCGACCCGCCAGCGTCTCGCGCTCGCCTCGCTCCTGTTCGGCCACGGCCACCGCCACGTCTCCGCCGAGGTGCTCTACGAGGAAGCGGTGGCGGCGCGGGTGCCGGTGTCGCTCGCCACCGTCTACAACACGCTGCATCAGTTCACCGAGGCGGGGCTCCTGCGCGAGCTCGCGGTGGACGGGTCGAAATCCTACTTCGACACCAATGTGGGCGACCACCACCACTTCTTCGTCGAGGGCGACAACGTCATGTTCGACATTCCGGCCGACACGATCGGCATCGGCCGCCTGCCGGAGGCGCCCGAGGGGATGGAGATCGTGCGCGTCGACGTGGTTGTTCGCGTGCGCAAGAAGGTCGACCGCGAGGCTTGACGGCGCGGGCCGGGTCGCGCCGAGATGGCGCCGATCCGCCGCAACCCCGGAGCCCCGATGTCGTCCGCCGATGAACCGCGCTTCGCGCGCGACCTCGTTCCCGAACTCGCCGCCCACAACGAGCGCCTCGCCGCCGACGGGGTCGGCGGCGTCGACGCAACGCTGTTGCCGCCGGCGCAAGGCCGCGCCTTCGTCAGCGAGGACAACCGCCGCAACAACCGCGACCTGCCGCCGCTCGCGTTCCAGGACGAGGTGGTGCTGCCGGCCGACCCGGCGCTCGGCGCGGCGGCGACGCGGCTTCTCGTGATCGCCCCGCCCGGCGAGACGCACGGGACCCTTCTGTTCGTCCATGGCGGCGGCTTCGCCTTCTGCACGCCCGAGACGCATCTGCGCTGCGCGGCCGTGCTGGCGCACGAGGCGGGCATGACCGTCGTGCTGCCGGACTACCGGCTCGCGCCCGAACATCCCTTTCCGGCCGGGCTGATGGACAGCGTGGCCGCGCTCCGGGCGGTGACCGACCGGCCGGGCGATGTCGGGCTCGACCCGGGTCCGGTGGTGGTCGCGGGGGATTCAGCGGGCGCCAACCTGGCGCTCGCCGCCATGCTGCACGAACAGGCCGCGGGGCGGGCGCTGCCCGCCGGCGCACTCCTCTTCTACGGCGTGTTCGGCGCCGATTTCGAGACGCCGTCCTACCGCTTCTTCGCGGACGGGCCGGGCCTCACGCGTGCCAAGATGCAGCGCTACTGGGACTGGTACCTGGCCGACCCGGCCGCCCGCGCCGACCCGCTCGCGGCGCCGCTCGCCGCCTCCGACGCCGCGCTCGCCGCACTCCCGCCCCTCTCCTTCACCACCGCGGGCATCGATCCGCTCCTTTCGGACACGCTCCTCCTGGTCGAGCGCTTGCGTGGGCTCGGCCGGTCGGACCCGCTCGACCCTGTCGAAGGCGTCACCCACGGCTTCCTGCAGCTGAGTCTCGTCCTCAGGGAAGCGCGCGCGGCGCTCGCCCGCGCCGGCCGGGCCGCGCGCGGGATGACGGGCCGGGCCTGAGCCGGGCCACGCTTGCCCTCCCCTCGCCTTGGCCTTCAATCGGGACCGCTCTCCTGTCGGGAGCGGCCTTGCCTCTTCGTCCTTTGTGCAGCGCGCAGGTGACCCATGCTCTACGCCATCCTCTGCTACGATTCCGAAGACGTCGTCGGCTCCTGGTCGAAGGAGGAGGAGGACGCCGTCATGGCCCGTCTCGGCGTGGTGCACGGGAAGCTCGCGCAACAGGGCCGGCTCGGCCCGACCGCGCGCCTCGTGCCGACCACGGCGGCGACCACCATCCGCAAGGGCAAGGAGCCGATCGTGCTCGACGGCCCCTTCGCCGAGACCAAGGAGCAGCTGCTCGGCTTCTATCTCGTCGAATGCGAGACGCTCGACGACGCGATCGAGACCGCCAAGGACCTGGCGCGGGCGTCGAGCTCGCTCGGCTCCTACGAGCTCCGGCCGGTGCAGCTGTTCATGCCGGGACAGACGGCCTCATGAACGACATGGGCTGGATCGACACGGCGCTGGCATCGGCGCGCCCGCAGGCGATCGGCGCGCTCTTGCGCTACTTCCGCGACCTCGACATCGCCGAAGAGGCGTTCCAGGACGCCTGCCTCCGGGCGCTCCGGACCTGGCCGGACAAGGGCCCGCCGCGCGATCCCGCCGCCTGGCTGATCATGGTCGGCCGCAACGCCGCGATCGACGGCGTGCGCCGGCGCGCCCGCCTCACCGCGCTCCCCGACGAGGCGGCGATCTCCGACACCGGCGACGCGGAAGCCTCGCTCGCCGACCGGCTCGACGGCGAGCACTACCGCGACGACGTGCTGCGGCTCCTGTTCATCTGCTGCCACCCGGACCTGCCCGCGACGCAGCAGATCGCGCTCGCGCTGCGCATCGTGTGCGGCCTCACCGTGCCGGAAATCGCGCGCGCCTTCTTGGTCGCCGAGGCCGCCATGGAGCAGCGCATCACGCGGGCGAAGCGCCGCATCGCCGAGGGCAGCGTGCCGTTCGAGACGCCCGGGCCGGTGGAGCGCGCCGAGCGGGTCGGCGCCGTGGCGGCGATGATCTACCTCCTGTTCAACGAGGGCTATTCGGCGACCGGCGGCACGGCGCATCTGAGGACGCCGCTCTGCGAGGAGGCGATCCGGCTCGGCCGGCTGATGCTCCGGCTTTATCCGGCCGAGCCGGAGATCATGGGGCTCGCCGCGCTCATGCTGCTGCAGCATGCGCGCGCCCCCGCCCGGCTCGACGCGGACGGCGCGATCGTGCTCCTCGACGACCAGGACCGCACGCGCTGGAGCCGGCCCGCCATCATCGAGGGGCTGGCGCTGCTCGACAAGGCGATCCGCCACGCGCGCACCGGCCCCTATCAGGTACAGGCCGCGATCGCCGCGCTGCATGCCCGCGCCGCCCGGCCGGAGGACACGGACTGGGCACAGATCGACATCCTCTATGCCGCGCTGGAGCGGCTGCAACCCTCGCCCGTGGTGACGCTGAACCGGGCCGTGGCGATGGCCAAGGTGCACGGGGCGGAGAAGGCGCTCGCCCTGATCGAGCCGCTCGCCACGCCGCTGTCGAGCTATTTCAACTATCACGGCGTGCGCGGCGCGTTCCTCATGCAGCTGGGGCGGGCCGAGGACGCGCGGGTCGCGTTCGACCGGGCGATCGCGCTCGCCCGCACCGCCCCCGAAGCGGCGCATATCCGCCAGCACCTCGACCGTCTGATCGAGGACAGCCGGCCGGGCACGCCTCCGCCGGGGCCGGTCGACGCGGCGACAAAATAGCAGGGCGACCGTCGGCTGGGCAGGACCCGGCGCGTCCTTGGCGGGAGGACATCCCGGAGGCCCCATGTTCGCCCGACCATTCGCCGATGCCAGAGGTTTCACCCTGAGCCGCCGCCTCGACCGGGCGTGCGCCGATGTCTGGTCGGCCTTCGCGGATCTCGAAAAACTCCGCCGCTGGTGGGGACCGTCCGGCTGGACCTGGCTCGGCGGAGCGCTCGACTTCCGCCCCGGCGGCCTCTTCACCTATGCGCTCCGCGCCCCCGGCGGCGAGGAGGTGCACGGCGCGCTCCTCTATCGCGACCTCGTGGCGCCGCGCCGGCTCGGCTTCGTGCAGGTCCACGCGATCGGGGATCGCGGCCGCACGCCGCTGCCCTGTCTCGATGCCGTCGTGAGCTTGACCGAGACTGAGAGCGGCACTCTCATCGAAGGGCGTTGCCGGCGCCGCGCTGGTCCCCCGGCGGATTTGGACATAGCTTGGCCGTGGCGCGGGGCCATGCCGGCGCCGGCCGCCGATGGGCCGGCCGGCACGCCGTTCGGGAGGGTTTCATGACCGTCGTTCTGATCATCCTGGGGATCATCGTGCTGGCGGTCGCCGGCCTCCTCGCCGTCGCGGCGTCGCGGCCCGACCGCTTCCGTGTCGTCCGCAGCATCGCCATCGCGGCGCCGGCCGAGCGGATCGTCCCGCTCATCGACGACTTCCGGCGCTGGTCCGAATGGTCGCCGTGGGAGGGCAAGGATCCGGCGATGAAGCGGAGCTTCGAAGGTCCGGCCGCCGGGGTCGGCGCCGTCTATGGCTGGGACGGCAACAAGCAGGTCGGCCGCGGGCGCATGGAAGTGGTCGAGAGCAAGCCGGACGCGGTGAAGATCAAGCTCGACTTCGTGACGCCGTTCGAGGCGCACAACATGGCCGAGTTCCAGGTCTCGCCCGGCCCCGGCGGATCGACGCTGACCTGGTCCATGCAGGGACCGAGCCCGCTGATGATGCGGGTCATGGGCCTCTTCATGAACATGGACACCATGATCGGCCGCGACTTCGAGGCCGGCCTCGCCAAGCTCAAGGCCGCGGCCGAGCGCTGACGTCAGCCGCGCTCGGCGAGGATCAGGACATCGGCGTTGGCGCGCGGCTGCAGGATGGTCGAGCGCGGGCCGGTCTCGACCGCCGGGTAGAAGGCCGCGCGGCTCTCGAGGTCGAGGCCGGTGACGCGGTAGCCCGCGAGGTCGAGGTCGACCGCGAGGTCGGTCGGGCTCGGGCTGTAGATCGCGATCCGGCGCCGGTCGGCGGTGGCGGCGGCGCGTGCCTCGGGCTTGCCGGACAGCAGGATCTCGGCCGGGTCGAGCGCGAACAGGTCGAGCGTCTCGTAGAGAAAGCGCGCGAAGCCCATGTCGACGGCGCCGGGCAGCGCGAGCGCGTCCTCCCAGTCGAACGGTTCGAGCGATCGGTCGCGCGCGATGAAGCGCTGGCCGCGCCGGTGGAAGCTCCAGATGCCGTGCGCCCCGTAGGTGATGCCCATCTTGGCGCCGGCGAGGAGGCTCTGCCAGGTCGCCTTGCGCACCTCGGCGCGCGACCAGCGGCTGCCGTCCGGCACGATGCGGCCGTGGCCCTCGTAGCAGGGCTCCGAATTCAGGACCGGCACCGGCCGGCCGAGCCCGCGGAACTTCTCGGCGAGCCGCCAGGGCCGGTCGGCGTGCTGGATGTGGTGGCCGGACTGGTAGGCGAGGAAGTCGACGCGGTCGGCGAACTCGGCCGGCACGTCGCCCTCCGGATGCAGGTGCAGCGCCGTGATCGCGTCAGGAGCGACGGCCCTGACGCCGTCGAAGGCGGCGGCGTAATAGGGGCTCTCGGAGGGGGATTCGAAGCGTGTGTCGCCGCTCACCATCACGACCGGCCGGAACCGGAGGAAGCGGCGAAGCGCGAATTCCGCGAAGGGCCGCACCTGGTCGAGCCGCATCGGCTGCGGCACCGGGCTGCCGCGCACGCAGCGCGTGTCCGGCACATAGCAGCACCAGAGCATCACCAGGACCGGCAGGAAGCCCTGGTCGACCGCCATCTGCAGCATCGTCTCGGCGCGCTCGAAATAGGCGAGGTTGGGGCGATCGAAGTCCCATCGGCCGTCGGCGCCGACCGCGAAGGGCGGATCCTCCGGGACGGGGATGCTGCGGTCGTGCAGGATCGGGAGGATGCTGATCTGCAGCGCGTTGAAGCCCTGCTCACGCCGCACCTTCAGGTAGCGCGCCCAGCCGTCGAGGCCGATATTCGAGAACGCCGCCCAGACTGTGTCGGCGAGGTAGAAGAACGGCTTGCCGTCATGCCGATAGTGGTCGCGCGAGGGCGCCAGGGTGAGTTCGATCATGGGCTTTCCTCCCTGGAGCCGGCTGCGGCGGCCTTCTCGACTGATCATCATACCAGTCGGCTTCGCGTCGTCGATCAAGTCCGTTCGGCGCGCCCCACGCTTGCGGCCGGCGCGGCCCGGCCGGCCGGAACCGATCCGGATTTGGGGTCAGCGGGCGACCGCCGCGCCCGTCGCGGCGCGGACCGTCGCTCGAACACGCGATCGTGCGCGGGCGTCTTCAGCCCGGCCAATCCGGCGAAAGGGCGTGCCCGGCTGCTTCGATCCCCGGCGTCGCGCCTGGATCCCGCGACATTTTAGCGGACTATCTGAACGCCGGGTTTTGGTCCAAGCTGGCGCACCGTCGGGCGTGGCCACCCTTCGGCGGCCGACCGGCCCCTCGCCGGGAGGACCCGGCCGGCCTTGACGGCGTTGTCCGCGCATGAAGCTTCCCGCCGCCCTCGCCTCCACTCTCGTCGCCGCGAGCCTCGCGGCGGCCTGGCCGGGCCATGGCTTCGTGGCGCCCGCGCTCGCCCAGAAGGCGGGTCCGCTCGACCTGCTCGGGATCGAGCCGCCGCCGCCGGAAAAGCCGCAGCGGCGCCCCGCGCCGGCGCGCCCGCGCCCACCCGCCGACACGGCCGTGCGCGCCCCCGAAACCTTTCCGCTCCCGCGGCCGCGGCCGGACCACGCCGCCGAGGACGTGGTGACGCAGGCACCCGCCCCCGAGCCCCGTCCGTCCGACCCGCCGCGCGCGCCCGAGGCGGCGGCGAAGCCCGAGCCGGCGCCGACCGCCCGACCCGAGCCGAAGCCCGACACGACCGCCGCGGAAGCGCCGGGCGATCGCGCGCCGGAGGCCCCGCCCGAGGCCCAGCCGCGCCCGCGCCCGCCGGCTCCCGAGACCGCCGAAAAGCCCGCGACCGCCGAAAAGCCGCCGGCGAACGCACCGCCGCCGCCACCCGCGCCGGTGCGGCTCTCCGAGGACGACTACAAGCAGTGTCTCGAGCGGGTGACGGCGCTCGGTGTCAAGCTGACGCCGAAGCCGCCGATCTCGGACCCGGACGGTTGCGTCATCGAGCGGCCCCTGGCGGTGACCGAGCTCGGGGGTGGCGTGAAGCTGTCGGCCCCCGCCGTGCTCGCCTGCCCGATGGCCGAGGCGCTCGCCTGGTGGAGCGCGAGCGTGCTCGTCCCCGACGCCGAGGCGATCCTGAAGGCGCGCCCGGTCCTCGTTTCCGTCGGCACCTCCTACCAGTGCCGGCCGCGCAACGGCGTGACCGGGGCGAAGCTCAGCGAACACGGCATCGGCAACGCCGCCGATATCGGCGCGATCAAGCTCGACGACGGGACGACCGTCCCGATCGTCGCCCTCCCGCCGCCGAGCGACGACGAGACCGAGCCGGCCGAGGACGACGCGGATGCGCGGATGCGCTTCCTGCGCTCCATCCGGGCGGGCGCCTGCGTCAACTTCACCACCGTGCTCGGCCCCGGCTCCGACCCCTCCCATGCGGAGCACTTCCACTTCGACCTCGCCGTGCGCCGCAACGGCTTTCGCATCTGCCAGTGAGCGGCGCGGCCGCGGCGGCGGTCGTCGTCATCGCGTGAACCAAACAGCCGCCTCGCGGGTTTGGTCGCGGGCCTCAGCTGCACGGATAGGCGCGTTTCAGCGCGGCGTCGACGATAGAGCGGAAGTCGGTGTGCAGGATCTGCGGGAAATCCATCATGTAGCGCACGACTTCGTCGGAGGCCTCGCGGAGGCCGACCGTCTCGGGCACGCAGAAGCGCCGGTGCGGGTCGATGTCGCGGCCATGATAGATGGCGGCGCCGACCACGCCGGAGCAGAGCCCCTGCCGGAACGGGTCCCCCTGGCGCGCGACCGAACCATTGGCGATGCGCACCACCCCGCCTTTCGACGCCTGTGCCCCGTCGGCGGGAGGCGGCGGGGCAGCCAGTTCGCCGCAGGCCTCGAGCAGTTCGGCGCCGGTTTCCGCGCGGGCGGCGGGCGGGGTCAGGACACCGGCCACGACGGCGCCGACGACGCTCAAGGTCAGTATCCGGATCATCCTCGCCAAATCTCCGTACTATCCGCAGGTCTCTCCCGGTTGCTGGCAAGACTGAGGCCGGGTTCGGAATCGTGAGTGGAGCGCAGCGGAAGCTCCTGCGCAACAAGCTCGACCATCGGTTTTGTGCGCGCATGACGATTGGCCGCGCCGCTGCGGCCGAACCGCCACACATGTCTATTCGAAGCGAAGCTTAGACTTGGCTTTAAAAAGGGGCCAACTAACCTTGCGTTAGAAGGATGGGCCATGGAGCGTACAATCTTGGTTTAAATTCATATCTGTATACATTTCATTATACCTAATCTGATTGATTAGCGTCTGCCTGGATCCCGCGCCGCCTGGGCGCCGGTATCAGCCACCGGGGAGACATCGCGTTGTTCGCCAATCGCTCGATCAGGACGAAGGTCGTCCTCGGTTTCGCCAGCATCCTGATGATCCTCATGTGCGCGAGCCTCATCGCGAAACTCTCCATGTCCGAGCTCTACCGCTCCATGGGCGCGATCCAGGCAAGCCGCGACCAGGCCGACGTGGCGCGCGACATCGACGCCGCCTTCCTCGATCTGAAGAGCCACGTGGTCGACTACGTGCATACCGGCCGGGAAGCGGCGCTGACCGGTGCCGAGGCCGCCATGCGGGCGACCGAAGCCGTGGTGGAGCGGGCCAAGGCGGCGCCCATGGACGCGGCGCTGAAGGTGGAGGTGGTGGCGATCGCCGAACAGTTCGCCGCCTTCCGCGCGAGCTTCGAGAAGGCCGTGGCGCTCAGCAAGGACAAGGCCGCGCTGGTCGACCAGACCCTGACGCCGGCGAGCGACAAGCTGCGGCTCGATGCCTATTTTCTCTACAACCGGATCATCGGCTCCGACCGCTCCGACCTGACGCCGCTCGCCAACAAGGTGATCGAGATCGTCAGCAATCTGCGCATCAGCGCCTTCCTGGTCGCCGCCAAGGACGACCCCAACGCGCTCGCCCAGGCTGACAACGCCGTCACGCAGATGCAGGCAAGGCTCGCCACCATCATCCAGGGCCTCGACGGCACTGCGGAGGGGTCGACCGCCGGCAAGCTCCTGAAGAGCGTGCTCGCCTTCCAGGAGATCTACCACAAGGTCGCGACCGTCTCGGACGCGCTGCAGGCGCTCAACGAGACCGAGATCGAGCGCATCGCCGGCGACATCGCGGCGCGGGCGAAGGCGATCCGCACCGGCTCGAACGAGGCGGCGACCGCCATCCAGGCGAGCGCCGAGGCGCTGTTCGCGCGGACGGACCTTTCCATGCTGGTCGGCGCGGGCGTCCTCCTGCTGCTCGGCGCGGGGATCGCCTGGCTGATCGGCAATTCGATCGCGCGGCCGGTGGTCGGCCTCTCCGCCGTGATGCGCCGCATCTCGGACGGCGACCTCGAAACCGACGTGCCGTTCAAGGGCCGCCTCGACGAGGTCGGCACGATGGCCGCCACGCTGCAGGTGTTCAAGGACGGGCTCGCCGAGGCCGCGCGCATGCGCGCGGCCGAGGAAGCGCGCGAACGCGACGCCGCCGCCGGGCGGCAGCGCCAGATGACCGAGCTCGCCGACCGGTTCGAACACGCCATGGGCGGCATCGTCGGCGCGGTCGCGAACGCCGCGGAACGGCTGCGCGCCTCGGCCGAGGCCATGTCGCGGTCGTCCGCGGAGGTGACCGAGCAGTCCGCGCGCGTCATGGTCGCCTCCGACCAGGCCGCCTCCGGCGTCGCCACCGTGGCGACGGCCGCGGAGGAACTCTCCGCCTCGATTGCCGAGATCGACCGCCAGGTGTCGGATTCGGCCGCGGTCGCCCAGGAGGCGGTCGGCGAGATCCACCGCACGGCCGGCAAGGTGCAGGCCCTGTCGACCGCGGCGCAGAAGATCGGCGAGGTGGTCGACCTCATCTCCAGCATCGCCAGCCAGACCAACCTCCTCGCCCTCAACGCCACGATCGAGGCGGCGCGGGCCGGCGAGGCCGGGCGCGGCTTCGCGGTCGTCGCGGCGGAGGTGAAGCAGCTCGCCGACCAGACCGCGCGGGCGACCTCCGAGATCGCCGGCCATGTCGGCGGCATCCAGCAATCGACCGACGAGTCCACCGAGGCGATCAAGGGCATCGTCGGCATCATCGGGCGCATCAGCGAGGCCTCGGCGACCGTCATGTCGGCGGTCAGCCAGCAGGGCAGCGCCACGCAGGAGATCGCCGCGAGCGTGCAGAAGGCCTCCGAAGGCACCCGCTACGTGACCGCCAACATCGCGCATGTGGGCAAGGCCGCGCAGGACTCCGCCGAAGGCGCCGGCGAGGTCCTCTCCGCGAGCGAGGCGCTCGCCCGCCAGGCGGGGTCGCTCACGAGCGAGCTCAGGACCTTCCTGAGCTCCGTTCGCGCCGGGTGAGCAAGACCGGCCGGAGGCCAATCGTTTCACACGGCGCGAACTCGTACGAGCAAGAAGTTCTCTGAGAAACATTCCGTATATTTTTAGAAGGAAGAGAACTTATTCTCTGAATAGCCGTTAACCAATGTTATGAAATTGCATTCTTTTGTCTAACGGGGTCGTGCGTTTTTAACTTTGTCCCGCTGTTATTCGACTCGCGATGACCGAGGGGAGTGGCGGCCATGCTGAACACGGGAAATCTTGCGGATGAGCAGACGCGCGCGATGCGGCGCCCGTCCGCGATACAAGCATTCCCCGCCCGCGTGGCCTTGCAGCGGTTCGGTCTCGGCCCGAAGCCGAACGGTTATCTTCGCATCGGGGCGGATCCGCGCCGCGCCCTTCTCGCCGAGCTCAACAAGCCGGGCATCGCGCTTCTGCCCAGCGCCGGGCTTCCGACCTATGCGGCAGCGGCGCGCGCGGCCGAACAGGACTTCACCGCCGCCGACGACATCTTCAAGCGGGAATCGCGGGTGCGGTTCCTGCGCGCGCTGCAGCCGGAGATCGGCTTCGTCGAGCGCCTGGTGCTGTTCTGGAGCAACCACTTCTCCATGTCGGTGGCGAAGAACAACACGATCCGCGCCATGGTCGGCCAGTGGGAGCGCGAGGTCGTCCGCAAGAACGTGCTCGGCAACTTCGCCGACATGCTGGTCGACACGATCCGCCATCCCACCATGGTGTCCTACCTCGACAATCAGGATTCGATCGGACCCAACGCTGTCGTTTCACAGTGGTGGAACGTCGGCATCAACCAGAACCTTGCGCGCGAGATCCTGGAGTTGCACACCCTAGGCGTGCGCGGCGGCTACACGCAGGACGACGTGATCAGCCTCGCCAAGATCATCACCGGCTGGTCCTATGTGCGGGCCTGGGAGAGCGACAACGGCTGGAACGGCGCGACCCAGGCCAATCGCGGCCAGTTCATCTACCGGGCCGACTGGCACGAGCCGGGACCGCAGACGGTGCTTGGCCGCACCTATGCGGCATCCGGCATTAAGACGGGGCTCGATGTCCTGCGCGACCTCGCGGTGCATCCGATGACGGCGCAGCACATCGCCTACAAGCTCGTGCTGCATTTCATCACCGACACGCCGACGCCGGCCATGGTGGATCCGGTCAGGCGCGCCTTCCAGTCCACGAAGGGCGACCTCAAGGCGACCGCGACGGCGCTGATCAACCTGCCCGCCGCGCTGAAGGGGCCGCTCGGCAAGATCCGCACGCCCTACGAGCTGCAGATCGGCCAGTTCCGCGCCACCGGCTTCAGCGCCTACGACGCGAACGACGAGTGGGCGGTGTACGAGCCTCTGCGTGCCCTCGACCACCGGCCGTTCGAGCGGCAGACGCCGGACGGCTATCCGGACGAAACGTCGTGGTGGATGAACCCCGACGCGATCACCGTCCGCGCCGACACCGCGCAGCTCTTCTACGACGTGTTCTGCTCGACCCTGAACCTGCCGGCGCCGGAGGCGCTAGGGGCGATGCTGTTCGGCCCCGCGCTTTCGGCGGCAAGCCGGGCCCGGCTCGCCACCATGGCCGGCCGATCCGGCTACGCCACCTTGTTCATGACCCCTGAATTCCAGCGGAGGTGAGTTCCATGGCACGCGATCACCTTCATGACGACGACCACGGACCCGCGGTCGACCCGCGCATCACGGCCGCCGCGGCCGAGGGCTGCGCGGAATCCCGGCTGCTCGTCAGCCGGCGCAACCTGATGGGCATTTCGGCCGGCTTCTTCGCCTCGGCCTTCATCCCGCGCCTCGCCTATGCGGGTGCCTCGTCGGATCCGCGCCTGCTCGTCGTCGTGCTGCGCGGCGGGGTCGACGGCCTTTCAGCCGTCGTCCCACACGGCGACCCGAACTATATCGGCCTGCGCGGCGGTATCGCGCTGCAGCCCGCGAACACGCTCGCGCTCGACGGCACTTTCGGCCTGCATCCGGCCCTGTCGGCGTTCGGCGGCCTCTACCAGGCGGGCGAGGCCTCGATCGTGCATGCGACCTGCGTGCCGAAGCGCAACCGCTCCCATTTCGACGCCCAGGACAACCTGGAGAACGGGCTGCCGGACGGCGCCCCGAGTTCCAACTCGACCGGCTGGCTCAATCGCCTCCTCTCCGCGCTGCCAGCCGGCGATCCGATCGTCGCCAACGGCGCCGTGCAGGTCGGCGAGGCGCCGCTCATCCTGCGCGGCCCGGCCGCCGTGCTCGGCTGGTCGGCAACCTGGTTCCAGCATCTCGACACCGCCACGGTCGACGGGATCCTCGGCCTCTACGACACGCTCGACCCGGCGCTCGCCGCCATGTACCGGCGCGGCCTCGCCGCCGACGCGCTCGCCGAAGCGATCAATCCGGGCGCCGCCAACGAGGATGTCAGCCAGCTGCGCAAGGCGTTCCGCGGTGCGGCGCGCATGATGCGGGCGGCCAACGGCCCGCGCATCGCGGTCCTCTCGGTGAACGGCTTCGACACCCACTCCAACCAGGGCGGCTTGACGGGGGAGCTCGCCGACCGGCTCACCGAACTCGACACCGGCATCGCCGACTTCCGCGCCGAGAGCCCGAACACCTGGTCCGACACGGTGATCGTGTGCGTCACCGAGTTCGGCCGCACCGCCGCGGTGAACGGCACGCGCGGCACCGACCACGGGGTCGGCACCGCGGCGTTCCTCGCCGGCGGCGCGGTCAACGGCGGCTCGGTCCGCACCGACTGGCCGGGCCTCGGCCCGCAGCAGCTCTACGAGCAGAGCGACCTGATGGCGACCACGGATCTGCGCGCCGTGTTCAAGGGCGTGCTGCGCGACCATCTCGGCGTGCCGACGACGTTGCTCGACAACCAGATCTTCCCGTCGAGCGCGGGCGTCGCGCCGATGGACGACCTGATCCGCGCGGGCGCGTCGAATCCGGCCTCGATCCGCTCCAAGGTCGCGGCTGCCGCGCCACGCCGCGCGGCCGACCCGCGCGTGGTGGTGCGCAAGCGCCAGATCGGCTCGATCGCCGAATACCGGCGCCAGTATCCCGGCTGACAGCCAGGCCCTCCGGGCGCCGGGCCGGGCTCGGCGCCGAGCCTTCGCCTCCGCGCCCGGCGCGTCGCCCTCGGGCGCCGCCCGCCCTCTCCCGTATGCCTCGCCTCGGGCGGTCCGACCTTGCCGGCGCGGATGCGGGTCGCCCTGTCGAGAGGCCGGCGGTACTCGCGTCAAAGCCTGTCCCTTTCGCTCGGACCGAAACGATCCGAACGAAAGGGACAGGCTTTCGCTATCGACCGAGGCGCCATTTCATGCCGATCGGATGATGCCATCCGATCGGGACATGCGCCGGGCGCGCGGACGCGATCGTCGCCGCACGGGCGATGGCGACCGGGACCGGCTCGAACGAGACCGCGACCGTCTTCCGGCGAGCGCGCGAGGTCCGTTCGCCCAGACCGACCTCACGACATTCACCGGCGCGGGCGTCCTTCCCGTCTCGGCGCGTCGATCGCCGGATCGATCGGCCCATGGCTTGCGCGCCCGGCGGCCGGCCTCCCGCCCGTGAGGCGCCGCATCGTGGCGCGCGGCGTCGCCCGCGGCGCCGGCACGGTCCCGTCGGCGATCGAGGCCCGTGTCCGCAAGGCAAGGTCCTCGACATGCGATCTGGAGCAGTTCTTGCGCTCCATCCGCGCGGGATGAGCATGATCGACTTTTGGTTGGAGCGATTCGACTCTACACTCCGCCAACATTAAGCAAAACCGAGAGATCATAAGTATATTCTACATGAATAAAACTCATTTTCTGCATGAGTCTTAACCAATGTTATGAAATCTAGATTTTTATCTTCCGTAACTGTCACACTCTGTTTACTCTGACTCACTGTTATCGCCCCCGCGATGACCGCTTGGAGTGACGGCCATGCTGAATGGAACGAGTACCTTTTCAGATACGCGTCGAACGATGCGACGCCCCGCAGCGGGTCAGACCAGGGTCGCCCTGCAGCGGTGGGGCATGGGCCCCAAACCGAACGGCTATCTGAACCTGATCAACGATCCGCGCGGCGCGTTGCTCGCGGAACTCAACACGCCGGGGATCGCGCTGCTGCCGAGCACGGGGCTCCCGTCCTATCAGGAGGCGACGGCTGCGTCCCAGGAGGGCTTCACAGCCTCCGACACCCTCTTCAGGAAGGAATTGCGGGCGCGATTCCTGCGCGCGCTGGAGGTCGAGATCGGCTTCGTCGAGCGGCTCGTGCTGTTCTGGAGCAACCATTTCTCCATGTCGGCCGGCAAGAACAACGTGATCCGCGCCACGGCCGGCCAATGGGAGCGCGAGGTCGTCCGCAAGACCGTGCTCGGCAACTTCGCCGACATGCTGATCGGGACCATGACGCACCCGGCCATGGTGTCCTATCTCGACAACCAGGACTCGCGCGGCCCGAACGCACAGGCGCGCGGCGGCATCAACCAGAACCTCGCGCGCGAAATCCTGGAACTGCACACGCTCGGGGTGAACGGCGGCTACACGCAGGCCGACGTGGTCAATCTCGCCCTCGTCATCACCGGCTGGAGCTATGTGCGGGTCTGGGAGCTCGACTTGAAGTGGCCCGAGGCGACAACCGGCAATATCGGCCAGTTCCTCTATCGCGCCAGGGCCCATGAGCCGGGGCCGAAGACGATCCTCGGCCGCACCTACGCGGACAACGGCCTGCAGCAGGGAATCGACGTCCTGCGCGACCTCGCGGTGCATCCCTCGACCGCGCAGCACATCGCCTACAAGCTCGTCAAGCACTTCATGACCGACGAGCCGACCCCGGACTTGGTCGACCCGGTCAGGGACGCCTTCCTGTCGACCGGCGGCGACCTCAAGGCGACCGCGACGGCGCTGATCAACCTGCCTTGCGCGCTCTTCTGGCCGCTGAAGAAGATCCGCCTCCCCTACGAGGCGCAGATCGGCCAGTTCCGCGCCACCGGTTTGTCGACCTACGACCCCGCCAATGACTGGGCGGTCAGCAAGCCGCTGGAAGCCCTCGACCACCGGCCGTTCGAGCGGCAGACGCCCGACGGCTATCCCGACGACTCCTCCTGGTGGCTGAACCCGGACGCGATGACCGTCAGGGGCGACGCCGCGCAGATGTTCTACGACACGTTCTGCTCGAAACTGAACATGCCGACGCCGCTGGCGCTGTTCGACCAGCTGTTCGGGCCGGCGGTCACCCAGGTGACCCGGAACCGTCTCGCCACCATGGCCGGCCGTTCCGGCTACGCCACCCTGTTCATGTCTCCCGAATTCTTGCGGAGGTGAGTACCATGGCAAGCGATCACCTGCACGATCACGACGACGATCACGAACCCGCGGTCGACCCGCGCCTCGCGGCCGCCGCCGCGGAAGGCTGCGCGGAGTCGCGGCTGCTGCTCAGCCGGCGCAACCTGATGGGCATTTCGGCCGGCTTCTTCGCCTCGGCCTTCATGCCGCGCCTCGCCTATGCGGGTGCCTCGTCGGATCCGCGCCTGCTCGTCGTCGTGCTGCGCGGCGGCCTCGACGGGCTCTCCGCGGTCGTCCCGCACGGCGATCCCTATTATATGGGCCTGCGCGGCGGCATCGCGCTGCTGCCGTCGACCACGCTCAAGCTCGACGACACATTCGGCCTGCATCCGGCGATGCCGTCGTTTGGCGGCCTCTTCAAGTCGGGTGAGGCCTCGATCGTGCACGCGGCCTGCGTGCCGAGGCGGAACCGCTCCCATTTCGACGCTCAGGACAACCTGGAGAACGGGTTTCCGGACGGCGTCCAGAACTCCAACGCGACCGGGTGGCTGAACCGGCTCTTGTCCACACTGCCGGCCGGCGACCCGATCTCCACCAAGGGAGCCGTGCAGGTCGGCGAGGCCCCGCTCATCCTGCGCGGCCCGGCCCCCGTGCTCGGCTGGTCGTCGGCGTCATTCAACCACCTAGACGCCTCGACGGTGGACGGCATCCTCGGCATCTACGACACGCTCGAACCGAAGATGGCCGAGGCCTACCGGCGCGGTCTCGCCGCCGACGCGCTCGCGGAGGCGATCAATCCGGGCGCCGACGGCGAGAACGTCAGCCAGCTCCGCAAGGCGTTCCGCGGCGCGGCGCGCATGATGGGGGCGGCGAACGGGCCGCGCATCGCCGTCCTCTCGGTCAAGGGGTTCGACACCCATACGTCCCAGGGCGGAGTGACCGGCGCGCTCGCCGACCGGCTCGCCCAACTCGACACCGGCATCGCGGACTTCCGCGCCGCGAGCCCGGGCACCTGGGCCGACACGGTGATCGTCTGCGTCACCGAATTCGGCCGCACCGCCGCGGTGAACGGCACGAACGGCACCGACCACGGGGTCGGCACCGTGGCGTTCCTCGCCGGCGGCGCGGTCAACGGCGGGTCGGTCCGCACCGACTGGCCGGGCCTCGGGCCGCAGCAGCTCCACGAGAACAACGACCTGATGGCGACCACCGACCTCCGCGCGGTGTTCAAGGGCGTGCTGCGCGACCATCTCGGCGTGCCGACGACGCTGCTCGACGACCAGATCTTCCCATCGAGCGCCGGCGTCGCGCCGATGAACGATCTGATCCGCGCCGGCGCCGCGAGCCCCGCCTCGCCAAAGTCGAAGGTGCTCGCCGCCGCGCCGCGCCGGATGGCCGAAATGCGGGCGCCGGTGCGCAAGCGCCAGATCGGCTCGATCGCCGCATACCGCCGCCGCTTCCCGAGCTGACGGCAGGGCGCCACAAGCGCCCCCGACCTTGCACGCCCGACGACCCGGCGCCCTTCGCGGCCGGGCCGTCGGGCGCGGCGATCACGACCTAGGTGCCGGGTTCCCCGCCGAGGTCTCGCGTCCCCGCTCACGCATCGCTCGCCTCCCGCAACCCGGCCTGGCTCGCGCGGATGCGGGTCGCCATGGCGTGGCGCCAGTCGCGGGTGCGTTCGGCGCGCGGGCGCGTCAGATCGAAGGCCTCGATCACGCTGGCGGGGCGGTCGGAGAGGAGGAGTAGCCGGTCGGACAGGAGGATCGCCTCGTCGAGGTCGTGGGTGACGAGCACGGTGGTCGGCCGGGTGCGTTCCACGAGCGCGGTCAGTTCGGCGCGGATGCGGTCGGCGGTCGTCTCGTCGAGCGAGGCGAAGGGCTCGTCGAGCAGGAGCAGGTCCGGCTCGAGCGCGAAGGCGCGGGCGATCGCCGCGCGGCGGGCGAGGCCGAGCGACAATTCGCCCGGATAGCGATTGCGGTGCTCGCCGAGGCCGAGCATCGCCCAGAGCGGCGCGAGGTCGGCGTCGAGCCGGTCGGGTGGAAGCGCGAGCCGCACATTCGCCTCGACCGTGCGCCACGGCAGCAGCCGCGGTTCCTGGAACACCATGCCGATGCGCCCCGTGCCCGGCCGCGCCACCATGCCCTCGAAGGCGCGGTCGAGGCCCGCGATGATCCGGAGCGTCGTCGTCTTGCCGCAGCCCGAACGGCCGAACAGCGCCGTCACCGAGCCGGCGGCGGCGCTGAACGACAGGCCGCGCAAGGCCTCGACGGCCACGCCGTCGGCGCCAGCATAGGTCTTCGCCCGGATGCGGACCTCAAGTCCGCCTGGGGCGCCATCGGTTGGACTGTCGTTCAAGGGGCTGCACCAGGACGAGCTCGATCGCGAGCATCACCGCCACGAAGGCGAGTGTGTAGGCGAGGATCATGCGCACGTCGAACAATTGGAAATAGGTATTGATCTCGAAGCCGACGCCGTTCGGCCGGCCGATCAGCTCCACCACGAGGACGATCTTCCAGACGAGCGACAGGCCCGAGCGCGCCGCAGCCGCCAAGTAGGGCGCGAGCTGCGGCACGACCACGTGGCGCAGCCGCTTCCAGGCGCCGAAGCGGAACACGCTCGCCATCTCGTCGAGGCTCGGGTCGAGCGCGCGGCTCCCCTCGCGCAGCACCACCACCGTGTTGGGCAACTTGTTCAGCGCCACCGCCCCGATCGCGGCCGCCTCGGTGAGGCCGAACCACACATAGGCGAGCAGGATGGTGACCAGCGCCGGGACATTGAGGAAGAGCACGAGCCAGGGATCGGCGATGCCGTTGAACGCGGGCGAGCGGCCCATCGCGTAACCGATCGCCGTGCCGAGCGTCATCGCGATGAGGAAGCTCGCGGCGACGCGCGCGAGCGTCGCGCCCATGCTCGCCGGCAGCGCGCCGGACATCACCGCCTCGACGAGGCCGCCGCCGACGGAAACGGGCCCCGGCAGCAGGCGGGGCCCGAGAAAGAGACTGCCCGCCTGCCAGACGAGGACGAACAGCACGACCGAGACGACGAGCGCGAGGGTCGATTTCTCGGTCATCAAAGCCCCGGGGCGGCCTTGTAGTAGGTTCCGGGGTCTAGCGCCTTGCCGTCGCCCACGAGTTCGGCGCCGCCGATCTCGGCGAGCACCGCGTAGAGCTTGCGCGCATCGGCCTCCTCCTCGGCCGCCGTCCGCTTCGGGATCCCGTCCCGATAGCGCGCCTTGTAGGCCTCGAAGGCCGCGTCGTCGGGCGCCTGGGTGAGCGGACGGATGCGGTCCCATTCGGCATCGGAGGTGGCGAGGATCTGCTTCGCGTCCCGCGCCGCGCGCAAGAAGCCCTGCACCGCGACCGGGTTCTTCACCGCCCAGTCCTCCTCGAACACATAGCCGAGCATGGAGACGCCGCCGGTCGCGCCCATGGCGCCGGCCGCCTCGGCGACCGAGATCAGGCTGCGGAAACCCTTGGTCTCTAGCCGGGCCGTAAAATTCCAGAAATTCAGCGTGGCGTCGGTTTCGCCCGACAAGGCCTTCTCGAAGAGGAGCGGCGGCGCGCCATAGACGACCGAGGCCTCGCGGCGCAGGTCGACGCCCTGCCGCCTCGCCGCCGCCTGGATGAGCAGCCACCCCTTGTCGAGCGCACCGCCGGCGACCGAGATCTTCTTGCCCTTGAGGTCGGCGAGCGACTTGATCGGGCTGTCCGCCTTGACCATCACGGCGCCCACCGTCGCCGAATAGGGCACGAACTGCATCTTGGCTCCGAGGCCGCGCTCGCGCGAGGCGTAGAGCCAGTCGGACACCATCATGTCGGCGGCGCCCGCGTTGAACGCGACCTTGCCACCCTCGGTGCTCGCGAGTTCGACGAGCTTCAGCTCGAAGCCATGCTTGGCGTCGAGCTTGTGCTCCCGCATCACATCGATCTCCCAGGCGACCGTCCCGGTCTTCTGGATCGCCAGCCTGACGACACCGTCCGCCCGCGCGGTCGCCGCGCCGGCGAGCGCGACAGCGACCGCAACGGCGGCAACAACAATGCGGGTGACGACCATTTTCATTTCGCACCTGCAAGATGTATTGCTTTTTTCAGCACAATGACCTTGGACCCTTCCGAAGTATCAAATCCGCCGTCCCGGGACATGCAGGTCATCGATGACGCTCATGGCTTTCCCTTTTATCGCCATCGCGGTGAAGCGTCACGCGATCATCCGGCCGTCGACCTCGCCGCGAGCCCCTTGTGCCCCGTCGGGAAATCGCGGCCGAGCGCGAGCATGGCGGCGGCGCCGAGGAAGAGACCGGGCGCGAGGACGAGAATGGCCCATCGCCGGCCGCCCGTGTTCGCGGGCACGGTTTCGACGCGCCGGATGCCGACGACGGTCAGCGCGAAGCCGAGGCCGAGCTACAGCGACAAGGCCAGGCCGACGGCCCTAGACGCGCCGCGAGGCGGGCGATGCCGGAGGAGGCGCCGCCCTGCAAACATATCTGCCGGCCCGGGAGGCGTCCGCCAAGTCCCGGTCGTCGCGGAGCGGGTTGCCGCCGCGGACGCGGCGAGCGCCGCCTCGCTTCGGCGGCTCGTCGTGGCGTCCGCGCCCGGCACATGAGCCGCATTTGCGCAGGTTGCGACGGGCGGCGCGCGTCGCCGCGTGCCGCCGAACCCTTGCATGCCCGTGCGGTGGACCGGCCGCTCAGGCGAGCGACAAGTTCATGCCGCTGAGCGCGACGGAGAACTGGAAGCCGACCTGCCGGCCCGAGAGCGACAGAACGACCCCGCGCGAGTTCTGGAGCTTGACGGCGGTGGCCCCGCCTGCGACCGCGACGCCGGCACCCAGCGCCGTATAGGTGCCGGTGATGTCTTGGGGCCGGGTCAGGTTGGAGGCGGTCCCGATGAGTTCGGCTTCCGCCACGCCGAAGGTGGCGCCGAGGCTCACGCCGCCGACTTGCAGGGGATAGGTGATGCCTCGGAAGGAGAGCGCGCCGCTACCGCCCCCGACGCCGAAGATGAAGCCCGCCTTGACGATTCTGATGCGGATCGAGCCCGTCGCCGCGTGCGCCGGCGTAGCCAGACCGCCGGCCGCTACGGCGAGGCCGCCACCGAACAGCTTGAGCATCGACCTGCGTGACCCCGAACCTTCGACCATGATTGTCCCCTTCCGATCGTTTTGTGACTGCCCAACCGCCAGCGGCGTCCCGGCATTTTTGTAGACCGGGCATAGCGACACTGCGGAACTGCGACACTTTTTGTCAATAAGCTTGTATCCACCGCTAAGCCGGCCAACTTGTCCAATCGGGACGGCGTCCTGTTACCCATGGGCCACTGTTCTTGATTAGTCACCGTCGCGGTCGCGATCTGCCCTTTTCTCTTGAGGGTAAGCTCGTTAGCCTTGAACAATGCTTGTAAGCGCGCGCAAATGGAAATCCTTCGCCCCGACGCGGCCAGACCACCCGGGAAAACGCCGATGACCTGCCGTCATTCCAGTCTGAAGCTCCGCGGCGCGCTGCAATCGGCCCTCAGCCGGGCCGGCATCGTCGCAGCGGGGACGCTGGCGGCTTGCGCGGCCGCAACCGGGGCCATGGCGGCGGATCTCGGCCGGCCGGCGCCGGCGGCGGTCGACTATGTGAAGGTCTGCGACGCCTACGGGGCGGGCTTCTTCTACATCCCCGGCGGCGAGACCTGCCTGAAGCTGAGCGGCTATGTGCGCGCCGAATATCGCACCGGCGACACGAGCGCGACCTACACATTCTTCGGCAGCAAGACGAACTATGCCGGCCCTTACAGCTGGGGCGACAACACCAGCCGCAACGCGTTCTTCAGCCGCGGTCGCGCGCTGCTCGACGTGGACGCGCGCACCAACACCGAGTTCGGCCTGCTGCGCTCGTTCATCGAGGTGTTGTGGACTGTCAACACCGGCTCCGGCGGCAGCGTCACGACCGCGCTCGACAACGCCTATGTGCAATGGGGCGGGCTCACTGCCGGCCGCACGCAGACCTACTTCGACTTCTTCACCGGCTTCGCCTATGGCGCGGTGTTCGGCTACGACACCTCGGCGCGGCGGGTGAACCTCCTCGCCTACAGCGTCGGCCTCGGCAACGGCGTCACCGCCTCGCTCTCGCTCGAAGACACCACAACCAGCACGAGCCGCCGCTTCGACGGCGCCTACGAGGGCCTGGCGGCGGACGTGCCTCTGAACGGCGTGCAGTATGGCGGCAATCGGGTGCCCGACGTGGTCGGCGCCCTGAAGATCCAGCAGGCCTGGGGCTCCGCGCAGCTGATGGGGCAGGTGCATCAGGTCTGGGGCCTGCCGGTCAACGGCGAGCGGCGCGGCCAGGAAGAGTGGGGCTACGCGATCGGCGCCGGCGTGATCCTGAACCTGCCGATGATCGCCCCCGGCGACCAGGTCGCCGTGCAGGCGGCCTATGGCGAGGGCACGCCCGGCACCGTGTTCTCGCCGAGCCTGCTGTTCCGCGGCGGCAATGTGTCCGGCACGCTGAACGGCGCCACGGTCACCGGGTCGCTCGCCAATCTCGGCGCCGACGCGGTCTATGACGCGCGCGGCAACATGCATCTGACCGAGGCCTGGTCGGTCTATGGCGGCTACCGGCACAATTTCTCGCCGATCTGGCAGCACAACCTGAACATCGGCTATGTGGACGTCGACGCCCTCGGCGCGCGCGACTTCAAGCAGTTCGAAGTGGTCGCCGACATCCGCTGGAAGGGTGTGCCGGGCCTGACCATCGGCGCGGAACTCGAATACCGCAACATCGACTTCACCGGCCAGACGATCAACTTCTATTCCGGCCTCGATCGCAAGCTGCGCGACGAGAATGCCTTCGTCGGCATGATGCGCATCCAGCGCGACTTCTGACGCGCGGATCCACCGCTCGAACGACCGCCGGTCCGGCACGCCCGGCGGTCGCGCGCGGTCCTGCCCGGCCGGCAGGCGGAGGCGCACCCACCCGCGGCCGGCCGCCGCGATCGTGCCATGGCGGGCGACTGGCCCAAGCCGTCAAGCCGGACCGCCGCGCCCATGCGAGCCTCGTCGTGCCGTCCGGGCAAGCCCGCGGTCGCCGGCCGATCGACTCTGCCTACCGGGGTCGCGCGTCGCGCGATCGCTCCGGACCGGGGGTGAGACGCATCCTCGGCCGGGGCGGCCGAAGGAGAGATCCAAACATGAAACGCATCCTTTGTTCGGTCGCGGTCCTCGTCATGACCGCGATGCAGCCGGCATTCGGCCAGGGCGCCAACGCCGGGGGCCAAGCTCCGGCGGTGCGGGCGGTGAGCGCGGCGGACCTGCAGGCGATCACCGATGCCAAGATCGGCATCATCAAGGCCGCGCTGCAATTGACCGGCGACCAGACGAAGTTCTGGGGACCGCTCGAAGAGGCGATCCGCAACCGCGCGGCCGGCCGCCAGAAGCGCCTCGCCGCGCTGCAGGCGAAGCTCGAGGAGGGCGATGTCGACCTCCTCGTCATCCTGCAGGAGAGGGCCGACAACCTGATCGCCCGCGGCACGGACCTGAAGCGGGTCGTCGACGCCTGGCGGCCGCTGGTGCAGACGCTGACGCCCGAGCAGAAGGACCGCCTGGCCCTCTACGCCTCGCACTTCCTCAACATGCTGCGCGATGCGGCCGAGGCGCGCCAGCAGCTGATCCAGGACGAAGACGAGGAGTAAGCGGCAGCGCGACGTGATCTCCCCTGCCCCCCGGGCGCGCCTGACCCGCGCGCCCGACCGGCACGCGTGGGGCCGGCGGTGAATCACCGCGGTGGCCGCGCCGAGGCCGCGAGCGCGACCGCGAGCAGGACGAACGGCCCCCAGAGGGCGTGCGGACCGAGCCGGCCGGCGAGAATGGCGCCGAGCGCCGCCCCGGCCCCGAAGGTCAGCGTCACCAGTGCGAACAGTCCCGCCTCGCCGAGCTTGGCGGCGCCTCCATCCGTCACCCAGGCCGCATGCAGCGCCTCGGCGACGCTGCGCAGGTTGCCCGTGGTCATGACCGAACTGTAGGGCCGGCCGCGCACCCGGGTGAAGAGGCTCGTCTGCAGCGCGGCGGCGAACGAGATGCCGAGCGTGCCCGCCACGTTCGGGATGTGCACATGCGCCAGGGTCACGGCCGCCAGGATCGCGATCTCGACGAGAAGGCCGAGCCGCCGGGCCGCCGGCCCGAGCCGGGCACGCGCCTGCAGGGCCACGAAGGCGCCGACGAAGAAGGCGACGAGCGGCGGCAAGTGCCGCAGGGCCTCGACCCATTCGCCGCGCGCCGCCCTGACCCCGAACAGCACCACATTGGCGGTCTGCGCGTTGGCGAGCACCTGGTCGTGCAGCACCCAGGTGAAGGCGTCGAGATAACCGCCGGCGAGACTGAGCAGCAGCGCCACGGCGAGCGTCTCGTCGGCCGGCAGCGGGGCGGCGGCCGAAGCCCCGGCGGTGCCGTCCGACGACGTCATCCCGGCGCGCGACCGGGAGCGGGCGAACCGCCGCGCGGGGCTCGGCGGGGCCGGTTCACAGGCCGAGCTTCGCGGCGGTCGCCTCGTCGAGGGCCCCGGTCGCGTCGAGGCCGTTCTGCGCCTGATAGTCGCGCAAGGCCCGGTCGGTCGCGGGGCCGAACACGCCGTCGGCGTTCAAGGCGATGCCTTCGCGGATCAACGCCTGCTGCAGCGCGCTGACCTCGCCGCCTCGCAGGCGCGGCGTCATCAGCCGGAGCGGGCCGCTCGCCGCCGGTGGCGAGCCGCCGCCCGACCGTGTGGCGTCGGATACGATCTCGTAAACCCTCTCGTCCTCGTAGTAGGTCGCCCGGTAGAGCACGTCGCCGCACTGATAGAGGCTCTCGCCCTGGTAGCCGCTGGTGGCACAGTCGACGCCGGCCGGAAGCGTGTCGACGAAGGCGAGCGTCGCCCCCGCCACCACTCCGGTGAAGTACCAGCCCCAGGCCGGATACCAGTTGTAATTGCCCCACTGCCAGTGCGGGGGACGCGCATAGGGCGGGCGGGCGGCGGGCGGACGCCAGCCGGGCGGCCGCGATCCGGGCGGGCGCCATCCGGGTGGCCGCGCGCCCGGGGCGAGCGGTGGCCGGTTGCCGGCGTTCGGGGGCTTGTTGCCCCCTCCCGGCGGCCGGCTGCCCGCTTCCGGTGGCCTGTTGCCGGCTCCCGGCGGCTTGCTGACGGCGCCGGGCGCGTTGGCGATGGGCGGCGTCGGCTTCGCGCCCGGTCGTTGCCCGGCAGGCGGCCGCGAGGCGGAGGGCGGGCGCGCCGTCGACGGGGGACGCGCGGGCAAGGTGCCTGCCGACGGACCGCGCCCGCCGCTGCCATAAAGCGGTGGCGGGGCGCCGCCGCCATGGAACCCCCCGCCATAGCCGCCGCCGAAGCCACCGCCTCCGCCGCCATACCCGCCGCCGCCTCCGAATCCACCGCCTCCCCGGCCGCCGCCGCCCCCACCGCCACCGCCTCCGCCGCGCGCCTCGGCGCGGTCGGTCTGCGAGCTGCCGGGCAGCATCAGAGCGGGTGCGGCGCCGTAGGCGACGAGGCCGGCCGCTAGCGTCGCGAGGATCTTTTTCATGGGTCCGCTCCGTCCTATTGCGCCGCGGGCTTGGCGGGGTCGGCGGCGCCGGCGCCGGCTTTCGCAGGATCGGCGGCACCGCCGCCGGCGCCCGCCGTCCTGGCCGGAACCGGCAGGCTGAGGCGCGTGAAGTCGGCCGGCGAGGCGAACCGGAACCGCTCCGGATCGACCGCCGGTGCGTCGTTCCAGTCGCTCAGATAGGCGCGATAGACGGGCGAACCGCGCCGGGTCCGTTCGACGCCGACCAGCATGAGCGGCAAGGGCCGCGCGGCGTCGGTGGAGATCCAGAGCTGCCAGTCCTCGTCCTTGCCGACGAAGCTCAGGTGATGCGCCTCCCGGCCGGCGACGAGCGTGGTGCCATGGTAGGCGGCCGCCTTCACCCCCTGCAGCAGCCGCTCGGGGAGCTTGTCGCTGAGCATCGACCAGAGCGGCAGCACGGTGCCGGTCTTGTCCCGGATCGCCTGAACGAGCGCGTCGTAGCCGCCCGCGAACGGGACGCTCGCGTAGAATTTCTCGTCCGGAGCGGAGACCGTGAAGGTGGCGCCGTCGTAGTGGTAGTCGCGCCGCGCGCCTTCCCGCTCCGCCTTCACGACGAAGCCGTCCTGGCGGGAGAAGAGCGTCTCGCCGCTTCGCACCGAGGTCAGCGTCCGGCCGCCCTCGGCCGGCTGGTCGTAGGTGACGAACCAGCGGAACGACAGCGCCGGCCGGCTGGCGAGATAGCGCGCGGAGGCGAGCGCGATGTCGGTGGCGGAGGGCACGTCCGCCGCGTCCTCGGCACGGACGGGCAGCGCCGCCAGGCCGGCGAGGAGCCCGAGCGAGGCCAGTCGGAGACCGTAGGTGCGGAGCCGGACTTGCATGGCGTTCTCCCGTCGGATCGCATCGCTTGTGAGGTCGGGCGAGTCCCGCGACCCGGTGTCCAGGGCGACCGTGCCGAGGCGTGACGCGGGCGTCGTTGCCCCCGCGCGTCGCGCCGGCACAGCGCGTCCCGCAAAGCCTAAGTCGAGGACCGGCCGGAGCACTTGATCGGATGGGCCGACCGTCTCCGCTTGACCGGCGAAACCGTTCGGCGCCGCGGCGGGGAGGCCGCCCCCTCCCCGTCCCCGCTCAATGCCCCTTCAACACCAGCGTCTGCACGGGGAGGAAGATCGCCTGCATGCGCAGGATGAGGGCGTGCACCAGCGCGACCGTGTCGATCACGTGCAGCCAGAGCCGGCGGCCGGTCGAGAGGGTCGGGTCCTGCAGCGCCGCGTGGTTGCTCGTATAGGCGTTGGCGATGCAGGCGCTGCCGGGCGGCAGGTCGTCGGTGCCGCCCG
>JAESFG010000384.1_pt1 | contig 52577 bp, 42 predicted proteins | sample 9269371 | NCBI WGS metagenome assembly JAESFG01 (sample SAMN14506227, study PRJNA617093) | algae metagenome | isolation source: Aetokthonos hydrillicola CCALA 1050 (B3-Florida) and co-occurring... | place: USA: South Carolina | collected 2013-01-01 | reverse complement strand
TCGTGCGACAACTGCTGCTCCTTCGTCAATCTCGCAGAGGAAGCCGCTGCCACAGGTTCAGCGATGCTCGGCTCATCTAGCACAGGTGCGGCCTGCAACGTCGACGCGCGCGAGGGCACGGAGGGCACGGCGGGCACGGCGGGTATGGGCTGCGAGAGTTCACCGGCGACCGCGCGGATCGTCGGCTGCAGCCTTGTCAGCAGGTGGGCGAGCGCCGCCCGCGCGTTGGCCAGCAGGTGCCAGCGGTCGGCGATCTGCACCGCGTCGGGGAGCGAAGCCGAGGTCGCACTCTCGTAGCAGCCGGCGCGGTCGCGGGTCACGTACTGCACCGTCGGATGCATCGACAGCCATCCCGCGACGAGGCTCGCGTCGCGTGCCGGCAGGATGTCCACCGGCCTGCCCGTCGAATGGTCGACGACAATCGTTCCGTAGGTCGAGCTCCGCCGGAACGCGAAGTCGTCGATGCCGATCGACGCCAGCGTATCCCCGGCCGTCGTTGTCGCCATCGCGCGCAGTCGCCTCAGTATGGTCGATCCGCTGGTGATCGTGCCTTGCTTACGCGCGAGACGTGCCCCGGGTGCGCCGCCCGCCTCAAGGCCGAGATGAACCAGCTGCACGTCGAACCGCCGTGTTACCCGCTAACCCCGGTTGACCTGCCGCACAAGCTCCGCAGGCCGAATATCACCAATCAAGCCCGAACCGACCGTCCGACCGTAAGCGATTGCTGAACTACACCTCGGCGATCGGCATCGGTTCCGGGTTGACGGCCTTCCATCGATCCGGCAGCCACTCGTCCAGCGTGCTCATCGGGGCGTCGGGCAGGTTCGTCAGCAGCTGCGTCAGGTACCGCTGCACGTCGACGTCGTGCCGGCGGCACGTGCTGGTGAAGCTCGCCAGGATCGCCGCCGTCTCGCCGCCGCGTTCATTACCGACGAAGAGGCTGTTCTTTCGGTTATGTCGAGCTCAGCATAACCGAAACTATGTCCAGTCGCAGATTGTGCGCAGCCGAATCGCCGTGAAGTGCGACTCCCGCCGGTGCCGTGGCCGAACGCGCCTGCGGGCGGTTCGGCGTCGCTCCGCATATTCCTGGTGCCTTTCTACCGCCCTACGAGGGCAGAGAGGCAACTGTGTTGGGCATCGCTCGCGGCCACGGTGACTTTTGGACGCGCGGTGTAGCATGCCGGCGGCCGGAGCGCAAGGGATCGCATGCCGGTGAATCACGCCTTGGGGCGGTACCGCTTCGTCCGCCTCAAGCTGCGCAGGTCAATGCCGTCCAGCAGCATCGCCAGTTCGCCCGGCCGCAGCTCGATCGACTTCCGCGCCGCATCGTCGAGCTTCGGCAGGCGGAACGTGCCCTCCTCCAGCCGCTTGTACCAGAGCGCGTAGCGGTCGCGGTCGAAGTAGAGGGCCTTGAGGCGATCGCCACCCCGCGAGCGGAAGAAGAACAAATAGCCCGACAGCGGATCCTGCCCCGTGACGGTTGCAACGAGTTCGGCCAGTCGGTCGAAGCCCAGCCGCATGTCGATCGGGTGCGTGCAAAGCCAGATGCGCGTGGCGGTCGATCGTTCGTCGAGGTCACGCAGCGACGGCAGGCCGATCATCGCGCCGCCTCGTTGTGGGTGAGCGTCGCTTCGCCCTCCAAAGCCGCGAGCGCCTCCCGCAGCAACGCCGGGTCGAAGCCGCGGCGAAGGATCAGCACGCGTCGACCGCCTGCGCGCGGCTCCAACTCGATCGATCCCGACGAGGGATGCGGCGACGAGCACGCCGGCGTCGAGACCTCGACAAACGCTGGCGTAGACGATGGGGTCGGCTCGGCAAGCCGGCGACGCCAGGCGAACAGCGACGATGCGGCGATGCCGCGCGCGACGCAGAACGCCTTCACCGTCATCCCGCTCGCCCGCTGCTCGGCTGCCAATGCCCGCCACCGCACCTCGGCCGAACCCGCGCACGTTGTTACACCTGATGCTTCCATGCCAATGGAATCATCCGCGGCAGCCGCGAACGCGGAAGATGCGGTTCACGCACCGCTCACGATTGGTTGCGCGGGGGAGGCGGGAAGTCGAATCCCTTCGTATCGCACGCTCAACCGCTAAAGACATTCCGGCACCATCAGCCTCGGGAACCCACAATCCGGCTGCAGGAGTTGGCTACTTCATTGTAGATCCCTGCCGTGCACTTGCCGCGCGTCCGCATTTCAACGCCTGCTAGTCTGGTAGCGTCCCGCGTCGTACCCACGCACGTCGACCACTTCGCCAATGCGCCGACCGGGCAAATTCGCGATTCTCTCGATGTACACGACCACGCTGACTGCGCTCGCGATCGCACGATGCGGGACGCTGGTCGTCGCCTCCGCGATGAGGTCTTCGAGACGGTGCAACGCATCCTCTGCGCCGTTGGCGTGAATCGTGCCGATGCCGCCGGGGTGACCGGTGTTCCACGCTTTCAGGAGTGCCAGCGCCTCGGGGCCGCGGACCTCGCCGACGACGATGCGGTCGGGACGGAGGCGCAGCGTGTGTCGCAACAGGTCCGTCATCGTCACGCGCGGCTCGGTCGGCTTCGTCAGGAGCGGAACGCAGTCGCGTGCGCTGCACTGCAACTCGCGGGTGTCCTCGATGATGACGACGCGGTCATTCGCGAACGCAGGCTCCGCCAACAGCGCGTTGACCAGCGTCGTCTTCCCGCTGCCGGTGCCGCCGGCGACGAGGATGTTCCTTCTGCTGGCGACTGCCTCGCGCAGCGCCTTCGCCCAGGCTTCGCTCAAGACGCCCCGGCCGACATAGTCATCCAGCGTGAATATCACCTTCGGCCGCTTGCGGATCGTGAACGTCGGCTGCGCGACGATCGGCGGCAGCAACCCTTGGAATCGCTCCCCGGTCTCCGGCAACGTCCCAGCGACCACGGGGGTCTCGGCCGTTGCGACTTGGCCCATCGACGTGGCGATGAATCGGATCACGCTCTCGACCTGTTGCGGGAGAAGCGTGCCGACGTGATGTCGTCCGCCCAGCCGATCGTGAGTGCCAGAGCGGTCGAGCCAGAGCGAGCCGTCCGGATTGGCCATGATCTCGACGACAGCGTCGTCGGCGAGCAGGTCGGCGATCTGCGCGCCGAGGCTCTTTCGCAGCCCGTCGATGAGTCGGCTGCGCGTCGAGCTTCGGGCAGGAAGGTCGATCGTGGACAGAGGCTTGGTCGGTGCAATCATGCGGCCGTCTCCTTCTCGTTCAGCTCACCCGCGAGCCGGACGTCGGCGTCAGGCGTCGTGTCTCCCGGGTTCAACAGCGACATCCCCTGCTTCAGGCTCTCCGTCACGAACTCGATGAATCCGTTCATCCGCCTGCTCGTCTGCAGATGGGCCGCGTCCTGCACCTCGTCCGGCAACGGGGGGTGGTAGAGCATGAAGAGGTACACGAACGACGCGAGCAGCTCCTTCAACACCCGTGCATCAGCGCGGTGACGACCGTCGAATCGATTGACGAGTTGCTCGATCCTAGCGATCCGCGCGTCGACGCTGGACGACTCGTCGACGACCGCGCGGCGGAGCAACCGCTCGACGCATTGCGAGACGGTGACGTTCTGCCGCGCTGCGGCCTCTTCGAGCAGCGCCTTGAGTTCCGGGTCGATCCGGATGCTGAGCGTCGGACGGGCGGACGTTTTCGGGTCGGACATCCTGGCATCTCGGGTGGAGCGTCGACATTTAGAAGAGTTTGCGGCGACGGCGGGCGACCTCGGCGGGCAGGGGCACGGCGGGCGAAGCCCGCGCCGGCGAAGACGAGGGGGATGGCGCTGCGATCGACTCCGCATTCATCACCTGCGCCTGCGACCCGTCGGTCGCGTCTTCGCGTTCGTCGCCATCGGTCCCCTCGACTTCGCCGATCTCGTCGATCTGCCTGACGTCCTCCTCGAGCGGCGCGGCCCGCATCTCTGCTTCGGGCCCTTCGTCAGAGCGATGGAGCTCCTCGCGCAGCTTCGCCGCCAGTGGGTGAAAGACGCGATCACCCTTCGCCCGCTCGTGTTCCCACTCGCTCGCCCAGCGTGGCGGCGCATCGATCGCCCCGGGGTGCTGCTCCGGCGGCGTCTGCGCGTAGCGTTTCAGCTGGGGGTGCTCGTAGTACGCGAACTTCTTCGTGCGGATCGGCTTCGTCCCGTTGATGAGGATGAGCTGCTCGTCGTACGGCAACTCGCGGACGTCGCCCGGCGTCATGAGCGGCTGCACCGTCTCCGACTCGCTGATCGTCCGCCGCCCCGCCGTCACCAGCCGGTCTGGGCGGGAATAGCTCTCGCGGTACTCGCGCACCGTCCCCGTCATCCGGCTGATCCGCTCCAGGCTCGTCACATCCGCCGTCGCGAACGCGACGACCAGGTGACTGTTGTCGATGATCGTGTTCGTCGGCCCGTACGTGCCGACGATGTCGTTCACGCTCTGTACGACCAGCATCCCCTTCACCTTGAAGCTGGCCATCAGCTTCATGTGGTTCGCGAACGCGTCGATTCGGCCGAGGCTCGGGAACTCATCCAGCAGCATCAGCGTCGTGTGTTGTTTCTCGCGGCCCCACGCATCCGTCCTCTCGTCGTGCAGGAGGACGCGACACGCCTGATCGACGATGAGGCGCGTGAGCGGCCGCATCCGCTCGACGTCGGCGGGCGGGACCTGAACGTAGACCGTCATCGGCCGGTCCGCGCAGGCGAGGTCGCTCATCCGGAAGTCGCACGCGCTCGTCGCGCGGACGACGTGCTCGTCGGCGAAGACGGTCAGGTACGCCTCCAGCGTACCGGCGACGCTGGAGCGGAACCGGCTGGTCTTGTCGGCGAAGCTCGCCGCGACCCGCCGCACCTCCGGATGCACCTCCGGCTCGCCGTCGCCGTTCAAGCGGTGCGGGAGCTCCAGCATGTCGATGAGCGTGTTGGTGAGGTCGAGCACCTTCTCGCGCACCGTGCCGAGGTGTTTCCGCTCGACCGGCTCGGTGAAGAGGACGTGCAGCACGATCGCGACGAGCAGTTGCTCGGCGTTCCTGTCCCAGATGTCGTCGTCGGCGCGGTTGCCGCCGGGGTTGACGAGCATCTTGGCGAGCTTCTGCACGTCGCCGGTGGCGTGGTCGCGGCGCACCTCCAGCAGCGGGTTGTAGCGCGCGGTGCCCGGGTGGGTCGGGTTCCAGAAGAGGACGTGCCCCTTCGACCGCCGGCGGGCCGCGGTCAGGTTCCAGAGTTCGCCCTTCACGTCGTAGCAGAAGCAGCTCTCGGGCCAGACGAAGAGGGTCGGCACGACGTGGCCGACGCCCTTGCCTGAGCGAGACGGACCGACGACGAGCTGATGCTCGACGCCGCTAAAGCTCAGCACCGTGTCACCCCGATCGTCGATGAGCCGCCCGACGATCGTGCGGCCGACGGGGTCGTTGACGAGTCCCGCGGCCGTGATGTCGGTGCGGTTCGCCCACCGGCCCTGGCCGAACTCGCGGGGTCGACGGCGCGCCGCGCCGTAGCCCCCGGCGAGCCATCTCCAGAGGGCCATCGGCATCATACCGAGCGCAGCGCCGAGGAAGGTGAAGACGAACGCCTGCTGGAACTCCGACCGCGCGCCGGCGACCACGTCCGGCGGCCAGGTCGAGCGCCACACCAGCCACTGCCACGGCGGGTACACGTGGACGAGTTCTCGTCCGCTGCCGAGGCGCACGCGCCACCCGAGCGCTTCGGCGTGCCTGAACCCCGACGCGACCCATTGCGTGCCGACCGAGAGCCCGGACATCGCGCCGACGGCGACGCAGACGGCGAAGAGGATGATCAGCTTGCGATTCATGGGGCGGTCCTCCGTGACCCGCGGCGATCAGCGGCGTCATCCGAGTTCCGGCTCGTCGCGGCCGTCCCGCGATCGAGAGCCCCGCGATCCAACGGGCACCGGCACCGACCGACCGGGGCCGAGCGGGGCCTTCGGGTGCGCTCGACTGCTTCTCTGCCGATGAACCGGCTCAGGCGTTCGCGCTTCATCGAGGTCGCGCCCGCCGGCCACGACGCGTAGGTCGGTGGTCGACCGGACCGCCATGCGTCGTGCGTGGTCGCGCAGCTGTCCTGGTTCGATGCGCACCGTGCCATCCGGCGCGCGTTCGACGCCGCTGTTGACTCGCCCGGCGAGGAAGTCGAGTTGCCGCGAGGCGAAGTCCAGCAGCCGCTGACGCTCCCGCTGGGTGAGGTCGGATTGGGCGGAAAGGACGGCGCGGTGCGCCTCGATCGAGTAGACGCGCTCGCCGCTCGACTCCGCCACGCGGAGCAGCTCGCCCACGCCCTGGTCACGCTCGAACGCCGACCTGCCCAGGATGACGGACGCTCCCTTCTGCACCCGGTCATACGCATCCCCTTCGCGGACCGTCGCGTAGTGGTCCTGGCCCGCGCGGTCGCGCACGACGAGGTAGCGGTCGAGGGTCAGCTCGTCGACCACGCCGTGTTCGACGACGACGCCTTCGAGCGGCGACGGGGCTCTACCGGCAAGCCGCTCCGCGAGGCCGAACGGGATCACCCGCCCTGCCCACGCGTGGGCTGCTGCGCCGTGGTCGACATAGAGGGTCCTGATGACGTCGCCCCGCGCGCCGAGCGCGAGCAGTCGGTCGCGGAAGTCAGGCTCGACACGCCATGCCGAGCTCCGCGCGGGCCGAGCCAGCCCGAGCGACTGCAGGGTCTGCAGCCGGCGGACGAGCAGGCCACGCTCGTGGCCGGAGACTCCTTGCAGAAGATCCGGGGCGACGTCGATCGTCCCTTCCGGCGTCGCGCGGGCCGGGTCGCGCTGCGGCTCGACCTGCCGCGTGCTCTGCTGCGCGATCTGCCGCGCGATTTGCCGGTCCAGGCCCGTCCAACGCTCGGCTGCCACCTCTTGCTCGCGGGCGTGACAAACCTCCTGCAGCGAACGTTCCCCCAGCAACTCCGTCGCCACCTCTTCGGCACGCCGACGGATGCCGTGCGAGATGGTCTGACGGGAGAGGATCAACGTCCGCACGTGGGCCGGGTCGATCACCTGGTGAGTCAGATCTGGAGCACTGGCTTCTGCCGACTGCGGGACCTGGCTAGACGCGTCTCTCGACCGCTCGATGAGGGGCCCGGTTACGCCGCGCACGAGAACGTGGGCGTGCGGCTGATCGGTGTTGAAGTGGTTGATCGCGAGCCACTCGAGTTGGTCGGCGGGCGAGCGCGCTGCGCTGGAGTCTGTCGCTGATCGTAGGTCTCGCTCGACCCGCCCCATCACCTCCCGGACATAGCCGGTCAGGTCGGCGATCTGCTCCCCCTTCTCGGGGCTGACGATGAACCGGAAATGGTGCGGGTCGTCGTGCCAGGCCCTGGTCAACGCGGCAGCGTCGAGGCCCTCCGTCCCGCGGTCGTAGAACTGGCCGCGTTCGCCCTGCTCGCTCGTACCGTCCCGGCCCAGGTAGCGGACGTGTCGAGAGAGCGATGCACCGCCGCGCGTCGTGACGCCCTTCGTGTCTCCCCCGCTCCCGATGCGCCTACGACCGCCATGCCAGACGACCAACGCCTTGACGACGACGCGCTGCGGGTAGCCCCGACCGCCGCCCGCGCGATGAGGGCGCTCGCCCGACCCCTTCGCTGAGTCAGCACGCCGCATCCACCCCTTGCCCAGCGCCTTTCCGATGAGCCGCGCGAACCCGCCGGACCGGCGCGGCCGACCCCCGGTCCGGCCGATCTGGTCGGGGTCGCTCGGGTGTTCCAATGCTGGGTCGTGCTGTAACGGACTCGACATCACAGCCTCCATGCCGTGCCGGCGTGCAAACGCCGGAAGTATTGTATTTACAAGCCATTCCGCTTCCGGCGTATACGCCCTCGTTCGATGGGGCGCATCGCCCGGGCGTCGTGTATACGCCCTAAGACTATCTCTCAACACGAGTTGCGCACGAGCCGCATACGTCGCCGCGGATTCGAGGTGCTGGATCGCTCGGATTTCACGGGCGAAACTCCATCTCCAGCAGCTCCTTTATCTTGCATTCCAAATCAACGCTATTTTTCACGACACTACACCCCACTACGGTATAGTTCAACCATCCGCAGAATGGTCTCTCATGGGAAGCCCGCGACCGGGCACCAGCAGAGGGGACCACACGCTGCTCCTGCCGCACGCTTCGCCGTCGTCCAGGGATACGGGCGCGTCCACGAACAGCGCTCAACCCGCCGCTGCCGAACTCGCTTGCCGCTCGATGACCCGCGCTGCCAACGCGTCGATCAGGCCACCCAAAAAGAACGGGAGGAAGAACGCCAACCAGAACACGTGGGCGTACTCCTTCGTCCCCAACGCCCAGACCATCGCCAGCACCCCGACGAGGCAGTAGATCAGCCACCGCGCGGCGACCAGAATCATCGCCGCGAAGACGAGCGGCACCGCGAGCGGGACGACGATGCCCCACAACACCAGCCGCAGACCGGCCAACCCGAATTGACGCGCAAGGTTCGACATACCCAACCCGGTCCGTTGCCTCCGCTCGACCTCGCCCGAGCTCCCCTTCCCTTCAGCTGACCCTTCGGACGCGCGATGGTTGGGCCGACTCTACCCTCGGACCTCAGCCGTCCCGTGAAGAGACCCAGGGCGTCTCGGAGGCGTCTCGGAGGCGTCTCGGACGCCTCTCCGACGCGGTCTCACCGCCATCCGGACGAACAGTCGGTGATCCTCCGGAGCAGATCAGGGTCGATGCTCCGGCGCAATGCCCGCTGGCGTCACAAATCGGCATCGACTCGATCCCTCGAAGCATCAACCGGAGCCGAGCATTTCGAAGTGCCGCAGTTTGACGATTGGTCGATCACGGACGTCGTTCACACCATTCGTCGCGTCGAGTTCATACCAGGCCATGGTCAGTACTCCGACGGCAATAGGCAGGTGGTAGCCGATCGGTCGGCCTCCGTGACGACGTAGAACTTCCCTCCGTACCGGTCGTGATACACGCTGACGAGGCGTAGGCCCTCGCGCGCCGCTCGTCCGTTCTCCGCTCGGTCGCCCGCCGAGAGGTCGCCCCAGTTTCCCGCGAAGTGCCGGCGGATGCAGGCCTGCACGTCCTCCGGATGGAGCATGGCTCGCGCGCCAGGGGTGATGAAGACTCGCGTCCGCGGAATGGAGAGCGGAGGCGACTCGGCGTCGACGCGACGCTCCGCAATCAGGCCGTTGACGGTCTCCTCGGCCCGCTCCGCCCGGTCGCGCGCCCACTCGACGGTTCGGCGACAGGCGGCGAGGAGGATCCGGTCCGGTTCGTTCTGACCACGCCCGGCGAGCGTCGGAAGCGAGCCCGCGACGACCAGCGGCGGGAGCAACCCCTTCCTTACGTACGCCTCGGCCAGTTCCCACGTCAGGTCCGTGCCGGTGGCGGTGAGCGAGAGACCCATCGCGCCCCCGCGGTCGACCAACGCCAGCGGCAGGTCGACGAGCCACTCGGCCGCGACGACAGGGTCGGCATCGGGCATGCAATCGATCGGCCAGACCAAGCGAAGGTTGGGATCGACGCCGATCGCCTCAATTCGCGACTCGACGACGATCCGACTGGCTTCGTCTCGCCGGGCGACCCACCCATTGAAGCGGTCGTGGTCGACGTCCTCGAACGCGGTCGCGTCGGCGAGGACGTGAGCAGCATCGAGCGAATCGAGGTTGAGCGTGGTGATATCCATGTGCGTAAATCCTCCGGAAAGGGTTGATTGCGGGTTCGGGTTGGGATGCAGGAGTCGGTCACGCGTCGATCGGCGCGATGAGGCAGAGCGCGGTGAGCGCCTCGACGACTGCCTCGTCGCCGGGCGCTGCCCCGCGGTCGTCGCTATCTTCGAGTTGCCGAGCGTCGTTGACGAGGAGCCAGCGGTAGACCTGCCCCTCCCAACCTGCGGGCAGTCGGTCGACGCAAACGACCGTGCCGATGAGCGAGGCACGGATGTTCTCCAGCGCTGCGTCATACGAACGACGGGCGTGGTCGAGCTCGTCCAGAACGGCGTCGTGTCCCATCCGACCCACCAGCGCGGCCAGCGTGTCGAACGCCTCGGTCGTCCCGCGCGTGCCGGTCCTGTAGACGCGCACGGCGACCTCGTCGCACCAGCCGAACCCGAAGTGGCGGCAGCGCAGCAGGACGACGTCGCTCGTCGCCTCGTCATCTCCAGCGAAGGGCTCCAGCGCCCGCGCGATGACGGCGGCGTTGGATTGCTCGATCAGGCCCGAGTCGCGGGTCCGAAGGACGAACAGACCGAACGCCTCGGCTTCGTCCGGCCGGTCGCGTGGCGACCACGCGAACGCCTCCCGCTTCAACCAGTTCCCCGCGAACGTTTGCGGCTCGATCCTGTGCGACGCTCGTTCAACTGCAGCCATCTATCGACCTCCCAACGAGATATGCGGGCGCGCCCGCGCCGCCACCGACCCATTGCCGGGGCGAGGCGTCGAGATAGGCGAAGCCTTCTCGGCCCTTGCACCGGCATGGCAGGCGCTGCGTCGAGCGATGGCGGACGGGTCAAGGAGTCGGAGCTGACCGGCGAGTCGGTGTGGGGCGTTGCCATCAACACGGCGTTCGTCATCGCGACCACCGCAAATCCCGGAGGCTCCGCACGGGGCGTTCATCGCAATCGACCCTGTCCAACGCCCTCCTTCACGGCGAACGCATCCGCGCCCCGCGTGGAAGCCGGGATTTGCGTCAGCCGGCGTGATCGGACGACCGCGACGGCAACGCGGGCCTAGACTGGCTACGCGCGCGCGCGCGTCACGCCGGCGCAATCCTTGACGCGGCAGCCATGGCTCGACGACTCGACCGATGCAGACGCTCCCCTCACGGCGCACCTGGCACACGGACCAAGCTGTTGAGGGTACCGCGCGAACGGAGCAACTGGCGGAACCGCGTGCTCCATCGAGCGTCGCAGCACCTACACGCACGGTTCGCCTCGCGCGCTTCAACTGCTGCGCAACTCATCGGCCGAGTCCTGCTCAACAAGTGGTCTCCGAAAGTGCAGTAAAGCCTGCCGGCGCCGACAGGACGGCTCGCCGCGGCGTAAGGCCCACCGGATGCTTGCCACATCCGGTGAACCTGTCGTGTCACGATCACTCTTCAACGGCGAGTTCATCAGCGTGGACGTCATCGCTGGCGTTGTCGTCGATCTCGTCGTCGGCGTCGCCCTCGACGGCGACCGGTGCCCCGTGGTTCAGAATTGCCAGCTCGGCGACCGGCTTCTCGATCCACTCGGGGATCGCCCACACCGGCGGCTCACCGATATCGATCCCGAGGTGGCGAGCGAGCTTCGCCAGCGCCTCCGGGTGCGGCACGTCGAACCCGCGGCGCTCGTTCGGGTCGTCGATCGGCACGCTCGCCATGAGCTCCGCGACCTGCTGGCGTGACCCGCTGAACATCACGTCGATCGCCTCCCCGACGCGCGGAGCGAGTTCGGCGAGCAGCGGTTCGTTTGTCGTCACCTTCCCGTACGGGCTCGGCCGCGGGATGCTCCACGACGCGTGCTCGTAGAGCTCCGGCACCGCCAAGAGCAGCGTCCACGCGATCTTGAACCGCGTATCCCCGTTCACCGCCTCCAAGATGCGGTCGAACGCACGGCCTAGCCATGTTTCGAGTGTCTCGCCAAAGCTCAACAGGTGCTGTTCGTACGCCGTCAGCTCGCGCGGAGCGTACGGGTCGCGGCGGGGCTGCTTCGCAACGGCATCCTTCGACGCCTTCGCCTTGTCCAGTTGGCGCTTCACGAACCCCACCACGCTCGACTCCTTCATCCACGCCGGCGCTGCCTTGCGGATCGCATCGGGTGTTTGGACGGTCCGCCGGGCGATCTTCTTCAGCGTCGCCTCCTTCGCCTGCTGGGCCAGTTCGTGCTTCTGTTCGTAGCACGAGCGGTTCAGGCAGAACCCGCGCGGGTTCTTCTCGTCGGCTTCGATCTCGAAGAGTGTGCGATCCGTCTCGCTGTTGTGCGGACAACCCGAGCATCGGCGAAGCTTCACGTCGCCCAGTTCGACCGGCCTGGCGTACTCCCACGGGATCACCTTCAGCGACAGCGTCACCTTCGCCACCTCCGCCTTGAGTTTCGTCAGCGGAACGCGCGTCATCCGCCCCTGCTTCAACTCGGCGAGCCATTCGTCCTGCATGGACTGTGTGTGTTCGTCCACCTGCTTCTGACCGTCGCGGGGAACGAAGTACCACGTCGGTGCACCCACGGCCTCGCACGCGAGCCGCATCTGCTCGCGTTCGTCGCCCACCTTCGCCAGCTCGCGCAGGTGCCCTGCGGGGATGCCGGTCTTCATCGCGAACTTCTGCACAGGAGTGGAGAGCCGGAACAGGTAGTCGCGGTCCTTCACCCACGCCACCGACTTCGCGAGCCGCGTCGCGGCCTCCTCAAATGGGTCGGCCGTGAACGACGCGTCCTCCTTCAATGCGCTCAGCACCGCGTCCACCGCCTGCACCTCTTCCAACGGCGTGATGTCCTGTCTATGCAGGTTCTCCACCGCCCGGGCCTGTTCGATCTCGGCGTCCGATGCGGGCGGATAAACCACCGCTCGAATCGTCTCGTGACCCAGCGCCATCATCGCCGCACACCGACGGGCCCCGAACCCGAGGATGTACGGCTCCGCGTGCCGATCGTTCAGCTGATGCTCGCCGCGCTCGTATACCCGCACCGGCTGGAGCTGCCCGCACGCCGCGATGCTCTGCTTGAGCGACTCGATGCGTTCAAGGTCTCCCTCTTGCTTCAGCCGATGGTTGCGCGACCGGTCGATTTGGTCGATGCGCACGTCGCGGATCGATCCCCTCATGCGCTCCACCTGACGCTCGCCGTTGCCGCTGCTCATGACGTGTACCCTTCTGCCCGCGCATTGCGGACACATCGAAACGTGATCACCGACCCCGCGCGAAGAACACCTTCACCGGGCGGACCACGCCTCGTGATCTGGTGAGCGAACGCAGAGTCAGGGCAGCGGAGGCGCGCAGCGCCGAGCTCGGCGCGGCACGCGACCGCCAGGAAGTCTCGCGGCGAACGGGCACACCCAGCGCGCAGCCCGGTGCGCGCCGATACCGAAAGACTTCCGCAGGCCTTGACGCCGCGTGGCAGCGAATCCCCAACATCAACGGCGTGTCGGCCCCCTTTTATCCACTTCGACTTTCCTCCCCGTTGCGAACGCACGTGCTGACAGCGACAGTAACCACATGTCCGGCAAGGCAACGCCTCACTGCACCGCATCGGCTTGGACGCCGACGCACAACCGCGCGACTACGCTTTTCCACGGCTGCCTGCGCGATCACGCGACCGACATCATCAACAACGGCGTCGACCCCTCATTGGGCCAGCCCGACACTGACTTCGGACGCAGGTTCTACATGACGACCCTCCGGCGTCAGGCCGCTGACTGGGCCTTCCTCAAACAGAAGGCTCTTCCCCGCGCGAGCCGTGGCGCGCTGGGAAGTCTGCCCGTCGTGTTATGGATTCGTGTCCCGCGGGATGAACTCGCCTCCCTCCAATCCCTCGCGTTCGTGCGCGGCGACTATCAAGCCGATGAATACTGGAGCTTCGTCCAGCACTGCCGTGCTAGCAAACGCAGAACTGCCGCGAGCACTGCCGTCGTTCAACATCACCACCGCGATCCGTCCGGCGTCGAAAGCTGGTACGATCTGGTCAGCGGCCCGGTGGCGGCGTTCTGGCAGCAGAAATCGGCGATGCTCGATTCCGACCAGTACAGCTTTCACACCAGCCCCGCCGCCAGCGTCCTCAATCAGATTCTTCGTGTAGGGATCCGAGGAACCGACTATGATGTCGAAGTCGTTTGACGATCGTATGAGGTGAAGCGATGACTCAGACCCTGCACAAGACGCGAACCGGATTGCCGCCCGAGCAAATCACCGCCTACTGGCGTGAGGTCGAATCATCGCTACGCACCACGCACCACCTCGAAGGCGACGTGCCACTGCGCGCCATCTCACGCTATCGAAACGAAGTCGATGGGGTTGGCGGGATGCTGTACCACCAGACGCCGGACGACGTCGCTCACGCAATCGTCGAGGGTGGTTATGTCGACGATGCGCCGAAGCAATGACCGCCGCCACGATTGCATGGCTAGGGCAAGAGTGACCGATCGTGCGTCCAAACCGCACGTGACCAGTTCAGCACTATTCTGATTGCACGACGCCGCCGAACACCCGATCCGAAGGGTCGCAACGGCGTTGTTTGTGCTCTGCTCGGCCCTCGAGGCGGTGATCGAGGTGGGCGCCGCGCGATTCTGTCGCCGAAGTGCTGGTGGTGTTCCGCGCAGCAACCCGCCCCGGCTCGGACGGATCATGCGAGCCGGGGCGGATCAGACTTATCGATTGGACTGCGTGCCGCGATTCACGCGGCGGCTGCTTGGGCCTTCTGCTGCTCGCGTTCCTCGCCGTAGAGCTGCAGGACGCGGGTGTGGGCGGCATCGGCGACCTTGCCCAGGATCAGGAGGTCGTCCCGGCCGAAGCTGTCGGTGCTTCGCCATTCGCCCTCGTTCGTGCGGTAGATGCGTTGGAAGGTGACGTTGAAGCGGGCTCCCTGTTCAACCTCGTTCCGCCAGATGGCGGCCTTGACGCTGCCGATGCGGATCTCTTCGACCGGCTTGGTTGCGGATTCGTTCGACTTGCTGCTCTGCTTCTTTGCCATGATAGGCCTCCGTAGAAAGGGGTTGTTCTTCGATCCGTACACGAGAGCGAAGCGACGGATCGAAAACAGCCCCTTGGAGGCCGCTCGGCTGACGGGTCTGAAGCCCGTGGAGTGGCCCCGTTGAACTGATGCGCGAGGAAGAGGTACGGCCGGCAAGGGCGAGTGAACAGGACACGATTTTTCTTGCGCCAGCAACCGTAGGCGCGCCAGCGGAAAAATCTGGCCTGGCACGAGCCGTTGCCCGGTAGGCGCAGCCTCCGGAGCCGGCGGAATGCAGAGATTAGCAAGTTGATCGGCGTAAGACCCGTCAGCCGAACCTGGCGAAGGGGCGGAGCGGCGAGTTGATCGCGTCCGTTCATCCCGGTCGCTGGAATGTCCGCTTCGTCCACAGGCGATGACGCAGGGATGGTGAGCTGCAGTGAACAGCGTGCACTTCGCGCGTCACCTTCCGACCTGACGCACGCGGGCGGGAAGCACCGATCATCGCTGGCGAGAACGCGATCGTGGGCACGACAGACGCAGCCACATTAGCGTGCAACTGCGCGGCGAGGAGAACGGAAGGCAGAGGTCCGCCGTCATGAGCCGATGGACCAATTCAAGCGAGAAGGTTGAGCGATCCCGCTCGCCTGATCCGTCCGCGCCAAGGCGGTACTGTTCCCAAAGCGGAGTGCCCGAGAGGCCGGCGTTTGAGGCCTCTCGGATGGCATTGGAATCCGTTTCCCCCGCCTGAGCACCGAGGTTTTCCGAACAACAACCCGCATCGATCGAGTATCCCCACTCTCGTGAAGCGGGCAGAGCTGGCCAGGTTCGTCGGACAGGCGCATTGTCGCGTGCTCGGGTCGCAGGATTTCCGCGAGACGGCCCCCTGCGAAGTGGTTGCGCTGCTCGCGCGGGCGTTCAAAGAGTCGGAGTGGGCGATCCTCGCCGATCCTCGCCGAGCCTCGCCGAGCCGAGCCGGGCCGAGCCGGGCGAACGAAGGGCCCGCCGGACGTCGTGCTGATCGACCCGCAGGTCGGGCGTTCACGTCGTCGAGGTGAAGGGCGTCACGCTCGATCAGGTCGGGGCCGTCGAGGCTGGCGGGAACACTCGGATCCGGTATCGCATGCCGAAACCCCGGGCGCGCAACCTGCTGAAGCAGGCGCTCGACAAGATGTTCGACATCAAGGATGCCACCGCCCCGCGCGTTCGGCGGCGACCTACGACTGCGCTTCGAAGCGTGGTTCTTCGACCTGACGAACCTGTCAGAGAAGGGACTCGTCGACACGCGCGATGGGCTGCTGCGCGTCTCGTTCGCCGCGCGGGAAGGTGCCCTGCCCCTCTTCACGCTCGCGCCGTCGCGCGAGCGAGAGATCGACATGTTCGTCGCTCGGCTGCGCATCCTGATGGAGAGGGAGCGCGTGAGAATGGAGGACGTGCTCGTCCTGACGCAGCGCGGCGCACGCGCCGAGGAGATCGCCGCAGCGATCCGAGCAGCGCGGCTGCACGGCGTCGAGTCGATCCTGCTGCCGATGCGGCGCGAGGAGAAGGACGCCGCGCTATGCAGGACGGGCGCACCAACGGTGAGCACCGTCGCGTCGGCGAAGGGATACGACGCGTTCGTCAGGTTGCTCGCGAGCGCGAACGAGTTCACGGCGGACGTGCGGGCCGGGCGACGTTCTACGTCGGTTGCACGCGGGCGATCCAGTACCTGGAAGTGTTCGCTCACCTCAACATCGGGCTCGCGCGCGAGGCGGAGCAAGTCATCGGGCGGCGGAGGCGGTGACGGGACGCGATCCGCGTCACTCCCAAGCCCACACGCATCGACGCACCGAGACGACGTCCGCCCGACGGATGGGGCCGAAGTAGCGCGAGTCGACTGAGTTTGGGATGCGGGTGGAGAGGACGAAGAACTCGTCGGGGCCGAGCACTCGGCTGTCACACCACGACGGCACCGGCCTGCCCTGCGAGTCCGTCGATAGCAGATTCGAATCGGCGATCGCGGTGCCGTTGACGATCACTCGCCCCGTGGTCGTATCCACACGGTCGCCCGGACCGGCAACGACGGGCTTCAGGAGGTACTCGAACCCGCCGTCGACGTGCGACCGGACGACGTCCGGCGTGTGGAACTCGACGATCGCGCCGACGGCCAATGGCGCCGAAGACTTGACGTACAACCCGCGCGGCAGCGACTCGGTGGGGTTGATCGCGACCACGCGCGCCAGCGGAATCGACAGGATGATGATCGTTCCTAGCAGCGTTAGGCCAATCGCCTTGCCTCGATGGCGGCGGAGCACGTCGCGCGGGTTGTGTCGCAGGCGTCGCATCGGTGCGAGCGAGAATTGTACCGCCAATGCCATGCAAGCGTTATCGGTCGCGCAACGGCTCGGGCGTGAACCGTTAGGTTCACGCCCGATGCGCGATCGCGAGATGAGCGACCATGCGTTCACTCGCCAATCTTCAGCTTGGCAATGATCGAGCTGGCGGTGTCGCGAATGATCGTCAGCGACTCGGTGAGCGTCTCGAGGTCGCCGTTGTAGAGTTGGAGGTAATCGCTGGCGGCCGTGCCGGTCTCCAGGCCGATCGCACTGCAAACGACGAACGCCACCGCTTCGGCTTCGGTTTCGCGGACCTTGATCGACGTGGCCTTGCGACGTTCGCCCTTGTGCATCAGTTCGTGGGCGTACTCGTGAACGCTCACGCTGAACGCGCTGGCGGCATCGAGTCCGTCGAGGATCTGGATCGTGCCGCCGCTCGATACGCCATGCGCCCCGCCGAGGTCGCCGGCGCGGCTGAACATTATGCCGGACTCGGCGATCGCCGACTCGATCCGCGTTTGGTACACGCTCGGGTCACCCTTGACCGTTGCGAACGCCGGCAGTTCGGCGCCGTCGGTCTGGCTCAGGTCGAACACGATCGCCCCGCGGAAACCGGCCGCCCGTCGGATGTCTTTCCGGGTCTCGTTGCCGGCGTCGTCGGTGCTCACGGCTTCGCCGACCTTTCGAATGCACGGCGCGATGATCAGGATGCCCTTCTCGCCCTTCTTCACGCACCGGCCCAGCTTGCGCCAGGTGTGGAACCCGGCGACCTGCGTGGCGTCCGGTCGCTGCACGGCGATCAGCAGCTGGTTGCCGAAGCTGTAGCGATGGAACTTCGCCATCGTCGCCAGATACGCTTTGAGCGTGTCGCTTCTGCCGGCGGCGAGGTTCTGCCGGAGCTGTTCCAGCGCGGACTCGGTGAGTTGAGTGATACGATCTGCGGTTTCGCTCTGCATGAGGGTTCCTTTCTGTTTGGCCTCACCGGAGAGCGAAGCGGGCCAAACAGAAGGAACCCGGGAGCGCAGGCCCGGGCCGGGCGGTCGTCGGAGACGACCGCGATTCGGAGTCGCGCGGTAGCGAGCGAATGCTAGAGCCCTCGTCCGCGCGCAGCAGATCACCGGCTCTGGCGTGAGTTCGCAATCGCGCGCCGCCTCACCGGCCCGGGCCGGAGCGGAGGCAGAGCGAGGCCGTCGGACGTGCCACATGAAACCACGGCGTCCGTCGCCAGCACCGGGCGGTAGAACATTCCGGCAAACGAGAGCCACCGTCGTTTAAGGCGACGGTGGCGGGGAGCTGACATGAGGTTCGCAACACAGGCTCTCGCGGAGTGCATACGGTCCGCGCGACGAGGGGCTCCTACGAGCGCAGCTTCGGTGCGCGCGGCTCATCGTGGCGTCAAATCATGCCGCGCGTTCGTACTCGTCGATCCAGCGGTGCAGGGCGGCCACGCCGATGTCGTTGATCGTCGCCGGGCCGGAAGCGCCGCCGTTGATCTTGTTCTGGAACGCGATGACGGCGAGGCGGTCAGCAAGGGTCTTGTCGACGCGGATGTAGACCACCCTGCTCGCGGTGCCAGGGTCGAGGGTGACCTCCATCTGCACCTTGTCGGGCTGTCCCCCTGCTCGGGCCGTGGCGCGGCGCCTCGACGCGACAGGCGCCTTTGCGACCGGTTCCACGGCGGCGGCGGGCGTCTGCGCCTCCTCGACGGCGCGCATGACGGGCACGGGATTTGGCGCCGAGGCAACAACAGCAGCAGGAACTGCCACGACTGTCGGCGCCGGCGCGTCGTCGGGGTCGCGACGGTGGACCGTCCGCTGCAAGTTCGCGAGGAACTTTGCGGTCTTGGCCGCGTCTACCTTCTCGTCGTCAAGCCGCGATGGCGCGGCCGTCGTGTTGCTGGTGGAGTTCATCGGGTAGCACCTCTTCAAAGACGTCGATCATGTCCTGGGCGGCCTGTTGGGCGCCCTTGTTCTTCTTGCCCATGCGGGTGACGACCGTGTCGTCGACCACTGCTTTGCTGAACGCGTCGCGCAGGCTGATCACGTGCTGGGCCATCGGCAGGCCCATGTCGCGGAGCACCTTGCGGACGAGTTTCGCCTGTTCGCTCACGGTGCGAACCTTGTTCAGGATGAGCCTCACCGCCGGCTCCTCCACGCCGTCGGCGCGGCGGGCGTCGACCACGCGGTCGATCGCCTGCTTGGTTTCGATAGTTGCCTGGACGTCCAGCGCGCTGGGCAATACCGGGATGTAGATCCGTTCCGCGAAGTACATCAGCACGTGCGTCTGCTCGTTCAGCCGAGGCGAGCCGTCGGCCACGACCACGTCGAACTCGCGGTCGAGCGCCTGCACGCGCTCCACCAACTCTGGAGCGGCGGTGATGCTAAAGAGCGGCATCTTCGGGTCGGCCGCGGCGATCCAGCGCGAGGCCGACTGCTGCGGGTCGTTGTCGATGAACGCAACGCGCTTGCCCTGATCGGCGAGGTAGCACGCCAGATGCACGGCCAGCGTCGTCTTGCCCGCTCCGCCCTTCTGATTGATGACGGCAAGGATCATGATGAGAGGTGTATCGACGAACGTCCGCGAATCTCTTGAGTGATTCTCCCGAACGCGGGCCGACGGGCGACGCAGCGAGCCACGCGGCCCGCATGCCGTCGAAGCGGCTCATCGTGCTGCTCGCATTCCAACTCCTTCGAATGACGTTCGAGCGATGACACTCCCTCAATCTCGACCAGCGGACTTCTGCGCGTAGCGATTGCAAACTCTGACGCCCGCTTGCGCGCTGCGTAACCTGGCTCGCATGCGTCGCGGCCAACGGATGCGCCGCTCAATTAGCCCACCGAACGACAAAAGCGCGGACAGCTCAGCGACCGGACGGTTCATCCGCCCGGATGATCGACATTTGGAACTGAATCACGTCGATGCCTGCTTAGCATCGTCATGTCGAGCTCACGCGCCTTTACCCTGCTAGCACGCTTGCACGCTAGCTGGCCGCGCCGCTCGCGAGCATGCTAGCAGTTCAATCCGCCCGACGCCGCGCAAAAGGGCCGCTCGCCAACCTGATCGTTGCATCCGATGAGATCGGGGGAGTTTGCGACGAGTCCGGCACCCCTTGAGCCTGCGATTAACCTCGACGGTGCCATGACCTTCAGGCACTCGGGAGACCTGCATTCGCTCGACAGGGTGCGGCAGAACTCAACGCTGGGCGGATGTGATTCGAGGCTCGCGACAACAGGGGGGAATCAACTTGGAGAAGGCGGGACAAACACCTGCCGGCGATCACGCGTCGGTCAAAAGCGAACGGGGCGGCTCCCAGTTCAGATGGCAAGGTGCAGCACCCTGCAGACGGTCCGGCACGCCGCAATACGAAGCACCTACTTGAAGACTAGGAATAACTGTCACCAATACCCGGAAAGACTGGCAATAGAAGTGGGCGAGGGGGCCGCAATGTCAATTAGAGGGATTGAGTTTCAGGAACCCGCAACCCGTGGTATCCTTCTCATCGGCAGGAGCGGTCGAACCGCTCCAGCGAAAACCCCCGCATGGGAGCCATGGATGGCAAAGAGTTTCATCGCCGTTGAGCATTCCGACGAACAGGTCGCGCAGGTGACGATCGGCCCAGCCGGCGGTGGGGCAGGGCAGGAGGCATGGTTTCGACTTTTCCGTGCCCTGGTGCTGAGCGGAACGTGGGCATCGCTCTCCGATGCTGCCTGCCGAACGTACATCGTGCTCGCCGAAAGCGTGAACGATGCGTTGCGCCGCGACAATGGCGAATGGCTTGCGTGGCCGAGTGCGGAAACGATCGCCCGCCGCTCTGGCGTAACTCGGCGATCCGTCTTTCGCGCGGTCGACGAACTCGAGGCCGCGCGCCTTCTCGAGCGCCGTCGCGGCGGCGGACGCAAGTCTACCCAGTATTGCCTCCTCTCCCCGAAACAGTGGGCAGCACCGGTGACACCGGTGACACCGGTGACGTCCGTGTCACCCGTGCCCGCCGTGTCATCTCAGCCGCGACCGCCACGTCATGGCTCGGATGACGTGGCGGTCACACGACAGAGAAAGAAAGACAGAGCATCAATTGACAGCAGCAGAGCCCGAGGAGCCCTCATCGAGGCGGGAGTCGGATCTCCCACGCTAGAGCAACTCCTCGCCAACCATTCCGAGGACGAGCTGCTGCTGCGGATCGAAGATTGGCACCAACGGAAGACCGTTGGCAAGGATCGGAGCGTTGCGTGGCTCATCGCGAGCATTCGCAACCGCTACGACCTTCACCCGAAGACGGTCGCCCGGCGAGAGGCCACCGAAAAGAAGGCCGTTCGCGAGGCAATCGAGGCCCGGCGTCGAGCCGAGGAGCAAGCAGAAGAGGAACGTCAGCGCCAGATCGAGCGGCGCGTCGGCGAAATGTTCGACGCGCTGGGCGACGATGAATTGCAAGAGTGGAAGGAGCGGGCGATCGAGGAATACACGCCGGGCCTCTCGCGCGGGCTCGAGCGGGCCGACCCGCGCGTCAACGAACGGTTGAAGCGGCGCATCCTCGGCTTGCTCTCGCGCGAACTGGCCGGCGAGTTTGACGCGCGAGGCGGCGCGGCTGCGGCGGGGAGGCCGGCATGAATGCCAACGTCGTAGCGCACATTCGCCGGTCGCGCCAGGAGCGTAACTGGACGCAGGAGGAACTCGCCTCCCGTGCGAAACTGTCGGTCTCGACAGTCGCGAAGATCGAATCCGGCAAGCAGAACGGCTCCCGCCGGGCGCTGCGCGCGATCGCATCGGCGCTCGACTTCCGCATCGGCGACGACGGGCAGCTCATTGTCGACGCATCCGACCTCAACCGCGCGGGCGAACTCGCGCTGGGCGTCTTCGCCGACGTCGTACAGGACGTGCAATCGCTCGCAGCCACGATGCGGTATCCGGCCGACATGCTGGCGAGCATCGCGCTGAAGTGGTTCTGCCACCAGCCGCGCGACGTCCAACGACGAATCCTCGCGGAGGCGGCTCCGCTGATGATTCCCGCCGGCGAAGGGCAGTTATGAGCGGAAGCTTTACCCGGTTCGCCCCTCAATCACATTTTCCTGAGCGGCGAACCGCGTGATCGAGAAAGTGCCGAAATTGGAACGCGAGGCCCGCCACGTCAACTATGAAGTTGCAAGGCAGCGATCCATCCTTGCCTCCGCACTCAGGGCGTTGCGCTGGCGCTTCGGGAAGCCAGCGCCCTGTAGCCATAACCGCGAAAGAGTCGCATGCGAGTCAGTGCTACGGGTCGTTTTTGGGCCAAAGGGGAAGGGATCGTTCCCGTCCGATACGGACCGGCGTATGTGGAGTTGCGCACCTGGGTCGCCGGGGCTGAGTGCCCCCCCAATTTGGGCAATCCGTACATTCGCGTAAATCTCATTAAAATGACATTGATTGCGTAACGAGTGCAAGGCAAACTGTGCCGCGTCGAGGTCGGCTCGTTCGGCGATCGCGACGCTCCGAGGCGCATGGGCTCATTAGTCGCGGAGTGTGTCTAACGGCGGATCGCAAAAAACAACTCATTCTTCTGAAGAGGGCACGATGTCGAACAGGGATGCATCGGTCGTTTCGCGGCGCGGCGATTCTCAGGGTTGGAAGCATTTCTCCCAGATTGCGGGACGGCGGGCGAGTCGCGTTCGGCGGGCGGCGTGCCAAAGCTTGGAGGCGTTGGAGAAGCGCACGCTCATGGCGATTGGAGTGGTGGCTTCAGCGGCCGGCGAAGTGACTTCGTATAAATCGGGGCCATCCGCATCTTCTGACCCGTTTGGATCGTCGAACTTCACAACTCCGATAAGCGACATAGACGTAGGCTACTTTACCGGCAGCGCGACTTGGTCGGATGTCGGTGCCTCGGTGCCCGCGCCGGCAGGTCCGGTGTCCGGCACGTTTACGGTGCAGACTTCTGTGTCCGGTGGAACTTATACTTTTCCGGTTAAGAACGGCGATTGGAAGTCGTCGGGCGGCGAAGAAAAGTGGGGGTACACGGACAGTGTATCCGGGAGCGTGAACGGCTCGATTTCAAACTATCAGAACAACGGCAACTTCTCGTTCATTGCGGGCGGCGGCGCATTAGACGTCGACATTCTGCCAGACTGTAGTGCTGGCGGACTTGAGGGAGTGGTTCCGCTGAACGGGCGTTCATCGACCGTCCACAGCGACCTTGCGAAGGACGGCTTTGGAGACTCATCGACATCGCCGGCCGCGGCACTGGGTAGAAGCACGACGGAGAACGGATACAACAACGGTAGCGGTGGATCGGAGGGTAGAGTGTCGGCGGGCGCGCGTTCGCCTCTCGACATACCGAACATCCAGAGCGTGGCGAGCCTGGGCTACGTTGACTTCGACAACAACCCGGGCACCGACGACACCGACATTCAGCTGCTTGGAGTCGTGACCGGCAGCAGAAGCGCCGACCTTTACCTGAGGACCGGACCCGGCCGGGGTGACTGGGCGCGCGGCTCGATCGGTAAGCCTGACGACGGCTCGCTCGATGAAACGCCGACCCCAACCGGCAACAGCTCGACGCCCAAAGTGGGCTATACGCGAACACTGGCTGATGGAACGGTGGAGACCTACCTCCCGCTCACAGGAACATGGCGCGGGATGATGATCAGCCGAACGGCCCCGGGTGGCGAGAAGCTCGTCATCGACTGGCCCCTTAACTATTTGGGCGAGCCGACCGGTGCTCCGACCGGCGTCCGCCGTTTGGACCCGACCGGAACCACGCGCGATTCTGTCAGCCTGATCTATGTCAGTGGAACCTCGGGCCGCGTGGCGTCGATGCAGCAGACGCGCGACGGACAGGTGATCCGCACGGTCGAGTACACCTACTACGGGGCCAGCGAGGCGGAGGGAAGTGATGGCGACCTCAAGTACGTTGTCAAGCGGAACGGCGGATCGAGCTCGCCGATCACCGAGACGGAGTACTACCGCTGGTACAAGGGCACGACGTACAGAACGGCGGGCGGCGGTTCGACGCAGGTCGGTTACGCCGGCGCGCTCAAGCTTTGGCTGAACGGCGACCAGTATCTTCGCGCTTCCGCCGATCTCGGGAACGTTGAGACAGCCGCAGACTTCGACGGCTCGAACAATCCAAACCTCGTCAAGTACGCGTCGCACTACTACGAATACAACTCGTCGAAGCAGGTGACGACGCTCATCAAGCAAGCGACCGGTGCGGGGTGCATCGCGTGCGGGACGTCGGGCTACGGGAAGTTCACTTATGACTACGGCGTCGCGACGTCGACGGCGGGCTTCGGCAACAACGCCTGGCGGACGGCTACGAAGCTGACGCGTCCCGACCTGACGACGGAGACGGTGTACGTCAACGGCAAGTCGCAGGCGATCATGACGGTGATGAAGGACGCGAGCGGGAACGTGACCTCGCGGACGTGGAATCGGTACGACAGCAGCGGCCGGACGGTGATGACGGCGAACTCTTCAGCGATCACTGGCATGGATACGACCAAGCCGGATCTCGTCGACTTCAATCCGTCTACCGGGCGAGCGGCTTACCTAAGCGACACGGCCGGCCTGGTCACGACGACTGCATACTACGTCGCGACGGCGTCGGCGAACACTTCGGGCGAGTACTTCCTGCAGGACACCACCTCCGATCCGCATTTGGTGGGGTACTACCGCGCACGCTGGGTCCAGAAGGGCGATGACGTCACCACGCGCGTGAAGCAAGCCGAGGTGACGTACACGGACGGCGGAGCGACCGGAGACGGCGTCTACTACCAAGCGACGAGCAAGCGGTTCAGTGGATCATCCACCACCGGCTCGGGCGCGCAGACGACCGAGTACGAGTACCCAACGTTCTTCTCGGGGACGACGCAATTTTCTCGGCGGTTGACGAAGCTGCCTCGCGTGCTTGCGTCGCAGAACGGGGCGGACGCCGACACGCTCGGCGCAGGGGCCTCGTCGACGTACGTACTCGACGAGCGCTTCGATCAGCAGGGGCGCGTCGTCTGGTCGAAGGATGCGGCCGGCATCATCGGCTACTCGGAGTACGACCCGATCACCGGCGGCGTGCTGAAACACATCGCGGACGTGAACACGAGCCTGACCTCGTCGTTCTCCAACTTGCCGAGCGGCTGGTCCACGGTCAGCGGCGCGGGCCTGCACATCACTAACCGCAATCTGTTCGACCCCTACGGCCGCGTGCTGCGCACGACCGACGCCAACGGTAACGTGACGGCCCGGGCCTACGACGATTCACCCAACGACGGCGATCCTGTCGAGGTCCGAACCTATCAAGGCTGGGACTACGCGACACAGAAGGTGGTGGGTCCGATCACCGCCACGATCTTCGACGCGGCGAAGGGTGTCTCCGATCGGATCACGTACTCCTGGCTCGGGACGTCCGACGGATTGCCGGCCGCGTTGCCGACCGACAACCGGGGCACGACGTCCGACGCCACGGACGATCTGCCCGCCGGCACCGAGTCGTTCACGGATGCGAAGCTAGCCGTCAGGTCGATCGATCGCGACAAGCTGAACGAGTCGGGGCAGGTGGTCGAGCGCAACGCTTACGTCTCGCTGAGCGGCGTGAGCTACGTGCCCGGCGCGAGCGGCTTCGGCTCGCTGGGTTCTGAGGGCACGAATTATCTCAAGACCTACCTATCGTACGATGGCGCGGGCCGCCTGTACCGCACCCGTGCGCCAGACGGCACCTACACGTGGACGGTGTTCGACGCGCTGGGCCGCGCGACGAGTGTCTGGAAGGGGACGGACATCTCGAACTTCACGTCGACGACCGATCCCGACGGGTCGGGTTCGCCGAACAACATGGTCAAGCTCTCCGAGTCGATCTACGACAATGGCGGACTTGGCGACGGCAACGTGACCGAGTCTCGGCAGTACTTCGGGTCAGGTTTAAGTGACTACCTCGCCACCAAGTACCAGTACGATTTTCGCAACCGGCTCACAGACGTGCGCCGACCTGACAAGGTCGCGACGAAGTACACCTTGAACAATCTCGGGCAGCAGCTGGAGGCGGTGACGTACGCCGACAGTGACGCCGACTTCGACTTCGACATCAACTCGACGACGCGGGCAAGCCAGATCCGCTCGATCCAGAAGAGCTTCTACGACGATCAAGGCCAGGTGTATCGTTCACAGGTGTTCGAGGTCGACCCGGCGACCGGGTACGTGCCGGTCGACAGCCTCGGCGCGTGGACGAACGACCGGCTGACGACGAATTACTGGTACGACACCCGGGGCAACCTCGTGAAGACGGCATCGCCGAGCGGGCTGTTCAGCAAGGTCAAGATCGATGGTGCAGGACGTACCACGGCAACCTACCTCAGCTACGACGCAGACGAGACGAGCTATTCGGAGGCAACCTCGGTCTCCGACGACGTCGTCATCGAGCAGTCTAAGGTCATCTTCGATCCCGGCGGAAGGGTCGCCGCGTCGACGTCTTACAAGCGCCTCGGTAGCTCGCCGAGCGCGGGCGAACTGGGCGCGAACAACTCGTTCATTCAGGTCGCCGTGATGTGGTACGACGCAGCGGATCGTTCGATCGGCAGCGCCAGCTACGGTCGTGACAACGGCTCGACGCGCTACGTTTTCAATAGTTCGACCGGTGCCCTCATTGACAGCGACAGCGACGGCTTGCCGGACGAGTACGAGAACGGGCCGCGTCGGCCCAATACGTCTGACAACTACATCGTGAGCAGGACGCGTTACGACGCGGCCGGTCGCGTTTGGCGGTCCTTCGACAACCTGGACGCCTACGACTCCGTGATCGGCAGCACTTCTGCAGACTCCGGCTTTACTGAGTTCACTTACGATCTGCTCGGCCGCCGAACGAAGATGTGCGAAAACTGGGTGGATGGCGTCGTCGCGGTGACTGAGACCACCACAGGACGAACCACCACCGAATGGGTTTATGACGCATGGGGTCGTCTGAAGATCCTGCGCGCCATAAATCCAAAGGGTGCGGGCAACGGTATCGAGAATCAGGAAACGGTCTACCTCTACGGCGACGATGTCGATCGCTCGCGCGTGTCGTACACACTATATCCGGATTCGACGTCCACCTACTCTGTCAACTCGACGACGGGCGTCGGGTCGATCAGTTCGGGTAGCGATCACGTGCACGTCGCGTACGACCGGCTTGGCCGCGTGCTGAGCAGTACCGACCAGCGCGGCGTAGTTCATGGCTACACGTACGTTCCCAACGACCAATCCGGGGCAGGAAAACTGGCCGTTGACTCTGTCGACACGCTTCCCGGCGACAACTCCGTCAGCGATGCGGTGCGCCGAATCGCCTATACGTATGACGACGTCTCCCGTCCGAGTCTCGTCACCAGCGGCAAGAATCGCCTCGCAACAGCCGGCGGCTCTGGTGATATGGTCGTGAATCAAGTCGCCTACGGCTACGATGGCTGGGGCAACGTCGCGTGGTCTGGCCAGTCCGGAGGCGGCGACTGGTCCGTCGGCATGCCCACCGTCACCTACGTCTACGGCGACGGTGCGGTCAACGGCGAGGCGAAGTACGTCCGCCTCGAACGCGTCGTCTACCCGAGCGGACGCAGCGTCTACTACAACTACGCCACTGCTAACGAAGGCGCAGCGCTTGTTCGGCTGGAGAGCATCGCGCCAACACCGAAGCCGTACCTCAGTGGCACCGCCGGCGACTACTACGCCAAGTTCGAATACATCGGCGCGGGCACCATCACTGCCGAGAAACGACCGGACGCCGTCGGCGCGTCGCTCGTGTACACGGTCGACTCCGACTGGGACCGGTTCGGCCGCGTGCTGAACCACAAGTGGGTGCGCCCCGCATCGCAGGGCAGCGGCGTGACAGACGGGTTCAGCTACACCTACGACCGCAACTCGAACCGGCTCACTCGGGACTACTCCGGCACAACTGCGGCCCCGTCCGCGTTGCAGAACAGCGTGACGAGCACCGACACGGTTAGCTCGAACGGCTTCGACGAACTCTACACCTATGACGGCCTCGACCGCCTCGCGTCGGTGAACCGCGGCACGCTCAGCAGCGGCTCGATTTCCTCAAGCACATTCACGCAGAACTGGTCCGGCCTCGACGCCCTCGGCAACTGGGCCACGTTTGGCCAAGACGTCGACGGTGACGGCTCCGCTGCCGCCACAGTGCAGCTCCGCGAGCACAACGCCGTCAACGAGGTCGGCAGCATCTCTCCAGCCTCCAGCACCAGCGGCTCCGACTGGGTTGACGGCGTCTACGACGCCGCCGGCAACATGACCACCATGCCCGTGCCCGGCAGCGAGACCACCGCGCTCAACGCCAAATACGACGCGTGGAACCGCATGACGCAGGCCACCATCGGCTCCGTCACCTACACCTACAAGTACGACGGCCTGAACCGCCTCGTCGCCAAGAGCACCGCCGACAGCGTCGGCGGCGCGGTCACCGGCACCGAGCGGCTCTACTACAACGAGAACTGGCAGCTCCTCGAGACCCGCAAGGGCACCGTCGACCAGTCCCAGCAGGACATGGACACCAGCGAGCAGTACGTCTGGAGCCCACGCTACATCGACGCCCTCATCCTCCGCGACCGCTTCACCGATACAAGCGGCGCGGCCGGCCTCGACGCCAGCTTCGACGACGACGGCAAGGTCATTACCAATCTCGGCGGTACCGAGCAGGGCCGAAAGGTCATCGTCCAGCCTGACGGCAAGACGATTGTCGTCGGCTACACCAACTCGGGATTCGCCTCGAATGCGCTCGCGATCGTCCGCTACAACGAAAACGGGTCTTTCGACAACACATTCGACGGCGACGGCAAGGTGTTCGAAGATCTCAGTTCTGCCAGCGATCAGGCGTTCTCCGTCGCCCTCCAGCCGGATGGGAAGATCCTTGTCTGCGGCGTCAGCAACGGCGACGGCTTCCTCGTCCGCTACACCGACACCGGCACGCTCGACAACACCTTCGGAACCGGTGGCAAGGTGTCGTTCGGCTACTCGGGCTACGTCGACAACTTCTGGGATGTGGCGGTTCAGCCCGACGGCAAGATCGTGGTCGTGGGCAACTCGGCCCTACAGAATTACACGTTCGTGATTCGATACAATGCAAACGGTACGCCTGACAACACGTTTGACGGCGACGGTCGAAAGGACCTCGATCCCGCGACGACCGGATTGCAGACAGGCTACGGGATGACAATCGACCCAACGGGAAAGGTGCTCATCGCAGGGTTCGGCATCAGCCCCTCGGATGACAGCTGGGATGCCGTCGTCGTTCGCTTGAATACCAACGGCTCGCTCGACAGCTCCTTCGGCGGCGGCGATGGCGTCGCCAGCATCTCAACGGCAACCTATGCCAGTGAATCAGCGCGAGCGATTCAGATCGGCCTCAACGGAAAGATCAACATCGCCGGCACGATCATCGACGCCACGACCGGCTACAACGACATGCTGGCGATCCGGCTTCTCACCGACGGCTCGCTCGATTCCACGTTCAGCGGCGACGGAATCGCCGTCTACGACGCCACGACCAACCCGAGCCAGCAGTCCACGGATATCGCCTATTCCGTGATCGTCCAGCCCGATGGAAAGCTGATCGTCGGTGGCCGCGCGGGATACGATCCCGCCTTCGCCGTCGTCCGCTTCCGGGCCGACGGCACGCTCGACTCGTCGTTCGACGGCGACGGCGTCGCCACCATCAACTTCACCACCACGAACGACGTCGGCTGGAGCATGGCAGCCACGCCCGAAGGCAAGCTGATGATCGCGGGCTACGCGGCGACCACCGGCTCCGACTTCGCTCTCGCCCGCTACAACGGCTCGGTCGGCAACGAACGCCTCTTCGCCACCAGCGACGTGCAGGCGAGCGTGACCGCCATGGTCGACCGGACCGGCACCGTCAAGGCCCGCCTGACCTACACGCCGTACGGGCAGGCGATGCTCCATACGCAGACGTTCGGTGCGGCGACCGCGACGCAGACGAACTTGGCCTGGGGCGTGCAGTTCCAAGGCGGCCGCGTAAATGCGGCGACGCAGTTGGAGTATTTCAGGAAGCGATGGATTAACACTTCTATTGGAGGCTGGACTCAACGCGATCCGGTAGGTTACGTTGATGGTGGTAACCTCTTTGCATATGTCACAAGTTCGCCCGCTACCAAGCGCGATCCAAGTGGTCTCACGGTTGAGTGGGACGATATCGACGGTGATAAGGCGCTTGATCATTGGGGGGCTGGCTCAGGTGAGCCGGTGAATATCAAGCAGGGTCCATTTACATCTGCTATTCGTGATAGTGCAGGGTTTAAATCTGCATTCGAGAATACGATCCTGCCACTTGTATCCAGTACAGCATGCGGCAAATGCGATCAGTTGGACACGAAACTACTAGTAGATTTTGACTTCAAGAGAACGTTGAACATTACGATGCCCGGTTTGGACAGGTGGCTTGCTATCGGAGACTTCAGGCTCGATGTAGAGGTCACGGGTCAAGTCTGGAAGGACAACAATTGCGTGTGCACCTATGTGGCAACCGCAAAAATCAAAGGGCGTGATACTTACCACTCATTTGACAAGCCCGGCCTAGAGAGGAACCTGGTGAAGCCAGTCATGCAAGGATTAGCGCTGGCAAGTAACGTGGTTGCGGAGGTGTTCACATTAGGCTTTGCCGAACGAGAGTGGTTTGGGAAGCCATTTGACATCTCGTGGGAAATGCCGTCTATCGTTGTCAGAGGCACGTGCGGAGATAAGACTAAACAAGAAGTAGAAGGTGGGCTATGAAAGTTAAGTTCGCGTTCGTTGCTATGCTGATGGCTGGAGTGCTGCTGCTAGCGTACGCGTGGGTTCGGGAGCGAGTGGCAGTACTTGAAGGTGACGCTGCGAAGAGGCTGATCAACGCGTACGGAGTCCAGCTTCCAACTTCTGCCGAAGCCGTGCGCGTAGCCGAGTATCAGGCTGGGCCGCAACTGTGCATACTCGCGCAATTTGTGGTGGAACCGAACCAAGTCGACGATGCTGTTCGAAGTATGCGGCCAGCCGATGTGCAAACTCGCGAGTACGAGTCAGGGCGGATAATGGCCGCACGCTCAATGACTATTCCGACTAAGTTAACGCAGGTTACACCTTGGTGGACGTTCAATCCATCGACGCAATACCGTGTCTTCGAGATTTCCTCCGATTTCAACGCAACTGTATCTGTGGATGCGGGAACGGGACTATTCTTTATAGTCATTAGAGATTAACAGAAGGAGGGGAATGAAACGGCGACGTAGCGGCTCTGTTGCGACCCATAGCAAGTTCGGAGAGTGTTCGGTAGCGCCGGCACGCGCCGCCGGGTAGATGATGCGCGATGCGGACCTCGAAGTCGCCATGGACGGTGATGCGGTGGGCGCACGAGCTTGGCCGACGCACGCTTCGCCCGTACGCCAGCAGGTTCAACCGCAAAGACTTCACGCTGGCGCAGCTCTTCGCGTGCCTCGTGCTGTGCGAGATGCTCGGCCTGAGCTTCCGCGGCGTCGAGGCGATCCTCCGCGACGCCGACTGGTGCCAACGCCTCGGCATACCGCTTCGTCCGCTTCACGCTACGCAGGTCGATGCCGTCCAGCAGCCTCGCCAGGTCGCTCGGTCGCAGTTCGAGCGATCGCTTGGTCGCGTCGTCGACCTTCGGCAACCGGAACGTGCCCTCCTTCAGCCGCTTGTACCACAGGGCAAACCCGTCGCGGTCGAAGTACATCGCCTTCAGGCGGTCCCCGCCACGCGAGCGGAAGAAGAACAGGTGGCCCGACAGCGGGTCCTGGTCCGTGACGGTCGAAGCGAGCTCGGCTAGGCGATCGAAGCCCAGCCGCATGTCGATCGGGCTCGTGCAGAGCCAGATGCGCGGGGCGATCGAGCGATCGTCGAGGTCACGCAGCGACGGCAGGCCGATCATTGTGACGCTCCGGAGCCTGCATCCGCGCGATCGATCCGCTCGACGGTCAGGACAAGTCGCCCCAGCAACTCCGCATCGAAGCCGCCCCGGACCGTCAGCACACGCGCGCCGCCACGCCGCAGATGCAGTTCGATCGCCAGATCAGCTTTGCGATCCTCATCCGCGCCATCCGCGACAGATCGAACTCCCACGAACGCTGGCGCCAGGAAGCGGTCAGCCTGATCAGGCGCAGCCGTCGCCAACTTGCGCCGCCAAGCGAAAAACGACGACGTCGCCAGGCCGCGTGCAGCGCAGAACGCATTGATCGAAACGCCGGAGGCACGCTGCTCATCGATGAGAACCCGCCAGCGACCTGCCGCAGCAGACGCCGAACTGTGATCATCACTCATGCGGCCGAATCATCACAACCGATCACGGCCGCAGGTAGATGCGGTTCACCGAACGCTCTCGAAGTTCGAACAGGTGGAGACCGGCGGCCGAATCAAACAGTCGGCGATCGACGCAGCGCAGGACGCGGAAGCGGTGGAAGGAGAAGTCGGGGCTTTCAAGCCGGCCGGGTTCAGGCAGACGCGCAGCACGCCCATCCAGGACCGCATCGACCACACCGTCTGCTCGGCGGCGCTGTGGCTAACGATCATGCGGTGAGACCTGCGGTCAGCGAGACGAGCGAATCGCGAAGGCGCGTAGGGAACGGACTGTGCGACCCACGCCGCACCATTCGCTGACTCGATCACCGACTGGGCAACTTATCAGTGCGAAAATCCACCGTTCCATAAAGCTCCGACTCATCATGTAGAGTGATCGGTCCGCAGAAAAATATCCACGGCTCTCGAGTCCGCGCGTAGACAATCGTCGGCGACAGCTTGCCTCCGCGAAGCGACTTCGCGTCGCCGTCAGAAATCACCGACACGCTCACCACTTTGTCGTACGAAGAATCCGTTTCCAGTTGCACAGTGACGTGCGCAGTTGAGCGGTCGAGCACCGCCTGTACCAGCTTTATCTTTGATGTGGCAACGGAGATTTCAGGAGAGTCGCCAGTTCCATCCAAGCCGACCACGGTACCCGTCACCGGCGGCAGCGACCGCGTCACCGACGCTTCCGGACTTTGAGTCGCTGGGCTAGTTCTGGGCGACTGACAGCTGCCGACGATGCCCAACACAACGGCCATACAAAAGCCGAGCCTGCGAGATGATGTACGATGAATCATGTTTCATCCCTCACCTTGTTGCGGTTGGCACACAACGCCGTCGAATCATCTCCCATTGGTCGGCAGCAGTGCCTCACTCTCGGCTAAGCTCCATACGTCGTGCTGTCGCCGTACCCGTCGCGCGACAACAATTTGATTTTGGCAATCTCTCATTTGCAGCACTAAGACGAGCGTCGCATGGCCGGTCTGGAATTGATCTGGCTCAACCGACACGCGGATGTTCTTTCCCGATCGCGACTCCTCGTGGTAGCTGGCGGTGCCTCCAACATCGCCTGCTGCAGCCACGACTACCACATTGGCATCAACAATCCGTTCGTCGGCTACAACTGACGACATGACAATGTCAACGAGGTGAGTCGTTTGGTCTGGTGACGAATCTGCAATGACCCGCGTGCCGTGCGATTTACAGCCGGCTGCCAAGCCGAGGATCGCAAAGACGAGAATATGCCCTAGCAGCACTTTCCAATGAAGCCCTCGACGGTTGCCACGCCCGAAATTGTCCCCCGGGCAGTACACGACGCACTGAAGCGTATTTCGAAAGTGATCTCGAACGGCGTTTCTCCGGAAAAGCGTTGCTTGTCGGTACACTGTTTTCCCTTCGGACAGGGGTTTTGATACGAGTGCTTAAGGCCCGTTCTCTTCTCATCTTCGTTGAGAGAGTCAATCCTTCCCTTGATGAACTTCTCCAGTCCACCAACAGTGCCAAGGAGTATCTTCTCTGATATACATGTCGGCGTCTCGTCCCATTTGATAGACGTCTTTAGATCCTTGATTCCTGTCGGACGCAGGTCGTAGCAGTATTCTTTTGGGAGATCGTTGGCGTGACCCTTTATGTTGAGCCGGAACGTCGGGTCGGCTGGCTGTGTAGTGGGCTGTGTTGTCGGGCCGGTGGTTGGACGAGTTGTGGGTTCAGATGCTGGCGACCCGATGGGCCGAGATTCCTCCGCTGCAAGGCCATATGGGTCAGCTCGTGATGCAGGGTTAGCCGCCAATGCAAGGTAAAGATTGGGGCCATCTTCGTACCCGCTCGGATCTCGCTCCATCCACCGTCCAATCGCCGGATTGTATCCCATGACTTGCTCCTATCTTGATGAGGTTGTCCCGTTCGGCAGCGTCATCGCTGCGGGTGAGTGCGTTCGATCCTGATACCTGCTGTCAAGCGTGAAGAACGTGAATGGCACACCGCCGGGCCATTGATCCGCTTCGCGGTAGCTCGACGGCATCTTGCCCTCGTTGCGCAACGCGATGTCTTTGTTGAGGGCGTCGAGCAGCCAGCTCAGGATGTGCGGGCACGTCGGCGCGAGCCGGTGGGCGTGAGAATACGCGATGATCGCGTCGAGCAGGTGCCCTTTGTCGATTAGACAGTGCCCGCGCGTGGCCATGAACCCGGCGATTTCGTCGGTCGGATCGAGGTTGCGGAGGAAGATGCCGTGGTCAATCTCCTCCTGCTTGATCTCGCGCGGCCACTTGTAGTAGTACTCGTCGTCGAAGACGCAGAGGCCTTGCCCGCTGGCCTCGATATTGAACCGCTCGCCCGATCGAGCATCCTGCCATCTACAGAATAGATGCCCTTTCGAACCCACGAGATAGATCGGGTAGCCGAGCTTGCGACCCACTGCCGCGTACAGGACGGGCATGTTCGCGCAGGTTCCTGCGTGGTCGCCAGTGAGCAGACCGTGCAGAAACCCCTCGCGTGACGACTCGAACTTGGTCTTTCCCGCACTCTCTCGGTCGTAGGTGACGCCGAAGTCCTGTTGCAGGACCGTGATCATTATGAGGACACGGTAAAACGCTTCGGAGTTCTGATATTGATGTGGTGCCCGCCGAAAGCGGTGCATGTTGCGATCGGTCTCCGCCTTCACGTGCGAAGTCCACTCGCTGAGCGTTTGCAGGCACTTCGGAATGTCTAGATCGAACGTGTCAGGCAGTGACGTGGCGCACAAAAGGTTCACGAACGCAGTGTCGTACCGCACCATTTCCATTAGCGGCTTGTGGAGAAGGTCGCCGAGCGTTGGGAGGGGCTGCCCGGTCCGGGCGATGACTTGCGGTGGCGGCGGGACGGTGTTCGGCAGGAACGTCGGATGCTCGTAGAGAGTGGAACGTGGAGGCCCCGCGACCATGTACGGGAAAGTACCTGTGACCTGTGTGGCAGGCAAGGCAAAACACACAACTGGCTCGAGGGTCGATCGCCGGGCTCACGGCGGCTCTTCAAGCAACTACCACTTTCGGCTGTCCATCTCGGGCAGTTCCTCGCGCTCGCTCTGTCGGCGATAGCGGTGGCGGTGGGGCACGTTCTCTTCCGGATCGAAGTGGGTGCCTCGGATCTCGGATCAGGGATCGCTGCTTGCCGCCTGGTGCTTGCGGAAGCCACCGCAGGCAACCAGATCGCTGTGGCTCATCGATCGTGGTCGCCCTCGCCCCCACCAAACCTCTCCTCGACGAGTTGCCGCAACACGCTGGAGATCGTCGGCGGCTGCATGCCCAGCACCTTGCCGGATTCCGCGTGCTTGGCGCAATGAGCGCGAATCGCGTCCATCAAGGCTCGCGGCAGCCGCAGCGAAACGGTCTCCACCTCCGCGCGGCGGGGACGGTCGGTCACTTCGGGAGAGGTAGAACTGCGGGGCATCGTGCGAACTCCTGGTACGACTCGCGTCCTGCATTGATACACCTCGATGAAAAGATAGTCAAAGTAGATTAGCTGTAACGATTGATACAATATTGCCTTTTAGTCTTGCACGCTCAGCATCACTACGCTACACTACGCCACATGTGGTGATTCGGCGTTTCGGCAACGCCGCCCGTGGGCTGTCCCGCGGCTTGCCACGTCAAGACAAGGAGGTCTGCATGGCCCGGAATGGATTCCCGATCGCGCGTTGCTGGCCCCTGATCCTGGCCGCGCTCCTGATGGCCCTGTTCCCGCAGGCATCGTTCGCCGGACAGCAGGGCGGTGGCGGACAGGCGATGCCGTGGGAGGGTCCCATCACGGCGGTGCTCAACTCGCTCACGGGTCCGGTCGCCCAAGCACTGTGCATCCTCGCCGTGGTCGGGCTCGGCTTCGGCATGGCCTTCAGTGAGGGCGGCAGCGTGATGCGCCGGACGATGGGCTTGCTCTTCGGTTGCTCGATCGCCGTGACGGCCGTCACGTTCGCCACCACGTTCTTCGGCTTCGCGGCCGGCGGTGCGATGTGAGCGCCTCGATGGGGCGCGAGCTCCCCGAGGGCTACGAGGTGCCCCTGCATCAAGCCTTGACGCAGCCCATGCTCATCGCGGGTGTGCCGCGGCCGTTCGCGATCCTCAACCTGACGATCTCTCTGGTCCTGGCGCTGGGCCTGCACTTGTGGTGGCTCGGCGTACCGGTGGGCATAGCCGTGCACTACGCGGCGGTGTGGCTCACGAAGCGCGACCCGTGGTGGTTCGAGGTCTTCAGGCGACACCTGTGGATGCCGCGGTTTCTGGATGTGTGACCTTCACCTGCGCGCGGAGCGCGCAGCGCGAACGAGAGGGCACGGATGCTCAACGTCGGCGCCTACTCCAACGCTCGCAAGCCCACTCTGTGGGACCACCTGCCGTGGGCGGCGCTGGTCGCCCCGGGCGTCGTCCTCAATAAGGACGGGTCCTTCCTCCGCGCGATTCGCTTCCGCGGTCCTGACCTCGACTCCTCCACGCCCGACGAACTCGTGGGCTTTCGCGCCCGCGTGAACAATGCGCTCCGGCGCCTCGGCTCGGGCTGGTGCCTCTACGTCGAATCGAACCGTCGACCGTCGCGGCGGTACCCGGACCCGACGTTTCCCGAGACGCCGGCCGGCGCGGTGGCGGCGCTCATCGATGCCGAACGCCGCGCATCGTTCACAGCCGATCACAGCCAGTTCGAGAGCTACTGCTTCCTCACCTTTCAGTATCTCCCGCCGGCGGAGAGTAAGGCCCGCCTGCTGGACCTGTTTATCGATCGCGGCGAGTCCGTGCCCCAGCGCAAGCCGTCGGTCGACTACCGCGCTCAGCTGGACTACTTCGACAACCAGGTCGCCCAGGTCGTCAACCTCCTTGCCGGCATCCTCCCCGAGGTCGTCCTCCTCGACGACGATGAACTGCTCAGCTATCTCCACGACTGCGTCGCCGACCCGTGCGCGGGCCGACAGGGCCACCTCGTCCGCGTCGATCGCCTCGGCGACGCGCCGGTGTTCCTCGACGTCGCCCTCGCGGATGCGCCGTTCACGGGCGGGCTCGCCCCGAAGCTGGGCAGCGCCTATCTGAAGACTGTCAGTCTTCGCGCGTTCAGCCCGAAGACGGCCGTCTGCATGCTCGACCAGCTCAACGACCTCGCGATCCCGTACCGCTGGGTGGTTCGGTGGCTGCCGATGGACAAGGCCGACGCCGTGGCGCAGCTCGGCAAGCTCCGCCGTCAGTGGTTCGCCAAGCGGAAAGGGCTCTGGTCGATCCTCAAGGAGGTGATCACGAAGGAGCCCAGCCAGCTCGAGGACGGCGATGCCCTCGGCAAGGCCGCTGAGGTCGATGCCGCACTGCAGACCGTCGGCGGTGACCATGCCAGCTACGGCTACCTGACGCTCTCGATCACCACCTACGCCGACGCGGAGCAGGCGGCGATTGACAACGCCCGACTGATCCAGCAGGTCGTCGACTCGACCGGCATGGTCAGCCAGATCGAGGACTTCAACGCCGTACAGGCGTGGCTCGGCTCGCTGCCCGGCCACGTCTATGCAGACGTGCGTCGGCCGCTCGTGAGCAGCCTGAATCTGTGCGACCTCGTCCCGCTCTCCAGCGTCTGGTCCGGCCCGACGTTCAACGCCCACCTCGACGCGCCCGTCCTCATGCACGCCAAGGCGCGCGGCGGCACCGCGTTCCGGCTCGACCTCCACCAGGGCGACGTCGGACACGCCCTCGTCGCGGGGCCGACCGGTGCCGGCAAGAGCACGCTGTTGAACCTGCTCGCCGCGCAGTGGCAGCGGTACGAGGACGCCCAGGTCTTCATCTTCGACAAGGGTGCGAGCTGCCGAGTCCTCACCGAGGCGATGGCCGGCGCGTGGTACGAGCCCGGCAGCGACGACGGCCGCGTCTGCTTCCAGCCGCTCGCCGACATCGATGCCGACGCGGATGCGGCATGGGCCATGGAGTGGACATGCGAGCTGCTCCGACTCGAACGACTCGACGTCGACCCCAGGACAAAGGGCCAGATCTGGGATGCCATTCTGAACCTTCGCTCCATGCCCCGCGCGCAGCGTACCCTCAGCACGCTGCATAACCTGATCCAGAACGAGTCGGTGCGCGAGGCGCTGCGCTCGTTCACGGTCGACGGCGCGCACGGCGAATTGCTCGACGCCGACCACGATACGTTCGCCGGAAGCGAAGCCGCGGCGGGATCCGATTCCCGGGTGAGCTGGATCGGCATCGAGATGCAGCACCTGATGCAGCGGAAGAGCGTTGCCGTGCCCGTGCTCACCTACCTCTTCCACGAGTTGCAGCAGCGATTCGACGGGAGGCCGACGCTGCTCGTCCTCGACGAGGCGTGGCTCTACCTTGCGGACACGCTGTTCGCCAACAAGGTCCACGAGTGGCTCAAGACGCTGCGCAAGCTCAACGTCTCCGTCCTCTTCGCGACGCAGAGCCTGGCCGACGTGGCGAACAGCTCGATTGCGCCGGCGATCCTTGAGAACTGCCTCACCCGCATCTACCTTCCGAACAGCGCCGCCCTCGAGCCGGCGACCCGGAAGATCTACGAGTCCTTCGGGCTCAACGCACGTCAGATCCAGATCCTCGCCACGGCGACGCCGAAGCAGGACTACTACTACACGTCGCGGCAGGGCAACCGCCTGTTCCAGCTCGATCTCGGACCGGTCCAGCTCGGCCTGTGTGGTCGGTCGCGACAGGAAGACCTCTATCGCCTCCGCGATCTCCGGTCGGCGCGGGGCGTCGACTGGCTCGCCGCATGGTTGAGCCCGGCCGACGTCGGCATGCCGGGCGCGGCAATCGATCGGCCGAGCCGGAGCGGCGTCGCGCACGCGGTAGCGCAACATGAGGAGGACCCCGTCCATGCGTAGACGCCTCGTTCTGCAAATGCTCATCGCCATGCTGGCGCTCGGCCTCACGTCTCCGGCCCGCGCGTGGTTCGGTTGGTCGCTCCCGTACTTCGTCTACGACGCGTCGCGCTTCGCGCAGCAGACGCGCGCGGTGCAGGCGGAGCTGCAGTGGATCGAGTCGGTCTATCGCCACCTCGAGAACGACGTGCGGATGCTCAAGTCCATGCGGTACAGCAACCTCGGTGACCTGCAGGCGGGTCTCCAGCGACTCGAGTCCGCCGCGGCGCGTGTCGACAAGCTGACCGATGAGCCCGAACGCATGGGCGACCTGATCGCCCGCGACTGGCCGATCGATTGGAAGGGCTCGCCCGACGACGACGACCGCTACGCGACTACGCGCGACCGTTGGGTGTCGCGCGAGCGGCAGACCTTGGCGGACGTCCGCGGCGTACAGAACGCCGTCGCGATGGACATGGCGCGGGGCCGCAATCGCGTCGGATCGCTCATCACCGAATCCAACAATGCCGGCGGACTCACCGAGGCCCTCCAAGCCCGTACGCAGCTTCACGGCGAGCTGAGCAGCGAACTCGCGAAGCTGCAGATGCTCCGCGCGACCCGCGCCGCGATGCGGAGCGAACGGTCGGCGCGCGAGGCAAGCGAAGCCGCTCTGTCGAAGTCCGTCGCGGACTGGCTGTACCGAGACGACGGCGTTCGCGAGCCTGCGACGGTCCGAGGTCGACGGTCCGAATCGTCGCTCCGCGAACCCTCCATCCACAAGCAGGGAGGTCAACCATGAGACAGGCTGGCTCCTTTGCAGCAGTTGTCGTTGCCGTGACGCTTGCCATCGCTACGCGAGCTGGCGCGGGAGGCTATCCGGTGTTCGACGCCTCCAACGTCGCCCAGGCAATCAAGCAGGTCCAGAACGGCCTGCAGCAGATCGAACAGCTCCGGACGCAGATCCAGAACCAGGAGAAGATGCTCCAGGGCTGGCAGTTCACGCGGATCGACGGCACGCTCCGCCGCTTCGATGCCGTTCGCGGCGAGCTCGACCGCACCGGGTCGATCTACCGCCAACTCGATCCGAGGCGAGCCCTCGACCAGTCCTACCCGACCACCTTCGACGCGCAGCTCTTCTCGACCGGCAGCACGGACCCGATTCGCGACCAGTGGGTCGCGCGCGAGCGGTCCACGCTGGAGGAGAACCGCCGCGTCCAAAACGCCGTGTACGCCGATCTCGCGCCGACGCGACAGCGCGTCGGGGAGTACGTCGACCGATCCAATGCTGCCCCGGGCATGACCGCGGCGGTGCAGGCGAACAACGAGCTCACCGCGACGCTGATCCAGCAGGTGCAGGCGCTGCAGACGCTGGAGATCACCCGCGCGCGGGCCGAGGTGGAATCCGAGGCGCGGCGCCAGAGCGAGGAGGAATACGCCCGCCAGCACCGCGCCTGGCTGAACCGGGAGGGCACGGCCCGCGGACCGGCGCAGGGACAGGGCTCGTTCGTCGTCGAGCCCGTGCCGGAGACCCCGATCCTGGGAGGCGGGCGATGAACCCGGGCGATGCCAGCTTCACGGGCCTGCTGGACCAGTACCAGGGCGCGATCAACGCCGCCTACGGCAATCTGGCGGGCGACATCAACTGGCTGCTCTGGGCGATGATCACGTTCAACGTCGTGCTCGCCGGCTTCCAGTGGATGTTCAGCGAGGACAACGTCGCGCCGCAACTCGTCCGCAAGCTCCTCTTCCTCGGGTTCTTCGTCTGGCTGGTGAACAACTGGGCGATGCTCACCAACACCCTCATGACCACGATGATGATGCTTGGGATGAAGGCCGCGAACACGCCCGTCACGACGCAGGCCCCCAGCCCGGAACACATCCTCGGCTATGGTTACTACAGCTTCTTCGAGCTCTTGAACCAGATGAACAAGCTCGCCGAGGGATTGACCGGCGCACTGACGAACTTCCCGACGATCCTGATCCTTGCCATCGCCGGCGTCGTCATCCTCGCGGCGTTCCTTGTCATCGCGATCCAGATGGCGGTGGCGCTGCTGTTCTTCAAGCTGGGGTCGCTGGCGGTGCTCATCCTTCTGCCCTTCGGCATGCTCAATCACACCGCCTTCATTGCCGAGCGGCCGCTGGGTTGGGTGATCGCCTCCGGCGTGCGGGTGATGATCCTGACGCTGGTCTGCTCGATCGGGTTCAACCTGTTCGGCGCGATGCAGATCACCCCGCAGAACGTGTCGATCCCGCTCGCGATCAACGTCGCGATCCAGTCGGTCCTGCTGATGGTGATCTCGGTGTGCGCGACGCGCCTCGCGGGCGATCTGATGTCGGGCGGGCCGACGCTCGGCGCGGGCAACGTCGCCGGCGCCGCCGCGGGCGCGGCGGTGGCCGGCGCAGCCGTGGCGAAGGTAACGGCCGAGGCGGGCGGCACCACCGCCGTCAAGTCGATCCGCGCGGCGTCCGCCGTCGTCGGCAAGGCCGCGGAGTACGACCGCGCGGCAGGGCGGGGGACCGCGGGCCAACAGGTGAAGAACGACGTCCAGCAGGTCGTGACGCTGGTGAAGCAGGCTGCGGCGACGATCGCCGGAAAGGGTAGCTCCCCTTGGCAGGGCGCAGCGCTCGCCAGTGCGGGACGAGGAAGCAGGGCGTCGGGCAGCGCCGCGAGTCGACCCGCTCGCACGTTCAGTGTGAGCGGCTCAGCCGTTTACCTGAACACGCCGGGCCTCGCCGCCATGCGCGACAACGCCGGTCGAGCCGCCGCCCAGCTCGGCCAGTCGGGCGGCGGCGGAGGTGGACTTAATGCGCGGCTCGGCGATGCGAACTGAGGCGGACTGTCCCGAACAATCACTCGATCGAACGCGAGGCACAGACGATGTCCTTCTCGAACGGAACGACCAGCTACGGCAACCACCGACTCCGCGAGGCGTTCGACACGCCTTACGCCAAGGCGGCGCATGAGTGGGACCGGCGGATGGGCTTGTCGATCGTCCAGGCTCGCGGTTGGCGCCGGATGGCGCTCGCCGCGTGGATCGTCGCAGCCGTCCTCGCGATCGGCCTCGTCGTCCAGTCGCAGAACAAACAGGTCGCGACGTACGTCGTCCCGGTCAACGAACTCGGGCAGCCCGGCAAGATCACCCTCGCGAGTGAAGCCTATCAGCCGACGGCAGCACAGGCCGGCTACTTCGTCGCGGAGGTCGTGCGGCTGTCCAGAAGCCGGTCGCTCGACCCCGTCGTCACGCGCGACGGCATGATGAAGGTCTACCACTTCCTCGCCGGCGACGGGATCACGCAGATGAATCAGCTCGCGTCAGCTGACCCGCTGCTGAACGACATGAGCAAGGGTCAGCGCGTCGCCCGATCGGTCGAGATCGCCAGTGTGCTGCAGCGCAGCCCGAGCAGCTTCCAGGTCCGCTGGACCGAGACGGAGTTCGCGAGCGGCCTCCAGCGAGCCAGGGAGACCTACACAGGGCTCTTCGAGACCAAGCTCGTCGCCCCCAAACGTGAAGACGTCGCGTTCAACAACCCGCTCGGACTGTACGTGACGAGCTTCACGTGGAGCCGCGAGTTCACGGCGCCAACGCCGCCCACGGCAGCAGCCCTGCCCGATCCGGACGCCATGCGGAAGGCGAAGGACGAGTCTTCCGCTCGCGATGCTGCGAACACTGCCGCGAAGTGAACGGTCATCCTCGATGCACGCCAAGGATCGGAGAACCACAGCATGCGCCTCCCCATTATCTCAATGACACTATCGCTCTTCGCCTTCGTTGCCGTCGGCTGCCAAGCCAGCGCGACGCCGGACGTTGTCGTGGAGCCCGACGAACGACTGGTACCCGCGCAGCTGGATGCGGAGGGCAGCGACCTGCCGACGACCCAGCCGATCGTTGAAGTGGTTCCCGTTGCTGCGCCGCAGTTACGGTCGTTTGACCCTGCGGCGGCGGATCCAAAGCCGCCGGAGGACGGGCGCACAGCGATCCGCGCCATGGTGGACGCGAAGGCGAGTCATACCAAGCTGCCCGCGATCGGCGACTTCATCAACGCGAACCAGGTCTACGACTACGCCGGCGGGCTCGTGTTCACCGCCGTCTGCTCGCCCGGATTCGTGACGACGATCGCGCTCGAGCCCGGGGAGTCCATCACCGCCGTCACGGCCGGCGACACGACGCGATGGCAGCTCGAGACGGTCGAAGGCGCCGGCGCGGACGGCACCGACGGGAGTGGCGTCGCGCGGACGTTCATTCTGCTCAAGCCCGGCAAGCCGGACTGCGACACGAACCTCGTGATCATCACCGATCGCCGGGTCTATCAACTCGACCTCAAGAGCGTGTCTCAGCCCGTGTACCACACGCAGATCAGCTGGAACTACCCCGGCCTGCGGATCGGCATGGGACGAGGCGGAGGCGGAGGAGGTGGTGGGGGAGGGATTGGAAGGGCCGATCGCGCAGAGGCGATCGGCAAGTTCGACATCGACAAGCTGAACTTCGGCTATCTCATCAAGAAGCAGAAGGGGAAGTCGGCGAACGCCGCCCCGCCCGCGTGGTGCCCGCTGCGGGCGTTCGACGACGGCGCGAAGACGTACATCCAGTTCCCGCCTGGTCGACTGACCAGTGAAGCCCCGCCGCTGTTCGTATTGTCGGCGAGCGGCGAGGCGCAGGTGGTGAACTACCGCGTGAAGGGTGACTACTACGTCGTCGATCGCCTCTTCGACCGCGCAGAGCTGCGTCTCGGCGAGCATCCACAGCAACTGGTCCGCATCGAACGGGCCGCAGTAAAGGACGAACGATGATTGGAGATCGAAGATGGAGAGCAGCACCACTCTGGACGTCGTCGAACAGCCCCCGATCGAGGTGAACCGCGCGCCCCGTCGCACGGCGGGGCTGCGGCGGGAATCGATCTACATCGCCGTGGCGGTGATCGCCGTGGTCATCCTCGGCGGCCTGTCGATCGCCAGCCAGCGTAACCGCGCTGCGCAGGCACAGGTCGCGGATGCGCCGATCGTGTTCGGCAAACCCGACATGGCGCAGACCACGCCCGCGGCGAAGCTGCAGGGCACCTACGCCGGATTCGATCCGTCGAAGCTCCCGGGACGCTATGGGTCGGAGACGACCTCGACGACGCAGCAGGGCGTGGCGAACGTCGGCGATGCGTCACGGGAGAACGACGACGCTGCGCAGCTGCGACGCGAATTGGAGCAGATGCAACTCGCGCAGCAGTCTCAGCTGCGGGACCGAGCGCTGGCGGAGTACGAAGCGGCGATGAACTCGCCGCTGCTATTCAAGTCCGCGCCAGTCGTGCGGCCCGGCGATCGCCTGGCACCCTCGGCCTCAGCAGGGCGTGCCGGCGGCGACGAGGTCACGGTACGGCTGAGCCAGGTGCCGTCGAGCCAGATGGCGAATGCCCAGGACGCGAAGTCGAGGTTCCTCACCGAGGCAGCGAGCGTCGAGCCGTACCTCCGTAAGCCGCTGATCGGCGCGCATAGTGCATTCGAGTTGAAGGCGGGCGGCTTCATCCCTGCCGCGCTCGTGACGGAGATCAACTCCGATCTGCCTGGCGAGGTGATCGCGCAGGTGACGCAGAACGTCTTCGACACGGTCTCCGGCGATCACCTGCTCATCCCGCAGGGCACGCGCTTGCTGGGGAAGTACCAGAGCTTGGTGAGCAACGGCCAGAACCGCGCGCTGATCGTCTGGACGCGGCTCGTCATGCCCAACGGCGACTCGATCGTCCTCGATGGCATGCCCGGCACAGACCAAGCGGGTGCCGCGGGTGCTGCGGATCAGGTCGACTACCATCTGGACAAACTAGCCGCCGCCGCGACGCTCAGCACCGCGCTCGCCTATGGCGGCAACCTCGCCCGCGAAGGCGGACGCGATCGCGATGATCTCGACGTCGTCGGGGAGACGATCGCTCAGGAGTCGAGCAAGATCGGCGGCCGCATCATCGATCGTCAGCTCGACGTTCAGCCGACGATCCGCATCCGGCAGGGCCATTCGGTCAACGTCTTGGTGAACAAGGACATGATCCTGAGGCCTTACCGGGAGTGACCTGCTACGACCTCCCCAAGTTCGAAGGTGCGAAGTATGTCTTCACCCCGCCCCTCGTCGGGAAGGAAAACATAGAGCCACTATGGAAGGGCCTGGAGCTCGGCTACCTGCAGGAGGTCAGCACCGACCACTGCCCGTTCAATTTCAAAGGCCAGAAGGAGCTCGGCCGAGACAGCTTCACCAAGATCCCCAACGGCGGCCCCGGCGTGGAGGACCGCCTCTCCCTCGTCTACGACGGCTGCCTGAAGCGCGGCTTCACGCTCAACCAGTGGGTCAACCTCACCTCTACCGCGAGCGCCAAACTCTTCGGCATGTTCCCGAAGAAAGGCACGATCGCCGTCGGCTCCGACGCCGACATCGTCCTCTTCGATCCGAACGTGAAGCGCACCATCAGCGCCAAGACCCACCACATGAACTGCGACTACAGCCTCTTCGAAGGCATGCAGATCCAGGGCGAGCCGATCACCGTGCTGAGCCGCGGGAAGGTGGTCGTGGAGAAGGGGAAATACACCGGCGCGAAGAGCGACGGAAAGTTCTTGAAGCGAGGGCCGGTGGTAGCGGTGTGACACCGCGGGAAGGCAGAGACGCGGGTCGTCATCAGTCCGCTCCACTCGCAGGTCGCCGCCGGCGTGAACGCCGTCCTATTCGGCGACAAAACGCTTATGCGTAGCGGCGATGTCGACAGGACGATGCGCGAACTCTTCGCGCGGATGGCTGACGTGTGACGATCAGAAGTCAACGGCGACGCGCCGAACCGTGTCCAGCCGATCCCAATTGTAGATCGTTGCCTCCTCCGAAGAAGCTATGTACGCTTGAATCCCATCGCGACCAGGTCCACCGTCGATGACACTTCGAACGGCGTGTCTGACTGAGATGTAGTCATCGCCCCTTCCGCCTCGGACCGTTACCTCGTCTGCCCACGTTACACTGATGACGTCGTTGTCGGCACCGCCATCAACCGAGCCGATGCTTGCAGCGTAAACGATGAAGTCGTTGCCCGCTCCACCTCGCGCGACCGCGGCAACTCCTCCAGCCACGTCTAGGTAGTCGTTGCCATCACCGCCGTCGACGGTGCCATCAGCGTTCACGTCCAGATGGTCATTCCCTGCTTGGCCACGGACGGTCACGAGGGCAAACGAGGTCAGTTCGATCCGGTCGTTGCCGGAGCCGCCATCCGCTACTCCCGCCGCGTATGACCATGTCACAACATCAGCGCCGGGCCCGCCGAACACTGACACGGCAGATGCCTCGCTTGACGAGACCCGAATCGCGTCCCGTCCGTCGCCCGCGAAAACAGTTCCCGCTGTGTCGATCAGATCGATAACGTCGTCCCCGCCAGACGAGTCGATGCGAACCGTGCAAAAGCAGCTGTTGACACTTACGCGGTCGTTTGCCACGCCCGTCCGAACTTGAATGCTGTCCACGTCGTCACGTGCCACCAATAGATTTGCGCCGGTCCGGGGGTTCTGCACCAACACAAACTCAGCGCGCCTAGGCAACGCTTTGCGCATCGTATCCGCCACGGCAGCACTCGATCCCCCAAGTTTATCAAACTCGTACGACGCAAACCGCGCTGATGCCGGTTCATACCACGAAAGGCGCACCTGCTCGAACACGCCAGCCCCAACTCCCGATGTTGTTACATTGGCCCAGACGCGACCGGCCAGCGCATCGAGACGGCCACCTTCGAGATTGAGCCACTGGCTCGCGTTACCCGCTCCGTCGACAATCAATGCACCCTGCGCACTGGCGCGCACCGACCCTAGTCCGTCGAGCTGCACAACTGCGCCACTGAGAGTCTGGCGAAGTTCAAGTGTCTCCTCCATCACATCTTACCTCATTTTAGAGCAGGTTTTCGACAAACACGCACACGCATGTGTCCGCATTGATGTCATCTTCGTCAAACGCGGTACTTGAACTTAAGGTGAAACCCGATAATCTCGCCTACTGACTCCAAGAAAACGCTTTTCGACTGGGAGAGTACAAATGCGACAAGGTCGTTTGGTAATGGGTTTGGCGGCGTCGACTTGGGCGATGCTCGTTTATCAACCGCTTGCGATTGGCGCGTTCGAGTTCGTTCCGAACCAGACCACTCAAGCTCCGAGCAACAGTTGGGTTTACGATCGCAATTGGGCGGGTGAAGTTGCGCCATGGGACGGCGCGGACATCGTCTTTCCCGCCTCTTCTCCGGTCGCTACCGGCTCCCTGATCTCGCTCGATCGCGACTGGGTGATCGGGTCTTTAACATTTACAAAGTTTCTCGGGGAGATCTATGCGTCCCAGACCACGGGCACCACGTATCACTCGTTGATCTTTTCCGGGAGCGATCCCAGAATTACCGTCGAGAAAGACGGAACTCCATCTGGAAAACGGTTGTTTATCGGTTCAACGCTCTACAAGGGGGCGATACATCTTCAATGCGCCGGCACTCTTACGATTGACACAGACATCAACGTGAACACGCCCGTATCGTCGACAGTTACCAATTACGACTTGGGTGCCCATGTGATGAGCGGTGCGGTTCTAAAGACCGGTCCTGCTATCCTCATTATGGGCAGGACGAACGGCAACTCGCAAGGCCCGACCTTCGACACCGTCGCACGCTCCGCCTACGCCGGTGGAACCACGATCCAGCAGGGATCTATCGCAGTTGCTAGTTCAACTCAGTGGACAAACGGACAGATTGTACACGGGCCAATGGGAAAGGGGACGGTCCGTCTGACCGGCGGAAATCTATACGGGCTTTCGGCCTTAACTTTACACAATGTGATCAGCCTTGAAAGCACCTCCGTCGTCCTCGGACGACGAACGATTCCGGAGACACCGCAGCAGTTACCGGCAGAAATCGGCAATCTCTCCCTCGTGGGGCAGATCAATGTGGCCCGTGGTGCTGGCGTTACCCGCGTCCTAGACATTCAGGCGGCCACGACGATCGGCGGCACAACTACGAACTCCTTTATCTCGGACGGTCCTGGCACCGCACTACCCTCATCAATCAAGAAGAAGGGGCCCGCGACGCTCACTTTGGCCGGCACTTTCAGCAATTCGTTCGCGGGAAGGTTCACCGTTGAGAACGGTTTAGTTGTTGTGCGAAAGAATGATGCGTTGGGGGCTATTGGCACTAGTAGTGACACGGTTGTGACTGGTGGAACACTGCAGCTTGCTGCTAATTACGCCTCGGCGGAAACAGTTACGCTTGTGGGTCGAGGTGTCGTCACTGATTCCCGGGTTCCATCCGCGTCCACTACAACGCCATCTCCAATGGGCGCACTTTCAGTCGTTGGTGGAACCTCACTAAGTCCACGTACTTTTGGTGGGACTTTGAAGATCGGACAAGACAAGACGCTTTTAGGATTATTTGACGGCGCCTACTTTAAGGTGAGCGGTAGACTCGACGTTAACTCGCCCGCGTCAGGAACAAAAAGGCTAGAGGTTCGACGACTTCTGAGTCCGGGTGCAGCACGCAATCCTGAACCAGTGCCCGTGCTCGACCTTAGGTCGGCTCAGATTATTAACACGGCTGGAGCGGCTGCAGGCGGAGCAGGGAACTTCATTTATACACCCCGTCAGGTCCGGATTATGCTTGCGGGGCAGACACTCGGCTCCGTGACCGACGAAGGTGGCGTAACATACGGCACGATGGCGCCTTCCTTCATTATTGCAAACGATGCCGCCGCCGGTGTTGTATCCGAAGACGAGATCGTCAACGACTTTGATCGCGAAGAGCCTGACTCTGAGGCATACACTCATCGCCCCGGCCTCAGTATTGAAGGCGGAGGTCAAGTGTCATCGGGTATCACCTTCGCCGACGACCTGCCACTCAACATTGAGACAGTCACATATGGTGCTGTTGCAACGCTGAATGGACCGATTGACAATGCCCCAACGGCTCCCACGCCCGTTGGCACCGTGGACAAATTTGGGCCCGGGACTCTGCAGATCGCTAGGTTTTACGCTCGCGGTTTGTTTGTGAACGAAGGGGCGGTTTCGATTGCACCCTCCGGGTCGAACGCCACGACTTCGCGTCTATCGCTTGTCGGCGTCTCTAATGGCGGGAGACTGGATTTGAACGACAACGACCTCGTTATCGATTACGAGACGTCTACGCCGTCCGCAACAGTCCAAGCACTTCTTGTGTCCGGTTACGGTCCCAACAAGGACTGGACGGGCAACGGCATCACGTCCTCGACGGCGGCTGTTCCTGCTAACCTTGCGATGCTCGGCATCGCCGAAGCCTCGGCAATCGGCGTAACCACGTTCTCTGGGCAGACTGTCGACTCCACGACGGTACTCGTCAAGTACACGTACCGCGGGGACGCCGATTTGAGTGGCGTGACCGATTTCTGGGATCTGCTCAAGGTCTCGGCCAATTACAACACCACAGGTAAGGTCTGGACGGATGGCGACGGCAACTATGACGGTGCGGTCAACTTCGACGATTTGTTGCTGCTGGCGTCAGCGTACAACCTCACGCCCGGGCGCACCTCGCAGCTCGGCGGGGCGGAGGCGGTGTACCTCGAACTCAAGGCCGGTGCGCCGTGGATTCTCGCAGAGGCTGCGGCCCTTTACCCGGATCAATACGAAGCGGTCTTCGGGCCGTACGATGACGGCACACCTCGGTCCCTGCCGTACGGGACGCGGTTGCAGAACTACAAGCTGCCCGCCCCGAATTGGTGGCTGACCGGCGGGCCGGTTCCCGTGCCGGAGCCAACGGCGGGGCTGTTGATCGGTGCAGTCGCGGTTCCCGTGCTGGCTCGGCGTCGGCGCGCGTGAGCGCACGCATCGACGCGGGCATTGCCAACTCTGACGCGCGCATTGCGAAGCGCGACGCGGACGCGGCGATTTCCGCGCCGCGCTTCGCCGTTTTTGCCGCGCACATTGCCATATCCACAGCGCGATTTGCTACATCTGCGATGAGCATTGTCTTGTCCGCGTCGGACTTATCTGAATCTGCCGCGCACATGGAGATGTGCGATGCGCACATTGCTGAGTCCGCGGCGGATATCGCTGAATCTGGGAATGAGCACGCAAAACGCTTGCGCTGAACTTGACTGGCTGCGTCGAGGTCTGGTTGCCACCGGCGATCAGGCATCGACAAGACGAGGATGCTTTCAGTGCTGGACTATCTGGAGATCCGCAAGTCACACGCGGCCGGCGTGTCGATCCGCTCGATCGCGGCGCGGCTGGGGCATCGCCACAAGATGGTCTCGCGGGCAGTTGACTCGCCCACGGGTGATCGACAATAACGAGAGCGAGCGCGAGATGAAGCGGATCGTGCTGAACCGAAAGAACAGCCTCTTCGTCGGTAATGAACGCGGCGGCGAGACGGCGGCGATCCTGGCGAGCTTCACCAGCACGTGCCGCCGGCACGACGTCGACGTGCAGCGCTACCTGACGCAGCTGCTGACCAACCTCCCCGACGCCCCGATGAGCACGCTGGACGAGTGGCTGCCGGATCGATGGAAGGCCGTGAACCCGGAACCGATGCCGATCGCCGAGGTGTAGTTCAGCAATCGCTTACGAAGGACCTGGCGCGGGCGGCGGGCAGACGCTGGGCCATCGAGGTGTGCTTCGAGTGCGCGAAGCAGCAGGCGGGCCTGGACGAGTACGAAGTGAGGAGTTGGGACGGTTGGCATCGGCACGTCACGCTGAGCATGCTCGCAGCGGCACTGCTGACCGCGGTGCGCATCGCTGCGAGCGAGTCCATTCCTCGCCGATCGGGACGTCGCTCAAAAAGTCGAGGCCGCTGATCCCGCTGACCGAGCCGGAGGTGAGACGGCTGCTGATCCGCATCGTCTGGCTCGCACTGCAACACCATGAGCGAACCCTCCTGTGGTCGACGTGGCGACGCGAGCATCAAGCGGTGGCGCGGCGATTCCACCGCACCAGGCGATTACGCGATGCGCTACTGTAGTACTAGGAATATCGCCTTTCAGACGCTTTAGGTAGTTGTCAGGATCATACGGCGACGGTTGACCAGCGTCGAGAATCTGCGCGCCACGTTCAGTGACGTTGTAGAAAGGCAGCGAGTTGTTGTGTCCATCGCCTAGGCCCGGCCGGACAAGGCTGGTTCTGGGCTTTGAATCGGGAGCCAGCGCGGGCGGCACATTGAGGGCCACGCTGGGTCAGAACATAGCCGCGCGATGCGAAGCCGACTACACGATTCTTCTCACTTCTCGTTCTTCGTTGGTTTGCTCGACGCCTCGCCTCCTTCCTTGCTCTTCAGGCTCTGCTTCAACCGATAGCTGTCGCCGGGGATCTCCATCACGTGGACGCGGTGCGTCAGGCGGTCGATCAGTGCGCCGGCCAGGCGAGCGTCGCCCGCGAAGATGCTTGGCCACTCGGCGAACGGGAGGTTCGTCGTCACCGCCACGCTCACCTGTTCGTAGCACTGGCTGAAGAACCCGAACAGGTGCTCGGCCGCGTGCAGGTCCAGCGGCAGGTAGCCCAGCTCATCGACGATGATCAGGTCCATCCGCCGGATGTTCGATTCCAGGCGCATCACCTGACGCTGCTCGCGGGCCTCGACGTAGGTGTTCACTAGCTGCGACGCTGTGAAGAACCGCACGCCCAGCCCGCGTCGGCACGCCTCGCGGCCCAGCGCGATCGCGAGGTGACTCTTTCCCACGCCGGGCGCGCCTTGCCAGACCACGCACGCCTTCTCCGCTACGAACTGGCACTTGAACAGGTCCAGCACCTTCTTCTTGTTCAGCCCGGGCACGGCGCTGAAGTCGAACTCGCTCAGCTCCTTCACGGCCGGGAACTGCGCCTGCTTCAGCCGGCGGCTCGTCGCGCCGCTCTGGCGGGCGTTCACCTCCAGTTCGGCCAGACGTTCCAGGTACGACTCGCGGGAGTCGCCGCGTTCGCCTGCCTCGCGTGCGGCCTTGGCGTACTCCCGCACGATCGTCGGCAGGCGCAGCGTCTTCAGATGACTCTCGAGCAGGACGGGGTTGAAGTCGCTCACGGCGTCACCCCCTCGATCGGCTCGACGTGATCGACGTGATCGACGTGATTCGCACTGGCGCTCGGCGCGTTCTCGTCCGGCCTCGTCAGCCGGTCGTAGATCGACAGTTCGCACGTGCCGTCACCGGCGGTTCGCAACTGCTCATGGCCATCCAGATCCAGCCGAGCCGAGGGCCGGCCCGCGGGCAGCGATTCGTCGCGCAGCACCTGCTCGATCCCAGCAAGGCCGAACACGCGACGCTCGACGCACCGCTGCACCGCCGACTTCACGCGGTCGACCGCATGAGTCTGGATCAGTCCCAGCACCGCCGCGAACTCCCGCGTGCCCGCGGCCCCGCGTCGGTACTCCAGCTCCGTCCGCAGCGTCTTCATCGCGCCCTGGTCCAAACCGAGCGTCTTGAACGCCCGGGCATTGTCGATGCTGCCGGGCTTACGCTGCGCCAACTCCGCGTAATGCCCGGCCTCCATGACGAACTGGCCCTTGTCGTACGACCGCGCGTGCCGCGCCACGACTGCATGATCGACTTCGACCTCCACCCGGTCGACGAACGC
>JAESFG010000383.1_pt1 | contig 52587 bp, 27 predicted proteins | sample 9269371 | NCBI WGS metagenome assembly JAESFG01 (sample SAMN14506227, study PRJNA617093) | algae metagenome | isolation source: Aetokthonos hydrillicola CCALA 1050 (B3-Florida) and co-occurring... | place: USA: South Carolina | collected 2013-01-01 | reverse complement strand
TGCCGGTGTCGGTGATCGACTGGGTCGTCAGCGAACCAACGGTCGGCGTGCCAACGACGGTGTAGAGGTCGACGACGCCGCTGGAGAAGTCGGCGGTGTTGGAGCCCTGGAACTTGCCGCCGTTCATCCGGCCGGCAGCGCTGGCGCGCGGGGCGTACTTCACGCTGGTGATCGTGTACTTCGACGTGAGGTCGAGCCCGACCCACGCGCCGTTGCCGTTGGTGCTCTCCGGGGCGTCGAAGAAGGTGTTGAGGTCGCCGTCGAAGGCCTTGTCGCGCGTGTTGCCGCCGTTCTGGTACGAGCCGGCCGTGCCGATGACGGTGCCGGTGAGCTTGGTGCCCGTGGTGGGGGCGGTGCCGTACAGCGTCCAATCCGCAAGTTGGACGACGCCCACGCCGCCGGCAAACGTCTCGGTATTGCCGTTGTTCGCGGAGATGTTCATCCGGTAGTACTTGTACGGCGTGGTGTTCGTGAAGGTGTATGTGACGGTGTTGAAGGCGGCAACGTAAGTCTGGTTCGTCTGCGTATTGAGAGCGGCCGACCAGTTGGTGCCGTCGTTCGAGCCGGTGATGGTCCAGTTCTTGGGGTGTCGGCCGAAGTCGTCGTTGGCACTGGTGACGGTGTACTTGTTGACGATGTACGACGCGCCGCCGCCGAACTGATACTGCAGCCAATTGCCTGTGCCGCTGACCATGTTGCCGAGCCACTTGGTGGAGCTGGTCTGGTCGAAGGCGCTCGCCGGGCCCTGGCCGGTGCCGAAGGAGTTGTTGGCGGTCGCAGTACCGCCGGTGCTGACGACGGTTCCCGTCGTGCCCGAAGCGCCGGGAACATTCGAGACGACCAGTGCGAAGTTGTGGCTGCCGAGCGCGGCCGTGGTGGCGACGTTTACCGTCTGCGCGGTTCCGTCACGCTCGTCGCGAAGGAAGAACGGCCAAGACGCCGAGCTACCGCCGCTGTTCAGGACCCCGGTCATGCTCGCTCGGGACGGCGTGGCCGTCGTGCCGACGACTTCGATCCACCAGTCGCTGTTGTGTACATCGGTGTCGCGGTTAAGCTGATAGACGCCGTACGCGTCGAGGTTGCCGCCGTTGGAGACCTTGGCGAAACGTCGCAGGTCGGTCGAGTTGACGAAGTTCTCCGCCTTCAGGCCCGTCAGCCAGACGTTAGCGCCGTTCACATCAAAGAACGGCGTGCCCTGGGTGCTGTTGAACGGGTTGTTCCCTTCGGGATTGACCCAGCGTCCCCAGACGTTCTGACCCGGCGCGAATTTGAATCCGCCTCCAATGACGTCGTTGAACGTGACGTCGCCCGCGCCGGGGTCGGCGATGTAGCCGTCGAAGTTGAAGTTCTCGAACACGACTTTTCGTCCCGAACTGTGCTGGACGAAGAAGGTTCCCGGGCCCCACTTCAGGCTCATATTGCGGATGACGAGAGGTGCGTCGCTGGCGCTGCCGAGGATCTTGATCGCTGGCTTGTTGTTGGTCCACGTTCCGCCGCTGACGTCGATCGTCTGAAAGAGGAAGTCGACGCACTCGACCGAACTGGGGATCGTCACGGTGTCATTGATGTCTATCTTGCTTCGGACGCTGTTGCCGCCCACGTTGGGTTCGTAGACGACCTTCTTCCCACTGTTGAGGGCGGTCTGGAAGCTGGCGGTGGTAAAGCCGCTGCTGGCCCAGTCGGTCAGGGTGTTGTTGAGATAGTAGCCGTAGTCGGTTTCGGAGAGGTTCAGGCTTGCGTCGTTGTTGGACTGGCCCGTCTTGATCGGGACGGTTGAGGCGTTTCCATCCTTGTCGTTGGACAGGAAGACCTCCGAGGCGCTGGTGCCGCTGACGGAGGCGCCGCTGGCGTTGGCGAGGATCGACGCGTAGCCGCTCTGCGTGATCTGCTCGAGGTGATAGACCTGCGGAGAACCACGAACAGAGTTGAGTTGAATGGCGCTGGTGCCGGTGCCGCCGGAACTGTTCGAGAGGTTGGCGTTTTTGAGTTCGAGAACGCTGGAGTAGTTGTTGTCGCTGCGAATGGCGGGAACGGTGCCGGTCTGGTTGCTGGCGAGGTTGAAGACGCCCAGGACGTTGTTGTCGATGTTGTTGTAGATGCCAGCAGAGTTCTGGTTGTTGAGCGTGAAGTCGTGCAGGTAGACCGGTCCGAGTGCTGCGTTCTGGGAGGAGACGCCGTAGTTGAAGCCGTTGATGGTGATGTTGCGTGCGAGGCTGGTCCCGGCCTGGCCGGTGGTGGTGTCGCCGTTGGCGAAGCCCATCAGCAGGCCAATCGCACCGGTGCGGTTGGGCGAGTTGATCGTGACGCGCTGAATCGCTCCGAGGTTGTGCGCACACCAACGAACGCCGACCGCGCCGGCGTTGCCCGTGCCGGCGTCGATGGTGATGTCGTTCACGAAGTTGAAGTACGAATCGTTCGAGCCGTGCCCGATCTGCAGGATCGGCTTCTGACCGCTCTGGAAGCTCGCATTGCTGTTGGTGAGCTTGATGGTGGTGGTGGCCTGGCTCTGGCCGACGATCTTGACGCCGTCGCCGAAGAGGGTGTTGTCGACGTAGTACGTGCCGGCGGGGAAGTAGAGGATCGTCTGAACCTGCGTGCTGTTCGATGCGGCGTAGGTGTTCAGGAGCGACTGGATGGCCGAGGTCTGCGCCGACGTGCTGCTCGCCGAGACGCCGTTGGCAGTGACATTGATCACCTTGGCGTCTGACGGGAAGACATTGACGTAGTTGGCCGCCGTCACGAACGCCATCAGGCGACGGCGTTCGAGCGATTGGACGAGCGACTTGCCGGAGACGCGACGGGCAGAACGACCGTTCGGACGAGCGAACCGGGACATGGGGACCTCCGCTGTGGGGGAAACCAGACGACTTGCGCGCCGCGGGACTCCGTCGCGGCGCGAACGAGGTGACGACGAGGCCGAGCGCGTGCCATAGCGCTGGCCGGACGCGTGCCGAGCAATTCGCAGGCGCGCAAAAAGAGGTGTCGCCGCCGGGCCGACCGTGGCCCGACCAACGAGGGGGGAGCGCGTGCGCGTGTCGCTGCAATTGCTCGAGAAGCCGCGAATCCGTTTCCGCCAAAACGGCTTATTCACGACGTAGGGAAACAATAATAAACGATGTTGCCCTTGTAAACCTTATTTGCGCGAAAAAGTTGCGGGGCGACGCAGAAGCATCGAGTCGACCGCCATCTTGCCGGCCGGTTTCTCGGTGCGGACCACCCAAACGATCTTCCGGTTTCGCAGCACCGTCGGCACGAAGCAGTTCTGCAACGACGTGCGCGATCGACCCGAGGTGTTGAACGGATGCAGCGTCGCGACGATCGGCCCGTCCGGCGCGCCGACGTGCGCTTCGAGCCGCAACTCGTCGGACAACAACGGCAGCGCGCCGCGATAGTCGACGAACCGCACGAGCGAGAACTGCGCGACCTCGTCCTTTCCGCCGTCGTCGGCACGGAAGACGAAGTGCAGGTCGTGCGTGCCGCGCATCGTCTCGGGCAGGTCGACCGTGAGGAGCGTGTACGGGTTCAGTAGATTCCCCTTCCACGGGCTCACGTCGACCGCGTCGGCATATGCGAGGTCCAGCTTCGCGAGCACCGGCCCGTCGATCGCGCCGGAGCGGATCTCGATCCACTTCTTCGCGCGGTTGCTGCTGGCGTAAGCGATCTGCAGCCTGCGATATCCGTCGCCGAGCGGCACGCCGCGATAGACGACCTCGCCGCCGTCCTTGATGAGGCGCGCGAAGTTCCACATCGTGGTGATGCCTGCCGACGCAGCATCGTAGGCTTCGCCGTGGAGGACGAGCGGATCGGTGGTGAGCGCGTGCGACCGCTTCGGATCGCGGAAGGGCGGGTTCTGGTTTGCCTGTCCGTCGAAGCGATAGGTGAGCCCCACGCTCGTCCATGCGTGCGAGTCGTCGCCAACGTTCGCGCGGAACGTCGCGCCGTCGACGAGGTCGATCTCTTTCGAGCCGATTGCGACCTCGCGCGACGAAGTGCGCTCGTCAACGTCGAGCTTGCGCAGAGGCGATCGCGACGCGCCGACGTCGAACGCACCACCGGGCGGGAAGTCGCCGGCTGCGGGTGCCAGCGGGTCGCCGGCGTAGTTCTCGATGAATCGGTTGCCCTCGTCGCGCGATGCGACTACAGGGTTATTGAAGAACCACTTCCTCTGAATGCTGCCCGGCCGAGCGAGGACGAGATTGTCTACGAAGTCCAGGCCCCAACAGTTGTTATCGAAGTAGACGATGCCGAGTTCCATCTCGCGATCGAAACAGTCGGCGACCACGTTGTGCCGGAAGAGCGACGCGACGCCGTCGTAGGCGCCGAACGACACGTTCCACGCGCTCAGGCTTCCGCCGTCGCGGGCGAGGATCATCGATTCGAGGACGGCGTTGTTCGTGAACGTCATCGCGTCGTAGGGCGCGCCCTCGCCGGAGCGCTGGTTCGGCGCGCCGTCTACAGAGAACGAGTTGCGACCGCTGCGAGCGATCGTGTTGAACGTGATCGTGTGACCGCCGCTGAGGAAGCTGACGTCGCCTCCGATGTAGATGGGCACCATGTACGTGCCCGCGTAGCCACACTCGATGAAGCGATTGTTGTGCAGCGTGTGGCCCCACCCTTCGAGGTACGCGCCGCTGCCGGCGGAGACGCGGACGTCGCAGTCGCGGATCGTGTTCTGCTTGCCCGAGACAAAAAGGCCGACCTCGCCGCGCGTGAGCGGGCCGCGATCGCCGGGGGCGTCGATGTGACCGTTTCGGCCGTCGGCGAACCACGTGAAGTGCGACGTGTACGACAGGTCGCACGCCTGCAGCGTGCAATGCTCGCTCTCCATCATGCGGACGGATGCCGCGACGATCTTGATGCCGCGCACGGTGACGTACGCGCGATCGGAGAAGTCGAACGCGAGGAGACGACGCTTCGCCTCGACGACCGGCTCGCGCGCGTCGTCGGGCGGGATGACGACGACGGCGTCCTGCTGCTTGAGCCATTCGCCCGGCGCGTCGAGCGCGGCGGCGACGCCGTAGAGCATGCCCCGGCCGTGCTCCTTCGCGTAGTCGGCATGCGGCGGCCACCACCAGCTGTGCGTGGTCCTCTCTACTTCCAGTGCGCCCGGCTTCGAGTGCTTCACGATTGCCGCTTGCTGCGACCAGCCCTCGTAGTGGACGCCGATGTAGCCGGCGCCGTCCCACGCGCCCTCCGGCTGATCGAGCGCCGGCACGACGGCCGACGTCGGCGCATCGTCGCGCGGGAACGACACCTCGCCGTAGGTTGGCCAGAGCGGGTCGAGATCGTTCACGGGCAGTTCGAGCCCCTTCGCCGGTTCGTTGGGCCAGCGTGCCTCGCGCATCACCTTGCCGTTCCAGAAGAGCTGATCTTTTCCGAAGCCGAGCGTCCAGGGCATCGCAAGCGTGAGTCGGCCGTCCGCGCCGCGCGGGGCACTCGGCAGAACGTCGAGCCCGGTGACGGTGACGGCCTCGCGTTCGAACGGCTCGACGATGATCGGCGCATCGGCGGTGCCGCTCGTGGGGAACACGACGGTCTCGCGGTAAACGCCCGCGCGGACGCGGAGCGTGTCGCCAGGCTTCAACTTTGTGACGGCCGCGGAGAGCGACCGAAGAGCGTGTTGCGGCGCGGGGCCGCGACCGTCGTGGGCGTCGTCGCCCTGCGGCGAGACGTAGTACGTCGTTCCCGCCCACGCCGAGTGAGTTGCGGCAAGCAGGGCGGCGAGCGCGAGCGATCGGACTCGACTCATGAGGGTTCCTTCTGCGTATGGCAAAGCTCAGCCCGTGATTCGCTTGACGCTGTCCCGCAGCCCGCCCTCGCGATTGCGGGCGAGCCACAGTCTTCGGTGCTCGATAGCCGCCTCGTCGCGCGCGGCTGCTATCCGCGGGTCGTCCGCTGCGATCGCCCTGAGCTTCGCGCGGCCGAGCAGCGTGCACAGCTTCATCAGTCGGCCCGCGTTGCGGAATTCGTCGACGATCAGCTGCGCATCCGAACGCGTGCTGCGGTGTCGATCGAGCCGCGCGAGCGTCGCGTCGATCGCGGCGTCGACGGCGTCGAGGTTCTCGATCGTCACGCCCGCGTGCGGCGCGGGATCGTTCGGCGGCGGGACGAGGAACGCGAATAACACCGACGAGTTACCCGCCGCCTTGCGGGCGAGGCGATAGACGTTGCCGAGTTCGAGCGCGACGAGGCCCATCTCGCCCGACGGATCGTCGAACGCATGGCGACTTAGCTCCGACGCGGCGTCGAAGTCCTGATTCGAATCGCGACACCAGCTGAACGCCGCGCCGGCAGCGAAGCCGAGGTAGCTGGCGGGCAGATACTGCAGGTGGCCGTTGTCGCCCCAGTCCGTAATGAGGTAGCCGATGGCGCCGTGCTTTCGGCCGGCGTCGGCGGCGCTGGCGAGGTTACCGAGCGCGTTGTCGGCCCGGCCGGCGAGCGCGTTCCACGTGCTCGTGCCCGGGCAGACGTAGAACGGCACGCCCGCGGCCGCGAACCGCGCAGCGTCGCGGTCGAACGGGTGATCCGCCTCGTAGCCCCACTGCATCGCGATGAGGTCGCGCGGCAGCTCCGCGATCAGCTCCGGGTGCTGCAGCACGATGTCGCCCCAGAACATCATCGTGAGCCCGCGCGATCGCACCTCGGCGTGCAGGTGACGCAGGAAGTTGAGGTATACCCGCGACGGACCGCCGACACGCTCAGCCTCGGCCTTGCTGCGGCCCTGGCCGACATCGAACGTCTCGTCGCCGCCGATGTTGAACAGCTTACTTGTGAAGTTCGGCAGCAGCTCGTCGAAGAGGCCGCGCAGGAACGCCATCGTCTTCGAATCGGTGGGGCAGAGGCTGAACGGGCCCTTGTGGAAGAAGTTCCACGGCGTCATCGCGCCGTCCGGCGCCTCGGCCAGGTGCAGATACGCCGGGTGGTTCAGCCACCGCTCCATGTGGCCGAAGCTGTTCTGGTTCGGCACGAGCTCGACGTGCCTCTCGCGACAGTACGCGTCGAGTTCGCGCACCTCGCCGGCGGTCATCGGGCTGGCGTCCTTCCACACTTCATCGTGAGCCGTATAGGCGAACGTGTGTTCGGTGTAGAGCTGCAACTGGTTGAGCTTCCACGAGGCGAGGAGATCGACCAAGTCGAAAAGGGTCGCCATCGACGGGACCTTATCGCGCGAGATATCGAGCATGACGCCGCGCACGGGCAGGTCGGGCCAATCGCGGATGTTGCAGGCGGGGAAGCCTCGTTCGACGACGCCGGCGTGGGAATGGGCCGCCAGGAGCTGCGCCAGCGTCTGCATGCCGTAGAAGAGCCCCGCGTCGTCTGCGCCGCGAATCGAGATGCGGCCTGGCTCCGCGCGAAGTTCGTATCCCTGCGCGGGGAGTCCGGCGCCGTCGACACTCAAGGCGATCTCTCCGGGCGGTGTTCTCTGTTCGGTCCGGGATAGCGCGTGGCGAAGTTGTCGCATGGCGCACGGGGCAGGCTTGCCAGATGAAACGCGAATAGACCACGCCGACGATGGCTGAATTCGCGTGCGGTGGCCCGCGGTTTCATTAAAATGACGAGGGCGGGGCAACGGAGTCTTGGCGGCGGAAAGCGTGTCGGCTGAGGAATGCATGAGAATTGTTTACTATACGGAAACTGGAGTCGACACGGCGAGTTCACTCGCCATTTGGCGCAATTTTCAGGGCATAGTGCGGCAGAACGGCCCACGACGCGCAGAATCTGCCGAGACGTATGGGGATTGCTGGTTTTGTAAAATAACGACTATTTCGCTAAATACTACTTGCGTTTTACCGTGCGGGGCGGGATTATGCGGGGGCCGTGCAGTCCGACGGTCGCGTTCGCGATCCAGCGAGTTTGCGCGGCGTTCTATCGCGGAGGATGTCATGTCTCACCCCCGGCGGCCTGGTCGGTCGGCCCCTTGTTCGCGGTCTTCGGCGTTCACTTTGGTCGAATTGCTCGTGGTGATCGGCATCATCGCGCTGCTGATTTCGATCCTGCTCCCCGTGCTCGGCAAGGCGCGTGACACCGCTAATCAGACGAAGTGCCTCAGCAACCTGCGACAGATCGGCGTCTTCGTCCGGCAGTACGCCACGCAGTACAAGGATCAGATCCCGATCGGCTTCGCCTACTCGACGGGTGCGCTCTACGACACGCCGAGCAACAACCGTCTCGGCCAGCAGAAGCGCTTCAACTACCAGTTCGGCGGCGCGCCCTCGACGGACCTGAACAACTTCCCTTTGCTCGGCCGTCTCTATCAGGCGGGGCTTCTCGGCCGCGTCTGGAATGGCACGAACGCGCAGCGGCCTACCTTTGACGCGAACACCGTTGCGTCTGCTCAGATCTTCACTTGTCCCACGTTCAGCGCATTGGGATTCAAGCCTGGCGACGAATGGAACCCTTGGCCGCCGGGTGGGAACGGCTCGAATCCGACGCGAACGCCGTACGTCTCGCGACCGTGTGTCGCTTGGTACAACACCGCGTCCAGCGGCGTATACATCTGGCCGAAGTACGGGCTGATTCGGATGACGCAGCTCAGCAGTTCGAAGTATCGCGGTCCGGATCCTTCCTTCCCAGAACCGAGCTTCACACACGGCACCGGCAACCGGGCCATGCTTGCTGAGATCACCAACTTCGCCGAGCACTACTACGCACGACCCCACAAGCAGGGCGTCAACATCGTGCGTGTCGACGGCAGCGCGACAATGGTGCCGATCCAGAAGATCGAAAAGCTCTGGAAGAGCATTCCGCCTGAAGACCTAAACGATCCGACGGTCAACAACATCATCGACCAGATCTGGTGGGCATTCGACGACCAGTAATGCGCCGATGCGTGCAACGACTTCGGACCACAATTCGTAATCGACGACGTGTTGACCTGACGCCCTCGCGCACGAGCGAACATCTGCTCGGCACGAGGGCGTCGGCGTCGGTGGACGTTTGATGGGCGCTTCAACTCAGGTGTGGATGGCTGACCCTGCTGTGTGCCAGGTCGGCGGAAACGAGGCGCTTGGCCATGCTTCGGAATGAGAGCGGTGCCGGGTCTTCCGGCGTCACGCCGCGCGCGGTCGTGCTCGGGCTGACACTGGCGACAGCATTGTCGGCCACGTCGGCCTACAGCGATTTCGTCGTCGCCACAACGCCGCTCAATGGCAGCCTGTTTCCGCTCGGCGTCGTGTCGGCGTTCTTCGTTTTCGCGATCGTCATCAACGGCCCGCTCTGGCGGCTCCGGCCGGGATGGGCATTTCGGTCGAGCGAGCTCGCGGTTGCGCTCTCGATCGTGCTCGTGGCATGCAGCGTGGCGAGCGTCGGACTGATGCGCTATCTGCCCGCGGCACTGACCGCGCCGTACGCCTTGGCAGCCGACGATCCCGAAGCAATCGCGGCGCTGAGAAGAGCTGATCTGCCCACCTGGGCGACTCCACTCGGAGATGCGGCGCGCGATCCGACGTCGTCCGCGACGAACGACGTCGTCCGCGGCTTCGTCGGTCGGCTCGTCGTCGACCCGGACACGTTCGCCTCGCGCCTCAGCGCTGTGCCGTGGCGCGCGTGGAGTGCACCTGCGATCGGCTGGGGGTTGTTCTTCGTCAGCTTCTTTATGGCGTCGCTCGCACTCGTCGTCGTCTTTCGCCGGCAGTGGGCTGCGAACGAACGGCTGCCGTTCCCACTGGCCGAGGTCTACGTCGCGCTGCTCGAGCAGCCCCGGCCGGGCAGCTGGCTCAACGAGACGCTCCGTGCGCCCAGCTTCTGGTGGGCGGCCGGCGCGGTCTTCTGCGTTCATGCGATGAATGTGTTGAAGCAGATGTACCCGTCGGTGTCGCCGGGCTTTCCGATCCTCTGGCGATTGCACGCGCTCTTCGCCGATCCGCCGCTCTCTTACATGGAGTGGTTCGCGAAGCAGAACACGATCTATTTCACCGTGATCGGCATGACGTACTTCGTGCGAAGCGACGTCGCGTTCAGCCTGTGGGGCTTTTTCTGGATCACGCAGGCGTGCCGCATCGTCATGGGATTCGGCGGGCAGGAGATTACGTCGGGCATGCAGGCCGACCAGCTTTTCGGCGCAATGGTGCCGTACGGATTGTGGTTGACCTGGCTCTCGCGGCATCGCGTGGCGGAGGCGTTCCGCGCCGCGTTGCCCGATCGCTTGCAGTGGGGTAGGCGCGGGCCGCTGGTCGCCTCCTCGGACGAAGTGGAGCGCGACGCGCCAGAGTGGATCTCGACGCGCGCCGCTGCCCGGCTAGCACTGATCGGCGTTGCGGCCTCGTGGGTATGGCTCGCGTTCGCGGGCATGTCTCCGCTCTACGCGACGCTCGTGCTCGGTCAGCTGCTGCTCGCGGCGATCGTGATGGCGCGCATCGTTGCCGAGACCGGTGTACCCTTCGTCATGCTACCGCTACCGGTCGGCAGGACGCCGCTCTACCTGAGCCAGGCGCTGCCGATCGCGTCTGCATTGCCGAGCGTGCGCGACGCATACTTCACTAATCTGCTTGGCTCCGTCCTGCAGATGGATACGCGGACGGCGATGTCGTCGGAGCTGTCGAACGCGGCGCAGATCACCGGCGCAGCCCAGTCGCGGCGCGGCGGGACCGGGCTCGTGCTCGCGCTGCTCGCGAGCTTCGTGCTTTCGTTCATCGTGAGCGGCGCGGCGTCGCTGTACGTCGAGTACAATTATTCGGTCACCGCTGACATCTATCGCGATGAGCCGATCAACCTGCTCGGCGCGCAACTTTCGCCGCACTACGGCATCCTCGAGCCCACGAAGACTTGGTCGCAGGCTGCGCCGCCCCCGGAGACGCATCGGCCGCTCGTGCAAGTGGGCATCGGCGGGGCCGTCGTTCTCCTGTGCGGACTGCTCCGCGCGCGTTTCGCGGCGTGGCCGTTCCATCCGATCGGATTCATTCTGAGCCCCTTCATTGCCTCGTGCTGGTTCAGCGTGTTCGTCGGGTGGCTGGCGAAGCGCATCGTCGTGCGTCTGGGCGGTTCGGCAGCCTTCCGAAAGATGCGCCCGCTGTTCATTGGCCTGGTGATGGGCGAAGCGCTCGCCGGCGCGTTCTGGGCGATGATGAACCTGGCGGCGGCGCTGGCGGGACACGAATACATCTCGGTGCGATTGCTGCCGCAGTAGCAGTGCGGCTCAGGGGTCGATCGGCAACGCGAGAACGTACCTTGGCATGGATTGGGTATAGCGCCGCGATACAGCTGCGCGGGATACATTACGGAACGACGACGCCTCCGATGCGAGTGGCACCGGAGGCGTCGGTTTGGTTCTCGGGGAGCGATCGTGCCCGACACTCGGGAACTCAGGCGCGACGACGGCGGACGCGGGACAGCAGTAGCCCAACGCCGCCGGCAAGACCGAGCGTGGCGGGCTCGGGCACGAGCGACTGAGCCAGCGCCCAGTCGCCAGCGAACGAGCCGGTCACGCCGGACTGGTTGTAGTTCGCGGCGAGGATGAGCAGGTCGTCGAAGTTGACGGCGCCGTCGTAGTTGAAGTCGCCGCCAGTCCAGAGTTGGCCAGTGGACTGGTTGTAGTTGGCGGCCAGCTTGAGCAGGTCGTCGAAATTGACGGTCTGGTCGAGCGTGGCATCGCCGCGGAGGGTGACGCGGACGAGGACGGCCGAACCGGTGAAGGACTGGCCGGCGAAGCTGGTGATCGCGCCCAGCTCCGCCGACTCCGCCGCGATCACGGCGTAGTTGGAATTCGCCGCGGCGAGGCTGGAGGTGATGCCCTTGCCCGTCCATGTATTGCCGGGAGTCTTCCCTGACGCGACGAGGCTTCGGATGTCGGCGATGGGGCTCGTTCCCGTGTAGGGAAGGACGAGCGCGCCATTTCCGAGGTCGAGCGTCGACTCCGGAGCGCTTGCTCCGCCGCGGAACGTCAGGCCGGTCAAGACGCTCGTGCCGTCGTTCACCTGAGCGAGCGGCTTCACGGTGACCTTCACGGTGCCCTCGTCGATGTTGAGCGACGAGCCACGAAGGTTCGAGACGGCGAGCGTGCCCTTGCCAAACTTCACGACGTTCTTGCCGTTCGTCGTGATCGTTCCGGTGAGGGCGAGCGACGTGCCGTCCGCAGCGTCAACGGTGAGATCCTTGTTCAGGACGACCGGTGCAGAGACGGTGTGGGACCCCTTGCGGACCGACAGCACGGCATTGCCCGACGCGGTGTCAAGCGTGAGTGCCGACGAGCCCGCCACGACGTAACCGGCCGACGCGTTGTCGAACGTCGCACCGGCGAGCGTTTTCGGGGCGTCAAGCGTCACGGTGCGGCTGGCCGTGATCGCAGCGCCGAAGTATGCGCGGTTTGCGGTACCATTCGGCGAGGCGCCGTCCCAATTGCCCACGCTTGACCAAGTGCCGTCGGCATTGGCGGTCCATTCGAAGACGGTCTTGGTGAAGGAGTAGTTCGCGTCGTCAAGGTCGGCCTGTATCTGCCCGTTCGCGACGTAGTCGAGCGACGCAGCCAAGCCGAACGCATTGACGTTCGTGTTCCCTAGTCGCTCGACCGCCGCATCGCTCAGCACCACGCTCTGCTGCAGCAGGAGCGCGCCTTGAGATGCCGTGGATGTGGTCCACGCGTAGATCGAAGTCGTGAGCGTGCGGGTCGCGGCGGACCAATCGATGTAGAACTTGTTCGCGGTGCGACGGGTGATGTAGCCGTCGTCACTGCCAACGCTGTTGGCGGGATAGTTGCCGCCCTCGCCCGAGACGCCGGGGTCGGCCTGCCACTTGCCAATGCCGGCCCGGATACCGATGCCGTCGCCCTCGGGGTACTGCGCCTTCGTGATGAGGCCCACCGAGAGCGGACTGGTCGGCGCGGACGAGTCGAAGAAGCCGATGCGCAGTCGAGCGGCCGTGCCGAAGCTGTTCAGGTAGCCGTCGTTCTTGATCCACAGCTTCCCGTCGGCGTGAAGATCGTTGCGCGCCACGTCGACGCTGCCGAGCGTGGTGTCGGCCGTGTAGACGAGGCCGGCCCCGCGATACGGGCCGCTCGCCTGATCGATCGGCTGGCCCCATGGCGCGATGACGTTGGATTGGCCGGGGTCGAGCGTCTGCTGGTCATTGGTGACCGCGAGCACGAGGTGCTGCAGCTGCGGCCCGAGCGTGCCGAGCGGGTAGAAGCGGTTCGAACTACTCAAACTGCTGAACGTCTGCGCGCTGCCTTGGCTGTAAGTGATGTACGGCGGCGCATCGCCGAACGCGGTGTTGACGTTTTGTGAGGTCCACGTGCCAAGCCCGGTGGTGAAGTCGTTCGAACGACTGTCAGCAACTGCAAACTGTGACAAGAGCGGCACGCAGGCCGCAACAAGCAGAAAACGACGACGCATGATCGATCCTCCGAAGCCAGGGTAGGCAGACTCCGCTCGTCTGCAACGAAAGTAAAATATCTTAAAACAAACGGTCGTCAAGCGAAATCTGCTACGAGATCAAGAGGGGACATCGTTTGGACTGCGCTCGTTGCAGTGCGGGCCGATTGCCGGAGACGAAACGGGCCCGTGTGTGCGGCATACGGCCCGGATGCTTCGGTTGGACGCAGGACTACCTACGCTTTTATGGGCAGGACTCAGTGAAGAAAACAGCGTGAAAAACGTTTCGTAAAACAATTGCAAACAACGCCTGTCGGAGTATACTTTACCTGCGAGCGGATTCCCAAATGGTTCAACCTGTCATGCGGAGCGGTATGTCTCAGCGCTATCAATTCACGGGCGTGATGCCGGCCACACTCTGTGCGTTTCACGCGGACGAACGTCTGGACGTCGACGGACTTGCGTCTTACTTCCGCCGGCTTGCCGCCGTCCCGGGAGTGAACGGGCTCGTCTGCAACGGCCACACGGGCGAGATCATGTCGCTTCGCCCGGACGAGCGGGCCCGCGTCACGTCCGTCCTGGCGCGGTGCGTCCGCGAGGTGAACCCGAAGATCAACGTAGTCTCGGGTGTGTCAGCCGAGGGCTCGCTGGAAGCAATTGATCACGCGATCGCGGCTCGCGAAGCCGGCGCTGATGCGATCCTGCTCATGCCGCCGCACCACTGGCTCCGATTCGGGCGCACGCCCTCGACGGCGGTCGGCTTCGTGCGCGACGTCGCCGCGGGTGCGGGCGTGCCCATCGTCCTTCACCAATACCCGGCCCACACCAAGGCGGGCTACACGCTGTCCGAGATGATGCAGATCGCCGAGATCCCGGAGGTCGTGTGCATCAAGATGGGCACGCGCGACATGTCGCGGCAGCGTTACGACTACGAACAGATCAAGTCGGTTCGCCCGGACCTTCCGATCGTCACGTGTCACGATGAATACCTGCTGCCGTCGCTGCTCGAAGCTGCCGATGGCGCTCTGATCGGCTTTGCCGGTTTCGCGCCAGAACTGATGGTCGAACTGGTCAGTGCAGCGCTCGCTGGCGACCTGCCACGTGCCCGTGCGGCGCAGCAGACGGTCGGGCCGCTCGCTCGACTCATCTACAGCTTCGGTGAGCCCGGCTGTGAGGCGCATCACCGCATGAAGGCGTGCCTGTGGATGCTCGGCAAGTTCCCAAGCCCCGTCTTCCGCAGGCCAGTCCGCCCGCTGAGCGAGACGCAGATGGCCCAGCTTCGGCGCGGCTTAGAGGCGATCGGCTTCGAGTGCGTGAACGGCCCGGCGGGTCCGATCCGTTCGCTGTCGGCCGACGTCCACGTTGAGCCGCGTCGCCGGGAACCGACGAGGGAACCCGTGTTGGCTTCGGTGAACGGCTCGGCAGTCGAAGCGGCGAGGCCGTAAGGCGTCTGCAGCTCGGTCCTGGCGGCGAGTTCGACGCTAATTGGTTCATCGCGCGAGGAAGAAATGGATTGTCGGATCGGCCGACTCGTCGGCGCACGCTGCGGATCATCTGGTTGTCTCCACGATGCGTGCGTCGCGCGCGTCTGGGCCACCTTCTTTGTGTTGGCGTTCGCGCAACTCCTGGCACGGCCCGCGCTCGGCAGGGGGGGCGAGCCCGGGCCGGCCGCGGAGGCGCGCGCGGAACCGCCATTCACCCGCCTGATGCTCCGGCCGGCGTGGGACGTCGATCTCACAGACCGGCTTTTTCGCGTTGAGGCCGATGGCAAGACGACGCCCTACACCGATGCCATGAGTCACGCTGCCCAGGCCGGCGCGAAGGCTCCGAACGGCGCGGAATGGATCTGGGAAACGCGAATCGAGTTGCCTGCAGGGCAGGCGAGCGCTCGCGTGCCGCTCGTGCTTGAGGCGGACGAGTCGCGCGTCATCTCGTCCGTCGAGGTGGACGGCGTCGCACTGCCACCTTTCGATCGCAGCTTCGAGGGAAGTCGTCTGAGCGATGGGCAGGGATTCGTCATGCTTCCGGCCGACTGCGCGGGCAAGGTGCTCCGCGTCCGCTGCGTGCCGCTCGATCAGATCTACTCCAACGGCTTCGGTCGACTGCGCGTCAGGCCCGCCACGGTGTCGGAGTCGGTTTCGGTGTCGATGCCCGACGACGGTCGGGTTACGCTCCGCAATCGTTCGCCGTTCGCGCTACGACTCGCCGCGCACGTCCGACACGAGAACTACTTCGGCGCGCCGCTCGGCGCGATCGATGGCGAGACATTCGAACTGGCTGCTGGTGCCGAGCGCATCGTCGACCTGAACGCGCCGACCAACGACCCGGAGTGCTACAAGAGCCGCTTCTGGCTCACCACGCCCGATGGCCGAACCAGTTACGACCACTGGTGGCCTTACCGCGCACACATCCAGAACCACGCCCGGCCCGAGGTGCGGCAGCTCAGCGACAATTGGGAGTACGCGCCCGATGCGCCGAACGCTGCGATCCCGGACGTGAACGACGCGCAGAAGCCCGACGCCCGCGCGCCGCAGGCCGGTTGGAAGAAGCTCGGCCAACCGATCACTGCGTTCGGCCAGGAGGGCGGGCCGGACTACGTATCGCACGTCAACTGGTACCGCACGACGGTGGTTCGCCCGCGCGATTGGAAATCGGCTCGCCTGCAACTCTTCCTGGCCGGCATTGTGTCTCACGCGACGGTCTACATCGACGGCCGCGAGGTCGCCCGACGCGCCAGTTGGGAACTGCCTGACGCGGTTAACCTGCCCGCGAGCGTCAACGACGGCAAGCCGCACGAACTGCTCATCCGCACGATCGACTACGTCGTGGGCCTCAAGCCTGGCACACCGGTCCCGACGAACAACCCCAGCCGCCCGAACCTTGACGGCCGGGCGTGGATCGCACCCGTGCCCTGCGCGCCGAATCCGATGGGTGCCGATACCGGCATGACCACGTGGCCCGAACTGCTCGGCGTGCCTGAGGTGCGCGTCGACTTCGCGCCGATCCGCACGACCGTCGCTCCGGGTCCGATCAAGCTCGACGCCAGCCTGCAGCTGCGCAACGACACGGACCGCGACGTCAACGTGCGCGGCACGGCTGTCCTGCTCTACCGCGGCAAGGAAATCGACCGCGTCGACTTGACGCCCACGCGTATCCCCGCGAAGGGCGACGCTCAAAGTGCAGTCGCGATGACGCCGCACGGCGTCAAGCTCTGGGACCTCGAACACCCCGAGTTGTACGAACTCCGCATCATGCTGACTGACGACGCCGGCAAGATGCTCGACGTCCGCCGCGAGAGGTTTGGCTTCCGTCAGTTCGGCACCGAGGGCGACCACTTCGTCCTGAACGGCCATCGCGTGAACCTGTATGGCGGAAGCCACGTCGTGTTGTCGTCGCAAATCTGGCCGCTTCGGCTCACCACGTACCGCATTCTTCGGCTGAACTTTCAGGTCCGCTCGACGGCCCTGGAGATGAACCTCGCCGACGAACTCGGCACGCTGACCAAGCCAGAGCATCCCAATCTCAACGAACTCCATCAAGACCACTACGACTTCGGAGAGCCCATCTTCTGGCAGCGGCTCGAGTCGCAGATGCGCCAGAACTACCGCACGCTCGCAAACAGCCCGTCGAACGTGATCTGGAACATCGGCAACGAACTCTACATCAAGGACTTCATCTCGAAGTTCCACGACTTCACGCGCGTGATGCGCGCTATCGATCCGACGCGCCTCGTCAGCGCGGACGGCAGTTCACATCAGATCTTCGGCAACGACCTATACGACATGCACGGCTGGGGCCAGTGGGCCCGGCGCGATGAGTTCTACTTCCTGCACCCTGAGCAGCGCCCCAGCTACTACCGCGAGGGCGGCTTCTTCGCTCGAATCCCGCAGGGCGAACCCGCAGACCGATGGAAGCTCCTCAACGGCGACATCGAACCCAAGTGGGGCTACCCCGCAACGCCCATGAGCACCGACCTTGGCAAGACGCTCCTCGCGCTGCCGCCCGCGCCGGTGCTATTCAGCGAGGGGCACTACTACGAAAGCTGGGTCGTTCCCGAGCTGTCCGGCATCGACTGCTACCGCATCCCGCCGGGATTGAAGCAGAAGGAGAAGTATTGGAAGGACGGCATTCACCTCCTCAACATACTCGCGTCGCGCATGCAGTCGACGATGAACGTGCGGCAGGCGCGGTGCGCGGGATCGATGATCCACGTCGACCGCGGCGTCGGTCGACGCTGGTTGCCGCTCGCGGCGTTTAGCTACGACCGCAAGTTCCGCTTCGAGTCGGGCCAGCGCTTGCAGAGCGTCTGGTCCGTGCATGACGACCTCACGGGCGATCGCAAGATCAAGACCGCCTGGACGCTCTACGACGGCGTCAAGGTCATCGCCACGCAGACCGAAGAAGCCCCCTCGTCCGGCGGCGAATTGCGATTCGTCAAGCTCGACATGCCGCTGCCCGAGGTGACGCGCGACACGATCTATCGACTGCACGTCGAGGTCAGCGCCGACGACGAGCCGGCAGGCTACTACCGCGACGACGTCGAAGTCACCGTCTTCGCGCCGCGGCCGCTTCAGGTGCCGGCGGGCCAGACGGTCGAAATCTTCGATCCGCGGAACTCGATCGCGTCGAAGCTGGTGAACGAACGCGTCGTGGTGAAGTGGTTCAGGCCGCTCTCGGCGTTTGAGCCGTCAGGTAACACGACGCTGCTCATTGGCGAAGAGGCCCTGAGCGACCCCTCAGTCGACGCGGCCACCCTCGATCGACTTCGTCAACAGATCCGCGACGGTGCCCGCGTGATCGTCTTGCAGCACAAGGAACTCCCGAGGCTCGTCTCGCGCGGCAACTCGCAGTGGCGGATGGCGTCCGGCACGCTGTGTCCGACTGACACGGTTTCGCCGCTATTGATGGGACTGCGCCGCCGAGACCTGCAGTGGTGGGACACGGCCGAGCAGGATCAGATCGTCTACTGGAATGGCCTGGGAATACCCGCGACTGGCAACTTCCGCCCGCACCTGTTGGCTGACGACGACCGCACGACCCCCCTGATCGAGATCGCCGAGGGCCGCGGCTCGGTGATGTTCTGCCAGCTCAACATCGGCGCAGCCCTCGGCCGCGACCCCGCGGCCCGTCGCATCCTCGCCAACCTCCTCACGGCGACTGCACTGCCTGCGCCATTCGCCCGGGCAAACACCGTTCTGCTCACCACCGACACGGCGTTCGCCACCGTGATGCGCAGGCAAGTCGGCGTGGAGGCGTCGCCCGTCGCGGCGCTGCGCGATGCGGATTGGTCGTCGGCGAAGTGTGTCATCGTCAACGGTACGGACGCGCCAGCCGTCGCGTCGCTCGTCGAGCAGCCCGCGCGGCTCACGTCGTACCTCGACGGCGGCGGCACGCTCTTCGTGAAGCGGCCCGATCAGGCAACCCTCGACTCGCTCAACCGCACACTTGGCACGTCGCTCCGCATCGAGCGGGCTGACGGGGTCCGAGCGTGGATCGCGCGGTATGACCCGCTCGTGCAGGGGCTCACGCATTCGCTCGTCTATTGGGAAAGCGATTGGCAATTCCAGCGCGGCGCGTGGACCGACCTGGAGGGGCGATCGATCGGCGATCGAGTCGTCGTCGGCGAAGGCGTCACGCCGCTCGTCGACCCGGCATTCGTCAGCGTTCTGCGCCGCGGCGACGGGCGAATCGTGTTCGACCTGACGAACACGTTGGAGAAGCCGGTGAGCCGATCGATCCGGCTCACGTCGACGCTGCTCTCGAACGCCGGCGCGATGCTCCGCGCGGGCGGCATCACCGACGACGTCGCACGAGCCGGCCTCGTTGCGCGGCCTATCGACTTGATGGGCTCGGCGAACGCACCGCTGGCCGATGCGCTGCCTGAGCCGCTCCGCGACCTGAAGCGAGGCACCGTCGATGTCGCAGGCACGCCGTTCGTCGTCGCTGCCGATCCCGCGGCGGTCGTCGTCCGGGCCGGCGAACTGGAACGCGCGACGAGAGTGGAAGGCATCAAGTTCGGATTCGCGGCGCGGAGCATCCGCTTCCTGCACGCGCTCGAAGGTCACGCGAGCGGCGTCACTTATCGCGTTTACTTCACCGAGCGTCGTCGCAACTGGATTCCGGGTCAGCCCAACCCGTTCGTCGACGTCGTCGTGAAGCGCGGCGACGGCATCGCCGACGTCGGCGCGGCAGACGTGCTCGGCGGCAAGTCGAAGCTGCCGTCGGCGTCGATCGCGTTCGCTGCACCGGCCGATGCGCCGCGGGCGGGGCTGTACCAGTTCGTCTGGGAGAATCCGTTCCCGGACGAGAAGATCGAGTCGATCGACGTGATCGGCCCGAGCGACGGCGGTGAGGGCCGGGCGATCGTCGTCGCCATCACGGCCGACGTGAAGCCCGACGCCGCGCCGAAGTGACCGCGCCGCGTGACGGGAGAAGGACTCGACGTGATCTCAGATCTGTTCATGTCGCCCGAAGGCGACGATCGCTGTGACGGCCTATCTCCCGATCCGCTGCCGCGCGAGCCCGCGCCGACCGCCGGTGCGGCCGGACCGGTACGGACGTTTCACGCAATGCACGAACGGCTCCGCAGGCTGCGCAAGTCGGGCCGACTTCGCTGGCCTGTGACGGTCCACCTGCGCGGGGGCGTGTACCGCGTTCGCCAGCCGATCCAGTTCTCCCCCGACGACTCCGGCCCGATTACGTTCAGCTCGTACCGTGACGAGCGCGCCATCATCGACGGCGGCATACAGATCGCCGGCTTCGCTGAGACGACGCTTGACAGCGGCGTCCGCGCATGGGTCGCGACCGTGCCAGACGTCGCGGCCGGCAAGTGGGCGTTCAAGTCGCTCTTCGTCAACGGCCGCCGCGCGCCGCGCACGCTCCTGCCGCGCGGCATGAAGGCACAGTTCCGAATCGAAGACGTGCCCGGCCACACGAAGGAAGAACAGCTTTTCGACGGCGCTCATGCGTTCGTTACCCGGGCGGGCGACGTGCAGGCGTTCCGCAACCTCACCGACGTTGACGTGCTCGTGCGCCACTTCTGGACCGAAGAGCGATTGCCGATCGAGTCATGGAATCCCGAGACGCGGCTGCTCAAGTCGTCGCGCCGCAGCACACAGAAGCTCACGCTCGGCTGGAACACCGACTGGGCGGGCTATCAACTCGAAAACGTGTTCGAAGCCCTCAGCGAGCCCGGCGAGTGGTACCTCGATCGGCCGACGGGGAAGCTCTACTACGTGCCGATGCCGGGCGAGTCGATCGAGACGACGAAGCTCGTCGCGCCGCGCACCACGCGTTTGCTCGCGCTCGTGGGCGACGTGGAGAACGGCCGCTACGTTGAGTATCTCACGTTCCGCGATCTCACCTTCCGCAACACCGACTGGATTCAGCCCAACAGCCCCGGCTACGGCGTGCGATACGTCGAAGGATTCGACAAGCTGAAGTTCGGCACCGACATCCAGGCCGCGCACACCACCGAGGGCACGATCGAACTAGAGGCCGCTCGCTATTGCGCGTTTGAAGGATGCACGATCGAACACTGCGGCGCGTACGCGATCAGCCTGGCCAAGGCCTGCATCGGCAACCGCATCGTCGGGTGCGAACTTCACGACCTCGGTGCGGGCGGCGTGAAGGTGTTCGGCGCGCCCGCTGACGCGCCGCCGGAACATGCGTCGGGCAAGACGGTGGTCTCCGACAACCACATCCACGCGATCGGCCGGGTGTTCAAGGCGGGCATCGGCGTCGCGACGATGCACAGCCATGGCAACCGCATCGCGCACAATCACATCCACGACACTCACTACAGCGGCATCTCGGTCGGCTGGCAGTGGAACTACGAGCGCAGCGCTTCCTACGACAACGTCATTGAGTCGAACCACATCCACCACATCGGCAAGGGCACACTCGCCGACATGGGCGGCGTCTACACGCTCAGCGTTCAGCCCGGCACGGTGATCCGCCGCAACCTCATCCACGATGTTGATGCGCAGGACTACGGCGCCTGGGCGATCTACCCCGACGAGGGAACGAGCCACGTCGTCATCGAACATAACGTCTGCTTCCGCACCGGCTCCGCCGTCTTCCACACGCACTACGGACGCGAGAACATCGTGCGAAACAACGTCTTCGCGCTCGGCAACGAAGGCCTCTGCACGCTCGGCAAGGTCGAGCGGCACGTCAGTTTCACGCTGCTGCACAACGTCCTGCTCGCGGACGGCCAGCCCATTCACACCGGCGGCTATCACGGTGAATTCGAGTCTCCCGGCTTCCGATCGGATCACAACCTGGTCTGGGACCGCGCCGCGCCGGACGGCGCGCCGATGGGCGGCAAGCGCTCAAAGGGCCGCGGCGGCGAGACGCGCACGCTCGATCAGCTCCGCGCGCTCGGCATCGAAACGCACTCCGTCGTCGCCGATCCGAAGCTCACGATCGGCGACGGGGCCGAGTGGTCGCTCGCGCCGGACTCGCCGGCGTTCGCGGTCGGCTTCCGCCCGATCGACCTCTCCACGGTCGGCCCGCGCCCGCGCGAGAAGTGGGGCGAGCCCGACTGATTCGCCCGCGCAACGTTCGTTCACAGCAAACTCCGAATCGCCTCGACAGGAACTCTCGAATGCCCTTTCAATTCCCCTTCCGCCAGATTCACCTCGACTTCCACACGAGCCCGTTCATCCCCGGCATCGGGAGCGAGTTCGACGCGAAGACGTTCGTGCAGACGATGAAGCGCGCCCACGTGAACAGCGTCACCGTCTTCGCGAAGTGCCACCACGGGCACCTGTACTACGACACGAAGCACGAGGCACGCCACCCGCACCTGAAGCCGGGCCTGAACATGCTCGGCGAGCAGGTCGAGGCGCTGCATCGTGAGGGCATCCGCGCTCCGATCTACATTAGCGTGCAGTGCGACGAGTACGCCGCCGACACCCGGCCGGAGTGGATCGCGCGCGAGCCCGACGGCAAGCCCGTCGGCGCGGGCCCGTACTCGCCGGGCTGGCAGATCCTGGACATGAACTCGCCGTACCAGGATTACCTTGCCGAGCAGACGGCCGAGATCCTGAAACTGTTCAAGCCCGTCGACGGCATCTTCTTCGACATGTGCTGGGACCAGTCCAGCTCGTCGAACTACGCCGTCGAATCGATGCTCAAGCGTGGCTTGAACCCCGAAGACCAGACCGACCGCGGCGAGCACTCACGTTGGGTCGCCTTTCAGTACATGGATCGCTTCTACAAGATGGTGAAGGAGAACAACTCCGAGGCCACTGTTGCGTTCAACAGTCGCGCATTGTCTCGCATCGCCGAGGAAGTCCGCTGGCTAGGCCAGGTCGAGATCGAAGCGCTGCCGACCGGCGGGTGGGGCTACATGTATTTCCCGAAGTTCGTCCGCTCAAGTCGTCACTACGGCCTGCCGTACATGGGCATGACCGCCCGCTTCCACAAGAGCTGGGCCGACTTCGGCGGGCTCAAGCCGCGTGCCGCGCTCGAATACGAGACGATGCAGATGCTCGCCCACGGTGCCGCCTGCAGCATCGGCGACCAGATGCACCCGCGCGGCACGCTCGACCCCGCCGCGTACGACCTCATTGGCAAGGTGTACGCGCGCGTCGAATCGCTCGAACCCTTCGTCCGCGACGCGCAGTCCGTCACGCAGATCGGCGTCTTTGCGCCGCTCACCGGCGGCTACCACGTGCCCGGCGGCGGCACCGATGAAGGCGTCGTCCGCGCGTTGCAGCAACTGCAGCACCAGTTCGATTTTCTAGACGCCAGCATCGACCCGGCCCGCCTCTCGAAGTACGACCTCGTCATCCTCGCCGACGCCGTCGATTACTCGGGCGACCTCAAGTCGAAGGTCGACGCCTACGTGAAGCAGGGCGGCAAGCTCCTCTGCACAGGCCTGAGCGGCCTATCCGCCGACGCGAAGCACGTGCTGTGTGACGCGCTGCCCATCATCGCGGAAGGCATTAGCCCGTTCCTCGACGCGTACGTCCGCATCACCGACGACGCGCTGAACCGCGATGTGCCTCGCACCGATCACGTCACCTACGACCGCGGCACACGCGTGAAGGCGAGCAGTGCAGGCACATCGCTCGCGCGCGTGGTCGATCCGTATTTCGATCGATCGTGGAAGCATTTCTCGTCGCACTTCCAGACGCCTCCGGACAAGGAGAGCGGCTTCGACGCCGTCGTCGTCGGGAAGAACTTCGCCTACGTGTCAATCCCGCTCTTCGCCAGCTTCGGCCAGCACGGCAGCGCGTTCCTGCGGACGATGCTTCGCAACCTGCTCGATCGCCTCCTCCCCGAGCCCATCGTCCGCGTAAACGGCGCGCCGACAGGGCTCGAAGCGACGCTCAGCAAGCAAGGTCCGCGCACGATCGCGCATCTGCTCTACTACGTCCCGGAACGCCGCACGCCCAAGCTCGACCTGATCGACGACGTCGTGCCGATCCACGGCCTGACGCTCGACCTGCGCTGGCCCGGCGCAAAGCCGGCGCGCGTGACCACTCAGCCTGACGGGAAGTCGATCACCGAGGTGACGCTCGACGGTGGAAGACTGAAGCTGAAGCTCCCGCCGCTCGTCGGCCATACTGCCGTCGTGATCGAGTAAGGCGCGACGGCTCACGGCATCAGTCCGACTCGCGATATCGCGAGGGCGTCGGCCGACTCGGCGTTGGCGTGTCGGAATGAACGGATGCGCAGCCCGGTCGGCCCCGACGTGCCGAGCGGGTAGATCGTCACTTCGCTGAACGCAGGCCTATGCAGTTGGAACGTCGCGTCGCGATCGCACGCGCCGTCGAGCGCGAAGACGCCCAATCTCGCGAGCACGTTCCACGCGCCCATGATGCCTTGGTCTTCGTCGCCGCCGTAGCCGTCGGTGGGGGCGTTGCCGGACTTGCACGCGCGGAGCACCTTGCCAAGCCACAGCTCGGTCAGATCGCGTCGGCCCGCGGCGGCGAAGAGGAACGGCGTCGCTAGCGGCGGCTCGTTGCCGAAGTCGAGCGCGGACAACTCGTGCTTGTCGTGCGGCGCGACGAACCCCGTCCGTTCCGCTTCGACGAAGCACCGCTCGAGCGCCGCGACGAAGCGCTCGGCGCCGCCGTAGCAGTCGATCAGCCCCTGCGGGTCGTGGGCGGCGTAGAACGAGTAGTTCCAGCCGTTCGCTTCGGTCCAGCCGCGCTTGTCCCACGGGTTGTACGGGTCGATCCACGAACCGTCGCGGTTGCGTGGGCGCATGAAGCCGATCGACGGGTCGAACAGGTTGCGGTAGTGCTTCGACCGCGCGCGGAAGCGGGCCGCGTCGTCGTGCCTGCCGAGCGATGCAGCGAGGTGGGCGAGCGCGCCGTCGTTGAAGGCGTGTTCGAGCGTCTGGGCCGCGCCGTTGACGTGAAAGCCGGCACGCGGCAGGTCTTCCGGGATGTAGCCCAGCCGAATGTAGTCGTCGATCCCACCGCCGATGCTGGTGTGATGCTCGTAGCCCGCCTTGCTCATCAGGCCGCCCGGCGAGTGGTTGTCGACAAGCGCGGCGTACACCTCGTCGACGATGTCGCGCGGCAACAGTCCTGCGTGAATCGCATGCACGAAGAGCGGCGTGGTCTGCGCGCTAGTCATCACGAACGTATCGCGCCCGCCGGAAGGACCGCGCGGGATCAGCCCGCCGTTGCGGCGCATGTCGAGGAAGCAGAGGCAGAACTCACGGACGAGTTCCGGATACGCGATCGACCAGAGCGGCACGAGCGACCACTGCGCGCCCCAGAACGCGTCGGAGTTGAAGTGCCGATAGGCGGGCACGCCGGTCGCCGGATCGATCGGGATCTGACGCACGCGTGGCGACGTTCCGGTATTGTCGACGTACGTGCCGCACGCGTCGTTCATCGTTCGCCGGCCGAGCAGGGCGAAGAAGAGGTCGGTGTAAAAGCGCGGCCTGGCCGATTCATCGCCGCCGCTCACCTGCACGCGCGACAGCATCTCGTTCCATTCACGGCGTGCCTCTTCGCGGATCGCGTCGAACGACTTCGTTGAGGCTTCGCGGTGAAGGTTGTCGATCGCCGCGTCAACCGATGTGTACGAGATGCCGACGCGCATCTCGATCGATCGAAGTCCGTCGGCGAACCGCATCGCGCCGCGAATGCCGGTCGCTTCGAGCCGATCACTCCGGCCCGACGCATGCTCAAGCGTGAAATCGGCATCCACGCGGATCGCGAAGTACACCGTCAGCGGCATCGGCCGGCGGATGGTCGGCAGGTTCACGACGTGACCCACGAGCGTCCGCGCGTCGCGTCGTTCGATCGACGCCACCCCCATCTCGCACGGGCCGAGTTGCGTGGCGAGGTCGACGACAATTTGTCGCTCACTCTCGCGATGAAATCGGTAGCGGTGGAGCGCGACACGCGACGTGGCGGTCAGCTCGACGTCGATCTCGCCGCGGTCGAGGTGGAAAGCGTGATAGCCCGGCTTGGCGATCTCGGTGGCGCGGTCGAACGTGGACAACCAGCTCGACGTGCCTTCGAGCGACGCGAGCGGACCCGACACGGGCATGACGAGCAGCGCCCCGATCTGCCATTCGTGAAGATGACTGATGCCTTCGACGACGTTCGAGTCGAGCCGATAGCCGCAGCCCCAGTCGCCGCCGAGTCTGGTGTCGGGGGCGGGGTTCACCATGCCGAACGGCCGGCACGCGGCGGAGAAGGCGATCCAGCGTGTCTGCTTCGTGCCGAGGCGCGGCTCGACGAGTGCGGTCAGGTCTTCCACGTCGCCATTCCTTTCGCCAGCGATGTGCGATCGACATCACTTCGCGCCGCGACGAATGTGCACGGCGTTGGCATCGCCCGCAAACTCGATGTCGACTCGACCCTTGATCGCCAGGCGGACCGACTTCTGTCCCTCATCGACGGTGATCGCGTTCGCGATGTTCTCGGAATTCTCGCCCGTACGAACCGGCGCGACAACGGTGATGAACACGTACTTCGTGCCCGGTACGAACTCGTGCCGGGCAAACGTGCTCGACGGTGAGACGCGATCCAGCTCTGCCTGTTGAACGCCGAACTCGCTGCCTTCAGGACCCGCGTACTTCACAACGTAGCCGAGCTGCGGCTTGGCGACGAGGGCGTCGGTCCTGCTCGCATCGATCCACGTCTCATCCTCACCGGCCGTCGCGAACCAATCCCGGCCGCGCTGTGACATCGAGTAGAGATGCCACACCGGCCCGCCCGTTTGTCCCTTCGCGCTCTTGCCCGCCGTGAGTTCGTCTCGGATCACGAGCACGCCCTCGCGCGTCAGGACGACCGTGCGGACGAGGCGATTGTCGAAGCCCTGATACTCGTCGAGCGTCATCGTCGCGACGGCGTCTTCGCCTTGCAGCGACGCCGACGCGCCGGCGACCAGCGGGAACGAGTTCGCCGAGTTCACCGGGCCGTTCTCGATGCCCGGCGCGCGGAAGACGAAACGAAAACCGTTGTCCGGGTCGGCCGAGTATTTCCAGTCGAACTTCACGCTCTGATACGCCCGCACGCTGAAGGTGTCGGGGTAATCCTTGAGCGAGAAGAAGAGCTGCCCGTCGGTGATGGGGATGAGCCAAGCGTTCTTGCCCTGCGTCGCGTCGCCCTCGGCGAGTTCGTACCGGCCCTTCTTCTCGAAGCCGTCGACCAGCTTCGTGCCGGCCGATCCTTCGAGACGCAGGTTGTCGATCGTGAGCTTGATGTTGCGCGTAGGCTTATCGCCGGCTTGACGATCGAGCATCGATCGCAGGAGCAGCTTGCCGATCGCCCGCTCGTCGGCCGGTGCGCCGGGGAGCGCAGCGAGGGCGCGCGTGGGGAGCGACGCGGTGTGCCACACGCCGGCGCGCGGGTACTTGTCGCCGAACGGGAACGGCTCGTCGGCCGGCTTGATCAGGAACAGGTTGCCCGCCTCGGTCTCCGGGTTCTGCCGCATCAGGCCGTGAAAGAGCGGGACGGCGTCGGCCTCATAGTGCAGGATCGCGCCGCGGCGGTTCTGGTGCGCGTGGTAGCCGCTCGCGTACAGGTCGGAGAAGACGAACGCGTCACCCGTGCGAAGGACGAGCTTGTCGGGCGTCTCGACGCGACCGGGCGCGAGACGCGTCGTCACTTCAGCCCGCGGCGCAGCGACGGACGTGGCCTTCGCGGGCCTGGCATCGAGCGAGAGGAAGTCGATCGGCGCGACGACGTCGCGGCCCCGCGTGACCGCGCGGAAGAGGCGTTCGCCCGTCTCGGCGAACGTGTCGTCGTCGTAGAGCTTCACGGCGCGCTCGAGCACCCACGCCCAGAGGAGACGCTCCTCGCCGAAGTTCGTGCCGGCGAAGTAGTCGTCGCCGTACTCGGGCATGAAGCCGCTCGGGGCGACCTGATCGCGGAAACGCTCGAAGACGCGCTTCCAGCCGGGCGACTTCAGCGCATCGGTTCGGCCGGTCGCCTCGCACGCGAGGATCAGCCCGCGCAGGCCGATCGCGTTGTACAGGCCGGCGTTCTCGTCCAGGTCTTCCGCGGCGAGCACCTTCGACAGGTTCTCGTCGACGTACTTCCGCCACTCCGGCGCGGCCGGGTCGTTCGGTAACCACTGAAGCGCCCGCGCGACGCCCAGCGTGCGCGAGAGGGCCTGGTTGTTATCGCCCATCTGCCGCACCGCACCGGCGCGGACGAACTGCGTGGCGAGCCGCTCAGCGTCATCCGGAAGATCGAGCTTCCGTCGCTTCGCGAGCCGCATCGAATCGACGAGCGGCTCGAGCGCGAAGAAATCGGTCTCGGCCGTCGTCGCCAGCACGCCGGGGTCGGCCCGCCAGCGATCGAATAGGGCGCGAAGTAGCGATACGCCCGCATCGCGAAGCTCGGCCCGGCCGGTGAGTTCGCCGAGCGTGATCGCCTCGCGCGCCGCGACCAGCACCCGCCGCGGCTCGCGATCGATCCACGGGCGGAGCTTCGCGCCGGAGTCGAGGCCATAGCGACTGTCGGCAGGCACCGTCGTGGCGGCGCGGGAAATCGACGCGCGATAATCGGGCGCCGATTGATTGGCCCATGCCGCGTGCGTCACTGCGCCGAGCACGGCCGTGAGGCACGCAACGACGAGTCGGTGTCGAAACTTCATGGTGACAACCTGCCGCTCACGCTGAACGGATCGAACATCAATCGCGGGCGCCGCAAGACCACTCACGCAGCAGCTCAACGCTGGTCGAGCAGCCATTTCACCTTGGGGAACTTGGTCGAGGTCTCGACGCCGTCGAGGTTGTTCACAGGCGTAGTCGCACGGGCATTGAAGTAGAAACCTTGGTCAGGGAGTTCCTTACGAGCGACGGTGGCCGCGTGCCCGTCGTAGAACAGGATGTTGGTCGAGGTGTTCTTGTTGTGACGCGCGCTGATGCGGTTCGGGTTGTTTTTGAGGTTGAAGGCGACGCCATCAAAGATCTGAACCATTTCTGCAGTGCGCCGGATGGAGGTGAGCTTTGGCAACACGCGCGCGGGATCGCCCTGTGACACATTGCTTGTGATCCGACGCGTCGGAGGGCCGCTCCGATCGCTGGGGTAGCCGGAGCTGGTGAGATCGGGGTCTTCGCCGTTGATGCCGTACCAGCTGTCGATGCGAAGGCGCTGCGCATCAGGCAGGGCGGCTTCAGAGAAGACGGCGACGAATCGCATGGCGCGGGCATCGTTGACGCTCGTCACCTGGGTTGTGCTGCCGTCGGTCAGCGAGTTGATGTCGCCGTTGGGGCAGAAGAAGACCGTGCCGGGTGTCGGCCCGTCCGTGGCGCTCACGAGCGGCCGCGGCAGGAGGCGACTGAACACGAGCATCATCGGCCAGCCCTCCCAGCTCGCATTGGCGCTCGTCGCGCGATGGCCGACAGGGAGGACGTAGCCGTTGTTCTGATTGCTGTACATCACCGACGCCAAGCCGATCTGCTTGAGATTGGCTAGGCACTTCGCGGTGTTTGCCGACTCGCGGGCGCGGCCCAGCGTCGGCAGCAGAATAGAAATGAGTAGCGCGATAATGCCGATCACCACGAGCAGTTCAACGAGCGTGAACGCCTTCGGTGTGCGGCGGATGGCGGTGTTGGGAGTCATGGGGTGGGCTCCGATCGACGGGCGTTGAGGTTTGCCGGAGGAAAGGGCGCGCCGCGACGTTAGCCGCGACCCGCCCGAGCGGAGGAGTTCAGGCGATTCGCGAGCGACGCAGCGCCAGCGGCGCGAGCAACGCGATCGCTGCAAGGGTCGTGGGCTCGGGGACCGGTGCGGCGAACGTCGCCGTCACGGTGAGGTCGTCGACGCCGAGCGAGTTGTCGTTGATCGCCGTGTTCGTGCCGGCCAGCGTGTTGAAGTCGAACCAGCGGAGCACGAAGTACGCGTTCACCGGGACCGGCGTCGCGAACGAGATCGTCGAGGACAGCGAGGTCCGGTTCGCGGAGGCGTTGCCGTCGATATTCGTCGCGCTGCCGGTGGTCAGGAGCGGCTGTGGCGAGAGGAAGTCGAGCGTGTCGACATCGGTGAACGTGCCGCCGAGCGCGTCGACGCCGTCCACGGGCAGATTCGCCGAGGTCTTGTAGGCGAAGTCGAACTTGTCGTTGCCGTTCGAGGGCGTGGAGACGGGGCTCGCCGAGATGACGTCCTGGCGCCACTGCTCGCCTGTGTAGGCGACCGTGATGCCGGTGATCTCGGTCGTGCCGGTGTTCTTGCACACCGCGCCGAAGCGGATGTTGCCGGTGCTGCCGCTGTTGCGAGAGCCGAACGCGCGGTCAGTGCCGGTCGTGTCGACTGCAGAGCCCGGCGTGGCGTTGGGCGTCGTGCCGAGCGAGAGCGCGCCGGCGGAGTTGTTGCCGTTGTTGAATGTGTACTGGGTGGGGAACTGCGACGTCGTGCCCGTGCCACCGACGGTGCCGGAGACGTTGTTGAAGTACCAGCCGGGCAGCGTCGAGTCGTTGGCCCAGGTCACCGCAACAGCGCCGGTCGGCGTCGGCGACGGGAACAGGCTGTTGAAGTTTTCGCTGGCGGACGGGCTGGCGTTCGAAAGGGAAATCGGTGCGGCGTTCGCGGCCGCGGCGACGACGCCCAGCAGGGCGGCCGTCGTCAGGATGGTTCGTGTGTTTCTCATCGTTCTCCTCACTGCCTCAAGTTCAAAGCGGATTGCTGTTGTGATGGGTTCATCGAATGACGCGGTACGGATTGGAGTGGAGTCGGTCGGCGAAGACGCGATCAGCGTGATGGTGCCCCTTGGCGCGAAAACGCGTGTCAGCGTCGGCGTCGACGAATCACTCCTTTCGGCCGCGCCAGAGCGAGCGCGATGAGGGTTTGAGCAGCAAGCAGCGTGGCCGGTTCGGGCACGGCCGCCTGGGCGAGGGCCCAGTCGCCGCCGAGGGAGCCGGACAACGTCGAGTTGTAGTTGGCCGCGAGGACCAGAAGGTCGTCGAAGTTGACGGCACCGTCGTAGTTGGCGTCGCCCTGCGGCCAAGAGACGTTGCTCGTCACGTTGTAGTTCGAGGCAAGCCGCAGCAGGTCGTCGAAGTTGACGGTGCCGTCGAGGTTGAAATCGCCCTTGAGCGCGACGGCCACGTCGAATCGATTCGTTCCCGAACTGGCATAGCCGACCGATCGAGCGCTCGTCAGCAGCGCGGTGCGGATGGGGCCGGTCGTGAAGCCCGAGGCCAAGCCGCTCGCAAGCTTCGCGATGAGCGTCGCCTCGGATGACGTCGCGCTGGCGAAGTCGAGCGAGAGGCGCGAGCCTATCGCGTCGAGGCTCGCTGAGATCGACGTACCGCCGAGCAGGGCGTCGGCCGAAGCGCCTGCGAGCGTGAGCTTGCCTGCCGCGATCGAGGCGACGCCGGTGCCCGTCAGGCTGCCGCCGATCCGGAGTTCGCCTGCGCCGGACTTCGTGAGGGTCGATGCGCCGAGTGACAGTCCGGCCGTCAGCGAGACGGATGCGTTCTGCGCCACCGAGACAGCAAGCGGGCCAGACGATGTCACCGGCACCGCGATCGTGTGTTGACCCGCAGCGACGGTGATCGACCGCGCCGACGGCGCGTCGAACGCAAGCGAACCCGCGCCGTTCAGCGTGTAGGCGTTCGCGTTGTTGAAGTTGATCTGGCCTACGGTCGTCGCGGCGGTGAGCGAGATCGTGCGCGGCGCGATCGCGGCGCTGCCCAAGATGACGTTCAGGTTCGATGCGGACGGGACGAAGTTCGCGTTCCAGTTGGCCGCGGTCTGCCAGTCGCCGTCGGCATCGGTCTTCCACACGGCCGCGGCGTAGGCTGCGCTCACGTTGAGATCGTCGATCGCGAGCGAGTTGTCGTTGACGGCGGAACCCGTCGTGGTCAGCGTGTTGGGGTCGTACCACCGCAGCACGACGAACGCATTTGGCGCGATGCTGATGCCGCTGATGGTGGCAGTGAGGGCGGCGCGATTCGCTGCCGCGTTGCCGTCGAGCCGAGTGGCCGAGCCGGATGTGAGGAGCGGCTTCACAGACACGAAGTCGAGCGCATCCACATCGGTGAACGTGCCGGAGAGCGCGTTCGTAGAGTCGGGCTGATTCGCCGAGAGCTTGTAGGCGAAGTCGAGCTTGTCGTTCGCAGGCGCGGTCGCGAGGCCCGTCGTGTTGACGTCCTGGCGCCACTGTTCGCCCACATAGTTGACGGTGATCGACGTGATCTCGGTGACGCCAGTGTTGCGGAGGACGAGTCCGTATCGGATATCCCCGGTGCCCTGGCTGTTGCGGGTGCCGAAAGCGCGGTCGAGGCCCGACGTGTCGAGATCGGTGGCGCTGTTCAGGTTCGAGCCGATCGACTGGATGCCGGTGAAGTTGCCGCCGTTGTTGGCGATGATCGAGGTCGGCGTGGCGGCCGTGCCGGCGAGGTTCTGGGCGTACCAGCCGGCGAGGTTCGCATCGTCGGCCCACGTTGCAGTCGGCGTGCCGCCTGCGTTCTGGTTGGGCAGCGACGCGAAGTCCTGCGCGTAGGTTGTGCCGGCGTTCGTCAGACCCGGCGCGGCGGCCCGGACATACGCCGCCGCTCCAAGTGCGACGGCGATCGCTGCTATAAGAGCGGCGTGTTGACTCGTGTTTCTCCGCATGGCTCCTCCGATGCGGCCGTCGATCAGGACGGCCGTTGCTGTTTCCGGGGCACACGCACGCGGCGCGCGCCCGTCTCCTCGTTCAATCGTCGCGCACGAGACCTCCGCCGCGACTTCGTCGTCGCGCTCCGTGGGGGTGGCACGCGTTGTCCGATCGACCTACTCCGTTGCGCCGCCAGTCGATCCCGTCTAGCGGGGCGGGGCGGTGGTTTCGCCTCTCACAAATCGACACTCGATCAGCACGCTGCGCGACGGAAGCGACGCATCACGCATCCGTTCCCGCAGCATCTGGAAGCCGGCCCGGCCGATCTGCTCAAACGGCGTGGCGACCGACGTGAGTTGGCGGATGCCAGGGGTCGGGTCGACGCCGTCGAAGCCGGTCAGCGACACGTCGTGCGGCACGCTCACGCCGCGTTCGGCCAGCGCCGCCGCCAGGCGGTAGCCGACGCCGTCGCTCGCGCACGCGAAGGCGGTGACGCCGTCGTCCTTGATCGCGTGCATGACGGCGTCGACGACCGAGTCGTCGAAGATCACTTCAGTGGGAATCGTTTCGCGGAAGGCGCGGATCATCGCCCGCGGGGCGACGTCGAGTCCGAGCGAGGTCATCGCCTGGATGAACGAGCCGAACCGCGCGGCCGAGTAACGCAGCGCCGGGCTTCGGCCGACGAAGCCGATCCGCTTATGGCCGAGGTCGGCCAGGTGTTTCACGATGGCGTACATCGCTGACGCGTGGTTGGCATCGACGTGGTCCTTGACGACGCCGGGCGTGTCACGGATGAGCGTGACGACGGGCATCCGCTGCGCGAGGTACGCGACGACGTCGAGATCGAACTGGTGGACGAGCACCGCGCCGCGGACGTAACCGGCACGAAGGGCCGCGGGCTGGGTGGCGGGGTCGAGCAGCTGACGCGAATCGCCGCTAAAGCGGTGGACGGCCAGCGAGACGTTCGCGTGGCTCGCCTGCTCGCTCAGGCCGGTGAGGAAGCCGAGGGCCGGCACGTCGCGGCCGACGGTACGGCGGTCTTCGGACAGAAGGACGGCGACCGTCTCGGACGCGGTCGGGCTGAACTCGTCCGAAACCGATTCCCGACGCGGCTGCAACCGGTAGCCCTTCGCCGCCGCAGCGGCCATCACGCGGGCACGCGTCTGCGCGTTGATGCCCGGGTGGTTCCGCAGCGACTTCGACACGGTGGCGGGCGAGAGGTTCAACTCCGACGCCAAGAGCTTCTGATTGATCGACGTTTCAATCACAGCAGTAACTTACCGCACTCCTCAAGTCTTTCAAGAAGTTTTTAGAAATTTCGAGAAATGACGCACATTGAGGAAAGCGTTTGTTAATCCCTAATTGGAATGTATTTAGAAGAAGCTCATCGCGGGAGCCACACCTTCGACTCGGCCGATTTCTGAACGCCGAGCCGATTTCCGTCCGATTTCCATGCGTTTCTAAGCCCGTGCAGTGCTCCGCTCGGAACAAAGAAGGAAGCCCGTCTTACACGGCACGCGCCGGCAGTCACGGGCTTCAGCACACAGTTGATTCACGACTCGGAAACTAGCCTCAACGTCGGCGAGCGAGCACGAGCGACAATGCGGACGCGATAGTCGCAAGGCTCATCGGTTCCGGAAGTGTCGCGGTGAGGGCCGCGGTGTCGGCGAAGGTGTCGCCCCACTTGATGCTGTCGTAGAAGAGCTGCTGCTTCGCGTTCTGTTGCGTGCGGTACATGCCGATGAAGACGTCGAAGTCGCTCAGCGGATTGGCCGTGCCGGCGGGCGGGTTGTTGTAGGGGATCGTGTTCGGGTCGTAACAGGTGTTGCCGGTCCAGCTCATCAACTGCGTGCCGTTCTGCCACAGCTTGAGTTGGCCGGCCCCGTTGTAGTCCATGATGGTCATGATGTTGAAGGTCTGCCAGCTGCCGACGGGGATCGTGCCCGAGCCGACCGTGACGGGGACGGACGACGGGTTGCCCTTCGTGCTGTTGTTGCGGACCTGCAACTCGTAGTTCATCGTCGTGCTGTTGCCGCCCGTGATGGTGAGCGAGACCGGCGGGCCGTACGGCGAGCCCTGCCAGTACTGCGCCAGGATGATGTGACCGCCCGCGGCCGGCGCGGCGAAGCCGGTCGCGAGCTTGAGCGCGAAGCCGAGGTAGCGCTTCGTGTTCAGCTTCTGACTGCTCGATTCGCCGACGTGGGAGACGCGCGTGTTCACCTTGTCGACCGCGCCGGGCGTGGGGCTGGCGACGGCGCCGATCTCGTAGCCGATCGACTTCGTGCCCGCGTAGAACTGGCTCGGGCTGAGCCAAGGCGTGCGGACCCACGACGCCTGCGGGTCGGGCTTGTAGATGCAGGCGTACGTGTTGCCGCTCTCGGTGAGCGTGCCGTCCGCGGCGATCGACGCGTTGGTCGATCCGCCGGTCTCGGCCGTGACCAGCTTGAACAGGGCCGCCTGCGACGTGCCCGCGACCGTGGCGCAGCCGAGCGCAGCGCACGCGAGTGCGGCCGCGCGGGTGTGAGAACGAGTCATCGAATACCTCCTGTTGAGACGGAGCCGCCTGACTCCGGGTGACGTCAGAGAATCGCGACGCGCTCGCGTCGGGCGCGTCCGTCGTTCTCCGCGCGGCACAATCAAGCGATCGCCGCACAGGAGGGCAAAGGATTTCCACGATTTCCGTGACGAGCGACCGCGCGACCGTTCACACGTGATGCGGCGGCACTTCGACGACGTACGTCTGCACCGCGCTCACCCCGCGCGCGAAGTCGGTCGCGAACGCGACGTACTTCCCGCACGGCGAGAAGCTCGGGTTCACGTGCAGGAACTCGCTCTTCACCTTTCGGCCCTGCGGGTCGGCACAGGTCCAGCTCGCGTCTGTCACGCACAGCGGCACGGCGCGGTCGCGCTCGATGTCGATGAGGTGCAGCGCCGGCTTTCCGTCGATCAACCCGGCCGGCGCGTCGGTGACGATCCATCGGCCGTCAGGCGAGACGTTCTGGTGCCACTGGTACTTGCCGGCGAGGCTCTGCAGCTCGGCGAGTTTGCCCGTGGTCAGGTCGAGCAGGCCGTGATGCGTCCACCACTTCCTGTCGTCGTCGGACGTGGACGAGCGGAGCGTGAGCAGTCGTCGCCCCGCGACGTCCCAGTTGTAGTGCCCGTGCAGGCCGCGATCGATCACGCGGTGATGCGAGCCGTCGCGGTGGATCGACTCGAGCGCCTCGTGCAGGTAGTTCGTCCAGACGAGCAGCTCCGCATCCCACGGGCACGCGAGGACGTGGCTCGCCTCGCCGTCGAATTCGTAAATGCAGCCGACGAGTTTCCGCGCGGCGAAGTCGTAGCGCCACAGTTTGCCGCGGACCCACGACTCGTCGCGCAGGAACGAATGCCACGTGACGCCGGGCGGATCGATGCGCGGCTCGCCCGGTCGCTTGCGGCGGTTCGTCGAGAAGATCAGGTCGCGTCCGTCGGCCGTGAAGCAGACGTGCGTGGCGGTGAGGGGCATCTCGCCCTCGTCGCGCGGGATGTAGTGGAGGAGTTCGTCGGTCGCTTTCTCGATGTCGACGAGCCGCAACTCGTTCTGCCACGGGTAGACCATCAACGGCAGCGTCGGGTGTTGCGCGGGGATGCGCATCTGCAACCGATCGAGTTCCCAACTCAGGAACCGGTGGTGCATGTGCGGCGCCGACTCGAACGGCTCGAACGGAGGCGCCAGTTGAGTCAGCGGGACGCGCGTGCCATCGGCGTCGTAGCGGACGACGTTTTGCGCGCCGCGCTCGTCGACCGCGTACAGCACCATGTACTTCCCGCCGCACGCCCAGCTCGATCGCGTGAAGTATGCGTGCGCCGTCGGCGTCGGGCCATCCGTGATTTGGTGGACGGTCGCGCCGGTCGACGCATCGCGAAACGTGCGGACGGGCTTGGGCAAAACGGAAGCGGTCATGCGGAGTTCAGGCGTCGGAAGCGGAAGGGCGGATCGAGAGTGCGTGCACGTCGACCCGGCCGAGCTGCGCGAGGACCGCGAAGCCGCCGGTGTCGAGGTCGGCGAACTCCGGCGGGATCGTCGCGCTGAGGAGCGGCTCGCCGTCGAGCGTGGCGTCGAGCTTATCGCCGCGGACGCGCAGCCGCACGGTGCGCCGCGCATTCGTCGGCCACTTGAACGGCACACTTACGAGCGTGTGCGGCTCGTCCTTCATCGCGACGAGCGACGCCTGTCCCGCCTGCGAGAAGGTCAGCGCGAGGTATCGCCGCAAGCCCTGCACGCGCACCGCGACGCCGAACGTCGCCGCGAGGCCGGTCGACAGCTGGGCCGTCACGCTGTAGTCGCGCCAGCGTCGGCCGCCGCTGATGGCCATGCCGGTCGACTCGTCGTTCTGGATGACGCGGAGGAAGACGTCCTTGCCGCGCATCGCATGGACCATGTCAGCCGCGTCGATCCACTGCCGCGCCCAGGCGATGCCGGGCGCGTCGGCGTAGTCGATCGTCGCTTCGCTGACGACGTCCACGCGGTCGACGTAGATCGTGCCGGCCGGGCTCTGGCCGCTCACTTCGATGCCGATCTCGCCGATGGGCTGGTTGTTCGTCTGCGGTACGGTCCAGCGGAGGGTCGCCTTCGCGCCGGGCGCGATCGACTGCGTCGGGCCGCGCACGATGACGAGGTTTCGATCGGCGTCGTAATGCCGGACGGTCAGGCCGACGTTCACCGGCGCAGGATCGCCGGCATCGGCGGACACGTCGGCGACGACCTCCTGGCCCGCGTACACGCTCGGGCTGCCGATGATCGCGTAGCCGCCGTAATCGAACCCCTCGGCCGGCGTGAACGTCGCCACGCGCACCCGCGCGACACGGCCCGGGGCGAGCTTCTCGTACTTGATCGCCATCGCGCGTGTGCCGTTCCGCTCGACGTTCTGCAGTCGACACGCGTCGGCGCAGTCGATCCAGCCGTCGCTGTGCCAGCCCTGCAGCGAGCCGGGATAGGCGAAGTGGTACCGCGCGCCGTCCTTCGGCCGGGCTTCGTCGAGCCCGCGCAGGCGCCGCGCGATGCCGATCATGTCGGCGGCGACCTCGCCCGCATCGCTCATCAGCGTGCCAGGCTCGGACGTCGGCAGGAACACGCGATCGATGACCGGCCCGCGCCAATCCGGGCCCGCGTCGATCGTCGCGATGCCGTCCTTGATGCCGAGCAGACAGCCGACGTTGCCGCTGTTGCAGTCGGTGTCCCAGCCGAGCGTGTTGGCGATCATCAGCGATCGTTGGAAGTCGGAGTTTCCGAACAGCAGGGCGACGAGGATGATGCCGTGGTTCGGAACGACGTGGCACCCGCCGCCGTACTTGTCGTAGCCGTACTTGGCTTCGAGGACGTCGGTCATCGCGCGTTCCCAGCCGTCGGGGCCGAACTTCTCGCGGGCGTCGCGGCAGTCGTCGAGCATGCGGCGGATGAGCGAGTCGGCAGGGATGTACCGCAGGCCGATCTCGAAGAGCTTGTGCAGGTCGCGTTCGACGAACGCGGCGGCCTCCATCGCGGCGAGGAAGACGGCCGCGTCGACGGCAACGCCGTCATGGCTCACGCGTGCCGCCTCGCGTGCCATCCGCGCGGCGGAGTCGGGGTCGGCGGGGTTCACCATCGCCCAGCAGTCGATGAAGATCTGCGCGCCGATCTGCTCGGCGACGAGCTGCCCGTTCCGCGCGATGCTGCCCGACTCCGGCGCGTCGATCCCCGCGCGGAGGCGCGCGAATGCGGTGTGCTCGGTCGAGACGCCGACGCCTCCCCACCACAGGATCGTCTTGTTCCGGATGATCGTGTTGAGCCACGACCGGCCGATCTGCTTGCTGGTGATGTCGGGCTTGCAGCCGTTCTCGCGGAGGGCGTTGATGAAGCGGAACGTGCCGGTGAGGTCGTCGTCGCTGATGACGAGCGGGCGACGCCGCTGCGCGTGAACGTAGTAGTCGACCCGGCCGAGCTGCGCGAGGATGTCGCGGTACAGCATCGACTCGATCGGCCGGCCGAGGTAGACGCCGATGATTTTCCCGAGCACGCCTGCGTAGATCCGTTCGTCGTACACCGTCGACCACTGCTGCGTGAGGTTCGCCATAGGGCCAAACAGCGTAACACGCAGCTTAGTTCTTGCAACTAGCACTCGTTTTCGTAAAGTATACCAATCGGAGGTGAGAGTGGAGCCCGCCGTTGAGCCAGTCATCGTGCAGCACGTCCGCGTGCTGGAGGCGGCCGATCGTTCGATCGGCTGGCCCGCGAATCATTGCAAGCCCTGGGCGTGGGGCAACGAGATCCTCGTCGGCGCGCACGCCCCTTACTACAAGGTGAACGGCCACCGCACGCACCTGGCCGACTTCGATCGGCCCGGCGAGGTGTGGTTCGCCCGCTCGCTCGACGGCGGCGCGACGTGGACGCGCGAGTCGCATCCCGAACTCGACAACCTGCGCCGCATGAAGGAAGAGCCCGTCTGGCGCGGCGGAGACCCCGTTCCGCAGGATGGGCCGATCGACTTCGCCGGGCCGGACACGATCGTGTCGGTGCTGTTCCAGGATTTCCGCTACGGCAACTCGTGCTACTGCGTCTCGCACGATCGCGGCCGGACGTGGTCGAAGCGGTACGCGCTGCCGCGCTTCGGCAAGCTGAAGTCGACGCCCGACTGGATGCTCCAGCTCCGCCGCATGGACGGCCACGCCGAAGACCTCCTGCCCGGCATGTTCGGGCGGAGCGACTACGACATCGAGAGCGCTTCGGTCGTGAACCTGTTCGTCACCGTCGAGCGCGAGTCGGGCCACGAGGGGCGCGTCGTCGTCCTGCGCACGGAGGACGGAGGGCTCACGTGGAACTGGCGCGCGGACGTCACGCAGCGAGACCTGCCGCACGACGGCTTCGACATCATGCCCAGCACGCTGAGGCTCTCGCGCAGCGAACTGCTGATGACGGTTCGCCGCGAGATCACTGATCGCAAGCTGCCCTGGCCGGAGGGGAACCTCGAATCGCGTGTCGACGCGTACGGCTCGATCGACAACGGCGTCACATGGTCGAAGCGATCGACGGTGACGTCGTTCCGCGGCTGCGGGAGTTCGCCGCCGTCGATGGTGCAGCTCCGCGACGGCAGGGTGCTGTGCACGTACGCCGTGCGCGACGACGAGAACCCGAAGATCGCCGCCCGCCTGAGCGACGACGGCGGGAGGACGTGGAGCGACGAGCTGACCATCCGCACCGAACCGACGGCGTCGTGGGACATCGGTTACGTCCGCTCGGCCGTGCGCGCGGACGGCGCGGTCGTGACCGCCTACTACTGGGGCGACCGCCGTGACGGGCCTCGCTACCTCGCGGCGACGATCTGGCGCGTCGCCGACGCGCCGGCCAAGTGACTCGAATCAACGGAACCCGCACACCATGAAGACCCCAACCGACGCCGTCTCCGCACCGAGTTCGCTTCGCCCGCCAATCGACGAGGGCTCGCTGCTCGCGCTGCGCCGCTGGAACTCACCGACGATTTACAACGGCCTTGAGCAGATCACGCGGGCCGATCGCCGCACGCTGGTGAACCTCGACGACGTGGTCGACTACATGCCGCAGATGGGGTCGATGGTGGGCTACGCGATCACGGTGGTGGTGCAGCCGGGCGAGCCGCGATACGTGACGGAGATGCCGAACGCGTGGCGCGAGTACCGCGCGTTCGTTGCGTCGATCCCGGGCCCGAAGATCGTCGTCTGTCAGGACCTCGACAGGCCGAAGTGTTACGGCGCGGCGTGGGGCGAGGTGAACGCGTCGTTCCACCGTGCGGCCGGCTGCGTCGGCGCGATCGTTGACGGCTCCGTCCGCGACGTCGACGACATGGCCACTGCAGGCTTCAAGACGCTCGCCCGGCGGCTCAGCGTAAGCCACTGTTACGCGTGGCCCGTCATGTGGGGATGCGACGTCGAGGTGTTCGGCATCACGGTGAAGCAGGGCCAGCTGCTGCACGCCGACAAGCACGGCTTCGTCGCCGTGCCCTTCGGCGACGAGGCGCGATTGCTCGAGGCCGCCCGGTTCATGGACCAGGCCGAGTGCGACACGATGATCGCCGCCGCGAAGGGCAGTGCGGGCCGACTGGTGCAGGCGTGGCTTCCAGACTTCGAGCGTTCCGTGGAGGCGTTTGGCCAGCGGGCGAAGGAGAAGTACGGCCGATCAGGTGAATGGTGATGGACGACAGCGGCGCAGCAGGCCAGCCGGAGAACTTAGCAGGCGCATACCGTCCGGGCCGACAGGTTGGAGCATCACGCCATCTCGCGCTCAAGGAACGTACGACCGCACCCGCCGCGTTCAAGCGTTTGCCGCGCGGCACTCGAGTAGCAGTTCGTCGCCCTGCGGGCTGGTCATGTGTTCGGCACGGACGATGGAGAAACCGACCGAAGTGACTTCGGCTCGCAGGGCGTCGGGATCGGCGCAGTAGCTGATCGCGAGACCGCCGCGGATCTGGCAGCGCGTTTCCGGGTCGTAGCCGAGCATCGCCCAATGCTCGCGTGGCGGGTGGCCTACCTGCGATGCGACCACAAACGTTCCGTCAGCCGACAGCACGCGCCGGGCCTCGGCGAGCATCGCCCGCCGATCCGCTTCGCGCACGAGCCAGTGCATGCATCGGGCGTCGACGATCAGCCCGAACGTTCCGTCCCGAAACGGTAGCGCGCGGACGTCGCCGACCAGGAACTCGCCGGCCAAGCCCTGCGATCGAAAACGATCACGCGCCCACGCGATCGCCTTGTCGCAGGTGTCGATGCCCGTGACCCGATAACCGCGCCCGGCGAGCCACGCCGACACGTTGCCGGCGCCGCATCCCAGCTCGAGCGCTGTGCACGTGTCGTACGGCGCGAACTGATCCAGCTGCGCGAAGAAGCGTTCGTACTCCGATTGCGGAAACCAGCCCGCATTGCCCCGGCTGCGCCGATCGGCATAGCTGGCATTGGCGAACGCGTAGTCGACGTCGAAGGGCATTTCATCCGCTGGGGACCAGTGCGAGGCAATCACTGAGCCTGCGCGAGCGGCCCCGGTCACGCTGAGGCTTACTTCAGGTTCGCGACGGAGTTGCCCTCGACGAGCCGGGGCTCCATGCGCTGCTGGAGCGGCGCAGTGAGCGCAGGGCTCGCAATGCGACGCTGAAGGAGTTCGACGGCGAGTTGGCCTATGTCGCGAGGGAAGATGTCGACCGATGTGAGCGTCGGGAAGAGCGCGCCGAGGAGCCCGCGCTCGTTGTTCGCGGAGATGACGCTGACATCGGTGCCGACCTTCAGACCTCGCTCGGCCAAGACTCGGTACACGAGGACCGCGATGCTGTCAGCCGGGCAGAAGAGGGCGCGGTGGCCGGACTCCTTGCCATGGAGCACACGATCGACCAGCGGCGCGACCTCGCTGACATCGGTCGTGGGACGCAGCGGCATCGCCCAATGGCCAGGCTGCGACTCGGCCGAGATGCCGACCTCCATGCCGAGCAAGCCAGCCGTCACGACGAAGCCCGCTTGCCGCCGGGACAACGTGACATGGTCGGGCTTGGGGTTGATGACCGTTGCCCGCCGATGTCCCTTCTCGAAGAGATGACGGGCGGCTATCGCGCCGACCTGCCAATCGTCCACACCCGCGACGTCACCCCAGGTGACGCCGGCCGGCCGATCGAGCAGCCATACCGACGGAATGCGTTGGAGCCGCTCGAGGACGGGGTGATCGCTCAGCGCTACCGCGTCACCCTGCAGCGCGCCCTTGATGATCGCGCCGTCGAAGCTGCGCGACAGGTCTGTGCCCGAACGCTTTGACGGATCGGGGATATCGAAGAGCGTGAGCGTCGCACCGGCGGTGTTCAGCGCAGCCTCTGCACCGTGAACAGCCTCGGCGATCGCGGGCAGCGTGCCTAGCGAACGGTCCATGCCCACCATCACCAGAGCGACCGATTTCGACTGAAGCGAAAGCGTCGACGCCGGCGGTTGTCGGCGACGGAGCGGGCGATATGCAAGATCGGAGACCGCCTTCAGCACGATCTGCGACGTGCGGGGCGTGATCGACGGGTCGTTCTTCAAGACCCTGCTGACAGTGCCAATCGAAACGTTCGCCGCCTTCGCGACGTGCCGGATCGTGACGGGTCGTGCCGTTTTCACCATACGTAGAGTATAGCCGATTCAACTGGTGCGAAAACAAGACAACTTGTTATGAAAATAGTTCCCTAGGGACAACTTTCGGTATCTGTAACTGATCGCTGCTCAAAACGTCGCGAGGCAAGACAGGCAAATCGAATCGAACTCGCGTCGCACTAATGTCCGGTAAACGCCTAGATTCCGAGATGCACGCTCTCAGTCGGCGAAATCGACCTGCCACAGCATACGAAACACACAACGTTGGGAATAGGTAATTCTTCATCGATTTACGAAACTAATTGCGAGCATCTTGACCTTGACGTGTGCAATTGAGGAATGGAAACACGGAGATTCGTGCAGAAGGATGACGAACCGCGAAGCGACGAGCGACGCCGAGGGAGGGGCGGGCCATTCTGGGGATGGCCGCGGTGCCGGGATCGACGCATGCATGGTCCGCCCGTCAACCCAGCCAGCGTGTTACACGGAACCGATGAAAGCCGATCCTGCGAGACCTCGTGCATCCCGATGCGACGCACTCGGCAAGTCGACCCGACCTTGGCGGAGTTGTTGCGCAAATCGGTGCCACTTGGGTGATTGTTCGGCAAGAACAACGGAATGGATCGTGAAGATTCCGCCCACTTACGAGCAACGATCATGCAGTCTCTTCTACCGATGCAATGCAGCGTTCACGCAGAAACCAGCGGCTTTTAGACGACTCATCGCATTCCAGGGCAAGACGGAGCCCCGGATGAGCGCCAAACATCCTGCTGCAAATCGTTCGCTTTATTTTTAGTAAAATTTAGTTGCTTATCGTGAAACGAGCGTTACTCTTCGGAGGGCGTAGGGCTGGCGGCATGTTGCCGTCGGCGGAGTAGAATCCCAGTGGAGAGGATGCAATGAGCGGTTCAGCGAAGACAGCGGCGGCACTGATTGCGGTTGCGGCGATGACGAGCTTGGCCGGCGCGGCCACGATCAGCCAGAACTTCGAGAGCGGCGTGGTCGGCAACACGAGCATTGGCACGGTCTGGACGAGCTCGCTCGTGGGACCGACCGGCCCCGGCGTTCCGGCCGTCACCTACTCGCCGAACGGCGATACGGCGTCGGGCATCCGCGGCGTCACCACCCCGAACGTGCTTCCGAGTTATCCCGGCGGGTCGACGCAGGCGTTCTTCATCCAAGCGCGTAACCCCACCGGCGTCGTCACCGACGCGGCGGCCAGCGCCAGCGGCTACGGTTACACCGGCCAGAAGTTCAGCGTCTCGCAGCCCATCGCCACGACCAGCCTCGTCGCGAGTGGCCGCTTCTGGCCGCGAACCCAGGGCGACTTCGGCCCCGGCGGCGAGACGACCGGCGGCAACTTCGGCAATACCTTCGCCTGGAAGATCGGCTTCTTCGACTCGACGAAGAGCGGCGTCCTCAACGACAACAACGTCAGCGTCGTCGGTCTAACCACGCAAGCGTTTGCTGCCCCGCAGCTCGGCGGGTCGAGCGGCGAGATCTACGTCGGCGCCATGGTTGGCTCGAACACCAACTTCAACGCCGTCGGCACGAACGCCGTCGCGCCCTCTGGTGCCTCGCCGAGCGGGGCCGTCACCACTGCCGCGATGCAGCGCCGCAACTGGTACTCCTTCACGATCAATTGGAACGCGACCACCAACACGCTCAGCATGACGCTCGTGCCGCAAGGCAACGGCAACCCCGGCGTTCCCCAGTGGACCGGTCCGACCGGTGCCGCCCCTACGCAGACTCTCACGTTCAACTACGCCCTGAACCCCACCGAGATCGCGTCGCTCGCAGGCCAGAAGGTGGACAGCTTCGGCATATACCTGCCGTACGGCACAATCTACTCCGGCGAGAGCGACATCCGCATTGACGACCTGGTCTATAGCGACCTTACGACGCTGCCTGAGCCGGCGAGCATCGCTGCCCTCGGCGCGATTGCGCTGCCGCTGCTTAGCCGCCGCAAGCGGTAATCGCTTCTCCGGCCCGCGCTCTTCGGGCCAACGTCGCTGAACGACTCTCCTCCGCCCGGCCCGCCTGCTGCTCTGCACAGGCGGGCCGGTTCTCATTCATCGCTGCAACGGATGACTCGGCTCGACATCAATGCCGCAGTTCGATTCGTTGCACTCCGTCGCGTTCGCGTGCGGACACATCGATGCGCAGCAGCGGCCCGTCGACTGTCGCACTCGCACTCAAGCCCGACATTGCCGCGATTCGAAGCATCTCTGCGTTCGCCAGCCACAAGCTCCCGGACGCCGCCCCGGCGCGCCGATCCAACTCGATCGTCAGTTGATCGCCCGTCCAGTCCCACGCAGCCACCTCGACCGCGCCCTGCGCGTAGTGCAGAGTCGACCCTATCAGCGTCGGCCGATCGGTCGCGGGCGTGAGTCGTAGCAGTCGCGGCTCGTGCGCTTCGAGCGTGAAACGCAAGTCGCCCACGTTCACCTCGCCGAGCCACTGCCGATCCCAGAAGCTCCAGGCGAACACGCGCGGGCCGAGCGGTTCCAAGCCGCGCGCCTCGATCGCGCGCTCGGCGCGTTCGGTGCCGGGGTTGTGGATCTGCCCCGTCGCCCAGCGTCCCCACGGCCGTTCGGCGACGAATCCGATCTGCGTGCCGTCGCGATCCGTGCCGCCGCGCCATGGCCGGGCACGCTCGCGCGCGGGCGGCAACATCCGCGCGAACTCGCCCGCGGTGCCGGCGTACTCCGGCGTGTGGAACGGCTCGCTTGAGAACGCCAATCCACCCAACAGTGCGACTTGGCCGATCCAAGTGCGGTGCTCGTGTTCGGTGAGCGAGCCGCGCAGCTTCGCATAAGCGACGTCCGGATCGCTCCACCAGAGGACGCCGTTCGAGAGCGAGGTCGTCGTCGTCGCGCGGATGCATTCCTCGATCGAGCACGGATGCCCGCCCCACGTGGCTAGCGAGTCCGGCCCGATCCGCGTGCCGTCGGAGTAGCCGCACACGGCGCGGTGCATGCCGATGCACGCGAGCAGGTAGATGTCTTCCCCCAGCGTTTCGCGGTAGAGCGCGTACAGGTCGCGCAGCGCCTGGAACGCCGTCTTGCTCGGGTCGTGGAAGCGGACGTTCTCGCCGATCGTGTTGAAGTCGACCTTAACGTAGCGGAAGCCCGCGTCGCGCAGGCGTTTCATCTCGTCGCGAATCCACGCGCGGGCGCCGGGATGCGTCGGGTCGATCCACCGCGATTTCGGGCCCCAGTTGTTCGCCTCGCCGACGAGCTTGCCGTGGCGGTCGTGCTGGAACCAGTCGGGGTGATCGCGAAACACGTCGGTCGACTCGTGCACCGCGAGCGGCGCGATCCAGATGCCCGGCACCGCGCCGGCCCGCTCGATCGCGGCGATCAGCGGCGCGAACCCGCCCGCGAACTTCTCGTTGCACCGCCAGTCGCCCACCGTGCGTTGCCAGCCGTCGTCGATCTGGATGACGTCGAGCGGCAGTTCATCGCGATTCATCGCCGCGCCCGCGATGCCCGCGATGTCGTCCTGCGTGACTTTGTCGAAGTAGTGGTACCAACTGCACCACCCGCTCGCGGGGCCGCGATGAAGGCGCGCGTCGTGCGACTGCGCGACGGCGTTGAGCAGGGCGGTGACGACCTCGTCGTGCGGTCCGACGACGGCGGCGATCGATTGCGCGTCGCGCGATTCTCCCGGCGCGACGACGACATCGGACATTTCGCTAGACAGGCTGAGTCGCAGCTCGTTGCCGCGCACGCGGAACGCGAGGTCGAGATTCGCCTCGGGCGATCCGACCGGCCCGATCGCCAGGCCGACGGGATCATCGCGGCGATAGAGCGTCGCCCAGTCGCGATAACACCGCCAGGCGCCATCTGCATTCCGCTCGTTCAGGCCCAGCTGCACCGGAACGGGCATGTTGAACGACGCCCACTTTCGGCGGGTCATCTCGTCGGCGCTGGGCAGGTCGGTTGCGAGGTCGGCGCAGCGGCGGTTGTGCGGCAACGTGCCGAGCCACCACGCGGCGGCGTCACCCGTGACGCGCAGGCCGGGGGATGCAGTGTCGACGTCGTCGAGCAGGACGAATCGGCGAAGCCGAACCGGCGCATCACCTTCGTTGGTGAGCCGCGCGCCGACGACGATGCCGCTGCGGTCGAGGAGCCGATCGATCGACCAGTCGAGCCGAAGCCGGGTCACAGGATCGGTCCAGCTCGCCGCGACTCGCTTCGCCTTCCCGAGCGGCGTCACGACGGTCGCGAGCGAATGCGGCTGTCCCTCGGCCGGGGGGCAAAGCGTGATCGATTGCTCTTCGGGCCCGATGCGCACCTCAGCACCCGCAAACGCGGTCGACCAAGCAATCGTCGGCGATTGCAGCGCCGCCCCACGCGCATCCGTCTGCCGCCAGATCGCGCCCCGATTAATTTCAGTAAAATTGAGTGCAGATTCCATGCTGTTATACTAGCGTGTCGCGGTCGACGCGGAAGAGTTGTCTTGTCAGCAGTCTACCCCTCCCCATGCCATACCCGAAGTTCCCATCGCTCGGCACGTTGATCCGTCGGCTTGAGACGTACGCCGAACTCGCACACGAGCGCGGCGCGACGGGCGTGCAGGGGGTCGTCGACGAATTCGTGGCGCGGATGGAGGATTCCACGCAGAAGTTGGCCGCGTTGCCGGTCGACGCCGCGATGGCCGCGCGCGAGCCGGACGACCTCGACGCGATCCGCGCGCTCCGCCCGCCGGGGCCGCGCCGGATGTGGCGATCGATTCCCGACACGTTCGCGACGCGGCTCGAAGGCGCGTTCCTCGCCCGCTGCGCCGGTTGCACGCTCGGCGCGACCGTCGAGGCTTGGCCGTACCAGGACATCCTCGACTGGGCCGCCGAGAACGGCGACGACCTTCCGCCCACCGACTACTGGCTTAAGCACCCGCACCCACGGCAGAAGCGGTACAACGTCGCGACGTTTCGCGAGTACACCCGCGGCCACATCGACGGCGTCCCCGCCGACGATGACCTCGCTTACACCATGATCGGCCTGCTGATCGCCGAGCAGTTCGGCCCGCACTTCACCACCGCCGACGTCGGTGCGGCCTGGGCGAAGTACCTGCCGCTCGCGTGCACGGCGGAAGAGGTCGCGCTCGCGAACCTGAAGAAGGGCATCCCCGCCGAGCAGGCCGGCGCGGTCGACAACCCGTACTGCGACTGGCTCGGTGCCGACATCCGCTGCGACCCGTGGGCGTACATCGCGCCCGGCTGGCCCGAGAAGGCGGCCGAGCTGGCGTATCGCGATGCGCTGTTAAGCCATCGCCGGCAAGGCATCTACGGCGCGATGTTCTACGCGGCCGCCATCAGTGCGGCGTTCGTCGTCGATGACCCGCTCGAAGCGATCCGCATCGGCCTGACCGAGATCCCCGCCGATTGCGGCCTGGCGCAGGGCGTGCGCTGGACGCTGGACGAGATCCCGCGCGTCCGCACCTTCGACGAAGCGAAACGCCGCGTTGGCGAGCGGTTCGCCGGCATGTACCCCGTCCACGTGACGAACAACGCGTGCAACGTCGTCTTCGGCATCGGCATCGGCGGGCGCGACGTGACGAGGGTGATCGGAAACGTCGTGTGCATGTGGCTCGACGTCGACTGCAACGCCGCGACGGCCGGCTCGATCGTCGGCGCCGTCGTCGGCAAGGCGGGCATCGCGCCGCACTGGTATCGCCCGTTCAACAACACCATCAAGACCTACCTGATCGGCCACGAGCGGTTTGCGATCGACGATTCGTTGAAACGATTCGCGGCGCAGGCGCAGCGCGTCTTCGCCGAGGGGTGAACGCCACGCGAATTCGGAGGAACAGGACATGCGAGCATTGAAGTACGCGCTTCTGACGACCCTTGTGGTGGGCTGCGCCGTCGCGCGTGGCGAGAACGTCGTCTACCCGCCCGGCTCGGGTGTGATCGACGTCCGCGAGCGCGGCGCGAAGGGCAACGGAACGACCGACGACACCGCAGCGCTGCAGGCCGCGATCAACTCGCTCGGCGAGGGGAAGGTGCTCTACTTCCCGAACGGCACGTACCTCATCAGCAAGTCGCTCGAGTTCCCGCACGGCAAAGTCGTCGACGCGGAGGGGTATCGCATCGAGGGCGCGGTGCGTCGCTGCACGTTTCAAGGCCAAAGCCGCGACGGCGTCGTCATCAAGCTGAAAGACGACGCGGCCGGATTCGGCGACGTCGGCAAACCGCGCCGGATGATCGTCACGATGGTCGGCAACATGGCGTTCGACTACACGTTCCGAAATCTAACGCTCGACATCGGCAGCGGTAACGCCGGCGCTTGCGGGCTGCTCTACATCTCGAGCAACTCCGGCGCGATCGAGGACGTGCTCGTCCGATCGAGCGACCCCGACCGCCGCGGCGCGACAGGCATCGACATGACCGAGGACTATCCGGGCCCGGCGCTCATCAACCGCGTCGAGGTGATCGGCTTCGACTGCGCCATCCGTCTGACGAAGAACCAGTACGGCATGGCGTTTGAGAACGTCACGCTGCGCGACCAACGCGTCGTCGGCCTGGACAACGCAGCAAACGTGATCGCGGTCCGCAAACTGAAGAGCGTGAACGCCGTGCCCGCGCTGCGGAACGGGCCGACCTCGTCGACGGTGCTCGTCGACGGCGAGTTGGACGGCAAGTCCGGCGCGGCGAAGTTGGCCGCGATCGACTTCGAGAAGGGCGGCACGCTCGTCCTGCGAAACGTCCGCGCGGCCGGCTACGCGAAGCTGCTGTCGAACACGAATGGCGGCAAGGTCGCGGTCGACGAACTCGCGCTGCCCACGGGCGTCGGCCCGAAGCGGGCGTCGCAGAAGTCGCTGAACTTGCCCGTTGAAGAGACGCCTGCAATCGACTGGACCTCGCCCGTCGACTTCAAGGACTGGGCCGTCGTTTCGGACTTCGGCGCGATGCCGAACGACGACGTCGACGACACCGAGCCGCTGCAGCGCGCCTTCGACGAGGCAGCATCGACCGGCAAGCACACCGTCTTACTGCCGAACGGCGTCTATCGCGTGAGCGGCACGATCACGGTGCGCGGCAGCGTGCGGCAGGTGATCGGCTTGCGCGCCGCGCTCAACATCCGCGAGCCACTGCAGGCGAAGCTCGGCCCAGTCTTTCGCGTGGAGGACGGCTCGCCCACGGTCGTCTTCGACGGCGTGAGCGTCGAGCCCGAGAAGTGGGGTACGCCCGTCGTCGGCCTGGAGCAGGCGAGTGCGAACACGGTCGCGTGGCTCCACGGCGGGCCGAGCGATTATCGAAACAGCGTCACTGGCGGCACGGCGCACTTCGCCGACGCGACTGCGTTCTTCCCCGAGATCCGCGGGCCGCAACGCGTGTTCGTCCGCGCGTGGAACCCCGAGACCTCCGCCGGCGTGCGCGACCGCGCCGTCAACAACGGTGGCACGCTCTGGGTGCTCCTCACCAAGACCGAAGGCGCAGGCTGGGTCGTGAAGAACAGGAACGGCGCGAAGAGCGAGTTCATCGGCGGCTACTGCAACTACCTCGGCAACTGGGGCGGCAACCCCGACGACTACGGCGACTTCCACAACGCGGGCGGCAGCGTCTCCGCGCTCGGCTGGTTCAGCGTCGCGAAGCGACTCGCACAAGAGACGCGCGGCGACGCCGTCCGCGACATCCAACGCGCCGACTACAAGACCGAAGCCGTGCCCGCCTTCCGAAGCGATGTCGGCGCGAAGTGACGTCGCAGCCGGCGCGATCACGCGCGATAGACCACCACTTGGAGGAACCACCATGAAGCGTTCAAGCCGCATCGCGAAGTTCGCGGTCCTGTGCGCCGTCCTCGCCTCTCAACCGTGCAGTGTCGCCCCGCTGCGCGCCGACTCACCCGATGCGGCCGCTCATCGGCCCGCGCCGTCCGCCGACGTGCGATACCCTGCCGACGCGGGCGTCTTCAACGTCCGCGACCCGCGCTTCGGCGCGGTCGGCGACGGCGTCCACGACGACACCGACGCGATCCAGGCAGCCCTCGCCGCGGCACCGATGGCAGCGCAGCGGATCGTTTACCTGCCCAACGGCACGTACCGCGTCACGCGCACGCTTAACTGGGTGGGCGACAGCCAACGCTACACCACGCTGCAGGGCCAGAGCGTCGCTGGCGTCGTGATCAAGCTCGACGACAACGCTGCGCCGTTCGGCGACGCGAAGTCGCCGCGCGCCGTGGTTTCGACGCGACGCGATCGCGATGGCCTGCTCAACTCGTTTGGCAACGGCGTCCGCAACCTCACCGTCGACGTCGGCGCGGGCAACTCTGGCGCGGTCGGCATCGACTTCATCAGCAACAACGGCGGCGGCGTGGCCGACGTCCGCATCCGATCCTCCGACCTTTCCGGTGCCGGGGCGGTAGGGCTGCTGATTGCCCAGCAGTGCAGCGGCCCCGCGCTGTACGAGCGCGTGCAGGTCGACGGCTTCGACGTCGGCATCCGCACCGAGAAGCCTGCCTTCAACGAAGTCTTCAACCACCTCACCCTGTCCGGCCAGCGCGTCGCGGGCATCTCGAACGACGAACACGTGCTCACGATCCGCGACCTGCGATCGACCAACCGCGTGCCCGCGATCGTCCAGCACGGCGAGTATGCGGCCCTCTACCTGATCGACTCCCATCTCGAAGGCGGCGACGCCGACGCGCCGGCGATCCGCGCCACGGGCAGCGACAAATCGTGCGGGCAGGTCTACATCCGCGACGTCGCGACCAATGGCTACGCCCGCGCGCTCGATGTCGAACGCAAGGCGATTTCACCCGCTACGAACGGCGTCGCACGCGTCGACGAGTACACGTCGAAGCCGTGGGTGACAGCGACGTCCGCCGACCGCGCCGCGAGCCTTCGATTGCCAATTCAGGACGTGCCAACGGTGCCCACCGACGACCCCGCCACGTGGGCGAGCATCACCGCCGCGCGCGGTCCGACGCCCGGCGCGGTGGCGAACGCTTCCGGCAAACCGTTCGCGCGGGCGTGGCGAGAGAACGAGCAGTGGTGGTCGCCCGATGGCGATGCCGCGCCGGCGATCCAGGCGGCGATCGACTCCGGCGCGATGACCATCTACTTCCCCTCGGGCATCTACAGCCTCGCCTCGACGATCCACATCCGCGGCAACGTGCGGCGCATCGTCGGGTGCGGCTCGATGATCCAGGTCACGCACGCTTTCTCCGAGACGGGCGAGCCCGCGTTCGTCTTCGAGAAGGGCACCGCGCCGGTGGTCGTCATCGAAGATCTGATGGCGGACTACGGCCGAATGAAGGGCGCGTACATCGTGCACGACTCCGATCGTACGCTAGTGCTGAGCGAGGTCGGCACGATCGGCCCGGGTTCCGGCATGCAGCCGCCCAGCGCGACGCGCGGCACCGAGTGGAGCTACCTCACCGGCCCGAACGGGACGGGCGACGCGTACTTCCTCCGCTTCAACGGCTTCACGAAGCTCGTCCGGCAGAAGGCTTGGTTTTTCAGCTTCAACCCCGAGGGCGGCAAGGCCGACAAACTCGGCGAATTGGTCGTCAACGACGGCGGCACCGTTGCGATCGTCGGCATGAAGACGGAGGGCGTCAGCACGTTCGTCCACACGCTAAACGGTGGCAGAACGGAGGTGATCGGCGGCATCCTCGGCACGACCGACTACACGCCGCCCAAGCTGCCGATCGTCCTCACGCAGGACGCCGCAGCGAGCGTGCTTGCGACGACGTTCATCGACCCCGCCGCCACGCCCACGCTGATCGCCCGCACGCGTCGCGATGGCCGATGGATTGATCGGCTCAATGATGCGTTCGCGGTGAAGTCGGTGACGCCGCAGTGGAACCACTCGACGAATAGCAACATGCCGGCCGGGACGTGGATCACGTTCACGACGGGCGCGACGACGCAGAACGCGGAGAAGTAGCCGCGACCGTCGGTGACCTCATCGACGATGGAATGTGCGAAGCAAACGAAAGCCGCCGCGCCCCGAGTGGGGCGCGGCGGCGGCGCTTGATCGATTGCCTCCGGCGTTACGACAGCGTCGCGGCCTGCAGTGTGACGTTGCCTGTGCCGGCGAATTGGGTCCAGCGGACGGTCACCTTCTGGTTGGCCGCGAGCGAGAGGGCGTACACCGCGTTGGCTGCGCCCGAGCCGGCGACGAACGACGTGTCGGAGTAGAGGA